>Ga0180215_1001621_pt1 | contig 24392 bp, 21 predicted proteins | sample eDN3rd37CBELigBY_FD_128871 | JGI IMG/M metagenome (GOLD analysis project Ga0180215, IMG submission 128871) | Enriched backyard soil microbial communities from Emeryville, California, USA - eDNA 3rd pass 37_C BE-Lig BY (version 2) (version 2) | ecosystem: Environmental > Terrestrial > Soil >...
TTTCTTTTAATAAGTAAATATAAACGAATCCATTTAAAAGTGAAGAAATAATTTCTTGTTCCTTAAAGTCAATCTTTACCTCGTCAATAGGGATATTCTTCATTAAATAAGAATAGGTTATATCTTTTTCTGGAAGCTGTTGAATGAATTTAATTACATATTCATTAACTGTTTCAGTCTTAATTAAATTTTTCATAAAGATAACTTCCAGACAATCTCCAGCGACCTCAATTGTTCTGCAAAGTAAATCTGGTGATTGGTTGAGGATATTTTTAATTTTTTTATGATTTGGGCAATTATTGTTATTTGGTGTGTTTGCCATTTGAAAAATCCTTAATAATTTTTTCTTATTATTTGAAAAAGAAAACCATTTTATCCACGGCTTTATAAAAAAGTAAGTCCACAAAGTAGTTTATGGACTTTATTTGAACTGAATTGTAAGAGATAATAGATGTAATTAACTGTGTGGAAACAGGATAAGTTGTTTGAGTAATTAAAGAGGGCGATAAATCCTCATTTAGATACAACACGGTGAACCGTACCATAAATAAGTAATAAACAAGCCGAGCTATCAAGTGTATTAAACTTGGAAGCTCGGCTTGTTTACCTATCGTTACATTATAAATCATCTAACTAAACCTTTCTATCAACAGCTTGGGGAGGCTGTTCAAACCACTTTTCTTTTATTGCTAAAAGTAGACCAGAACCATAAAATTTCTTCATATCATCAGATATTTTACCTAATTTAGAAACTACATCTGTTCTTAAACTAGAGGTCATAGCCTGATTTACCATAGTAAAACAGAATATTCCTAGACAAGTATTCACAAAAAACAACATTAATTTATCGGAAAAAGGAGATGCCTCTACATTGGAAATTAGGTAGTCTCCTGAGGCTGAAATCGGGATGTTTTCTTTATCGAGAACTTCTTTTAGTGAATTTAATACTTTTTCAATCCCATCTCTACCTTTACCAAAATGCTGTTTTAAATCCTTTGTTTTAGCTAATTTACTAAAGGTAACAAAAATCATTTTTGAGAATTGTGCCCTATGAATAATCCTTGATAAATTAGCGATTTCAGCTGCATTTAAAGGTCTTGAACCACCAAAAAAACCATTAAGATACATGAAGCTATCAGCCAATTCAACCTCACTATCTATTGCTACTTGTGGAGGTTTTAAATATACCCCTAGGGATAGCATTAATTCTACAATTTCATCCTGGATTTTCACAGTGAAGGCAATGTTTCTTTGGAAATGTTCACGAATATCGTTTCTAGTGCATTCTGATAATGCAATAGGATATGTACTTATCGAGAGGTGGGTTAGATCGAAACAAAAATTTAAGATAAAGGTATCAGAAAATATTTTGATTCCGTCAATCCTTACGTCTTTCTCAGTAAAACCTTGAGGAGCGTTTAGATTCTCTTTGTCAAATATCTCTTTGAGTTCATTTATATTTTCTTGAGATTGAGTTAATATTTTTTCTATTATTTGTTTTATTTTGCTATCATCTGTACTAGCCAGAAAATATTCCAAAAGTCTTTGTTGCATACTATTCATTAAAAAGGAAGACCAGAGGTTAGATACTTCGTTTGCGGTTAATTCTGGAAAGGGCATATGTTTATTTGCATTACTCATCTTATTCACTCCTTATTAAATAGAATTTCCCACCCTTCGACATAATATAAGTTAATTGGTAAAAGAGAAATAGTAGCAGGACATCGTTCCGGACTTACGTGTTGGACGCACAGGTTAAGCGCCCGATTTGATATATAGACGGAAAGATTCCGCTTAATTAGTAAATATCATTGGAAAGAGCTTATATAGACGGAGAGATTCCTCCTATTGACTTGAAAAACGTAAAAAAAGGTGGATTTTGAAGGGATAACCGGAAAACCTCCCCTTATATCCCCCGAAAACAGCTCCACCCTGAATCTAACCGAAAAATCTCCGCTTATCTTACGTTTGCTGGTTACTCAATTAAGGACAAGCCTTCTTATTTAATATTGCCATTTTTATCTCAAATCCAGAAGCATCTCAAATTGATGTATTACGTGTTTATTTTTTAAAAAGATTCCCAAATGAGTAAACAACCTCCATTAGACTTAAAATAGAATAAATGAAAGGAGACCACCCTTTATGCACTTAATTAACAAAATAGGCAAGAGTTTTTGGTACAGCACTCCGGTTTCGGTTACTGACCGGCCCATTCTTGGGATGGTGGTGGGCAATAACAAGACATTAATGATTGATGCAGGCAACTCTGAAGACCATGCAAATTATTTTCTGAAGGAGCTCCTGGAAAGGGAGGTTCCCAGGCCAGATCTAGTGGTCCTTACACATTGGCATTGGGATCATATCTTTGGTCTTTCCGCATTACCGAATACCGTTTCGATTGCTTCCAAACAAACAAAAAAAGAAATGGAGAGGCTGATCCCGTTTTCATGGTCTGACGAGGCAATAGATGCGCGAGTGAAAAAAGGATTAGAAATTGAATTTTGTGCGAATGCCATTAAAGCGGAATTCACCGATCACCGAGATATCACGATTGTTTTGCCGGATTTAACCTTTGAAAAACGAGTGGAAATAGACCTTGGCGGGGTAACCTGTCTTGTACAGCACGTTGGAGGGGATCACGCTGCTGATTCAGTTATCGTGTATATCGTAGAAGAAAAGATTCTCTTTCTTGGTGATTGCATTTATCCTGATATTTTTTCTGAAAAAGAAAACTATACAATCAAGGAAACACTGAGGCTATTGGATGAATTAGAATCATTTGATGCAGATACATATATACCATCGCATCAAAGCCCGATTTCAAAAGAGGAATTTAAGCTACAAGCAGTCAAGCTTAGAACAATTGCGAAATATACAGAAGTCTGCGGTGGAGATAAACAGGAAATAATGAAGGAATACGAAAAGCTCGTAAAAAGGGAGCTTACAGAGGACGAAAAAATAACAATTGCCGACTTTGTAAATGGTTATTAAATCGACCCCAAAAACTTTCACTTAGAAACAGTCTAATTAGTTTAGTTAGGCTGTTTTTTTGTTGGTTTTTTAATAAATTGATGCCCATATGCTGAACATTTTCCCTATTATTACTATCGATATATTAAAAATATTGTTCTTTTATGAACGAATATGATATATAATGATTTTGTTAATGTTCGTGAAAAAATAAATAAAACCTAAAATTCAACAAAAAACGCGTTATTTTTTATTTTAAAATCGAATAAATAGTTATCTTTAAAAAGTAATATTCGTATTGTGATTTTAGGTTGAATAAAAACAAAGGGGTTGTAATATGGGAAATCTTGATAATAAGTGGATGCGTGCTGTACTTCCAGCGTTGTTGATTCACTGTAGTATTGGTACAGTTTACTGTTGGTCATTGTTTAAGGCAGATATTGCTACTTATATTGGGAGCTCTGTTAGTGAAGTGGAATGGGCCTTTAGCTTAGCCATTTTTGTCCTTGGAATGTCTGCGGCATTTGGTGGAAAGCTTGTTGAAAAGGACATTCATAAGTCGTCACTCATTGCGGCATTATTTTTTGTCGTTGGGATGGCGGGCACGGGTTTCTTTATTTATCAAAAGTCATTGATTGGAATCTATGTTTCTTATGGAATTGTGATGGGGATTGGACTTGGTATCGGCTATCTAACACCCGTCAAAACTTTAATGCTTTGGTTTGAGAAGCAAAAAGGGTTAGCGACAGGTCTTGCTGTTGCAGGCTTTGGTTTAGCGAAGGTCATTGCAAGTCCATTAATGGAAAAACTACTCGGAGAACGAAATAATGAGGGAATTTTAGTAAATGCCGAGAATATCTATACCATGTTTTATATTTTAGCAGGTATCTATTTAGTGATGATGGTGATTGGACATTTGCTTCTAAAGAAACCAGCTGGTCATGAAGAAGAAAGTGTACAAGCCCAAAGCTTTAGCTATCGAAAGGTGTTAACAAATAGAACATTTATCGGTATTTGGCTTATGTTCTATATTAATATTTCATGTGGACTAGCCTTAATTTCACAAGAAAAAGGTATCTTGGCATTCATTGGATTTGGAGCGATCGGTTTAGTTAGCTCGTTAACAGCTGTATTCAATGCAGGGGGACGAATCGCTTTCTCCTCATGGGCTGACCGATTAAAGGATCGGAATTCAATTTATAAATTAATATTCATTTTATCTATTTCAGCTATAGTATTAACCGTTGTGTTTGATGGAATCAATAATTCTATCGCGATCCTTATTATCGCCTTACTTTGTATCGTAAATGCAGGTTATGGCGGCGGATTTTCATCATTACCGCCACTGTTATCAGACCGCTTTGGTTTAGACAGTGTTTCGACTGTACACGGACTAGCATTATCAGCCTGGGCCGTGGCAGGACTGACAGGTAATCAGCTGAGTGCATTTATTCTTGAAACAACACAATCCTATAACATGGTGTTATATGTCATTATGGCCTTATTTGCGGTTGCAACGTTAATTAGTATATTCGTTGTTAAACCTGATAAAGTATACCTAGAAAGTGCAGAATCCAATAAGGATGAACAAATAGCAGTAGGATAAATGAGCCAAACCCGTCCCCGTGGTTTGAGTCACGGAGACGGGTCCCACGGTTCTCCATCAAAAAAGGGCAAAGGATATTATCCTTTGCCCTTGCTTATTTTCTATTACGAATTTGCTTCTACTAATTTTTTCTCTTTAAATTCCTCTTTTACCGCCTCTAATACATCACTATTCGTCGCAAGCTGTAGGGCAGTTAAAGCCAATGCCTTAGCTCCTTTGATAAGGGCTTCATCGCCTCTTTCAGATGCAGCTGCTTCTCGGAACGGGACCGTATGAGGTACAAGCTCATCTGCTCCAATTTTTAAGTAAGGATGGATGGTTGGAACGACGTGGCTGATGTTACCTGCGTCTGTTGAGCCAATGCCTTTGTCGCCATCAATAATCACTTCGCCAAGCTCTTCAATCACTTCTTTAAAAATAGCATCATAGCGGCTGTTTAACACGAGATTATCTACTTCATTTTGGAAAGCAATAATATTAAGCTTAGCACCTGTAGCGAGTGCTGCGCCTTCCGCAATAGCTTTTACACGACGAGTGACTTCGTTTAAGTGGGTTCTAGTAGCGGCACGAATATAAAATCTTGCTTTTGCATACTCAGGAATAATATTGGGTGCATCACCGCCATGTGTAATAATTCCGTGGATTCGCACATCATCTGTCATTTGCTGTCTTAGTGCATTGATTCCGTTAAATAGCTGGATCACAGCATCAAGTGCATTAATGCCTTCATGTGGAGAGGCCGCCGCGTGTGCAGGCTTACCGATATACTCAAAATCAAGCGGGTCAACCGCTAATGAAGATGAGGTTAACCGAGTTTCTCCAAGTGGGTGAATCATCATCGCTGCATCAATGCCTTCGACAAGACCATGCTTGACGAAGCTTCCTTTTGCACTTCCATTTGGGCCGCCTTCCTCAGCAGGTGTACCGAAGACAACCGCTTCACCGCCTGTTTCCTCTATTACCTGGCTAAAAGCAATCGCTGCCGCAACGCTTGTAGTTCCAATAATATTATGCCCGCAAGCATGTCCAAGTCCAGGAAGTGCGTCATATTCTGCTAAAAAGGCAATGGATGGACCTGGTTTAGCCGACTTTTTCCTTGCGACAAAAGCTGTTTCATGACCGGCAACCCCTTTTTCTACAGTAAATCCTGCATCTTCAAGAATCTTGGTTAATAGGGAAGAAGCAAAGAACTCCTCATTTCCGATTTCAGGGTTTGCATGAATTTCGTGACTTGTTGAAAGATAAAGGACTTTTTGGCTTTCTACATGCTCAATAATTTTTTCTTTTAAAGCTGCTGCTGATAGAGTAGTCAATTGTTTCTCCTCGTTTCTTATGTAATTTTAGGACAAGGCGCAGTAATGAAGATTACTGCGCCTTGTGAGTAGGGTCGTTAGCTATTACCAGCCGATTTTTTCTAAAGGAACGAATGTTGGAATTTGATTTCCTTTATATTCTTTTTCAATAAATTTCTTTGTATCTTCTGATTGATAAAGCTCAGCGACTTTCTTTAATGTTTCATTATCTTTGTCTTCTGCTCTTACTGCAATGATATTGATATATGGTGTTGCTGTTTCGTTTTCATGCATCATTGAATCCTCTGTTGGGCTGAAGCCGGCATCAACGGCTACTCCATTGTTGATAACAGATGCCGCAACATCAGGAAGAACACGTGGTGTTTGAGCCGCAACGACCGGTTCAATTTTAAGATTCTTTGGATTCTCTTTGATTACTTCTAATGAGCCAAGGCCGTTAAAATCTTCTGGAAGTTTAATAAGTCCTGCTTCTTGAAGTAAAAGAAGGGCTCTTCCCATATTTGATTCATCGTTCGGTACTGCAATGGTGCTTCCATCAGGAATTTCTGAAACATCCTTATATTTTTCAGAGTAGATCGCCATTGGGGCAATGATGGTTGTTGCAATTGGTACAAGGTCAAGCTTTTGATCCTTAATAAATTCGTCAAAATAAGCGACTGTTTGGAACGAGTTTGCATCTAATTCACCTTCAGCAAGTGCTGTGTTTGGTAAAACATAATCACTGAATGTGACAACTTCAATTTCAATGCCTTCTTTTTTCGCTTTTTCAGCAACATGATCCCAAACGCGGGTATCTGTTCCGCTTACGCCGATTTTGATATGCTTTGTTTCGCCTTCAGCGTCTTTTGCATCTCCAGATTTCCCTGAACAAGCAACACTGAAAAGTGCGAGTGTGATAAGAATAAGAGATAATAATAATTTCTTCATGTTAGTTTCCTCCTAGTTTATCTTCTTCTAATTTTTTTTGATAAAAGGTTACCAAGTGATTGGAGACCTTGAACAATAATGATAAGAATAGCAACGGTAATGATCATGGTGATTGTATCAAAACGCTGGTAGCCGTAAGTAATAGCTAAATCACCAATCCCTCCGCCGCCAACTGCTCCAGCCATGGCAGATGCGCCGACAAGTCCAATCGTCGCAATTGTGAAGGCAAGAACAAGTGAGCTTAACGCTTCTGGAACAAGAAATTTGAAAATCGTTTGAAACGGTGTGGCACCCATCGCTTCTGCAGCTTCAAGGACACCTTTATCGACCTCAAGCAGTGAATTTTCTACTAATCTTGCAATATAAGGCCCTGCATAAAAGACGAGCGGGACAACCGCTGCCGCAGTACCGATAGAGGTTCCGACAATCAATCTTGTTAGTGGAATAATGGCCACCATTAGAATGATAAATGGAACAGAACGGAAAATATTAATAATCGCGTTTAACACATTGAACACTGGCAGGTTCTCAAGTAAATGTCCTTTACGTGTCACTACAAGTAAAACACCTAGGGGCAACCCAAGAAGTGCCGAGAACAATAGGGAGAAGGCAACCATTTGAATCGTTTCAATTAACGCTTCAATGATTTGGGAGCTATTAACTAGCATGTGGGATCACTTCCTTTACGCTGATTTCTTTCTCTTTGATGTATGCTAGCGCGCGTTGAATTTCGTTTTGTTTGCCTTGAAACTCAACAACTAAATTCCCAAATGGTACTCCCTGTAGCTCTGTGATATTTCCAAACAGTACATTGAAATGAATATCAAACTTTTTTGCAAGCTCTGATAACAAAGGTTGTCCAGTAGAATTGCCTTTAAAATTAATTTTGTATACCTTTTGCAGACCGTCGTGTTCCTCAAGCGCCTTTTTTATCGAATCTGGAAGCTCATCATGCATAACGGTGCTGACAAAGTTCTTCGCTGTTTCTGTTTCTGGTGAAGAAAAGACATCGAATACAGTGCCTTCTTCAATGATTTTTCCAGCCTCCATGACCGCGACACGATCACAAATTTGTCTAATCACAGACATTTCATGTGTAATCATGAGGATCGTTATGTTATAGTCCTGGTTGATTTTTTTCAAAAGCTGCAGGATGGAATTCGTTGTTTGCGGGTCCAATGCGGATGTTGCTTCATCACAAAGAAGGATGGATGGCTGTGTCGCTAATGCCCTTGCAATCCCAATTCGCTGTTTTTGTCCGCCAGAAAGCTGATCAGGGTAAGAATCTGCTTTGTCTGCTAACCCGACAAATTCCAAAAGCTCCGATACCCTTTGTCGGATTTTATCCTTTGGAACCTTTGCTAACGTGAGCGGCATGGCAACATTGGCAAAAACAGTTTTTGAGTTTAATAGATTAAAATGCTGGAAGATCATTCCGATGTTTTTCTTCACGTCACGGATTTCTTTCGTGGATAAAGAGGTCAAATCATGGCCATCTACAATAACTTTTCCGGAGGTAGGACGTTCAAGAAAGTTAACGCAGCGGATTAGTGAACTTTTGCCCGCGCCGCTAAATCCAATGACTCCATAGATTTCCCCTTTATTAATTTTTAAATTTATTCCATCTAATGCTTTAACAGGGTTGTCCCCGCTATGATAGATCTTCGAAAGGTCCTGGAATTCAATCATGCTGTTTTTCCCCTTTGCTGTCTTGGTATGGTTCAAAATAAAAAAACCTCTTCTCATAAAATAAGAAGAGGGTTGAATGAATAACGAAACAAAGCTCTTCTTATCTTCCAAGCGATTCGCTTGCTGGATTTGGCACAGTCCCAAAAATGGATCCGCTGCCGAGGTTTCATTGGGCCAGTTCCCTCTACCTCTCGAGATAAGAAAAATATTAAATTGATATAGTAATAAAATAAGAAAATACAAGATTAATCAGTACAATCAAATAAAAACAAATAATGATAATAGGCAAATTTATCTGACTTTTCTCAGCGTGATAAATCTTAGGTATTCATAATTATTATTCTTTAAAAAATATATTAGAATATTTTATACTATACAGATAGTGAAAATAAATGTCAATATTATTTATTTAGTAAATCCACGGGACCCGCCCCCGTGGCTCTAACTGTAATACATTTCATCCTTCTGATAAATCCCAATCAAAGCCGGGGAAGAATATAAGTTCTTTTTTAACTCTCGAAAACTCACAAACTCATTTCCTCTTACAATCGAAAAATCAAGTGAATATTCATGGCAGTTTCGCGGGATGACGTTCAAGCTATGCTTTACAAAACAAGCTGCCTGATTGGGGTTCTTTGCGTAGACGAAGACAAACTCATTGCTGGAGATCTTTAAAGAGTACACTTTTTCAACCGAGATACAAAGATAATTCTGATCTGTCCATTCTCCTACCAGCTCGGTGTCCACCTGAATGTGGTGAAGCACGGTATGATCATCGTTTGGTGAAACGAGTCCCTCCCGCAGCAGGTAATAGAGGGAATGGGCCGTAAACGAATAGTTATTTTGAACAGCCATTTCAAACAATTCTTTGATTGTCGACATCATTGATCTCTCCTATATTCTCAATGAATGTGCCGTATATGTGGTGTTATTCTTATCAACTTAGGAAATAGAATCTGATGGATGGGCAGGATCGGTAATGTTTTCTGCACTGGTTAATATCGTCTTTTTAGGATGATGATGATTGGTCTTATTATACATATGCTTCAACACATGCCATAAATTAATAGACGACGGTGAAAGCGGAGTTAATACCAGACAGATATAAAAAGAAGACATTATTTTTACATAATTCATGTAGGGATTCATAAAGAAGCAGCTGGAGGAGAATAAATAAGAGATAGGGATTTTTTTTAAAAGTAAAAGAGGAAACCCATAGTTGAGTTTCCTCTATTTTTTATGAAGTAATAGATTGATTTAGCAAAAAGGTAATACGTATAGTTCAAGAACACAAATAATGAAAAAATATCCACATCAGATAACAGGTGCTGCAGCTTGTTTTTTAAGGAATTCAATGGCAGCATCAACGTCTTCCGTAAAATAAAGAGTTTCATTAAAATTAAAAATGGCTTTCGTTTCGGCCTCCTGATAGTCAGTAAAAGAAAGCATGCCAAATCGTTTCTTCCATTTGTGTTTCTTTTCCAGCAGTTTCATTTCTCTTTCAATATTCTCCTGAATAATCTCATTTATGATTAAACAAGGAGAAGAAAAATCTGGCTGGTAAAAACGTCTGTAAAGAATTTGCAATAGTGCTGGGTCGCACTCATCCTTAACAAAGCCTGATACAATCCCGACATTATCAACAGAATTCAATATCTTATCCGCAATTCTGTCGTGTTCGTCAGCATCAATCCTACCCCTAGACAAAATGCCAACGCAGTACCAAGCTCTCTCCATTTCCTCATTATTCTCTTTCTTTTTAAAAAACAAGACTGCCATCCCCTTTATCAAGATATACGCTAGTCTGAATAATCATTCAATTTAAATATATCACTTAACCCACATAAATTACACGAGTAATTTCAAATAGAGACACGGGGACGGGTTCCTTGGATTCTCGAGAACAAGCATTTGATAATGGTAGAAAACTTAGAGGATAGTATGGGAGCTATTCTCTTTTAATTGGGTTAAATGATTTGGAGTAGGTAAACTGGAGCTTTAGGCCCAAGTACCCTGTCTTGAATGTGTCTTTTATCATTTACATTGAGTAATGGAGCGATTAAAATTAATAGTTAGCAGAATTTATTATAGTGAAATAGTAGCAAATAGGATAAAAACCTAGTATCTAAGGGTTTGTTTTTAGGACCTATCAGCTAGCGTTTTTTCAATATATATTGATATTCCTAGTTTACGACAAAATGAGAGGGGGAGGGATGACGTTCCAGCAATGCCGCATGTTTCGTTTTAATAAAGAACCTTTTGCAAAGTTTTACAATCGTTAATCTTTTTAATAGATGGCTATGATACATATCCTAATAGGAGAACCCTGATTTTTTCAAAAGTAAAGATAATATTATTTCAAGAAAAGGTGTATTCAATGAAACTTAATTCCTTCATGAAAAAATTTAATCCAACAATTAAAATGAAGCTTTTCACGATTTCGATTCTGCTGCTTACGATTCCGATGATTATCCTCGGCGTGGTTAGCTATCAAAAAAGTGCTTCTAGTCTTGATGAGCTTGGTGAGACAAATCTAAAAAATAGTGTAGAGATGACGTTAGCATTTATCGATGCTGTTAATAAAGATGTGGAGGCCGGTGCCCTCTCTTTAGATGATGCTCAGGAACAAGTAAAAGAGTACATGTTGGGGAAACGAGCGGAAGATGGTACAAGGCCAATTAATGAAAATATTGATTTGGGAAAAAATGGATATTTATTTGTCCTGGATGAACAAGGGAATGAAATCGCACACCCGTATCGAGAAGGAGAAAATATCTGGGATAAAGAAGACCCTAATGGAGTGAAGTTTGCGCAAGAAATTATAAAAACGGGAAAGAATGGGGGAGGGTTTGTATACTATGAATTTCCTCTGCCAAATGATCAGGAACAGATTGCAAAAAAAGTAACCTATGTCAAGATTGATCCACATTGGGGCTGGGTTATTAATGCAAGTACTTTTATGATGGATTTCAATCAGCCAGCTAATGATATCATTCAGTTAAACTTGATTGTCATGGGAATTACTTTGGTTATTGGAATCGTGATTATTTGGCTGTTTGCTAACCATATTTCCCGGCCAATCAGTCAAGTAACCGAACGTATGAATCTGCTTTCAAAGGGTGATCTGTCGCAGGAAGCTGTCCAAATTAAAACAAATGATGAAACAAAACGGCTCGCAGATGCGATGAATGACATGCAGGCTAGGTTAAAGGAAATGATGATCAATATTGCAAATGCATCTGATATGATGACGAGTCAAAGTGAAGAATTAACGCAATCATCCAATGAAGTGACAACGGGTTCTGAACAGGTGGCTGTGACGATGCAGGAATTAGCTGCGGGTTCGGAGATGCAGGCCAGCCGATCAGGTGAATTGTCAATGGTCATGGGGGAATTTACCGAAAAGGTTCAAGAAACAAATCAAAATGTCGGATTAATCCAGCTTGCATCAAATGAAGTATTGGGAATGACGAATGAAGGAAAGCAATTGATGGATTCCTCTACCAAGCAAATGACTAAGATTGATTCAATTGTCAAAGAGGCGGTCGAAAAGGTAAAAGAGTTAAATTCTCAATCAAAGGAAATTTCCAAATTGGTTGATGTGATTCATGCTGTGGCAGACCAAACGAACCTGCTTGCCTTGAATGCAGCGATTGAAGCGGCTAGAGCAGGCGAGCATGGAAAAGGATTCTCTGTTGTTGCAACGGAGGTTAGAAAGCTCGCTGAACAAGTATCTATTTCTGTTACGGATATTACAGGGATTGTCAATCATATTCAAGGTGAACTCCATCTTGTAACCGAATCCTTAAACGAAGGATACAAAGAGGTTGAGAAGGGTTCAAAGGAAATAAAAACGACGGATGATACCTTTAATGTGATCAGTACCTTTGTAACGGAAATGGCAAGCAGTATTAATACAATAACGGGAAATCTATCTGCCATTACTTCCAAATCTCAAGAGATGAATCAATCGATTCAAGAAATTGCCGCAACGGCTGAGGAATCGGCTGCCGGCATTGAACAAACCTCTGCCTCTTCTCAACAAACAAGCAGCTCGATGGAAGAAGTGGCCAAACGATCAAATGATCTCGCCCGTGTCGCAGAAGAGCTAAACGAATTAGTACGCCAATTTAAAATATAAAAGTGAGCCACGGGGACGGCTACCTTGGTCCGACCTATATTCACATTCATAATCACAATAAAAAAGGAAAGCTCTGCTAGGATTTTATTCAATCACAGAGCTTTCCTTTTTATTCAGCAGAACCCGTCCCCGTGGTTCTTTTTCATTTCCACTATAAAAGCAGATCCTTCTCCCTCTTCGCTGGTTACAGTTATTTGCCCTCCGTGTAATCTAATGATGGTGGCAGCAATGGATAGTCCGAGTCCTGTGCCTTCAATCGTTCTGGTACGTGCTGGATCTGCCCGGTAAAAGCGGTCAAAAATCCTTTCTATTTCTGTATGCTTCAGCCCTATACCTGTATCTTCAAACGTGATGAGGACGGATTCTTTCCTTTCTTGTATCGAGATTTCGATGCTTCCATTTGGTTTATTATATTTAATGGCATTCGATAAAAGGTTATCCCAGACAGTATTTAATAGGGAAGGGTCGCCCATTATTTCTGTATCAGGTAAGGTGTAGCTAAGCATGAGACCTTTTTCGCTAATTACCCACTGATAGTTTCGAATCAATTCCTTTAGTTGCTGACCTATGTTGAAGGGTCTTTTTTTCAACATATCCTCATTTCGATCTAAAGAGGCTAGAAGTAATAATTGTTTTGTTAATGTAGAAAGTCTTCTAATTTCGCTATTAATGATTGAAATGTATTGTGCTCTTTCTTCTGGACCTATCGATTCATTTTCCAATAGGTTCGTATATCCCTTAATATTAGATAAAGGGGACTGAATATCATGGGAAATATTCGAGATGAATTCCTTGCGCATCTCTTCCGTTTGTCCCAGCTTTTGAGCCATTTTCGAAAAACTTCGTGCTAGATTTCCAAGCTCATCCTGGCGGGGAATATTCAGTTTTACATGATAATTGCCGTTTGCAAGAGACTGGGTTGCATTGGTTAAGTGTGTGATCGGTTTTACTAAATATTTTGTACTGAAAAGAACCATCACAATGCTCAATGTAATCGATAAGATCAGAATCCATCCGAATAAAAAATGCATTTCGTTAAAAAGTAGTTTAATATCCGGTCGAATGAAAAGAGCATAGGTTTTCTCGTTATGCTCTAATGGAACTCCAATCGTATTCTGCAGTTCGTTCGCAAAAAATCCTGTCATAAATGTTCTCTTCGGAAACTGTAGGATCCCATGATGGATAGTTCCGTTTAATACCTTCTTTTTTGTGTAAGCAGAAAGACTCTTGTCTCTGAAGGGGGCACCATAAAACTCTTCATTCCCTGATTGGTCAATCGAGTAAATTTGATAGCCCATTGCAGCTGTGTTTTTTAAATAATCCTCTAGCATGATACTAGGATGCTCATTAGCAAATGCAGCAATAGACAAGGCAATTTCTGTGTTTTTTTGATCGTTAAGAGGCTTTATTTTTTGCTGATAATAAGCATTAGATACTAGAAAGGCAAGAATACTGCTTATGATCATGATGCCAATCGTAATGACGACAAATTTTACATAAAGGGATTTCATCAGCGTTTGGCCTCCAATGAATACCCAACCCCGCGCACTGTCTTAATTTGGAAATCATCTGTTATTTTTGAAAAACGCTCACGTATTCTTTTGATATGAACATCTACTGTTCTCTCATCCCCTTCATATTCCAAACCCCAAATCTGTTCAATTAAGTGATCTCTAGTAAAGACCTGCATCGGATTCGAGAATAAATAGGATAAAAGTTCAAATTCTTTTAATGGTAAAAGAAAGGTTCGATCCCCCAGCTTCACTTCATAGCTTTTTTTATTAATGGTTGTACTGCCAATCCGGACAATGGATTCATCAGATTCAGATTCATGATCATAGCGACGCAACAACGCCTTAATTCGAAAGCTTAACTCCTTAGGTTCAAAGGGCTTGACTAAATAATCATCTGTTCCGGCTTGAAATCCTTGCTCCTTATCCTCAATTTGGTTTTTAGCGGTTAATAGAATGACGGGAATATCATACTGTTTTCGAATCTCTTTCGTTAAAGAATAACCATCCATAAAAGGCATCATCACATCCACTACAGCTAAATCACACATCTCCGTACTAAGAAGCTGCAACGCCTCGATTCCGTCCTTTGCTTGAAATACACGATAGCCTTCTTCGGATAAATGGATGGAAACTAGCTTTAAAATATGAATATCATCATCAACAACTAGAATGTTCGTCATACGTTTACTCTCCTGTGAAAGAATTGACTTTTAGCTTATCATAACCTGTCCGTCGCTCATTTTAATAATATGATCAGCATATGACAGCATGTCCTCGTCATGGGTGACCATTAGTGTAGTAAGATTCAGAGACTTCGTTAAATCCCGGATTAATGTCATTACATCCTTCGAACGTTTTGAATCCAAGCTTGCCGTTGGTTCATCTGCAAAAAGAACCTTAGGTTTATGGATAATGGCACGGGCAATGGCCACTCGCTGTTTTTCTCCTCCAGATAATGAGGCTGGATAGGCATGTTTCCGATGCTCCATTCCAACTAATGCCAGTATTTTGTCAATTTCCTTCTTTTGCTCCTGCTTCTTCATTTTTGATTCGGATACATCCAGCATCAGCGTTAGCTGCTCTTCTACGGTGAGAAAAGGAACAAGATGGGCGAATTGAAAGACAAAGCCAAATTTATTTGCCCGTATCCTTCGAATTTGCTCAGAGCTCATGGACGTCATATTTTTCCCCTCAAAGATTACTTGACCGTCTGAAGCGGGTTGGAGCCCGGCAGCTATTGTAAGAAGTGTACTTTTACCAGAGCCTGAAGCACCTACTAATGCGGTTACCTCTCCTTCATTAAGAGATAGATTCACTCCTTTTAATATTTCTTCCTTCACTTCACCATTTGTAAACGACTTTCTAATTTCATCTATTGTAAAAATGGTCATGTTACATCTCTCCTTGCTGTATCGCTTGTAAGGGTTCAACCTTTTTTATTTGTAAGCCTGAAAGAGTGGCTCCAAAAAATCCAATGACTAGAAAGACGATTGACAATTGAACAGTCGTTTCAAAAGTCAAATGGAATGGCATTCCTTTAGGTGCTATCATGTGAAAGGATTGACTGAGCACAATCGAGATACCCAGCGAAGTGACTGTAATAAACAACATCTGTGTCCACATCATTTTAAACAATGTACTTGTTTTAACCCCGATTGCTTTTAGAATACCGTAAAGGCCCATTTTTTGAACGTTCATCATGTAAAAAAAGATGGCAAACAGCATCCCGCTTATGACCACTAAAAACCAAACGATCATCGATAGTGACATTTGTTCCGCTTTGTAACTCGAAATGGTATTGAGAAATTCGTTTTTGGAGAAAGATTGTAAACCTGCGTAAGCTTGATCTGAATCTTCACCAGGCTCAAAAATGAATTGCATTTTATCTGTCCGGTACATTTCCTTGTAATCCTCTATGCTGATATAGGCTACAGGAGCATGGTTGAATTTACTCTGATCAACAAAACCTTTTACAGTAAATGTGCCGCTGAATTGATTATTGAATAAAGTATCTCCCACTTTTATACCATCATCCTTCAGCGAACGATCGAGAATGATATCTCCTTTATCGGGCCTTGGAAATAATGGGGAAGGGGTCGACGTCACAAATGCAACGCTGAGCTGATTGTCCTCGTGATTATTTAAAAGTCCCATTTGGATCGATAATGCTGCGGCATCCTGGTGTTTTTTTAAAATTTGATCCTGTGTACCGTTATCTAAGCTTGATAGATTATAGGCCTCATTAGCCTCTTTTGTCATATAAAACTGTCCGTCTGGTAAATTCTTAATTAAGGCGGCATTGTCCTGTGATAATCCATTCGCCAAACCAGATATCATAAACGTTAATAAACTAACGAGAAACACAATGGAGCCTAAAATCAAAAACCTGCCCTTATTCTTCTTTATTTCTTTCCAAGCCATATTCATCATCATACCTCCAAACTCATTTTGACATCCTTAGTGTATAATCGGTATATGTACAGAAGATGAACAGCAAATTACAAATAGTGGGATGCGGACCCATGGGGACGGGTCCCTCGGTCCACCATATATTTACGAGACCCGCCCCCGCGGCCCCCTCTTTTTTTAAATATTCAAGAATAAAAACCCATCAACTAACACACTCTACATACGGTGAGGAGGTGTACATAAATGGCTAGAAAAGTTGCTGTAGAGGGGTCACTTACAAATGTTTCGGAGGCTCTTCGTCAAAAAGGGTATGATGTAGTTGATTTGAAATCCGCTTCGGATGCCGAAAATTGCGATTGCTGCGTAATCACTGGCGTGGATTCAAACGTCATGGGTATGGCTGATGCTTCAACAAAAGCATCGGTTATTGAGGCAAACGGCTTATCTGCAGATGAGGTTTGTCAGCAGGTTGAATCAAGAATGCAATAAAAATTTATCAATCAAAAAGAAGCAGGGAACAGGCCCCTGCTTCTTTCTACTTAGTTGGAGGTATTTTATGAATAATAGTAATCTACCTTCATACTATTTCCTTAAAATAGTTTTCTTCGCTTGAAAATCTACATTAAAGAAATAGTACGCTAGAACCTATTCTCCAAAAAATAGAGACAGTCCAATAATAATCACAGATAGTACAAAAAACACAGCATTTACAACCGAATTATAATCCTTAGGCTCTTTTTGTCTTTTACTTATGTTTATCACCTCCGATTAGTATTTGTAATAGTTTATGTGAAAAATATCATTTTGAATTGGATAAATCTATCAGTCTTTAAAATATTAGCTTAGGTAAGTGCAGTGTCTTTACTGGAAATCAACAACAATAATAAGCAATGCCAATTTCTAATTGGCATCAATTCAGAAATGAATCATTCTACTACTCACTAAGAAAAAAAGTAGACTCTAGTTTGATTTTGTGAAAAAGGGTACAAAACCAGAGCATGTCCTATCCATGGTACATATAGTAATAGTACAACATCACTAGAGGGACAAATGGAAGGGAGGGACACCAGCACACCCGGGACAAATGGAAGTAAAGCCGTATCAGGACATCCTGAATTACTTAATGATGGAAAGGGGATAAAATGCAACATTTAACCGTTTGGCTAACGATATTCACTTTTTTGGCTACTTTGGTTTTTATTCTTTGGAGACCTAAAGGCATGAATGAAGCGATACCAGCCTCAATAGGTGCGATCATTGTTGTGCTTATTGGAAGTGTTTCATTATCAGACCTAGGGATCATTTCAAACACCATAAGTGGTGCAGCCATTACAATTATGGCCACCATTGTCATGGCAATCGTGCTAGAAAGCTTTGGTTTCTTTAACTGGATGGCAGAGAAGCTCGCTGAAAGAGCTAAGGGTTCAGGGGTTCGTTTGTTTTGGTACGTCAATCTTTTGTGCTTTCTCATGACACTTTTCTTCAACAACGATGGCAGTATTTTAATCACAACTCCTATCCTAGTCTTGTTATTAAACAATATGGGCTTACAAAACCATCAAAAAATCCCGTATTTATTGTCGGGTGCATTAATTGCAACGGCTTCAAGTGCGCCAATCGGCGTAAGTAACATGGTCAATTTAATCGCGCTAAAAATTGTCCATATGGATTTATGGCTGCAAACGGCAATGATGTTTGTACCTGCAACTACCGGGCTGCTGCTGCTGACCTGGCTCTTGTACCTTCGCTTTAGAAAAATTTTACCAGAAACAGTCCCTACAAATGTTTCAGGTTTGTCACGTTCAACAGACCACCCGCTTAAAATAAATAAAGGCATTCAGCATGCTTCGGAAAAAGCTCGATCTCGATTTATGCGAAACGTTCTTCTATTTGTATTTGCAGTCCGCTGCAGCTTATTTGTCGCTTCGTTTGTCAACATTCCTGTTTCCCTAATGGCGGTCATCGGCTCGCTTGTTCTGTTAGGCTGGAGATGGGTTTATTTAAAACAATCTCCTGCAGATATGCTGAAAAAGACACCGTGGTATATCATCATCTTCGCTTTTTCTATGTATACCATCATTTACGGTCTCTATAATATCGGTTTAACAGACTGGTTGATCACGTTCATGAAGCCAATGGTTGCGGGCAGTCTGCTCCACGCAAGTGTTATGATGGGTACCCTCTTAACTGTTCTCTCCAATATCTTTAATAATCACCCGGCCCTCATGGTTGGTACACTCACGCTAATGAATATGGATTTAAGTCTACTTGAATTAAAAATAGCGTATCTTGCAAACGTAATTGGCAGTGACATGGGCTCATTATTACTTCCAATGGGAACGCTTGCTACACTGATGTGGATGCACATCATTAGAAAAGGGAAAGTCATGCTCAGTTGGCTGGACTATATAAAAGTCACAATCGTTGTGATTCCGCCAGCAACATTATTCACCTTAGTTATTCTTTATTATTGGGTTTATTGGCTTTTTGGCAGCACTCTTCAAGGGTAGGATTTTGAAAAAGGAGAATGAAGATGCTTGTAGATTTTGTGGATTTAATAGGAAAAAATATTGAGGTGGAAATTTCCAGAGATATTTTTCTCAGGGGAACTCTATTAGATAGTGGATTGGACATCATCGTCATGTATGATGATAAAGACAAACATTTTCTCTATGTCCCCTTTGTTCACGTTCAAACATTGAAAGAAACCAATCTAGACGATGAAGGCTTCGAATATCATCCACCATCAGAAAGACCAATCGAAACTGAAGTTATATCCTTTCGAAAGGTATTGATGATTGCAAAGGGTTTGTTTGTTCAGGTATACGTAACAGGAAATAAATCCATTCATGGCTATTTAACCAGTATTATGAACGACTATTTTGTCTTTCACTCCCCTGTGTACAAAACCATGTTTATTGCGATGAAACACGTCAAATGGCTTATTCCATATCCCCCAAATGCCACACCATATTCTTTAAACAATGAAAATCTACCCCTTAAGCCCATTTCTATTCCATTGGCAAGGTCCTTTGATGAGCAGTTGAAGAAATTTGAAAATCAACTAGTGATTATCGATGGGGGAGAAAATCCTGACCAAATTGGCTTACTCCAAAAGGTTCGAAATAACAAAGTGGCACTGATAACAGCTGAAAGGGAAATGGTGTATCGGAATATAGAGCATATTAAAACGATACAATTACCGTAGAAAAATGATGATACTCTTAAATATGGTAATTCCTATGTTTATACCATTCAGCTATAACAAAAAGATAGGCAGGGATGTGACGTCTCGCTTGTGTAAACGAAAAGAACATAAAAGAATAATCCACCTTGCGTGTGCATACGAAGATGGATTTCTCATTTATCATTAGCCTTGTTTATTGACCATATGAGCTTAAGCTGCGGTCTTTTTATGTTGGTTGTACGACCTAGTTTCAAGATATGTTTTTTTGTTAAATGTTGTTCCATGTCCTTACAAATATTCTTACTAGAACATGGGGTGGGCACTACACTTTGTGCTTTTTATTTACTAAGAGAAGCTATATTGTCTTTGTTGACGTAATTATTATTTGATTATTCTAATGATTATACGCAATATTTAATACATTTATCAATCATACCTGTCCTACTTTTTTTAAAAATCTGACCTACACTGTCGAGGCTTTAAGAATGATCACAAGCGGAATCAACACATCGAGAATGCTGACCATCATGATGGTTTTGCTGGGATTTCTATTATTTTTTACCATTGGAGGGTATGGTGTAGAATCGAAAATCATCCCGCAGGCTGGTGGTGGAGTAGACTCACCTTATTATTATAATTAAATGGTTATAATTACTTAATGGAAATCAGGTAGATTACCGGTTCTGACAAACATGTACCTATAAAGGAGGAATCTGTTAGAACTGGGTTTTCAACAGTGAGAAGTCTATAGAGGATACAAAGCAGGTCTGTTAGACCAAGGAACCCGTCCCCCTGGCCCACCCCTGGCCGTCTTCACAAATCCTTCACAAACCATTGGCAAATTCATGAAATTATGAGCCATTTTTCCTATACAATTATAGTAATATAGAGAAAATTGTATCATTAGGGGGATTGGGTCATGACAGCTCAGAACAATAAGAATATGTTGTATTTGTCTTTTGCTGCAGTGTTAATTAACGTCATCGTTCACGTGTTACACAGAGGTACAGGGACCTTTGATCATGTACTTTTAATGAGGAATCATGTTCAGTATTCTAATTCGTTCATACTAACCATTATTCTGCTAATCCCAATCCTGCTCTACGGTGTTGTATTGCTGCTGTACAAGGGAAATCAGGAGCATCCTCTTTTGCCGTTATTTATTCAATTAACGCTTACCTTCAGCAGTATTTCCATTATCGCCGGTGGTAATGGATTTGTTGAATATCATTTTTCGATTTTTTGGGTAATTGCGATGATTGCTTTTATGGATGACATCAACCAAATCCTCATTAGTACTATTATTTTTGCCATTCACCATTTAGCTGGGTTTTTTATGTTTCCAGTTTTGCTTTGCGGTACGCATGACTATCCGTTTTCCTTATTGCTTATCCATGCTGTGTTTCTTATTTTTACAGCAGGTGCCACGATTTTCTATATTCTTTCAAAACGAAAGTATACAGCCGAATTAAATCTAGAAAACAAACAGAAAGAAGCTTTGCTGACACAGGTTATCTTTAACCTAGAAAAAGCCTCGGATAGTGTTATTCAAACGGTTACGACTTTAAAGGAAAATGCAGAGAAGTCTACTCATTCCAGTCATCTTATTCTAATGTCTATACAGGAGGCAGCATCTACAATGGAGGTTCAAACATCTGAAATTGAAAATGGAAAAGGGCAGCTGGATGAAATAATGTCAGGGGTTCAACAGGTTGCTGAAAGCTTTTCACAGGTTGCAGGGGCCTCAAACGCCACGGCCAACCAAGCGGTAGAAGGCTTTGATCAATTGAATAAAGCACAGGATCAAATTGAGGAAATTTCGAAAAACGTGTTTGATGTAGCGACTGTCATTAATCAGCTGGAAAAAAGATCCACGGAAATTAATGAAATATTGGCTGTTATTACCGGCATTTCAGAGCAAACCAATCTGTTGGCTTTAAATGCTGCGATTGAAGCGGCAAGGGCAGGTGAATCCGGAAAAGGCTTCGCTGTTGTGGCTGAAGAAGTGAGAAAGCTTGCCGGTGAGTCAAGCAGCTCGGCAAAGAAGATTTCTGTGCTGATACAGGAAATCCAGCATGATACAGCTGCAGCCGTAAACACTATTGATAAGGCTTCTAAGAATGTGAAAAAAGGTCTGCCTTTATTCGAAAAATGCGGTGATGCTTTTGAACATATCGTAGAAGCAACAAAAGCTGCCGAAGAACAAATCGTCGACGTCTCAGCTGTAACCGAACAGCTGGCATCGGGCTCTGATCATGTTGTGCAAACAATGGAACAAATCAAGCAGGCATCCCTGCATTCAGTAAATGTTGGAAACAGCATCGTAAAAACAGCTGAACAACAATTTTCACAAGCCGAATCACTTAAAACGATGACCGTAAGCCTTGAAACACTAGCACAGGACCTAAAATCATTGGTGAAACAAGTGCATGGAGAAGGATCTGCCTCAATTTAGTTCTGAAGGATAACATACCATCTGGTTCACTTTCAATGTGTGGACCCGATGGTTTTTTATTTCTATTAACCTTTGTTATAACGGTAGGGTCAATCACTGTGTTTGAAAAATAAGCGGAAAAATTCCGCCTAGATTGGGAAATATAGATATTCCCCTAAAAATAAAGGATGTTTTTCCGTCTATATGATCCAAATCTTTGGATTTTATCTTATTTAGAGTAGCTAATCGGATTTTCTCCGTTTATATCTTATTTTTAAGCCTCTGCTTTATAGATTATCCGGAAATTCTCCGCTTATGAATTGTCATACCTACACGAAAATCAATAATGAATAATATAGGAGCTTAATAGTCATATAGAAAGGGCAGATACTTCAAAAATCCAAAAGATTACAATGTTCCCAGTATAGTAACCTAATTATACAAGGTGTATATTGAATATAAAGAAAGAATACGAATATCATTTCGAGATTGGAGATAGTAACATTGGAAAGTGAAAATCTCAAATTAGTCAAACAACTGCGTCATGAATTACATCAGCATCCAGAACTCTCTAACGAGGAGGCATGGACAAAGCAGTATTTAATCGACTTCCTAAAAAAACACACAAAGCTGGAAATCATTGAACATGATAAATGGTTTTATGCAGCATACCGCGCAGGTGAAGGCAAACAGAATATCGCGTTCCGTGCTGACTTCGATGCGCTTCCGATGGATGAAGGCATTGAGCTTCCATACGGTTCACAGTTCCCTGGGAAAGCACATAAATGCGGACATGACGGACATTCTGCTTCCCTTGCCGGCTTTGCGCTTGAGGTTGATCAAAAGGGTGCCGATAAAAACATCTTCCTCCTTTTCCAGCACGCCGAGGAAACAGGAGATGGTGCTGCAGAATGTGTCAGCTTTATCGAGGAAAATAAGATTGAAGAAATTTTCGCTTACCATAACATGAGTGGTATGGCTTTCAAATCTGTCAACGTTATCGATGGCACCTGTCAATTTGCATCAAAGGGTATGACGATTCACTTTGAGGGATCTCCGGCACATGCCAGCCAGCCTGAAACGGGTGTTAACCCTTCTTACGCGATTGCCAAATTGATTCATGCGATTCCTGAATTCACCTCTTCGGACAATAACAAAGGACTTGTCCTATGTACGGTTGTTCAAATTGATGTCGGTGAAAGAGCCTTTGGGATGTCTGCAAGCAAGGGCGACCTGTTGTTGACGATTCGTGCCTATTATGAAGAGGAATTAGACAAGCTTCAGAGAAACCTTGAGGATTTAGCTAATGCTCAAGCAGAAGAGTATGGTATGAAGGTAAGCTTTACGTATAACGATGAATTTCCGGAAACCTACAACTATAAAGAGAGCAATGACAAGGTTCGTGCCGTTTGCAAGGAGAAGGGAATGGAGCTTGTGGAAATGAAGGAGGCATGGCGCGCTTCCGAAGACTTCGGTCATTATACAAAGGTAACAAAAGGCGCTATGATCTACATTGGAAACGGATTTGAGCATCCACCCATTCATACCTATGAATATGATTTTAAGGATGACATTATTGAAACGGCTGTCGAGCTTTTTAAAGGCCTTGCCGATATATAAAAATGGAAAGCTGCTTCTATTTATTGAGGCAGTTTTTTTATATTTGTCATGTTCTTGAATCCATATGAATATGCGCCATATGCTGCCGGGATTAGAGAGTTTAGCATGCCTTATTCGATGATTAGATAGGGGGATGGATAGCTCTTATAAGGCAGAGGGACGGTTCTCGTGCTTCCAAATGAAATCTTTAATAAAAAAATCGGGCAAACCATCTAGGTTTACCCGATTTTTTTATTAAGTATTTCTATCGTATCCTTTAACTCACTAACGCGCCATCGTTTTAATGAATATTTTTGCATCATAATGATTTAATTACTATAATGACAGTGGTAAATAGATAATTTGGAATTTTCATAATAATCAAAAATATTATTTGTGACTGTGTTTGAGATCAATAAATACCCTTATCCTAAAAACCTAAAGGAGGAAGTCCATGTATTACTCATTCTCGATAATGAAAGCGGATTCCATTTGCTGCATGCAGAACCAACTATTTAAAATGGCCCAGCCAAGAAATAAAGGATCCCCGTTTGTCATGGAGATTGAAGATTTCGAGATTAATATTTTGAGCATATTCTAAAA
>Ga0180215_1001624_pt1 | contig 24383 bp, 20 predicted proteins | sample eDN3rd37CBELigBY_FD_128871 | JGI IMG/M metagenome (GOLD analysis project Ga0180215, IMG submission 128871) | Enriched backyard soil microbial communities from Emeryville, California, USA - eDNA 3rd pass 37_C BE-Lig BY (version 2) (version 2) | ecosystem: Environmental > Terrestrial > Soil >...
AATAAACAGTAAACGCCGGCACGGCACTTTTGCCGATAAGGCTCTTGCATGATCATTACGGGAGGGGCTCCGACATGGCTAAAGAAAGCTTCGATAAGGAAATCCAGTTTCTGCGGATGCTCGTCTTAACGAGCGGCGCCTACAGCAGGCAGCAGTTCGCGGACAGGCTCGGCATTTCCGTACATACCTATGACAAAACGCTCAAACGGCTCAAGGATATTGTGGCGACGACTCAGCAGGCGCTGCCCGAAGAGCAGGGCAAGCAGCTTGGCGACATGCTGCGATACAGCTATATCGACGCCGCCGATCCGATGCTGTTGTTTCTGTTTCGCGCCAAATCGATCAAGGAGACCGAGAGCGAGCGGCTGTCGCTGCTGCTGGCGGCAATGGATGCGGAGCCGTTAACAGCCGGCGAGTTGCTCGACTTCTGCTGCACCCATATGCCGGAGGAGCTTTCCCTGCCCGATGAAAAAACGATACGGAACGACCTGAAATATTTGGAGCAGGTCGGCGTCATTCGCAAGGCTGGTGCCGTTCGCCCCTACCGTTACGCCGTCAATAATGAGCTGCTGCAGTCGTTGACGGATGAGGAACTGCTTGATTTGCATGATTTTGCTCATGTGATGGCGAATACGAGGGTTCCATCCATTCAAGGCTACTTGCTGCAGGACGGACTAAAGAAGCATATCGCCCGAACGATGGAAAATAGCGAGGCGCTGGACGCTTTTGTCTATAAATATCACTACTATTCCCGTATTTTGGATGAGGCGCATCTGTTCAGCCTGCTGCATGCGATCCAAAACCGGCGCAAAATCAGCTTCCTCTATTTCTCGCCGAAAAAGCCCGCCAGCTACGCCTCCAAAAATACGAATCCGCTGTTCGAGCGCGATACGGCTGGCCAGCAGGTGACGACGATACCGCTTCAAATTGTTTACGACCATCAGTACGGGCGCTGGTATCTGCTTGGGCATCAGGCGCGCTTCGGGCTTAAAAAATTCCGCATCGAGGGCATGACCGAAATCGCTTGGGAAGATGGAGACACTGTTGACGAGGCTCCGTTTCAGGAAATGATGAGCGAGCTTGAGCTTCGTACGAGATACAGCTGGCTGATCGATACCGGCCGCACCGTTACGGTGCGCGCACGCTTCTTCAACCCCGGCCCTGGCGCACCGAATTTCATCAAGGATCGGGTGCTGCGCCAGGGACAATGGGGCGTCATTACGGAGGAGAACGAGAACTCTTTTATCTATGAAATAAAAGTGAACGGAACGATTGAAATCAAGCCGTGGATTAGAAGCTTCGGCTCGAGCTGCGAGGTGCTTGAGCCGCTTCATTTGCGGAAGGAAATGATTCAGGAATGGAAGGAGCTTCAGCGCTGCTATGAACCCGTTTGAGAAAATTTTCAACTATCAGCTCATTACTAGGCTCGACGATTCCGGCACCTCCATGGTTACTGCCCAAGAACGAAGCTGGCTGAAAACGATGCTTCAGCAGCCGGAAGCGGAAGCCGCCTTCACGCCGGAGACGCTTGAAAAGCTGCGCCTGCTGCTTGAACCCGCTTCGCCAATCGACTTTAGCGGTCATCTCGTGGAAAAAGCGGGAAACGTAGAAGTGCAAGTCTATCATCCGCTCCTTCGCCCGCTAAGACGGCTTATTAGGGACCGCGCAGCTGCATCGCTTTCCTTCTCCGCCAAAAGCGGCGGCATCTACAACAAGCAGCTGGGGCTGCCGTACAAGCTGGAGTATTCCATGGTGAAGAAGGAATGGTATTTGCTCTGGTATCATTTGCGGACCCGCAGATTAATGAGCACTCGGCTGCAGAAGATCGATTCAGCGGCCGTCCATCCGCAGCCCATAACAGCTGAACGCTACGACCAGCTGCAAGCCGAAATACGCAGCAAGCTGGAGGAGCTGAAAGTGTCGGCGACCGTCGAGGTCGTCCGCGAATATAACGCCGAGCTGTCGCGCATTCTTTACGCCTTCTCCCCTTTCGAGAAGGAAGTGCTGTACGATGACGAGGAGGACGTCTATCGGCTGGTGCTGAGCTTCAGCCGCGGCGAGAGCGAGTATATGCTTTCGAAGATTCGTTTTCTCGGCAAGCGGGTCCGCATCGTAGACAACGCCGCCATGCACCGGCGCATGTACGAGTCGGCATCGATGGCACTGGCGAGGTATGGCGTAACTGCAGATGAGTGCGAGGGCGACGCTGCTGCCGAGGCATAGAATGCTGGACGCTGGCGGCTTGGCCGTGGCCGAGCGCAGCGCGGCGCTGCGGCAATTGCATCTCGTACCGCCCCTGGCGCGCGGTGTTTCGCTGAATGATGGCGGCCAGTCGAAGTTAAGCGGCTCGTGGTTCCGTTATTTACGCAAAAGCGACGGTTTTAAAGGCAGAACAGGACTCAGAGTACGTTATTTTAAATAAAAAGCGGTTTTGGGGCGAGGTTAGCCATGAATAGCGGAACTGTAGTCCGCGAGATCATTCAAAAGCAGCGTTTTGCCGGAAATAGCGGAACCTAAGTCCGCTAGCTAGCATAGACGGATTGACCGATGCCGCTAACCGGATTTTATGCAGGTCATTTCTCCGATTTACGCTGAATGCGCATGCTAACTGGAAAGCCTCCATCTATTCTTGCTAAATGAGCATGAAATCGGCCCGATCATCAAAAATATATACAGAAAATCCAGTTAGCGATTATCAAAATGCCGAAATGAACAAATTTAACTGGAGGATTTCCATTTAGGAAACAAAATTGCTTATTTATCCGGCCTTCAACTTTTGCTACAATGAGAATTAACCAACCTGCATGTGACTGGCGAGAAAGCGTGGAATGAACCACGGGGAAGCATGCAGCTCATACGTCCGTTCGCCTGGGAAAGTATTCGCTTATGCAGCGTCTTGTTGACGCGCGCGCGGATACTTTTTTTATTTGATCCAACAAACACGGGAGGTAATGAGTATGGCAATTGTAATGAGAGCAAGAGAGGCAGCCGATGCCCTGTATGAAGAAATCCGCTCCGAGACTAAAACGATTAAAGAGCAAGGCGCAGTGCCGCATGTATCCGTTATTCTCGTGGAGGGCGATCCCGCATCCGCCTACTATGCCGAAGCGAAGCGCAAGGTTGCCGAGCGGCTGGGGATATCGTATAAGCTTCATACGTTCGAGCAAACGGCAGCGCAGGAGGAAATTTTGACCCTTATCGAGGCTTTGAATGCTGACCCGAACGTACACGGCATTATGGTCGAGCTGCCGCTCCCCGCCCATATTTCGACCGCAGCAGTAGAGCAGACAGTATCGCCGCTCAAGGATATTGACGGCGTGACGCCAGCCAATAAGCTGGCTACGATGACCGGCGCGCCGGGGCTCTACCCCGCTACGCCGCAAGCCTGCATTAAGCTAGCCAAGCATTATGGATATTCGCTCGAAGGCGTTAACGTTGCTTTGATCGGGCGCGGGCAGACGGTAGGCTTGCCGTTATTCCATATGCTGCAGCGCGAAAATGCGACAGTCACGCTATGCCATTCGCGTACGCCGGATATCGCCTTCCATTTAAGCCATGCGGATATCGCATTTGTAGCCGTCGGCCGTCCGGGCATCGTTCAATCCGGTATGGTTCATTCCCGGTTAGCCCTCATTGATGCGGGCATTAACGAGACGGCATCAGGCGCAATTGTCGGCGATGTGGCGCCAGATGCTGCAGAGCATGCGGCTGCTCTATCGCCGGTTCCGGGAGGAGTCGGCACATTGACAACGGCTGTACTGTTCGAAAATCTGCTTAAAGCAATCAAACTGCAAACCGCGGTCAAGGAGGCCGATCAAGCATGAGTATAACAGGATGGGACGACTCGATTCGAGACTTTCTGAACAAAGCTGGCAGCGACGCGCCGACGCCTGGCGGCGGAAGCGTAGCCGCGCTCGTTCGAGCGCTTGGCGCATCCATAACTTCCATGGTCGCGAATCTATCGCAAGGAGCAAAATTTGCTGATGTTCAGCCGCTTATGAGAGACATTGTGAAGCAAATGGAGAGCTTGTCCTCTCGTTGCGAAGAGCTTTTGGCAGCCGATATCGCTTCATTTCAAGCTTATATGGAAGCATTAAAGCTGCCGAAATCGACCGATGCGGAAAAGGCAGCGCGAGCAGCCGCTATGGAGCAAGCCGCTGTCGGCGCCATTGAAGTTCCGCTTGCCCTCTTGAAGCTTTGCCTGGATGGCTTGAGATGCGCTCAGACCATAACCGATTGCTCCAACAAAAATGTCATTTCAGACCTTGGTATTAGCGCTATTCTATTCGAGGCTTCTGCGCAGTCTGCGCTGCTTACGATCGATATCAACTTAGCGGGACTAAAGGATGCTGAAACGAAGCGCCGGTATGCGGATGAAACTGCAGCGCTGATGACGGAGATCAGTGTAATCAAAGAGACAGCTCTTAATTCGATTCGGAGCAAGATTCATAGCAGTTAAGTGCAAGACATTCCTGCGGGTGAATCAACTTGTATGAAAGCCGTTTGCACTAGTCAATTGTCGCGAACGACATCTCCTCTATTCATTAATATATGATTCTATTTAAAAACGGCTGCCTCCGCATTATCACAATGAGGAGGCAGCCTTATCATTTTTTATTCAATTCTAATAGCATCCCTCTGTGCAATCAGGCTAAGCTCGGCCGCTTTGAACGCATGCGCCTGTGTCATTGCATTTTCTGTGCGATTGATGCAATCCAGAATCAGTCGGCCAAAGTATGGATAGCCTACTTTGCCATTCACGTTCATATAATGCTCGCCGTCATTGTTGACCAGATAGACGTGGCCGCCGCCTTTCTCTCTGCCGATATCGACATACTTGCGCAGTTCAATATAGCCTTCCGTTCCAAGTATAATCGTACGGCCGTCGCCCCAAGTCGATAGCCCGTTCGGCGTGAACCAGTCTACCCGCAAGTAGCCGGTTGCGCCATTATCGCCGATAAATGCAGCGTCGCCGAAATCCTCGAAGGTCGGATATTGCTTATGGTTGTAGTTCGCGATTTTACTGTGAGCGACTCGAGCGTCCTTCGCGCCTGTATAGTAGAGGAATTGCTCCACTTGATGGCTGCCGATATCGCAAATAATTCCGCCGAACTTCTCGATATCAAAAAACCAATCTGGACGGCTCTGTACATTCACGCGATGCGGTCCAGTACCCATCACTTGAATGACCTTGCCGATTGCGCCTTGTTCGATAAGCTGTCCAGCGTATATCGCGCTCTCCACATGAAGGCGTTCGCTGTAGTAGACCGCATACTTAAGACCAGTCTCATCTACCTTGCGCTTCGCGGAATCAAGCTGCTCCAGCGTTGTGAACGGAGCTTTGTCCGTAAAATAATCTTTGCCATGAGACATGACGCGAAGCCCCAGCGCGCAGCGCTCCGATGTAACCGCCGCTCCCGCCACCAGCTTAACGCTGGCGTCCTGCAATATTTCATCCTCCGAACACGCAACCTTCACGCTTGGAAACGCCCTAACGAAGGCTTCTATTTTTTTCGGATCTGGATCGTACACCCATGCAAGGTTGCCGCCCGCTTCCTGAAGGCCATTGCACATGCCGTAAATATGTCCATGATCGAGCGCGATAGCCGCAAAGCTGAATTCTTCAGGCTTGCATACCGGATTAGGCTTGTCTTTTGGCGCATAATACATTCCGCTATTGTTAATGTTGTCCACTACTTCTCATCCCCTGTACCGTGGCTTCCAGTCGTTATGGCGCTGTATTCAAAATTTTCTACATGGCTCTTCTTCTCATAGAAATAGATTGCATGTTTAAGGATGCCTTCGCGCGTATAGAACGGATCGTCTGGCGAAAGCGGAAGCTGTACATTTTCCCCAGTGCTTGCCGATTTGTAGATCGCCATAATAAGCTCAAGCGTCGATCTGCCGCTATGCCCATCGATAAGCACAGAAGCTCCCGTCTCGATAGCAGTCATTACGTTTTCAATTTGCGCGACGTGCCCTTCATAAGACAAATCAGGCAGCTTATTATAGTACGATTGAATAGCTGACTCCAGCTCTTCATCCTTCGCAGGGAATCCATTCGGTTTGGAGACGGACGCGGCCAGACGCCATGGCGTCGAAATTCGGGCATTCATCCCTTGGAAAATAAGCTGCTGCTCTTCTCCATGATGCACGACCGAGCTCGTAATTTGACCAAGTGCCCCATCCGGATAGCGAAGCATAGCGATCGACAGGTCCTCTACTTCAGCGTTGTCATGAGCTGTATTGCTCATAAAAGCTTGAACCTGGCTTGGCATACCCATCATCCATAGCAATGCGTCAATGTGATGAACGGCATGATTGAGCGTACAGCCGCCCCCTTCCTTCTCCCAAGTGCCGCGCCACCACAAATCATAGTAGCAATGCCCGCGCCACCAATAGGAATCTACTTGCGCGTGCCGAATCTGTCCCGCCAAACCGCTGTCGATGACAAATTTAAGCTTCATCATCGGATTTCTGAAGCGATTCTGGGCGATGACGGACAATATTTTGCCGCTCTTGCGCGCAGCCTCGTTCATCCGGTCGCACTCTTCCAAAGAAGAGGCCATCGGCTTTTCGACGATGACGTTGCTTCCTGCCGTTAGAAAATCGATACTAATGCTCGCATGCGAGAATGGAGGGGTACAGATTGATACGAGATCGATTCCTTCATTCAGAAGCTCAGTATAGTCCCTTACTACCTTAGCATCTAATTTGTAATGATCTACCACTTGTTGCGCTTTATCAGGATAAATATCGCTGACAGCAACGATTTTGCATCGGTCCGGGAACATCAGATAACCGTCAATGTGAAATCTAGAAATGGCGCCTGCACCGATTATGGCAACTTTTAGCATCATAGATTCCTCCTGTACTCATGCACGTCCAAATTAGGCTAGAAAAGAAGGGGCTTACTCCCTCAGTTCATCTTGGACCAGATCGGATAGCCCCTCCATCGTTCAAAAATGATTACTTATACTCTGCCTGATACTTCGCTTTCTTCTCATCCATTACTTCTTGTCCGCCGACTTTCATATAATCAGCTACTTCCGCATCGTATACGACATCGAATTTATCCGGTTTAGCCGTAACAATCTTAACGAACATGTCTTCCTCACTCTTCTTCTTAAGCATTGTGCCTAATTTGACCTCCGATTCGATCGTAGCAAGAACGCGCGGCTTAACTACGCCGTCTTTAGAGCCTGTGTCAATACTTGCAATCGTGAAATCTTTGTATGTTGGATCGGAAGCGTTCGCAGCAATGTTAAGCAAATTGTCTTCGTTGCTTACATATTTGCCGTTAAGAATGATGCAGTAGTCAAAGTAGTTGTACAGCAGGTTTTTCGTAGCGTCATTATCAAGAGTCTTAGGTACGCCATCTACGTACTCGAACGTTTCGCCTTCTGTACCGTTTTGCAATCTGACTATATTCTCTGGCTGAGACATCCAGTCCAAATATTTAACGACTTCCGCTGCGCGCTCGCTCTTCTTCGGCACGATAATGTAAATGCCGTTAGGCGTATACATCGGCTTCGGCGTCTTGCCTCTCACGTCTGTGAACGGATCTATTACTGTCAGCTTTGCTTTCGGATCGGCTTTCGTCATTTCAGCCAGATAACCCATATACACAGGCTCGTTCGTGTTGGTTGTTGCAGCGCCGATTAGGCTGTTAACCATGTTCTTCTGGAACTGGTTCGTATCTTTGCCGATTCCTAGCGGGAAGTCTTTATCGATAAGTCCTTCGTTATACAATTTGTTCAAGAAGCGGAAAGCTTCTTTGTTGCCCGGCATTACCCAGTCAGGGTTGGCGAACAGATCTTCATCCGTAATTTTATCCCATTCCCAGAAGGAATAGCGAAACGGGCTCATATGGAAGAAGTCCGTCTGGCCGCCATATGCAAACGCATTCGGTTTGGCCTTTTTAAACTCAACTAGAGTATTGTAGAACTCCTCCGTCGTTTTCGGTACCGGAAGGCTCAGCTCATCAAGCCAGTCCTGGCGAATGAATGTCGAAACTTGCGCTTCGATTACGCGCTTAGCAACGATTGAATATTGCTTGCCTTCGAATACGCCATAGCTCATAACATTATCGCCAAGCACTCTCTTCAAGTTCTGGCCATGCTCTTCAATGTAAGGGCCAAGATCAGTCAAGCCGCCATCTTTCACATAACGCTCAACAGTCTGCGTGTCATACGTGAACACAAGGTCGGGAGCCTGGTTGGCAGCCATCAATACGTTCAGTTTGTCGACCTCTTCGGAGCGTGGAACGGTAACCCACTCAATCTTAATGTTGTTCGGATCGCCGAAATTCTCTTGAATGTACTTGGTGAAGAAGTTGTTCGTGATCGGATCCGCCCCTGCAGGGGTGTTATTGCGGTCAAATAGCTCGATTTTCAATGTAACCGGATCTTTCTTCGGCTCATCCTTCGGTTTGTCAGTCGCGCCCGATGAAGGATTGCTGGTGTTAGCCGGCTTATTATTTGATTTGTCTCCGCTGCAGCCTGCCAGGATAGAACCAACGAGTAGAACAGCAAGTAAAACGGTGAACCATTTCTGTTGCTTCTTTCTCAACTTCGTTCAACTCCCTTATAAAATTGTTATTTATATAGCACCCATGCCAGGCAGGCCGCTCATGCTTTACCGGCTGGCCGGGAGAGCTATCAGCCTTTGACTGCGCCAATCATAACTCCTGAAATGAAGTAGCGCTGGATGAACGGATAGACTAGCAAAATCGGAACGGTGCCGAACATGATGGAGGCCGCCTTAAGGCTTTGCGGAACAGGCGCTCCCGCATTCTGCGCTTCCATAATGGACATATCATTCGCTTGCCCGCTAATGACAAGAGCATAAAGCTTCAATTGAATCGGATAGAGTTCTTGGCTGTTAATATAAATGAGTGCATCCTGGAAGCCGTTCCATCGTCCGACTGCATAGAACAAGCTCAATGTAGCAACCGATGGCAGCGATAAAGGCAGTATAATACTCCATAAAATTCTGAAGTGGCTGGCGCCATCCATACGGGCCGATTCTTCCAGCTCAAGCGGAATGGAGGAAAAAAACGTTTTCAAAATGATCAAGTAAAATGCGCTAATCGCTCCCGGAAGTACAAGCACCCAAATCGTATCCAGCAGATACAGCTCCCTCATCAACAAGTAGTCCGGAATCAATCCGCCGCTAAAGAACATCGTCAACACGATAAAGAGCAGAAAGAAATTTCTCCCTCTCAGCTTCTGCTTCGTGAGCGGATAAGCGGCAATAATCGTCATGCCCATCGCCACCAGCGTATATAGCGCCACTAAGAAGATCGAGAAGAATAAGGACTTTACCATTGCAGAGTGCATAAATACCGATTTATAAGCTGTAAAATTAAAGCCAATCGGTAACAAACTTACTTTGCCGGCCATTATCGCGCCATTGGAACTGAACGATACGGCTAAAAGATGAACCATTGGCAGCAAGCAAAGCAGGCTAATAAGTCCAATAATGATCATAAGGACGACATCAACTATTTTTGAATTCACTGTGTTTGCGGTATTCATCTTTGCCCTCCTTACCAGATGCCTTGGTCATTAACTTTTCTGGAAATCAGATCAGCCGAAAGCAGGAATATAAGCCCTACAATCGCTTGGAACAGTCCGATCGCAGTAGCAATTGTATATCTGGCGGATTGAATGCCGACCGTATACACATAAGTGCTAAGCACCTCAGACACATCGCGGACTGCCGGGTTCCCTAGCAGGAATGGCCGTTCAAAGCCGATGGACGCCATATGTCCGACATTGAGAATAAGAAGAATGACAATCGTCGGTTTGATTCCAGGCAGCGTAATATGCCACATCTTTCTGAGCCTGGTCGCCCCGTCTACGTCGGCTGCTTCATACAAGTCTTTATTAATGCCAGTCAGAGCCGCCAAATAAAGAATCGTTCCCCATCCGGCTTCTCGCCAAATGCCTGTTCCGATATAGGTCATCACCCAATGGCCGTTCTCGCTTAGAAACGGTATCGATTCAATGCCTAACGAATTCAAGAATACGTTAACGCTTCCTGCGTTAGTGGCGAGCAATTGGATGGCCAAACCGCCGATAACAACCCAAGATATGAAATGCGGCAAGTAGAGCAGCGTCTGAGCGCTTCGTTTGAACCACTTAACTCTGAGCTCGTTGAGCATAAGCGCTAATATAATAGGAACCGGAAATCCGATTGCAAGATCCAATAAGTTCAATACAAAAGTGTTTTTGAGCGCGCTCTTAAAGGCATTCATCTGGAATATTTCACGGAACGCCTCAAAACCAATCCATTCGCTTTCCCATATACCTTTGAATACGTTATAGTCTTTGAACGCTACTACAACGCCAAGCATCGGCACATACTTAAATGTTAAGAAGTAGACGATCGGCAAAAAGATTAAAAAGTACAACTGCCAGTCGCTTCGAATCGATCTAAAATTGATGCCTGATTTGCGCTCGATGGACTGGCCTTTCATGTTTCGAGTTTGCTGCAATAACTTTCCCCCCTGTCTTAAGTTTGTGCTCAGAGTGAAACAATCCCAATGTATCATCGGATTCCAATTATGAAAATTATCAATAATCTAGCGGTTAACATGTACCATTTTGTGGGTATTAACCATTTTCCCGGTGTTAATTAACATATTTCCGCCGCTTAACAAAAATAAAAAAACTGCCACGGCAGCAGCAGTTTCTCATAGGTTATAGACTAATGGACTATGATCGATATAAATTGCGATACTCACCGGGAGGGAGCTCAAACATCTTCTTGAATGCCCGATGAAAGGAGATGACATGCGTATAGCCTACCTTCTCTGCAATATTCTGAATCGGTTCATCTGTGTCCATCAACATCTGCTTCGCATGCTCGAACCTTACCTGAAGCAAATAATCCATAAACTTGACGTCAAGCTCCTCCTTGAACAAGCTGCTTATATTCTTCGAACTAACACCGAACATGTCGCTAACTTGATTCAGAGACAGGTTCGGGTCCGAATAATGCTGGTCGATATAGGTTTTGATCCGAAGTGCGATGCTATGATTGGATCTTGCAAAGCGTTCTCTTTCGATTTCATCATCTAACCTAATCAGAATCGCGCGGAGCAAATTGTGCAATTCATCAATCGTTTCCGCCATAAATGCAGTCTTGCCGACTGACTCCGTATACTCTTCACGCCATAAGATTTGGATTTCCTCCGAGCGGCTGTTAATTACCTTCAGCAAGTGATGTGTCAAATGGCTGACGAAATCGGACATTTCTCTCCTCGTTGCGAGCGATTGCTTCATTCCTTCCATCGTCTCATCAAGCTTAGCTGTCCACTGCAGATCATTCAACCTGAATAAGTGCACCATCTCCTGAATAGCTTGTTGCCAATTGATTTTCTTCGCATTTGTCCTTCCAATCACAAAAGTGTGATCGATTATTGCATTTGTGCCAGCCACCGTCTTGAAAGAAACATTCGCGCTTGCGCTTCGAAACGATTTCTCGATATCGCTGATCGAGCTTACTTCATCGCCTATGCCGGATGAGAGCGTCAGCTCAAGATTTATATTGATCCAGTCCCGGTACTCTTCGCAAATTCGACGCAGAAGTCCCGCTTCATGATCGCTCTGCAAATGGATAACAACCGCAAGCTGATGCGGATGAACCCATAAATGCCAGCATATCAAGCTTCTTTGCTCAATGAACTCAAGAAAAGCATTTTCGACGATATATTTCAATAAATATTGATCGCTCGGACTGTACTGTTCCTTGAACTTAGCGTACCTGTCAATTTCGAATACGATGACGCCGAGCTTGTCATAGGCATAGGGCAACCCCATCCCCGTCATATACTTCGTCCACTCATCCTTCGTTAACGTCCGGTTGCCGATAAGGAGATCGTGGTTCATGCTCTTCTGCTTGAGCAGCTTCCGTTCTCTATGCAAATGGTCGTAATCAACCGTTCGCTCCAATAAATGGTCGATTGCCCCCTCGATAAGCTTCAGCTCGTTTCTCGACGATTTAATGCCTATTCCTTCGCTTCGGCGAGACATAAACGGACCAATCTTGCCCACAATATTTTGAATCGGCTTGTAATTGAAATGAGTGACGATCGTAAACCAGGCAATCGCGATTACGATGATCGCCATGCCGAAAACAATCCAAAAATTCGAGAATAACGATAATATCGTGAACTCGTCGGAATGGGTGCTTTCCGAATAGTATTGCCAGCCTGTATACTCCGATTGGACGAAAATCGATTTTCCTTCTACTGACAGCTCATTCGCCAGAAATGGCCGATTGTTATCATCCAGCAGTACAATCGAGCCGCTTCCGCTATTGTTATTCATCCGATTAAGCTCATCCAAGATAGATTCAACATCGACATTCAAGATGAGCGCGCCTTTCTTATCAGACGGATAAGGGAAATATTTGAAAATGGAAACGACCTTCGAGCTTTGGTGCTGATCGGTCTGACGATAGTTTCGCGGACGCGTCCAGCCGTCTAACCCCGGCACCAAATAAGCATTAGAGAAGAAGGCCAGATCTCCAAAGTTTTGCTTCGTAAATAAGTTCGAGCTGGTAAGAAATTCGCCCGTTCTCTCATTGTATAAATAGATGGAAACGGCAAACGGAAAGCTCGATGAGAATTCAATCAATTTTTTCTGGATTAAATAGTAGTCGTATACGGTCTCTGGGGATTCGTCATAAAAAGATTGGACGATCTTCTCTGAGAACATCATTTTGGAGACGTTTCTCTCGATCAGCTTCAGATTTGAATCCGTATATTCAACCATTTGCTGTAAAATCGCTTTATTGGTTTCTAAGTATTTGTTTTTAGATGAACTGTTCAGCGTCGCAAAATAAACAAAAATGAGGGAGGATATTATGACAAAGAAAATCGGCGCGTACGATAGCATCGTCCGGTAATACCAATTCATCTTCAAATAGAATCAGCCTTTCTGCATTCAAATACTTGTATGGAAAAAGTTTGTTTAATGGGTAAATAAAGCGTTTTCAAAGATTATAACATGCAATTCGCAAGACTAAAAGCATGGACATATTAATAAGCCACCCAATGCGCCAGCCACTAGCTTCGATACGGAATGCATTTCAAACGCTTAGAGCAGACCTATAAAATAAACAGCAAGACTGCTGCTTGTAGAGCGGCCTTGCTGTTGTTAGCGGTGCTAACCCTTGTCTATCGCCTTTTTCGAGCAAAACACCGGATATATAAGCGTCAGTCCAAGAGCCGCAAGCGTCAGCAATGCGCCTGACATCATTAATGTCATCATGTTATAAACGATGTACACGATTGGGGTTAGCAGGATGAAGCCGGGAACCGAAAACAACACAGATGTCCAAGAGCTCGTGTCTTTCCTAAGCTGCAGGTACAAATTTACGCCGATCAGACTGAACAAAAGCGGCCACGTAAACAAATAGCTGCCACCGGGCAAGTACAAAGTCGTCCCGGCGCTTAGAAGAAGCCATAGTACTAATGCACCCATCCATATGCTAGCACCGGAGGTATACCGCGAAAGCAGCCGTACGACGACTGCTGTGAGCAGCAGTGCAACCAGAAGCATGCCGAGCAAGTAATAAATGCTGACCTGCGGATCCATCACTATTCTCTCAAAGTACGGGTCGGATACGACCAATTCCAATAATCGCCAAAGCCCAGTAATAATCGCAAAGACAACCGCTAAGCTGAGCAAAGCAAGCAGAAATCCGCCTGCGATTCCTTTGATCGTCAACCGTTTCTTACTGATGCCATGCCGAACAGTCCCGACGAATAGCAGCGCAACTGCGACGAGAAGCCAGACTGCCCACGACTCGGGATAGCTGATCATTTTTGAACCCATTGCATTAAAATACACCCGATCTCCCTGCTCAGTCTGATCCAAATTCAGTCCGCCAAAATGCTTTGCAAGACTGAGCATATATTCCCCATGATGCTGCAGGCTGGACCGGTCAAGATTGTCCGGCGTATCCAGCGTCGTATGGTAGGCGTTCAAGCCAATGCCAAAGGCAAAATTCAGTCCTGCCAAACCGCCCTCTCGAAACACCGTCATATCGGTGTCATTGGGCATAAGTTTATAAACATTGTAAATGAGCGAGTATGCAAGCGGTTGAGGAGCAGCCTTAATAAACTCCTTAATGAGCCACCCGTTGCCCTCGCTCGTCTCGAACATAAAGGAAGGCCCTTTGTTGCCGCGCGCCTCAAAGTTAAGGACGACTGCCGCATCCTTCGCCCAAGGATGCTCCCGCATGAAAGCCTCAGCGCCAAGCAAGCCCAGCTCCTCTCCGTCCGTCATGAGAAGAATCAGATCATTTTTCAGCGCGCCGGATGCTTGAATCGCCCGTATCGTCTCCAGCATTGCTGCAATTCCTGCGCCGTCATCCGCCGCTCCCGGCCCTCCCGCCACAGAATCGTAATGCGCCGCGATCATTACTGCTTTGCTGTTATCCGTTCCTGGCATTCGCGCAATAATATTTTCAACAACTACGGAATCACCTCGGTATGTACGCGCATCTGCCCGCTGAACTTCTGGCTGTAAACCGAGCGCCTTTAATTCGGACAGCAAATAGTCCCTCACTTTATCGTGTGCTGGCGACCCGACGGGATGCGGCTCCGCCGCGATTACTCGCACCTTCTCCATCGCACGCTCAGCCGAAAATAACTGGGGAGAGGATTCCGCTCCAACTGGATTCGGCGTTCGTATTTGAAGCATCCCTAACCCAATTGAGCCCGCGAGGAGCAGCAAAATAATCGCCCACTGTCCCCATTTTTGCTTGCGTTTAGCAGATCGATATTTTGCAGATATGGCAGGTTTTAAGTAAGTGGAATTCATGGCAAGCCTCCTGTTTTCGGTATGAAATAAAGTCTAATACTCCTATAATAATTAATAATGAGCCAACAATTGTCCTTATTGTATCTCCCGCCATCCCTAATGTAAATATTAACCAACACAAAAAAGACCGGACACCTGCAACCTTTCGATGCAAGTATCCAGTCTCTATAAATCTATTAAAACTTATAATCATAAAATCTCTCGGCATTGTCAATGCTAACCCATATGTCTGAGCTTTCTCCCCCGATATACCAGTAAGCTACGCCAGCCAAATGCTGATTCATCGCTATTTTGTACTTAGCAGTCAATGAACGGCCGTCCTCAAGCCAAATGGTATGCTTTACAGATTGCTTCGTATAGCTGGCCACGTATTGACCTAATGTTTTATTCCACACAGGCTTAAGCTTAATGGCTGCATACATGGCATTTTGCTCGGTTAACGAGATGTACTCGGAGGATGCCGCCGTACCGTTAGCTTTCAACGTCCAGTCCCGATTGTAAAACGGCACTGCCAGTATGACCTTATGGTTCGGCACTTGCTTCAACAACGTATTTATGGCGTTCTGTACATAAGGAAGCGAAGCATTCGGTCCCGCCTTCGAGCTTCCGCTATAATATTCGTCATAGCCCATCATGACCATATAGTCGACCTGCTTGCCGAGTGCTGCATAATCGAAGGCATCCGTCCAGTCCGTGCCTAAATCGGGTGAAACGTCCATGGACAGCGTAGCCCCGGCCGCATGCAGTTTTTGCCCCAATGCCGTTATAAAAGCGGTCAAATCCGCGCGATCTTTAGGTGCTACATTTTCGAAATCGACATTTAGACCGTCCAGTCCATATTTGATAACGTATGCTGTTAATTGATCGACTGCCGCATTTCTTGCCTTCGAATTGGACAACATTTGATGTGTAGCGTTTTGATCGGAACGGTTGCCGACCATTGCCCACACTTTTTTGCCGTTGTCCTTCGCCCACGTTATAAGCGAAGCATCCGTGGAATCAGGCACGGAGCCAGCCGCATCCACAAAGTACCATCGCGGAGACAAGGTGTTCACATTTGACTTCAAAATATTCCGTTTATATTCCGCTGTCGTTTGCCCATACTGCCAGCCCATAACGATGCGCTCTTCCGTTTTTTTATCCAGCTCGGCGGCCCATTTTTTATTTTGCAGCACCCGAGCGAGTAGCATAGCCGTTTCTTGCCTTGTCATAGAATCATTCGGCCGGAATTGGCTCGTGTCGTCGCCCTTCATCAGTCCTAGCTTATTGACTGCCGCGACGGATGAGCGCGCCCAGGAGGCAATATTGCTCTCATCCTTATATGCTGCCAAATAACTGCCCGCTGCACCGGACTGCTTAAAGGCTCGAACGATCAATACTGCCGCCTCTTGCCTAGTGACCGCATCCGACGGCGCGAAGGTCGTAGCTGAAGTGCCGCTCGCCAGCTCAAGCTGAACGGCGGCCTGTATCCATCCGTAGAACCAAGCGTTTTTGGGTACGTCGGTAAATGGCGATACCGGACTTGCCGCCGGCTCAAGCTTCAGCAGCCGGTCCATCATCGTAATAAATTCGGCTCTAGTCACTGACTTCGCCGGCGAATAGGTCGTTTTGGAGGTGCCTGTTATGATTCCCTTATTATATAAAGTTATGATTTCATTTTTCGCGTAGCTGTCTCTAATATCGTTAAAAGGCAGCACATCATTGGCCGAAGCCGAATGAAATAAACTTCCGAATACAACGACCAGCGCTGCCGCTGCAACGGCTAATTTGCTTCTTATCTTCATAGGACTCCTCCTCTGCATTCTATCAATCTGGAAATTGTAACAAAGCTAGAGAGGGGAGTCATTGATAAAAAATTGGCAGAGCGGAATACCGCATAAACCTGTACGTTATTCGACCGATAAGACCGCCAAATCCGTCAAAAAAAATGCGAAAGTGCATCTATTTTTTAATAAAGGAGCCTTGATTTTAAAAAAACATCTAAAGTGCAGGAATTTGGTGCAGGATCCGCAAAATAGTCGCTGTAAACACAAAAAAGCCTGCATTATCGCAGACTTTAATGGCGCAATCAGGCATATCGCCTAGAAAGCATGTATTATAGCAGTAATTTAGCTGGACAGATGGTTTCACACCAGGCATAACCGTATTAGCTCGACGGATGGTTTCACACCAGGCATAACCGTACGGACGCGATGGTCTGTGCTATGCAACTGTACGTGACGCGTGGCTGCGTGCCTCGCAAGGCTGCTCATGATGCATGGTCAGGTCATGCGTGACGCCCGGCTGCGAGCCTCACGAGGCCGCATGCCCCGCAAGGCCGCCCGCGACTCTAGATCGCGCCGCCTAACTTATTTCGCTTGAATATAACCTTCCGCTTTAAGAAGCTCGGCAATGAGCACAGCTCCGCCTGCCGCTCCGCGAAGCGTGTTGTGGGACAGACCGACAAATTTAAAGTCGTAAAGCGAATCCTCGCGCAGACGGCCGACGGAAACGCCCATGCCGCGCTCGATATCGCGGTCAAGCTTCGTCTGCGGTCTGTTCTCTTCTTCGAAATACGTGATGAACTGCTTAGGAGCGCTTGGCAAGCCAAGCTCCTGCGGACGGCCCTTGAAGTTCAGCCAGCGGGCAAGAATTTCTTCTTTGGCAGGCTTTTTCTCGAAGGAAACAAATACGGTCGCCAAATGACCATCCGTTACCGGAACGCGAATGCATTGAGTCGTAATAATCGGCGAGCTCGCTTTAATAATTTGGCCGTTTTCTACGCTGCCCCAAATGCGAAGCGGCTCCTGCTCGCTCTTCTCTTCCTCGCCGCCGATGTAAGGGATGACGTTGTCCAGCATATCCGGCCAATCGGTAAAGTTTTTGCCCGCTCCGGAAATCGCTTGATAAGTCGAAGCTACCACTTGAGTCGGATTGAAATCCTGCAAAGCATGAAGCGCAGGCACATAGCTCTGAATGGAGCAATTAGGCTTCACGGCAATGAAACCTGTAGATGTGCCAAGCCGTTTTCTTTGCGCAGCAATAACCTCGATATGCCCAGGATTAATTTCCGGGACAACCATCGGGATGTCAGGCGTCCAGCGGTGAGCAGAGTTATTAGAAATGACTGGCGTGCCCGTTTTGGCATAGGCTTCTTCCAGCGCTTGAATTTCATTTTTCTTCATATCCACCGCACAGAAAATAAAATCGACGCCAGCTGCGACTTCTTCTACTTTGGACGCATCCTGTACAACGATATTTTTCACTTGCTCAGGAATTGGAGTGGACAGCTTCCATCTGCCCTGTACAGATTCTTCATATGTTTTACCAGCCGAACCGGCGCTCGCAGCAATAGCCGTTACTTCAAACCAAGGATGGCCGTCCAGCAATTGGACGAATCTTTGGCCAACCATGCCTGTTCCTCCAACGATGCCAGCTTTCAACTTTTGTGACATAACAATTCAAATCCTTTCAAATAATATGTGAAAAAAATTTATGAATGAAATGAGTAAAGCTTGTAACACTACGATTTGTAGTATCGTATGCAGCATGCGAGCAAATTTCTCTTAACGGTAATAAAAAAATCCCACCCCCAAGACTATAATAGCCCTAGGGACGAGATTGAATGCTCGCCGTACCACCCCAGATTCACTGACACGTCACCGTACCAGCCTCTTCAAGTACGGCATTCCGCTAAGGAATGCTTATACTCTAGCTCTGTAACAGGAGCACCTGGCTCATCACCCCCCAGTACGGGTTCCGATAAGCTGCTCAGAGGCTTTATTCAATAAACAACTCTTTGCTCCTTTCCAGCGTTGCCGGAGCTCTCTGTGAAAGAATTTATTTATTTACTCTTCTCTTCATCGCATTTAAATGTTGCGATAATAGTATCAAATATTCACCGCAAGGTAAACATTTTTTTTGAAATTTCCAAAACAATTCACAGTTTCTTGACAACGGTATCAGCCAATTGCTCCAGCGATTGCAGCATATGCTCGACCAGCTCGGGGATGTCGTTCATCTGCTCCTCGTTGATTTGCCTGGTGAAGGGCAGCTCGACAACATTGCTGAGCATCGTGTCTTGCTGGCTATAAGCGCGGCTGAGCGTCTGCTGCGGCAAGGCGGCCGGTTCCCAAATGGAAGCTAGCAGAGACTGGATCGCCCCGCACTGCTGCTCCTCGTCCGTTATTGCCGTATAAAAATAGATCGATAACGAGCAGCCTGGCACCGCGCCGGGCTGCTCTAGCAGCTCCGCCGCCAAATCTTTCAGCGAGGCGCGAAGACAAACCTCTGCATGCACCTCCGGCTGCCCGGCCAAATAAAACCGCAGCCTAAATTCGCGCGCCATAACGGCCAGCTCCAGCGTGTCCTTCCGGTCTGCGATTACGATGCGCCCGTCTAAATTGTCCAGATCATAAATTTCATTCTCAAACGCTACCTTCAAATTGTCAAAGACAGTTGGGTCGAACACCCGTCCTTCACCTAACTCTCGCTATGATGATTAATGGCGCCCGCAATACATGAATGGCGCCGCTTCCCTGCCCTAATCCCCTGCCAGCTCGGCAATTTCCCAAGAGGGATAGATTTTCACCGCCGCAGGGGCATGCTCTTGCATCTGCGCAGCGCGGGACATCGCCTTTGCGATAGAGCGCGCGTGATTCGGCTTGTAGCGCGCCAGCGGGCCTGCGAACAGAAACCGCATACGCTCGGCGACAGCAGCCGCCAGCTGTTCCCCTGCACGGTGCTCCTGCCGGTCGCCGATAATGAGCGACGGGCGGAAAATACGCAGCAAGGGCAACTCCAAGCCGATTAAATCCCGCTCCGCTTCGCCCTTTACTCTGCTGTAGTAAAACATCGAGCCCGTCGACGAGCCCATCGCGGTCACAATGAGCATCGCGCTCGCTCCATGCCGCTTCGCTAATCGCCCGAGCGCCAACGGGTAGTCATAGTCTACCCGTTTAAAGGCTTCGCGGCTGCCTGCCTTTTTCATCGTCGTGCCAAGCGTGCAGTACAGATCCGCGCCTTTAAACAACCCGCCTGGCAGCTCCTCCAGCTTGTCGAAGTCAACGATGATCTGCTCTAAATGAGGATGCTCCGGATCGACGCTTCTGCGCGCCAGCACAACGATCCGGTCATAGTCAGGACTGTCCAGTAGGAGCTTTACAAGCTCGCTACCGACTAACCCTGTCGCCCCCGCCACAACGGCCGTTCGGCTCATACGCCAAGCACATCCCTTCCATTATATGTTGCGAAGATACAAGTTGATCGGAGATAAACCCAGCTCGTTCACACCTTCGGCGACAAGCCCGGCGATTTGAATCGCTCCCTCGGACTGAAAATGCGTATCGTCCTGTGCGCCGTCCGGGAATGCGATGAACTCGCCCGGATACGCCCACATGAACAGCGCCTTGGACGGCTCGTCGCCCAGTCGCTCATACAGCGCCTTGCTTTTCTCCGCCAAGTCAATGAGCGGAACGTCCAGCTCTGCCGCCAGCTCGCGCATTGCAGTCAAATAATCGCCGTGCGTATCAATGATATAGCCCTCCGCATCAAACTTGCGGCGATGCATCGAGGTAATGAGAACAGGCTTCGCGCCTCGTGCTCTCGCCTCTTCGATATAAACCGTCAGCTTCTCCTTATACGTCGTGAACGGCGATGTCGCACGCTCCGCATCGGACTTCTGATCATTATGGCCGAACTGGATCCATAAATAATCATTTGGCTTAATTTGTTCTAAAATCGCGTCCAATCTTCCTTCATCTATAAAACTTTTAGAGCTTCTTCCGGAAATGGCGTGATTGTCAATCGCGATCTCCTGTTTAAAATAGAGCGGAAGCATCTGTCCCCATCCCGCATATGGAAGCTTCTCCTGATCGGTAACCGTCGAGTCTCCAGCCAAATAGATCGTCGTCGCCTGCTTCGACTCATCAATGCGAAGCGCATTAATGCGCGGCGCGATGCCGGAGAAAGCTAGCCGCAGCTGACCGTTAGTTACTTTAACCGTGAAGCTATGCACCGCATATTGCCCCGCAGTCGTCTTAAGCTGATTAAGCACCAGCCGGTTCGTGCCGTATTGAAGCGTCGTAATCGTCGGCGCAATCGCATCGCCAATCGTTGCGGTCACCGTATAACAGCCGTTAGGCAAATCGACCATGAATGCCGCGTCGAGCGGTATGCAGAATGCCCCTTGCAGCCTGTCCGCACCGCCGCGGTCGCGCGAGCTGACGCGGTCGTTATTTTCAAAGCCATAGCCTCTCTCGCCTGTGTACAACGTATCCGGCAGCACTTGAATATAAGGCTCGTCAGGCTTGCTCCCTATTCCGAAATCAAAATGATATTGAATTGCCATCGCTAACAGCACCATCCTTCGTTTCGTACGTGACTATAACAGCTACTGCTAGAATAACAGATTATGCTCAAAATGACAGTCGTTTTAAAGCTATTAATGTTCAACATTCCGTGTTATGTCAAGATTTGCCCTCCATCCAATATTTCCGTATACTACTAATAGGACTAAATTCATGCCTATCATTCGCTTATAACTGCTAATAGAGGTGACACAGTGGAAGAGTTGAAAAAAGCCTACGAATTGCTGGGGCTGCCGGAGTTTGCCGAGAAGGATGAGGTCGAGAAGCGTTATACGATGCTCATGAGGCAATCGCGCGCCCGGGCGAAGCAAAGAATCGATTCTATGGAAGAGGAATCCGCTTTCGCAGAGGTTACACGAGCTTACAAAGCCATTTTGGACTATGAGGAAAAGAAGGACATCGAAGCCTTCAATGAGCAAGAATACGGTAAGTATAGAGGGATGGCCGACAAGGCTCAAAAGCTTGATCATTTCTGGCGCTATTATAAGTATCATACATTAGGGGTCATTGTTGCGATCGGCCTAATTATTTACGGCATCTCCAGCTTTGTCGATCACCTCGAGGAAAAGAAGCGCATTGCGAATTTGCCGCCTGCCGCGCTTGAAATATCGTTTATGGGCAACTATTACATGAGGCAAGATATTAAGGATGAGGACGCGCTTGAAACCGCCCTGCTGCCGACCTTCCCGGAGTGGGAGCGTTACATCGCTTCGCTTTCCACCATTCCTCAGGACGATATGAATAAATACGCTTATTTGCAAAAGGCAGTTATCATGCTCGCAACGGAGCATCCGGATGTGTACATTGCCGACAAGGAAACGTTTCTCTGGATCGGCATTCAAGGCATGTTCGACCCGCTCGACGAAATTATCGCAAGCGGCGAGCTGCAAGGGCTTGTTCCCGAAGGGCGAAAGATTAAATACAGCACGGAGGACGTGCCGGAGGAACGCGTATACGGCATTGAGCTGGCCGGCACGCAGCTGACGAAGGATTTGCCGCTGTACGAGCAAGAGCTCGTTATCGGCATACGCGTAGACTCCAAGCGCAAAGAAAATGCGCTGCACTTCATCAAAAAGTACTTGAATTCGGCGTATTAGCAATTGCGGAAGCGTCAGTGCCCAAAAAGCTGCGTAAGTACAGTTATTTTTGAACAAATCAAGCGGATATACTGAAAAGCCTGCATTCATGCAGGCTTTTCTGCTGTTGCGATAAGAATCGAGCATTTGGCGCACGAATTCCTGCACTATCGTATCTTTTTCATCTGGATCGCCCATCTTTCACAAATAAAGATGTACTTACGCATTAATTTTCAGGCTGCCAGACTCGTTTGATCATTTTAGCCTTCACGATTCCATTCATATTCCATAATACGGGCAGCAAGCAATGCTCTATCCTCGCCCAGCAATCTTGTTACGACATATAAGGAGGCGTCCATTCCTGCCGATACGCCTGCGGAAAGTACAATTTTCCCGTTATCCACATATCGGGCTTCCTCTACAATCTCGGCAGATGCCGGCATAACGGCTCTCAATTCGTCCACTGCCAACCGGTTGGTCGTTAGCTTCAGACCGTCCAGCAAGTTCGCTTTTGCCAGCAGCAGCGCTCCGGTGCAAACAGACAGCACAAGCTCAGCGTCTTTCGATGCTTCTCTAATCCAGCTCGTTATCGTTTCGTTCTGCATTTCCTTCCGCGCCCCCCATCCCCCGGGAACGACCAATAGATCCGGCTTGGGACAATCTGCTATCGAATAAGAAGGATTGATGCTCAGATTGCCGATCGCTTGGACAGGAGCGCCGTGTTCCGCAACCGTATACACATTGAAGTCCTTGCCGTAATCGCTTGCCGAGATAAAAACCTCAAACGGTCCTGCAAAATCCAACGGCTCAACCTTTTCAAAAATTAAAATCGCTACATTTCTTGGTTGCCGTGCCTGCGCCATGCCATCCTCTCCTTTAAAAAAATTAAAAGTGTCCGGTCTTTGACCAAACACTTTGCCCAGGCGTACGGCTTATGAAATATGTGCTCCCCCGCGGTTATCCGCGTTTACGCCAGTCACACATACCAAATGTTTACATATTATTATATTCGAAATATTCAGAATTTCAATAGCCGGAATAAATAAAATGGCTCCAAAAATGCCTCCCGATCTGCACGGCATCCAAGTCGTTAACCCTTAGTCGGAATATACCATTCGAGATGCTCTACAGGCTGCTCTTCCGGAATAAAAACCTCGTATCTTGGTTTCGACAGGTCGATATTATAATTGGCTTGATTTTCTTCTGTGCAAACTTCACACCAAAATCGGCCGATATCCTTTTTATCAAATTTAAAAATGACATATTCGCCGCCTGGAACGGTGAATAGCGTCATGCCTTCCGAAGCTGCGCCTAATTGGCTCAGCTCTACGGCGGCGTATGGCCGGACGCCAGGCAAAATGACCAAATACTGCTTCAAACGCTTATTTTCGCCGATGCTTTGTTCCAGTTGATCGAACAGTCTATGCTCGTCCTCCAAGTCTTCGCCCTGAAATCCGGCTAATTCGATAGAACGAAGCCTAACGACTCGTGTTTCAACATATTGATCCATCCCGGGACTAGCCTCCCCCCTCGTATTCATTACTTTTAGAGCTTTTGGAGCTGCGTGAGGCTTGTACCCGTCGCCGTACTGATGGTTTTTCTTTTTTGGAAACATTTCACTTCATCTCCTGTCTTTATAAATATTAGCACAAATAAGATAACAAATATGTGTCTTTTATTATCAAAAACTGCCTCTATTCAATATGATTCTGCAACAAAAAAAGACTTCCTCAGATCGTGTCTGAGGAAGTCTTCTTGCCGGTTTGACGCCTAACCGACAATTAGTGCGTAAACGATGCCGGGACCGTGAACGCCGATTGTCAGGTCGTTCTCGATGTCGGAAGATCGGCTTGGGCCGGATATAAAATGAATGCCTGCCGGCAATGCCTCGCGGCCTGCTTCATCGAAAGTGCCAAGCACTTCGCCGAGCCTCGTTTTCAGCCTCTCTACGGGTATAACGATGAATAAAACGGTAGGGAGCAGGCTAACCGACCGCCCTTTATGGTTAGCGGAGAGCACTGTAACCGATCCGGTGTAAGCAACCGCGTGATCGGCGATGACGATACCGAAGTCCGCTTCGGCGGCGCGGGCTTTCCAATGCTGCTCCGAATCGCTGTTCC
>Ga0180215_1001627_pt1 | contig 24372 bp, 25 predicted proteins | sample eDN3rd37CBELigBY_FD_128871 | JGI IMG/M metagenome (GOLD analysis project Ga0180215, IMG submission 128871) | Enriched backyard soil microbial communities from Emeryville, California, USA - eDNA 3rd pass 37_C BE-Lig BY (version 2) (version 2) | ecosystem: Environmental > Terrestrial > Soil >...
ATTATCACTGTTAAATTGGCCATCCGATGCATTGCGTATTCAAAGCGTCAAGCGCAAAGGGCTGCAAGAGAATATAGGATCGGAAAAGGAGAATGAACAGAATGATGAAAGCCGTTACTTACCAAGGAGCGCAAAAGGTCAGCGTCAAGGAAGTTCCCGATGCCTCGATTCTGAATAATGACGATATTATTGTGCGGATTACGAGCACAGCCATTTGCGGTTCCGACCTCCACTTATATCAAGGCAATTTCCCGCTGCCGGACGGCTACATTATCGGCCATGAGCCAATGGGCATTGTAGAAGAGGCCGGCAAGGATGTTACGAAGGTGAAAAAAGGAGACCGCGTCGTCATTCCGTTCAATGTCTCCTGCGGCAGCTGCTTTTATTGCACGCACGATATGGAAAGCCAATGCGACAACAGCAATCCTCACTACGATTCCGGCGGGTACTTCGGCTACTCCGAAAAATTCGGCAACTACCCCGGCGCACAGGCACAATATTTGCGTGTTCCTTACGGAAATTTCACGCCTTTACGCATACCGCCGAGCTGCGAGCTTGAGGACGAATCCTTGCTGTTGCTGTCTGACGTTCTGCCTACCGCTTACTGGAGCGTCGAAAATGCGGGAGTGAAGGAGGGCGATACCGTCGTTGTTCTTGGCTGCGGCCCGGTCGGGCTAATGGCACAAAAATTCGCATGGATGAAAGGCGCAAAACGGGTAATCGCGGTTGATCATTTGCTGTACCGGCTGCAGCGGGCCAAAGCGATCAACCATGTTGAAACGTTCGACTTCACGAAGCAAGACGACATGGGCGAGCATTTGAAGGAAATAACACAGGGCGGGGCAGACATCGTGATCGATTGCGTCGGTATGGACGGCAAAAAATCGCCTCTTGAATTCATTGAGCAAAAACTGAAGCTTCAAGGCGGAACGCTGGGGCCGATTCAAATAGCAACGAAAGCCGTCCGCAAATTCGGCACCGTACAAATTACCGGGGTATATGGCGGCAACTATAACGCATTTCCGCTTGGCGCTTTTTTCTCCAGAAATATTACGCTCAAAATGGGACAAGCGCCCGTCATCCATTACATGCCTGAGCTCTATAAAAAAATTGTGGACGGGCAGTTCGACCCCTCCGCAATTATTTCCCATCGCCTGCCGCTGGAACAGGCTGAGCATGCTTATCGTATTTTCAACGATCATGAGGATGATTGCATAAAGGTTGTATTGAAGCCTTAACGCCGGTCTGATCCTTACAATCGATATTAAGCAAGCCGCTACTGTTTATTTTTAATCTATAGTGATACAATTTTGTCAAAAGCGTTTTTACCGGCTGCCATAAACTCAGTTGCAAATGCTTAATCCATTGGAGGTAGACATGCAGATTATTAAAATTTTCTCCGGCTCATCGAATCCTGTCCTCGCTCAGCGTCTCTGCGACGAGCTTGGCATGCCGCTGGGCAATATTGCGATCTCGCGCCAAGAAAGCGGCGAAATTCATGTATCCTATCAAGAATCGGTGCGAAATTGCGACGTATTCATCGTACAAGCGTTATCCCATCCCGTAAACGAGCATTTGGTGGAGCTGATGGTCATGGTAGACGCCGCCAAACGCGCTTCCGCCAAAACGATCAATATCGTCATGCCTTATTACGGTTATGCCCGTCAGGAAAGAAAATCCGCGCCGCGCGAGCCGATCTCCGCCAAGCTCGTAGCCGATGTGCTGTCGACAGTCGGAGCTGACCGTATCGTTACAATCGATTTGCATGCTGACCCGATTGAAGGCTTTTTCGAAATTCCGGTCGATCATTTGACCGCCCTGGATTTGATTATCGATTACTTAAAAAATAAAGGCATTACGAACCCGGTTGTCGTGTCGCCGGACGCCGGGCGCGCTACTACAGCAGAGAAGCTCGCGGGATTGCTCGATTGCCCGTTCGCCATCATGATCAAAAATCGTCCGGCCCATAACCAGTCCAAAATTACGCATATTATTGGCGAAGTAGACAACATGACGCCAATTATTATTGAGGATCTTATCGACACAGGCAGCACAATCGTCAATGTAGTCGAAGCGTTAAAAGAACGCGGCGCTCATGATGTGTACGTATGCGCTACTCACGGCGTCTTCTCGGGCAATGCGATTGAGAGGCTTAGCCATCCGAACATTAGCGAGGTCGTCATTACAGATACAATTCCTATTCATGAGGAGCATTCCGACCAATTCGTCGTCCTGTCCATGGCTTCGCTTCTTGCAGATGCGATCCGTATCATTTCGCGAGGCGGGTCTATCGATAATTTGCGGAAAAATTGCAGTTAATGCTTGAAGAATCGGCTAAAGCACAAACATAAATCTATTAATCTCATATTCTATTATTAATTCTAATAGAAGGAGATGATAGTATGCCAAAAGGCAGAAGCACCGGCAACAGAACGGGCGGAAACAGAACGGGTGGAAACAGAACGGGAGGCAATAGAACTGCTGGCAATAGATCTGGAGTTTCACGTGTTCGAAGTATTTTATCCAAGATTGGCGTAGGCACTCAAATTACAGTCATTTATGATAGCGCGCTTTCCGTCACCGGCACATTTTTAGGCTTTGAGAACGGAGCAGTTGTTCTTCGCGTAGGCTCGTCCGTTCAGTTTATTAACATCAGCTCTATTCACAACGTCATTCTGTAATCCATCACTTGCTGCTTGCAAGCAAACAGGCCGTACGCTCTTATGAGCGTGCGGCCTGTTGCTTTTATAGCATAAAATATATGATCTACCGCCATTACTAATCAGTAAAGTGAAAGTACTAAGCAAATAGCTTTCCTTCCTTTACAACTCTGCCGTCAATATCCAGAACAAAGTAATAGGGCATATAAAAAATGCCGAGACGCGTCAAAGTTCTGCTATCCTCTACCCAAAGCAATTCATAGTCATCCGGCAATTTCTTCGAAGTGCTCTTCGCTTTCCAGATGGGGCCGTTAAATAGAACAAGAGGTTTGAGCCGTGAATACTCGTTTGAAGTCCGTTCTATTAACGACAGATAATTAGGTTCCGTATAATCTATGCAAATGCATAAACGATTGGTATGGGATTGTGAAGCGTTATGTAAAAATTGATGAATAAGAAGGTTTCTTCTATTGCGAAGATATCTCCTTAAACCCAAGAGGATGCATACTAACAGTATGATTACGATTGCCTGCCACACTTCATAGCCCTCCATGTACTAGCCCGTCTTCTCACTATGTTCTGCCGATTTCCACTCCATAATAATTTGATAGCTTAGCGCAACTGCAGATGCAAGAAAAACCCCGTTCCAACTCTTCATCAGCTCCGCGCTCTCATCATTCAACAAAATGATTCCAACGATTAACAGCAAAAGAAAGCAAGCATTGCGCGCAATTGCAATAGGTATATTCGTATCCGTCCTGCTTTTTCCGAAGCAGCTGCATTTAATTTTCCTTCTTTGCAGCAGCAATTTGGCGTAAAGTCCGATAAACACAATCATTTCTGCCCCTGCAAGCATGTAAGCGGCACGGATATGCCAATTCATTGAGAATGCAATGACAAAGAACAAATCAGAAGCAATAACTCCGGCAGCGCAGAGGGTTATCATTATGCCCGGCTTGCCCCCTATAATGCCGAAGTCGATTATCGAATACTGGAACTCCCGATAGCTGCAGCACTTCGATACAAAAGAGATGGCGAACAGGACGGCAAAAAACAGATGAATAAGCATCAGTGCCATCAAAGAGCCTCAGCGGGAAGGCGAGACTCGTCAAGCCTTACCGTGACTGGGTACTCGGCTAGAACCTCCCCTGTATCAAAGCAGAGAAGCTTGAAGCTGTAATTCCCCGCGGCAATGAGAACAACTCCCATGCCTATGGAAGTGTCCACACCAGATATCTGATCCTCTTTTCGATAATTTCTTAGAACGGATACGTTAGAGACGCCTATCGTCTCCTCCTCTATCGCAACCTCTAGATGGACCTCAAAAGGCTCGCTCACCGGAACCTCGTACAACTTCACGTAAATGTGAAAGGATACGGCGTAAGGAAGAGCAGGAACCGATACATCATTTACAACATTTCGAATTACATGCTTTTTTATTTCCTTGTCGAAATCGACCCGCTCGCTTACGATTATTTGCGCTTTCATAACGGTTTTCCCCCTCCTGGCAGCTTTACGGCGTCACCCTGCTAATCAAGGCATCAAAATCTGATGCATGATAGACGATACCCTTATGTAGAATAACGCCATGCTCATTAACGATTACGACCGCAGGCAATTTTTTAATTCCAAAATAATGCTCCATTTCTTGAAGCTCCATATGGAAAATAGGAAAGCTCCAATTAAAATATTCGGCCATTTCATTATGGTCGTCATCGTCTCCTGTCGAGAACAACGACAATTGTATCGGATGGTTCTCTCTAATCGTATTTAAATGAGGAAGCAAATCGATGCAGTGCTCGCAATAGACCGATATGAAGACAAGCAGCTGCCTTACGCTGCCTAGTATAGGAATGCTTTCTCCCGAGTAGCTTTTACGTACAAGCTGAGGAATGCTTGTTTCAGATATGGATGCCATCCTTATTCCCCCTTTCATACTACTTCATGAATTAGCTGTACCATTCAACCTGCTTGCTCCACATGCCAAAGTAATCGCCGCGCCTTTCGATCAACCCGCTGTGCGTACCCATCTCCTTGATTTCCCCGTCTTTCATATATAAAATTTGATCAGCTCTTTTAGCTATCCCAACTCGATGCGATACAATAATTATGGTTTTATCCTTGTAATCATCCATAATGCTTTCCAGCAAATTAACTTCGCTTATTGGATCGAGCGCCGACGTCGGCTCATCCAGTATGATTAGCTCGCTGTCTCTAAAAAACGCTCTTGCAAGTGCAAGCCTTTGCCATTGCCCGCCAGACAAATTCACTGACTCATCAGACAAATAACCTAAGTTCGTATCCAACCCTTTCGGAAAATCCTTTCCGATATCAAATCCCACTCGTCTAAGCATCTCATTGATCCGCTCATCATTGTCTACATCTTCCAGTTTCCCTACTGCAATATTTTCTCTTATTGTCGTCATGTACGGAATATAGTCTTGAAACAGCATCGTCGACCGGCTCCATATTTTGCTGGGCACGATTTGGTCAAGACTAACGCCATCTACCGTAATCATGTTTTTTTTCACCGGATACAGCCCCAATAGGAGCTTAATTAACGTCGTCTTCCCTGATCCGTTACTGCCAAGAATAACGATCTTGTCTCCTTTTTTTATCGATGCGGAAATATGCTTAACGGCAGGCACCATTCGATTCGGATAAGTGAATGCCAGATTGCTCAATCTAATTTCATTCTCAAAAATAAAATCCGTATTCCCTTGGAGCACAGCCTGCTGTTCCAATTGCTCGGATGCCTTGTCTTCTTCGTCGCGCAGCATTCGTATGTACTTGGCGCTCTCTACCAAACGGGTTATGCTATACTGCATAATATGCATGTTCGTCTCCGCTAAGCTGGCCGCCATCGTGATCGCCACAAAATCTCCGACCGTTAATTGCTTGTTATAAATTTGGTACGCTACGTACAGCATTGTAAATCCGAGCGATATTATAGAGCATAGCTGACCGATAATGCTAACTTTAATAGTCGCTCGCTCCATCCCCATATCTAGCGATAGCACTTCTTTTTTCACGTTTAACAGCCTGTTCTTAAAAAAATTTACAGCTTGAAACAACATCAATTCCTTCTGAAACTCATTATTGGTCAGCAAGCCCAAATAGTAGTTGGAGAATACGTTTTTGCGATGCACCGTTTCATCATGGCGGATGCGCTTCTTGATCATAGAAAAATCAAAATAACCCTTTACCAGCGACAGGACAATAATGACAATCCCGATCAACCATACTTTGCTCATTATGATGATCATACTAATGACTGCAGCGAATGATATTTCAATGAACTGAATGATAGCTGTATAGGATTCAAAATATTTGCTTAAGCAGCTTCTTAATATATTAAGCCTTGCTCGAAATCCCGGATGCTCTTTCTCCAGCAAAGCCTTCCGATTCACAAAATCGATAAGCTCGGACTCCGCTTTGACAGAGTAGCTTTCGCCCAACAGCTTGTTGCCATATTGCGAAATGGATACAAAAATAAATTTCATTGCATGTACGGCAACGGTTAATCCCGCAAACCATATGAACATAGAAAAGCTTGCGGCGGCCAGCGAGTCTATCGTCCACTTTGAGAGCACAATGAGCGCATTTGACAGCATAGCCAACAGGCAGCTGATCAATATGCTTCCTGCAACAATCATTTTATTAAAACGGAATACCTTCAGAAAGGACTGCCCGTTAAGTAAAAGCGTATCCCTTAAAGTTCTCATTTGCGTCCTACCGAATCGTAAACTCTTAGGAGAGGTCGGGACAACTGCTCCAAGTGCTCATCATCATTGAATATGCCAGCGCCAACGATCTGCCCTAGCCGATTCAACGCGAATGCCCAAGGAATGCTTGTAACTTGTAAATAGCCTCCAATCTTGACTGCGTTAATTTTCATTAACGGCACGTCGTCCAAACTCATCAACTCTGTATATTGCTCATCCAGCTCGCCTTCGAATAGAACAACATAATTGAACTGCCGATAGTTTAAAATAAAATGATAGATTGGCTCGATCCTGCATGCGCTGCAGGCTGAGCTTGTCAAAAAAACCAATGCGCCCTTATCCGTTTTATGCAGCCATTCAAAGCTAATCTTCTCACCGTTCTCTTCCAGCTCCATATGTTTAGGAAAGAATGAGCCGATATGATTGATGTTCTCGCGTTTTTTTAGAAACTTCCTATGCTCCTGCACAGGCTCCATTATATTCACCTGCTTCTTTCCGTAGTTAATCAGGAATAGAACAGGAAGAGCGCCTGCCTATCCCTGATAATATTGCTAACAACTATTCCTTATTTCGCTTCCTTGCCGCTCGCTTATTAGCAGCAGCCATCTACCGCCTCTGCTCCTGTGCAGAGCTCGAAAGTAAAGCCGTTGCCGCTGCAATTGACAGCTTGAGCTTTGTACTTCAAACGCAGGCTTCCATCCGTAATGCAAGGCAAAAACCATTCGCAACGATATTTGTAAGTGTAGGATTCACTATAGCCGCTTTGGCATCTTCCGCATGACATGACATAGTCACCACCTTTCTGTTTTTTCTATTAATTGAAATTAATAGTTGTTAACAACGACATTATATAATTAATATCAACCATTTGTAAACGCTTTTATTTCCTATTGTTGCTTTTAATATAAAAAGACCGCCATGCATATCGCATAAGCGGTCTTTACTCTACTGTTAAATGAGATTAATACTGCGTATTGTTAAACTCCGTTACATGCTGCACATTGTACCACTTTGTCCTTATATTAGAATACAGCGTATTCGTCATCGTCACATTGCTCGTGCTGCTGTCCGTTCTGAAGATCGATTCGCTCATATTGGAAATGTCGCAGCTGTCAATGAACACATTTACTTTAAAGGTCGTTCCTCCGTTTTGACGTATGAACTTGCCCGCATTTTTGGCAACAAAATTATAGACATTAAACGTGCTGGCCGCGTTGATTTGAAATACTTTGTCGCTGCCGTCATAGGCTGCTCCTCCGTTCAAGGTTACGGTGCCCGATTGCTTAATCGTCAGCGCATCCTCGCCAATGTCCAGCCATACGATATTCGACAAATATGCATTGCCATACGTGTGAATGCCGTCGGCCGCCGGAGAGCCGATGACTACATTTTTAAGCGTTGCGCCGTTTTCCAGACGGAATACCGGCTTCTGGCTTTCGCTCTGGCTGCCGTCACCCAAAGCAGAGCCGGCAATATAGGTTCGGCCTTGCCCGTCAAAGACCTGACCAGCTCCAACAACAATTGTCGAATTTACAGTAGTCGAATTAGGAGACACTTTGACTAGCGTCCACTGCTGGTTTGCGCCGTCATGATCCGTCCATTGATTGATGTTCGCGCCATTGGCGGTGGAAAATTGATAGACCTCGGCCACTTTGCCGCTAAACCGGTTTTTAAGCTGGACATAGCTCCCGCTGTCCTCCAGCTTCCAATGCTGATTCGTATTGTTCAAATTCTGATACTGAACGATGTTTCCGCCGTCTGCCGACGACCAATTGTATACTTCAAGAGCTCGCCCGCTATTTGCGTTAATGATTTGATAATAGCCGCTGCCGACGCTGACGAAGCGCCACAGTTGATTGTCGCCGCCCGTATCCTGCCACTGCACGACATTTCCGCCGTTCGCATGCGACCATTCATATACTTCCAGCGCTTTGCCGCTATGCCGATTAATAATTTTGTAAAGCCCATGATTCGTAACGGTTGCCGCATTAACTTCGTCCATCATTGGAGCAAGCGCCCATAGGAGAGCGGCAATCGTAAGCAAAGAAATACACTTTCTGAGCATAATCAATCCTCCTGATTTTATACTTGTAATCGATTACATTTAACTTTATGTTCATTTTAAACAAATATGTTAATTGGTTTATGAAATCATTTACGATACCGTAATACGAACCATAGAACGTTTTGGATAAAATGCCGCAGCTTGGCTCATCCTATCACCGAATGCCAACGTTTAGACTGCTCTTACGATTCAGACTGCTTTTTAAACGCTGAAGCAAATACATCATGCGACAAAGGAGATTGGATATGAAGCAAGTTAGAGACTTGATGACGACCGACTGCAAAACAGTCACCTTGCAGGACAATATTTTTGAAGCTGCCCAAATTATGGCGCAAAACGATTGCGGCTTCGTGCCTGTTGTTGAGGTGGAGAACCCGCGCAAGCTGATTGGCGTCGTTACCGACCGCGATCTCGCAGTGAGAGGCTATGCAAAGAAACATTCGGGTTCCACCTCTATCAGTGAAGTAATGAGCGATAATCAAATCATATCCTGCAGCCCTGATACGGATGTGCATCAAGCAGCCGATCTGATGGCCGAGCATCAGGTCCGCCGTCTCCCTGTTGTTGAGAACGGACAGCTTGTCGGCATCATAGCAATCGGCGATTTGGCTACAGAGCAAATCAACATTAATGAAGCTGGCGAAGCGCTTAGCGAGATTTCCGAGCAGCATCATCTGCAGTAGACCTTATGCAAAGCAAGTCTGCATCCGAAATCCTAAGTACGCTGGGTGCGGTAACGATAGAAAAACCCAATTGCAGCGACGATAGCGGCAATTGGGTTTTTCATATCGAGGCGCAGCTCGCTTTCCTGCCGCCTTCCATAGTGATATGATGGGCATGAGGAGGCGATCCGCAATGAGCAAGCAGCCTGAGCTGTGCAAGGTAGACGATGCTCTTAACATATTGGTAGGAAAATGGAAGCCCATTATTTTATTGCACTTATTACAATCGGGAACGAGCAGATTCAGCGAGTTGAAACGCAATCTTCCCGGCATTACGCAGAAAATGCTTACTCAACAGCTGAGAGAGCTGGAGGAAGAGGATATCGTCTCGCGCAAAGTATATCCCCAGGTGCCGCCAAAGGTTGAGTATTCCATTACGGAGTATGGAAGAAGCCTGGAGCCGATATTGGAAGCCATGCATGAATGGGGCTCCAAGCATACGATGCATAAGCTGCAAAAATTACAGAGACAGATGGAGCAGAACAGCTCGACTAAATAAACTTCCCGCTTCTGTAATCGCTGTAAGCCTGCGCAATTTCTTCTTCCGTATTCATCACAAACGGGCCGCGGGCTACAACCGGCTCTCTTAGAGGACGGCCGGCGAATAGCACGAGCCGCATGCTTTCGTCAGCCGATATTCGGATACTGCTCATTTTGGCTTTATCCGCGACGCCAAGCCACAGCACTTGCCCTTTGTGCGCCCCGGCCCCGTTCTCACCAAACGTCCCGCTTCCTTCCAGCACATAAATAAAGCCGTTATAATCACCAGGAAGGTCTTGAACGATTGAAGCGCCGCTGTCCAGCGACATTTCAACAAACGTAACCGGCGCATAATTCAGCGTATCGGATACGACGCCGCCCGATGAACCTGAATATACACGGATCGATGCGCCGCCCTCTTGCCTGACAGGCGCAGCCTGCGCCGGAATGTTCTGATAGCGCGGCTCTGCCATCTTATTCGCACTCGGCAGGTTCACCCATAGCTGCAGCAGATGGACGCGCTCCCCTTCTGCGGGCGTTTCATTATGGACCACTCCTCTGCCTGCGGTCATAAATTGCAAATCGCCCGGCCGCAATGTACCTCCTCCGCCGGTCGCACTGTCATAATGTTCAATCGCCCCGTCAATAATAAACGTGACCGTTTCGATTCCGCGATGCGGATGTACGTCGAACGCTCCCTTTTCAAATTTATCCTCCATCATCAATAAGAACGGGTCAAAATCTTCCCAATGCCCGGACTGAAGGATTGGCGCTGCAGAATGTATCGGCCTAACAGCCCGTTCGGATACCGTCCATATTTTTTTAATGCCGCGGCGATTGCTTTCACTCTCGTTAAAAGTCATACTTCGCTTCCCTCTCTTCTCGAATTTTGGCGTAAGCCTCTGTCAGCATGACTGTATCTTCCGCTAAACGGTCGATTCGGAACCTCACATCATCGTTTACGATTTCCTTCCGCTGAAAATCCTTCTCCTCGATAAAGACATACGTTTGAACGATCTGCGCCTTCATATACGCTAGGATAGGCTTCAGCTGCTGCTCGGCTACTAAATAATGCTTGGAAGAGCCTGCGGTAACGACGATACTTACCGTTTTATCGCGAAAAGCGTTAACCGGCAGCAAGTCGAAAATATTTTTCAGCGTAGCCGGAATGGATGCTTGAAATACTGGCGTTCCGATAATGAGCGCATCCGCCTCCATAATCGTTCGCGTCACGTAGGCTGCATCGCCTTCATACTCCATATAGTTGCGCCCGTCGCTAAAAGGAAGGCTGTATTCGGCCAAGTCCAGCAGCGTTACTTCTGTATCGGGAAAGTGCTTCTTAACGGATTCCAGCGTATCGTTCATAGCGGTACGCGTTTTCGAGCCGACAATCGAGCCTGACAATCCGACGATTTTCATAAGTCATCCTCCTTATTGCTTAGCTGTATATTTTTTTATTGCGGGCAAAATTTCGGTGCCGATCGTCTCGATCATTTTCCTTATTTTATCGAACGGCACGCCGCCAAATTCGATTTGCGCGAGAAAACGCTGATGGCCGAACAGCTCGTATTGATAAAGCATTTTCTCGATAATTTGCTGCGGGCTTCCGACCATTAATACGTCGCGCGTATCGGCGCCTTGGGCGAAATGCTGCTTCGGATAGCCTCTTCCATTGATTAATTCCATGCCGATATTCACATGCGGATACGCTTCCTTCATCGCTTGCTGCGAGGTGTCCGCGACATAGAACAGGCTAGTCGTCGCAACCGGAAGCTCGGCCGGGTCGAAGCCGCTCTGACTCGCCGCATTGCGGTAGGCGTCGACGGATATTTTGAAGCTGGATGCCGGGCCGCCCAATGTCGCGAGCGTCATCGGAACGCCTGCAAGGCCGGCTTTTATCGCGCTGGCAGGCGGGCCGCCGACCGCCCTCCAAATCGGCAGGGAGCCGTTTAACGGCCGCGGCAATATTTCGGCATTTTCAAGCGGCGCCCGAAATTGTCCGCTCCACGTTACCCTTTCACTGTCATTGATAAGATTCAAAAGTTCAAATTTCTCTTCAAACAGCTCTTCGTAATTGCGGACATCGTAGCCCAGCAAATGAAACAGTCCGATGCGCGACGCTCGGCCGGCGACGATTTCCGCACGCCCGTTGGAAAGCAAATCAATCGTAGCGAAATCCTCATATACGCGCACTGGATCGGATGTGCTAATAATCGACGCAGAGCTCGATATTTTTATTTTTTCCGTCGCTTGTGCGATCGCTCCTAAAATGACAGAATGTGCTTGAGAGATAAAGTATTGCTGATGGCTTTCGCCAACCGAATAGACGTCGATGCCTGTTTGCTCGGCAAGCTTGGCTCCCTCAACGATTTCATCGATGCGCTGCTGCACGGAAATTCGTTCTCCTGAATGCGGATTCGGAATATGATCGCCTAGCGAATAGAGGCCGAATTCAATGCCTTTCCTCGGATCAATTCGGTATTTTTCCATGATGCCTCAACCTTTCTATCTATTTTATAGTATCTATTTTATATTCAGTTTCGTGTTACAAGGCTATTATCGCTCATAACATTCCATTACAAAAGTACGCACTTAAAAGTAGTATAGTATACAAAAAGATACCGTGATCACTTCAACAAATAATCATATGAGCATACATTCTACTATGTTATTTTGTGATATCATTGCTTCTAGCATTTACCGCTAATTATGGAGCTGATTACTTGTACATTTATATTTTCGAAACGCTGCTCTATCTTTCTTACGCTTTTACAGGCGGATATCTATTGCTTCAATTCGTTCCGGAAAGCGCAAAGCCGCAAATAAAAGTTCCCTTTAATCTGTTTCATTATTCGTTATTAGCCATTCCGCTGTTCTCGTTCATGACTATTCTCCGAATGGTCTTCATCCTGCGGGATTTTGCGGAAAGCATGCCTTTCCATGAAGTATTGCTCATTGTATTAACGGATTATGACTTCGGCAACGCGTGGATTTGGAATCTCATCCTATGTACAGTGATGTTCATCATTTCGCAATTAGCCAATATGCAAAATAAATACGTTAAATGGGCGCTCGCCATCGCATGGTGCTGCAGCGTTCTTGCGCACGGCTGGGCCAGCCATCCTGCCGCCTTCGCGAGCTGGGGATTCCTAGCGCAATCCATCCATGTTGCGGCGGTATCGATTTGGCTTGGCGTTCTTATTATCGCAGCGTGGTTTACAAGAGGAAGCTGGAGATGGAAAGCTTTCGTCAAATGGTTCACCCCGCTCGCTATCGGCAGCATGCTGCTTATCGTTGCGGCCGGAATCGGCATGATGGTTATTTTGGTGGACGGCTATCTCAATTCGTGGGGCATCCGTTACGGCGAAGCGCTGCTGCTCAAGCATCTTGTTTTTATCCCGCTCCTCCTGCTGGCATTTATGAACGGGTTTTTGACCAGACGCTCGGATCAAGGCCGAAATGAACAAACACTTCAATGGTGGCTTCGTGCGGAGACGGTGCTTGCGCTTGCCATACTAATCCTTACCGCCTATATGGGTATGCAAGAGCCGCCTCATGAGGGAGAATTTTCGCCGCCTTCGCCGTCGCCATTATTCACTTATTTGCATGGACAAGCCGCCGAGCTGTCGCTTGAGTGGCATTGGAGCTTATCCTCAATAAGTTTGATGCTATTGGGAATCCTTACACTAGGCCTATTGCCAGCATGCTACGCGAAGGGAAAAAAGCTGCTGTTTATGTTCCTCGCAGCTGTCACTGTCGCTTTCCCGTTCTTCGGGTTGCTGCTAGCCGTCCATTAATATTTGCAAAGCTGAGCCAATTGTGAAATTTCAACATATCTATGTCTTATGTCAAAAATAGACGTATTTTTGCCCAGTTTCAATTGACATATCCAGCCAACAGGCATATCATATGATCAAGTATTCATATATTAGCTGGAAAGAAGGCGCACTTCTATGAATGAATATCGAATCAAGGGTCTTTCCTGCGCAGGTTGCGCACAGCGAATAGAGGATGAAATTAAGCAATTGGAGCATGGTGAGGAAGCCAGGCTCAGCTATAATTCCGGCAAGCTGACGATCGATCCGAAAGTTTCTCTGCCGGAGGTTACCCGCATTTTAAAAGCCGACGGCGCTTATATTGCTTCGAGCCTGACCGCAGCTGGCGGAGACGGCCATGCACATGAAGGCGGGCACAATCATGACGGACACGGGCACAGCCACAAAGATGTCCATTCTCACGACCACGACCATGACCATGATCACGAGCATTCGCATGGCGGCAATAAAATGTTAAAGCTGCTCCTCGTCTCCGGCGTATTATACGCCTCCGCTTTATTGCTTGAGGGAGTGCTGGACCGGCAGGCTGTTATCCTTCTGTATTTGGCTGCGACCGTTATTAGCGGCTATACCACCTTCATTCGCGGACTGAAAAATTTATTCAAATTCAAATTTAATATTGATACGTTAATGACGATCGCCTTAATAGGCGCCGTATCGATCGGGGAATGGAAGGAAGCGACGCTTGTCGCAATTCTTTTCGGAGTGAACGAGCTGCTTGAAGGCTACGGCATGGAAAAAGCGCGCAGATCGATGGAATCGCTGCTGCAGGTCGCGCCTAAAGAAGCCGTTAAAGTGGAGAACGGGCAAGAGTATATCGTTCCCATCGCCGCGCTAAGGGCCGGAGATCTCGTCAAAATTAAGCCCGGCGAAAAAATCCCGTCGGACGGCATCGTATCGGAAGGAAAAAGCTCCGTTAACGAAGCCGCAATAACAGGAGAATCGCTTCCCGTCGAGAAAGAATCCGGCGAGCGTGTTTTTGGCGGAAGCATTAATAACGAAGGCTTGCTGCTAGTCCGCATCGACAAAGCGTACAACGATTCTTCCCTTGCGAAAATTTTGCATCTCGTGCAAGAAGCGCAGGAGACTAAGACGCCGACAGAGCTTTTTATTAATAAATTCGCCAAATATTATACGCCGCTCATTATGATTATTGCCGTTCTCGTCATCTGCGTGCCGCCCCTGCTATTCGGAGGAGATTGGCAAACCTGGCTGTATCAAGGCTTGTCCGTATTGATCGTAGGCTGCCCGTGCGCATTAATTCTCTCGTCCCCTATCGCGATTGTGTCCGGCATTACCCGCAACGCGCGAAACGGCGTATTGGTGAAGGGCGGCGTCTTTTTGGAGCAGCTCGGCAAGCTCGATACATTAGCCTTTGACAAGACGGGCACGTTGACGAAGGGCGAGCCTCATGTTGCGCAAATTGAAATTTACGATCAAGAGCTGTTTTTACCGATAGCCGGTTCGATTGAAAAATCGTCTTCGCATCCGTTAGCGAGAGCGATTATGAAAGATATTCAAAGCAGAAGCATCGACGTTCCGGAGCCAGATGAAATTCAAACCGTGTCGGGAAGCGGCATTAAAGCTGTCGTTCAAGGCAAGCCTTATTGGCTCGGCAACGAGAAAAGCATCGCGCACATCGCTATTCCGCCCGAAGCGCAGCGTAAAATAAACGAGCTGAAAAACGAAGGGCTGACGCTCGTTCTAGTAGCGGACGATACGGAGCTGCTCGGCATGTTCGGCATTGCCGACGAAATACGGGAAGAGAGCCGCAGCGTCGTTGCAGCGCTGCAGAAGCTAGGGATCAAACGAACGGTCATGCTGACCGGCGATCACCAGAAGACGGCGGAGAAGGTTGCTGCAGCTGTCGCCGTAACGGACTGCTACAGCAGCTTGCTGCCCGAGGATAAAGTAAAGCGCATTAAGGAGCTGGCGGCTGGCGGCCGCGTAGCGATGATCGGGGACGGCATTAACGATGCTCCGGCTCTCGCCTCCGCTCATCTGGGCATCGCGATGGGCAAAGGTACGGACAGCGCAATCGAAACGGCGGACATCGTGCTCATGCAGGATCATTTGGGCAAGCTGCCGGCAGCCGTGTCGATCGCCAAGCGGGTCAATCGAGTTATTAAATTCAACATTGCGGTGTCGCTGGGACTAAAGCTTATCGCGCTCCTGCTTACGATTCCCGGATGGCTGACCCTTTGGATCGCCATATTGTCCGATATGGGGGCAACGATATTCGTCACTTTAGTCAGCCTGACCATCTTAATTGAACGCAGAAAAAGCGATTCGCTAATAGCGAAGGAGAGGGGAGCCTAGCGCTCCCCTTTTTTGCTACGCGCTAGAGCTCCGGCTTCCCCGCCTCACGGCCATCCCCTGCTATTACAAATTCAGTCCTCCCGTATGATGCTCCCGATATTGGCCAGGTGTCATTTTAAAATGCTTTTTAAACGATTGGCAAAAATACTCCAGCGTCGCAAAGCCTGTCCGGTCGGCGACAGCGCCAACCGGTAACGCCGTCGTCGTTAAATAGTAAGCTGCGGCGCTCATTCTCGCATGGAGACGCTTCTCCGAAAAGGTCATCCCATATCGGCTTTTTAACGTTCGTTCCGTTTGCCTAATGCTAAGTCCGAGCTTATCGGCTAATGCATGAAGCGTAATCGTGGCGTATTCGTTAAGAAAGCAATTCTCTATAATGACCAGACGGTTGTCGTCCAGCGTTTTGAGCTGTATAGGACGGTGCGACGGCTGGTTGCTCGAATAGTTGCGGATCAGCGCAATGATGATTTGCTCGATAATGACGGTAACCATGGAAACATAGCCGATCAGCCGCTCCGAGGTTTCATGCGCCAGCTGATGGAATAGGGGCTGCATGTTCTGCGTATCCTGGCCAATCCAGAAAGGGGTATGGATCAGCATCTCCGCAATATGAGCAAAATCATGTTCCTTTGCTGTCCTTTTTGCCGGCGCCGCATTTCCCCCAGTAAGCTCGAAGCAGATGCAATATTCCGCCATCGGATCGTCGGGATTTGTAATTTGCTCGTGAGCGATACCGGGCCCTGTCATGAACAGCATTTTGGGCGTTAGCGAATAACGCTGCCCATTGGCGACAAGCGTACCTTGCCCTTGCGGAATATAATGCAGCTCATAGCTTGTTTTGCTATGGCTATGCTCCTGAACAGAATGATAGAAATAACCGAACTTGACATAGAGCACGTTCAGCATACGGTCGCCGAGCGGTATTTTAACAGCCATTTGATCCATATGAATGGGAGGTAAGCTCATCTTGTGCGCCTCCGTTTTTCTTCTCATCGTATCGTCAACTCCCCTTTCGCGCAATAGGCTACAGCTATAAAAAAACGACATTCACGATGCATAGATGTCGCATTCCAATATACCCTGCCAGCCGCGGCGCCCGTTATAATCAGATCAAACGAAAATGGTCTGCCGCAACAAACAATCGGAAAGGGATGAGATTGGCAATGAAGCACGAACAATACTTAAGGACGATAGACGAGGTAATATCGAAGGGAAAATTCAAGGATAATTGGGACTCGCTTAGCGAATTCCAAGTGCCGGAATGGTACAAAAAAGCGAAGTTTGGCATCTTCATCCACTGGGGCGTCTATGCTGTGCCGGCATGGGGCAGCGAATGGTATCCGCGCCAAATGTATATGCAGGGCTCCAAGGAGTACAATCATCATATCGAAACCTATGGCCCGCATAAGGAGTTCGGCTATAAAGATTTTATCCCGATGTTTAAAGCGGAGAAATTCAATGCGGATGATTGGGCCGAGCTGTTCGCGCAAGCTGGCGCGCGATACGTCATGCCGGTTGCCGAGCACCACGACGGCTTCCAAATGTATAAAAGCGATCTCTCGCATTTCAACGCATATGAAATGGGGCCGAAGCGCGACGTTCTCGGCGAGCTGAAGGAAGCCTTCGCAAAGCGCGAGCTTGTATTTTGCGCTTCCTCTCACCGGGCCGAGCACTGGTTCTTCCTCGGTCACGGCAAGGAATTTGATTCGGATATTAAAGAGCCACTCGTCCAAGGCGATTTCTATTGGCCATCGATGGAGGAGCCCGCCGATCATCACGACCTGTATGCCTCGCCGCCGACGCAGCAATATTTGGAGGACTGGCTTGTCCGCTGCTGCGAGCTCGTAGATCAATACAAGCCGAAGGTATTTTATTTTGACTGGTGGATTCAAACAGCTGTCTTTAAGCCTTATCTCAAAAAATTCGCCGCTTACTATTATAACCGCGCAGCCGAGTGGGGCTGTGAGGTTGCCATTAATTATAAGCATGATGCGTACGCGTTCGGAACGGCCGTTCCTGATGTCGAGCGGGGGCAATTCGCGGAGTCCAAGCCTTATTTCTGGCAGACCGACACGGCAGTGGCGAAAAACTCATGGAGCTATACGCACAATAATGATTACAAATCGTCAACCGAAATTATTCAAAATCTTGTCGATATCGTCAGCAAGAACGGCGCGCTGCTGCTTAATATCGGGCCTAAGGCCGACGGGACGATTCCCGACGAGGATCGCGGCATTTTGCTGGAAATCGGCGAATGGCTCAAGGTTAACGGCGAGTCCATCTACGAGACGAGCTGCTGGCGCAAATACGGCGAAGGCCCTACCAAGATTGAAGAAGGCTTCTTCACCGATTCCAATAGCAGAGGCTTCACCCATGAGGATATCCGTTTTACCAAGAAAGGCTCAACGCTATATGCAACGGTCCTTGCCTATCCGGCTAACGGCGTCGTCGCCATCAAGTCGCTGAAGGAGCGCTCGCATGACTTGCACGCGATAATCGAGAGCATCGAGATTCTCGGTTTTGATGAAAAACCGGCTTGGGAGAGAACGGAGGAAGGGCTGATCATGAAAACCTCATCCGTTCAAAGCGTTAATCCCGTCGTATTCAAAATGAAGCTTAACTAAAGCTTTCCAGTGTAAAGGGCTTTTCAAAAGGCATTTACTCCCTTTTGAAAAGCCCTTTTTGTACGCCGGCTCTCGCATTTAATTGCGTTTATTCCTAACGGATGACGGCGTCGTCCCTTTATACTGCTTGTACAGCTTCGTGAAGTAGTTGGCGTTCTCGCAGCCGACCCGATAGGCAATTTCGCTTACCGTATCCTCGCTTGTCAGCAGCAGGCGCTCCGCCTCGTTAGCCCGGCATACGTTGACATATTCGATAAAAGTCCGCCCTGTCAGCTTTTTGAATTGCTTGCAGAAGTGGAACGGATCGAGTCTGACGATTTCCGCCGCTTGCCGTACGGTCAGCTTCTCGGCATAATGCAGTTCAATCCAGTCGATGAGCTGCTTGAAGCGGTCCCGGTTCATAAAATACGCCTCAGTCTGGCGCATTCCAGGCTGATTGCGGCCCATTTCCCGGGACAATTGCACGTATAAAGCATACAGCTTAGCTTTCACAATAAGCTGATACCCGTCTTCCCTGCGCATTAGCTCCTCCGTTATTTTGTCCAAATCAGGCTGATATTGGCTCGACCAGTTATCATGCGATGAGACGAATAACGGAAATTGGACATCCCCTGCCAAGTAAGGCGCGACAAGCTGGGCATGAACAGGCTCTTGCATCCACTCATTGAACAAAGAGGGGTTGAATACGATGCAGTCAAAAATAAAATCCCCTTCGCTTACCGCATATCCGACGTGCAAGCTGCCTCCCGGCACAATAATGACATCGCCGGGTCCCGCTTTGATCTGACGGCTGTCAATGTGAAAGGCCGCGTAGCCTTGCCGCATAATGATCCACTCCACATGCTCATGCCAGTGCAAATAGAGGACGCAGTCGCCTATCTCCTTATTCTTGCCTCTGTTGCGAAACAGTTGAATGGGATAGGATTTATCCGTCAACCGCGTATTTTCCCATAGCTCATTAGGATTGCGCAAAGGACTCACCCCACAAGATAAGACTATATTACGCCAATATTGGTCAATGCTTTTGAACAATGACGAACCTATAATGGTGTTGCTAGCAATACTATATGACAATATCGGAGTGATAACAAGGATGGATCAGACATTGCGCATCGGTACCTTAGTAGGCGGAGGGAACGCGGATACGATTATTCCGCAAATTGTTGGCTATGGCTTTGAATCGTTTAATTTAACTTTCTGGCAGACGACCGGAAATACGGATCTTGCAGAGCAAGCCAAGCGTATCCGCGCGCTCTCGGATGAGCACGGCTTCGTCATCTCGGCGATTAGCGTATTCGGCAATCCTCTAACGGGCGAAGGAGACAGCAGGGACACATTGGCAAGCTGGGAGCGCCTAATCGACCACGCTGAGCTGTTCGGAACGAATATCGTCTCCGGCTTCACCGGGCGGTTGACCGATCGCCCAATCGACGAATCCATTCCTCGTTTCCGGGAAGTGTTTGGCGAGCTGGCCAGTCGCGCGGCCAATAAGGGCGTAAGACTTGCTTTCGAAAACTGCGACATGGGCGGCACCTGGGAGAAGGGCGACTGGAACATTGCTCATAACCCTACCGCTTGGGAAATGATGTTCAATGCCGTGCCTCATGACAATATCGGACTGGAGTGGGAGCCCTGCCATCAAATGGTCAGCTTAATCGATCCGATACCGCAGCTGCGCAAATGGGCGGGCAAGGTGTTCCATGTGCACGGCAAGGATGCGACAATTGCTTGGGATATTGTAAAAGAATACGGCGTCCACGGACCAAAGCCATATGTGTGGCATAGAACGCCCGGATTCGGAGACAGCAACTGGAGCGATATCATTACGATACTGCGCCAGCATGATTATAAGGGCAACATCGACATTGAAGGCTGGCACGATCCGGTATACAAAGGCGAGCTTGAAATGACAGGACAGGTGCACGCTCTAAACTACTTAAAACATTGCCGCGGCGGCCAATTTGTGCCGAATCCGGTTTAGGAGTGATTCATATGACGACTAAATATCGAATCGTAGTAGCCGGCTGCGGAGGCATGGCCAATGCTTGGGTCGATTATGCTTTAACCCGCGACGACGCGGTCATCGTCGGGCTGGTCGATATTAAGCCCGAAGCGGCTCAATCGCTTGCTGAACGCAAAGCGCTGAATTGCCCTATTTTCATCGATATTCGAGACGCTATTCAAACTACCGAAGCAAACCTGGTATTCGATGTGTCGATTCCCGCCAGCCACTATGCCATCGCTGCCGCAGCGATGGAGCTCGGCTGCGACGTATTCAGCGAGAAGCCGCTCGCCGAGACGATTCAGCAATGCGCCGACTTGGTTCGCATTGCGCGCGAATTCGGCAGGACGCATGCCGTCATGCAAAACCGCAGATACGATCCGCGCATCCGCGCCCTTCGCAAAATCGTTGAAGACGGTACAATCGGCAAGGTCGGCTTCACAAGCGCCGACTTCTTTATCGGGGCGCATTTCGGCGGATTCCGCGATGCGATGCAAAGCCCGCTCCTTCTCGATATGGCTATACACACCTTCGATCAAGCCCGACTGATTACAGGCGCCAATCCGGTATCCGTCTACTGCCATGAATTCAATCCGCATGGCTCATGGTATGCCGGCAATGCAATGGCGCTCTGCATCTTCGAAATGTCGGACGGCTCCGTCTTCGACTACCGCGGCTCTTGGTGCGCGGAAGGAGCTCCTACTTCATGGGAAGCTGCGTGGCGGACAGTCGGCGATAAAGGAACAGCGATATGGGACGGGCACGGACTTCCTTACGCCGATGTCATCGCCAGCCGATCGCAAGAGGGCAAATTTCTGTCTGGATATGACAGAATCGAAGGCGAAGAAATAAAGATGGCGCACACCTTCCATCAAGGCTGCCTGCATGAAATGTTCGCCGCCCTCGCTGAAGGCCGCAAGCCGGAAACCGACAATAGCGACAATATCTACAGCATGGCGATGGTGCTTGCCGCCCTCGAGAGCGCACGAAGAGGGGCAAAGGTTGATATTGAAGCGTTTATGCAGGGTTAAGCCAATATTACGTATGATAAAAAAATGGCGTCTCCAGCGGGATCACGAATCAACCCGAGGGGAACGCCTTTTTTCCAATTCTAAGTATCTCGTTTACGCTTGGTAATTTATAAATACGAAACTAGCTGATCAACAAACTTCTCCAAATAATGCTGGTCAAGCTCGTCGAAGCGATCGATGCTTGGACTGTCTATATCCAGAACGCCGAGCAATTCGCCGTCTTTTATGACCGGAATGACGATCTCCGATTGCGAAGCCGCGTCACAGGCGATATGACCCGGAAACTGATGCACATTCGCAACACGGACGGTCGCCTTCTCGCTGGCCGCTTTGCCGCACACGCCCCGCGAGAACGGGATTCGCACGCAGGCGGGAAGCCCTTGAAACGGTCCGAGCACAAGCTCTCCGCCTTTATTGAGGTAAAAGCCTACCCAATTGATATTATTTAAAAACTGATTCAATAATGCAGATGCATTGGACAGATTAGCGATAGAATCGCTTTCTCCATCCAGCAGCGCATTCAGTTGACGGATGAGCAGCTCGTAGTTTTGTTCCCGCGATCCGTTATATTCCTCCGTATGAAACATTGTCTTGCTCCTTTACTAGATATGATTCGACCTATTGCAGACTTATTTGTTTGTTACGTCTCATTATAACGGAATAACGGAATAAAGTTGAGCGGCAACGGCAGCTTTATATCCAATTCATTATTAAAGGAATATCCTTATCAAGGGAATAGTCCCGCCCTTTGAACCTTACTGTTCCCCCTGCTTGATCGGAGACGACACGAAGCGATTGCTGCGTCAGCTCCACTGATACCGTGCCGCCGTTGATCGGCACAGTTCCTTTGATCCATTCCAATCCGCCAAGCTGCGGTTCCACAACGAAGGTCTCATACCCTGCTGACGTCGGATAAACGCCGGCATAATAGCGCCCCAGCAAATAGATAGGGCTCGCTCCCCAAGCATGGCATAAGCTTTTGCCGTAACGGTCGCCATACATCCCATACCGTTCCAGCCCTGTTACTGCAGGATTATACTCCTCCCAAAACGTTGTCGCCCCCAAATTAAGCATTCCGCCCCAATAATCTTGAATTTGATCGGCAACCTCCTCCAATCTCCCGATCCGGCACATCGCCTCCAGCTCGTAAAATTTAAAATATGGCGTGCTGATTTGAGGCACGGCGTCATTTAACAGCACATTCTTAATCAGGCTATTCCGCTGCTCTTGATCCGCATACCCCCAAAGCAGCGCAAAAATATTCGCATGACGGGTAATGCTGCGTTTGCCCGATTCATAGCTGTCGATATACGCGCTCCGCTCTTCGTCCCAGAAGAATGCGGGAATTCGCTGCTTCAGCTCCTCGTAGCGATTCAAGTAGCTCTTCTCTCCTGCGCCAAGCAGCTCTCCGCAAGCCCAAGCCGCCTTCAAGCTTTCGGCCAATAGCATCTGTTCCGCACAGACGGCGCCGGTTTTGTCCATTTCCGCCCAATCGATGAACACCCAGTCTCCCTGTCTTCCGCGAATAAAGCCGTCCTCATCCGTCAGCGAGACGCAATAATCCATCATCGACTTCATCCGGGGATAAATAAACGCAATAAAGTCAATATCCTTTGTCGCTTCATAATAATCACGGACACTCATGATCCAATAGAGCGAGTAATCAAGAATGGTGTTGATATGCGAGACGACAGGATCTTTTCCGCGCAGCGCAATTATCGTCCGCTTCGTAATGTCCGCATCAAAAAAGAGATAGTTGTTAATGAAGTAGCTTTGGTATGCATCCCCCGACCATACCCACCGGTCGCGCTTGATGCCATCCAAAAAAAACTCTCTGCTGTTCAAGTGAAACGTATATTTCGCCGTCTCCCAAATCCGATTGATCCTTTCATTCGAGCAGGCGAAGCTTCCCTTTTCCTGAAAAGGCAAATATTCATAGAAAGCGGTCAGCGCGAATTGTCCGGCCTCCGCCCCCTGTATAAAGACATAACGAAACGCTCGCGGAGGGCAGCGGTATGCTTCTATGCCGCAGGATGCTGTATCAATCAGCATGCTGTGCTCCGTATCCAGCGCCTCTTCCTTTGACTCGCCGTAAAAAATCCGGATATCCTTCTGAACATGCTCGAACGATAACGCGGCGAACGTCTCTAATCCATAGTCGTATAGGATACCGTCTTCTCTTTGTTCGATTAAAGCAGGCGAAAGCTCTCTGTATTGAAAAGCGAAGATGCTAGGGTCATCCGCTTTGTTGGGGTACAGTCCGCTGCAGCCGGCAGGAACCCAGTCGAAGCTGAAATCATTAGCCTCCCATGATGAATTGCTGGCGCTCCGGTCGCCATCCACGTAAATGCACGGCAAGCCGTCTGTACGAGCAATGCTTACGACTATTTCATGACGGCCTGATGCAAGCAGAATCGGCTGCCGGAACGGATGCTTTTGCCCATCAACCATTACATGCCCGAGTCCTTGCGCATAGACCGTCATTACCTCAGCAGCGTCGCAATCCAATTGCTTTCGGAACCGAACATTGTGATTGCAGTCGTCGAGCTTCCAAAAAGCCGGCCATTGATAATCGCGTTCCTCACGCCGGGTGTTCAGCAGCAAATGATGATAGATTTCAAAATCGCCAGGGTACCAAATCCATACGGGACTGCTATTGTTCATATTCTTCTCATCCTTTCATGGCCCGGCATTCTGCAAGGGCTGCTATTCTACAGCAAGTATATCAGCTGCATTTTGTTGATTTCCGAAGAATAAGGACATTATATCCCTGTTATACGGACATAGCTCCTAGGCCCCCTAATTAAACTGGAGTCCTCCCACCCAATAATTTAAAATAAGGATAAGGGAGTGATCTAGTATGGGGAAAAGGCTGAGTAAAGACACACAACTTAAAATAGTTAAAGAA
>Ga0180215_1001633_pt1 | contig 24324 bp, 41 predicted proteins | sample eDN3rd37CBELigBY_FD_128871 | JGI IMG/M metagenome (GOLD analysis project Ga0180215, IMG submission 128871) | Enriched backyard soil microbial communities from Emeryville, California, USA - eDNA 3rd pass 37_C BE-Lig BY (version 2) (version 2) | ecosystem: Environmental > Terrestrial > Soil >...
ATGGACGATGGATTATACGTTCGTGAACGAGAGACCGGTAACTGACAGCGACGGTTATTACTTGGACGCGAATAACAATCGGATTCTTGGCGGGTCGCAGCCGCAAGTCGCTACGACGCCTGAGCCGGGAGCGTTCTATATTATCGGCGGACAAGAATGGACAGGTCAGCCTGATAGCTGGAACGGCTTCGGCCAATTTACCGGCAATCCGAACTATCACGTCATTACGAGAAATCCGAGTCAGGACGTTGGGGTGCTGGGCAGCTATATTAAAGCGCTGACGTTCTATGCCGCTGGAACGAAAGCCGAGCAAGGAAGCTATTCGGCTCAAGGCGGAGCAGCCAAGGATCTAGCTGAACAATTGCTGGATGTAGCGTGGGCGTTCAACGACGGCGTCGGCATTACGACGGACGAAGAGCGCGGCGACTATTTCCGTTTCTTCGAAAAAGAAATTTTCTTCCCATCCGGCTGGTCCGGCACTTTCGGACAAGGCAACGCGATTCCGGGGCCAGGCGCCGTTCCGTCCGATCCGTCGAAAGGCGGGAATGGCGTGTACATCAGCTATCCCGAGCTGCGACCGGATATTGTGAACGATCCGCAATGGTCTTACTTGGAGAATCTGTATCAAAACTCTTGGAATCCGGTAACGGAGGAATGGGAGAACGGCGTTCCGACGTTCCGCTACCACAGGTTCTGGTCCCAAGTCGACATGGCGACTGCCTATGCGGAGTTTGCGCGACTGATCGGCAACGAACAACCAACGCCATCGGCGCCATCCGCACCGTCAGGGGTAACAGCTGCGGCCGGCGACGGTCAGGTTGCGCTTAGCTGGAACACGGTATCGAACGCCGACAGCTATACAGTGAAGCGGGCATCTGCCGTAAGCGGCCCATATGTGACGATCGCAAGCGGATTGACGGCTTCATCTTATACGGATACGGGGTTGACGAATGGCACGACCTATTATTACACAGTGACTGCCGTTAATACGATCGGAGAGAGCGTAGGGTCTAACCCGGTTTCGGCCGTTCCGACCGTCGTCGTCACGCCGCCTGTTTCCTTGTCCGTACAGTACAAGGCTGGCGATACGAATGCGCAGGATAACCAAGTCAAGCCGCATTTGCGCATTACGAACTTGGGTTACGACCCGGTATCGCTAAGCGACGTATCGATTCGTTACTGGTATACGATAGACGGCGAGCAGCCGCAGACCTACAACTGCGATTGGGCACAGATCGGGTGTTCTAACCTGCAGGGGCAGTTCGTTAAGTTGGGCACGGCAGTAACCGGAGCTGATCATTACTTGGAAATCTCATTCAAATCCAGCGCGGGCAGCCTTGCTCCAGGGGCCAATACCGGCGAGATTCAGTCGCGCATACACAAAAACAATTGGACGAACTACAATGAAACGGGCGATTATTCGTACGATCCGACTAAAACCTCGTTCGTCGACTGGTCGAAAGTAACCTTATACTACGATGGCGTTCTTGTATGGGGCGTCGAGCCATAATTTGATTTATCAATGACTATTGGACAGGCCGGACATGCTCGCAGCATGCTCCGGCCTGTTTCTTTTGTACAATTAGCATATAAAAATGTTGGTATATCATGGTAGAATAGTTAAAGGAATTTGATATTTGACGGATAGATAAAAAATATAAGGGTGTGCGTGTTTGGCTGAAGTAAACATTGATTTGAAGGCGTTTTTCGATTTTCATAAGTACGTTGCGTTTCATAATGATGAAAAAATAGAAATATAGAGAGGGATTTCGCGATGACCATATCCATTAAACTTCCCAGAGAAGACAAGAATGAGATAATTAATGATGTTAAAGCTTATTTTGAAGAGGAGCGGTCAGAAACGATTGGAGACTTAGCAGCAGAGCAATTGATTGATTTCATGATCACCCAATTAGGGCCCTATATGTATAATAAGGCATTAATGGACGCCCGAGCTTTAATAAACGAGAAAATGAATCAAATCGAAGATGATTTATACATCCTTGAAAAACCGACCCATAACCATAAAAGATAGTTGAAGCAGGCAATGCTTCATTTACACAACATTAAGCTCAAACAACAAGTGACCCAGCCTAGCCCCAGTGCCATTCTGATAAAACGTCGCCTTGCGGCAAATCAGTTAATTCTAATGAACTAAAAGTTAAAACAATACGCTCTAGTTGCTCTGCCGATTGGCCGGATGAGATCGATGCTCTATTTCCACAGCCCAAAATAAACAAAAGCGCAATGAACAAGGATGCATATTTCAAACGATCACCGCCAATAAACGTTTCTGGATACATAAATGACCCTGCCTTTGATCGCTCATATGCTGATTCAAGCTTTGTAGGTACATATAATGATGGAGTATTAGAAATGGTAGAGGAGGAATTACCATGAACAGACATACCCATTTAGGCGTTTACGGAGTTATTATCCAAGATAAAGAAATACTTCTAATCAAGAAAGCTAGAGGTCCTCATACAGGGAAATGGGATTTTCCTGGTGGAAGGATTGAATTTGGAGAAGAGCCTTACGAGGCATTACAAAGAGAAATAGAAGAAGAAACGGGAATTCATGATTTTCATGGAAGAATACGAACAGCCGGATCTTATGTAATGGTTCACAATTACAAAAAAGAGCTTGAAGAGCTGCATCACATTGGCATTATTTATGATGTCGAGATACCGAACAGGAATATTACTATTAAACTGGATGGCGACGGAGAAGATTCATTGGGAACAAGATGGATGAAAATTGACGGATTAACCAGTGATGAGGTAACGCCGTTGGTAAAGATTGTTTTAATTATATAGTGAAGATCTTAATTATTCCCAATAGTTGGAGAACAGAAAAGCTGCTCAATGTTGAAAGGAGTTTATATGGATATATTTGCTTACATCGCTATGTACTTAATGCCGGTAATTGCATTTTTATTTATCGTTTCGCTTTTGAGAGCGATTAAGAAAATTGTCAAGGATAGGCCTTATAGAGAAGAGCTATTCTGGTCGGGAGTGTTATTTGCAATTATTGTATGGACAATCACGATGCTGGCGCTCTTAGGTACTGAATAGAAGAAGGGCGTTAGAATTAGATGAAAGTGACCTTAGTCTAGGAGGAAAAATAATTGAATAACTTAATTGAGAATGTAGACCATGTTCAATTGCCCGTAACGGATATTAATAAAGCGGTTAGCTGGTACAGCGAAGTATTGGGGTTAGAAGCAGTTACAGTCTATCCTCATGCAGCGTGGCTTACATTTAATTCAGGTCCATTGCTAATGTTGCATTTCAGCACAAAAAACGAAAAAACATTATGGCTATCAGAAGATGGATTTCCAATGCCGGCTTTTATGTTTCTAACAAAGGATATCAAGTCTTTGCATGCGAATCTTCAGCAACATAAGGCGCATATCAGACAATATGAAGATCATGGATTTGGCTGGGTTATCAAGTTTGCAGATCCATTTGGAAATGAACTGGGTGCATTTGAACCAAAAGAATAATGCGATGATTGGACAACTGCAGACTACTAAGATCCGGAGGTAATTAACGATGAAAACCCTATTAGCAAAAGAGATTTATGAGATCGCCCATCTAACAGGTGAATTCACGCTTCGATCGGGACAGGTTTCACATGAATATTTTGATAAATATTTGTTTGAATCAGAACCTAAAGTTTTATCAAAAGTTGCAGAGGAATTAGTTGATTTAATACCAGAAGGAATCGAAGTATTGGCTGGTCTAGAAATGGGCGGAATTCCTATCGCAACGGCTCTCTCGCTGAAATCGAATATTCCGGCAGCATTTGTAAGGAAGAAGGCGAAACAATACGGAACATGTAAGCTTGCTGAAGGAACAAATATCGAGGGTAAACGGATTTGTGTGATCGAGGATGTCATTACTACCGGAGGGCAGGTCATTTTAAGTACGAATGATTTAAGGGAAGCAGGCGCAATAGTGGAGCATGTCATTTGTGTAATAGAAAGGGATCAGAAGGGGAGAAGGATGATAGAGGAGCTTGGCGTTAAGGTGCATTCATTGTTTAAAATGGAAGAGCTTTTGGCTGCAGGAACAAGCGTGAACTAAAAATGATTAGTGAAGGGGAGTTTTCCATGGAGCTTCAAATAATCAATCAAAAATTAAAGGAAACAAGAAATGAATTATTAGAAATACTAAACGGATTGAATGAAGTTGAATTAAGCAAACAGAAAGACACGTCTAGCTGGAATATCAGACAAGTCTGTCAGCATCTATCTAAAACGGAGGAATTATATGCCTACGCGATACGTAAAGGGCTAAAGAGCGAAGAAGGCTCCAGTATTGACGAAAAATCTTTTACGTTTTTGACGGATAGAAACAATAAGATTGAAGCTCCTGACATTGCAAAGCCGACAAATGACTACATCGCTTATGATGAAATCATTGAAAAATTGAACCATTCCAGGCAGAAAATAAATGAAATATTACTTGGAATTGACGATCCTTCGCTCCTTAACAGAAAATCCTTTGTTCATCCTGTTTTTAAAGAGATGTTATTAATTGATTGGTTTAGATCGCTTTACTTGCATGAACAAAGACATATTAAACAAATACAAGAAATTCTCAATGGAGAAGATTCATGAAGAAAACCGTTTTTGGACTCATTGCCGTTTTACTAATCGGCTATTTAGCATACTCAGATTATACTTCCAAGTATTATATAGAAGGAACGACGGCGGGAATTGATACAGCTGTTGGGGCAATGCTAGGCGCAGAGATCAATACGCAAGAAATAACAATTGTCGATAATAAATTGTATTTTGTTTTTACTATGGGATCATTTGTGGGCTCGGGAGAGTTAAAGAGAGGATTTAATCAAAAGTATTCATTCAAATTCGCCGGGCACGGAACTAATGATATTCGAGAACGAATTGTTGAAACGAACAAGGGTCAATATTTATTGACATCCGGGCAAAATGAACAAAACATCGGAAAAATTAAAGGATTTATTGATGGTGATCAATACGAAGTGAACATACCAGAAGGCGAGTATTATTTAGTATTAACGCCCGTAAAAAGAACGGACGAGAACTTTGTAACGGGAATGATTGTATATGATCGACATCATAAAGAGATCTATCGAAGAAACGTAGCCAAGAGTATTTCATAAGCGAGAGTAACAATCGCCAATTAAGGAGCGTGGTTCTTAATGGATCCCAAATATTCAGAAGAACTAACGAGAATACTGGGTAAGATCGGAACGTCTAATTTGATTGCTCTTCTTACTGATAAAATACCGGCCAGTGACTTAAACACGCTGCTCTTAAAAGTGTTTCATGAAAAGGTTAAGCAATCTTCGCCCAGTGATCTGCTGAACAGATATCAATTGAATCGTTTTGTTCAACCAGCCGATTTAGATTTAATTAAGCTTAAACAACTGGAAATTGACATTTTAGGCATTGCTCTACGTCATGGGATTAAACCCATTCAATTATCGCCGGTTGCTCCCTTGGGGTGCTCTTCGATTGTCGGTCCTGTTGACCAAAACAATGCGATTTCCGCGCTAAGAGGCACTGAGGTTGCATCGGATGCCACGAATCTAATCGCCATGCACGTCGCTGATTTAATTAAAAACCGCAAGATCTCCAGAGAAGACCGCTTGCGTTTCTGTACGACACATAGGCATGTGCGCGCACAATACTATGGAGATGCACCCGGGATGCTGGCTCATTTCCACCTGTTCTGTATGGTAACTTCCGGAATTGATCAAGGGTCGTATGGATTTGAGCTGCGTGCGTTATGGGATCAAATAGAAGTATATCGGAATATCTTCAAGTCTATCTTCAATTCTGATATCGAGGTTATTTTTAGCGAACGCGGCGGCTATAAAGACAGCTCGGGGTTCATATCCAGAATGATTGATCATGGTCGAAACATGAAGTTGAGTGACGTAACAATTAGCATTGGAGCTTCGCACAAGGAAAATACCTATTACAAAGGCTTACAGTTTACAATTAAGACTGTTGTTCAGGGCCGTGAGTATTTTATTGGAGATGGCGGTTTTGTGGATTGGACTCAGCAGATGCTTGGAAATAGAAAAGAAAGGCTGCTAATCAGTGCAATTGGATTAGATAGAATTCTTATGTAGACATTTTGCTGACATTTTGGCATGGCTGAGTTTCAATAAAGTGAACTCAAAACATGGAAAGGAAGGCTACCGATGAAAGTAGAGGCCGTATTCTTTGATCTGTTCGAAACACTAATAACTGAATTCGCAAACGGGACAAGGATATCCAATCGAAATTATAACTACTCTGAATTGCTTGGAATGACAAATGATGAATTTAAAATAGAATGGAACAACCGCCAGGCTATGAGGATGAACGGACAGTATGGCAGTCATAGGGACGTAATCCAAGATATTGTCTTCAGCAGAAAACTTGATGTAAGGAAAGAAGCAATCGACTATTTGGTGCAAGAACGAATCAATGAGAAAAAAATCCCTTTTGATCGCATTCATGAAGGAATCTTGGATATGTTGAGGAACATTAAAAATAGAAATATCAAAATCGGTTTAATTAGTAATTGTTCGGAGGAAGAAGTCAGGGCATGGTCGGACTCCGGACTAGCTGATTTTTTTGATGATCGGATATTTTCATATGAAGTGAACTGCAGCAAGCCGGATCGTAAAATATATGATTTGGCTTGTGAACGGCTAAAGGTTCGGTCCGCAGCAAGCATTTTTGTCGGAGACGGGGGTTCGAATGAATTAGCAGGAGCGAGCCAAGCCGGATTAAAAGTGTATCACGCAAAATGGTTTAATGCCTATATAAAAAGCGAGTATACGGAGTTAAATGATCCTGGCGAACTGTTAAAAGAACTTGACGAATAGCTACGTAATTCGAGGGCGGCAAAGCAGAAATGATGGTGAGCATAATATGAAAGTTGGATTGGTTAGACATTTCAGAGTGATGGATAGCTCGAAAACGAACTGGATGAATTCATCAGACTTCGATAACTGGGTTCAGTATTACAATAGATGCGATGTCGTGTACCAGGAGCATCCAGAAAAGCAATTGGCTTGGAATGTATGCTATTCAAGCGATCTTTCGAGAGCAGTTAAAACAGCGGAAAGTCTATATGGCGGCGAAATTATCAAAACGGATTTACTGCGGGAGATCGATGTGGGGGCCATCGTTCATACAAATTTAAAATTTCATCGCTCAATTTGGCTAGCTGCGGGAAGAATGGGGTGGCTGTTTAACCATCCAACACAAGAATCTCGAAGGGACACGTTAAGTAGAGCTAAGAAAATAATTGACCTGATCGAAGCCGGCCATTACGGGAACATTTTGCTTGTTAGTCACGGCGCATTTATGACTGTCTTAAGGAATGAACTGATTGCAAGAGGCTATCAAGGAGATAGGCTTATCAAGCCAGTAAATGGTAAGGTTTATTTTTTTGAAAAAGGCTGAAGAACCGAGCTGAAGACGCCATTTTTAAAGCCCACTCCGATTATGCAGGAGGATATATATTGAATTTTAATACTAAAAGAGATACTTTTTTTAAACGTTTATGGATTGCTATTATCGTCCTCATTAATGCTTTGTTTCTGCTGCCATTAATATTTGATGAAGTTAATTTAACCGCATTAATTATCGGTATAAGTTTAGATGTAATTATTTGTGGCTTTATGATATGGATTGCAGTCGATATCTCCTACCATGTCAAGGAAGATTACTTGCTTGTGAAGGGCGGGCCATTTAAATCTAAAATTAAATATAAAGATATTACAAAAATCAGTGGGAACACCAATATTTGGATTGGTTATAGAATTTTGTTTTCTAACGATGCTATTGAGGTCTATTACAAGACGGGGTCTATGGGCAGTGTGGTTATTTCTCCAGATAATAAAAAGGAGTTTATCGCGCAGTTGGTACAAAGAAATCAATCCATAACAATTGAAAATATGGATTAAAACGAAGTTGAGTGATGACGGAGGTCTACAAAATGAAGGCTTCAGACACGGAAATTGTCCAGCTCTACAGGGATGCCCCAAATGCACTTATGGAGGCCGTAACCGGGCTAAGGGAAGAAGAGTTGGATTTATCACGAGGCGATGGCAAATGGTCGATCCGAGAAATTGTGCATCACATCGTAGAGTGTGATCTTAACTATTTTCAAATCAATCGTTACGCTCTTGCCAATACAGGCGAAACGTACATGTTCAACGAATTTGACGCGCATGTATGGAATCGGACGATGGATCACAGCACGAGGGCGATAGAGAATGAAGTACGCTTGTTTAGTGTAATAAGAGAGTATATCGCGTATTTGTGCGAGATTACTCCAGACTCGCTTGATCGAATTCTGATTCATCAGAATGGCACGGCAACGGTAAGGGACGCTCTAAATCACGATATTGAGCATGCCTATCATCATATCGAACAGATAAGAGAAACAAGAAAGATACATAACATAGAAGATACCGTGAAAAGGGCGTAATTACATGATGAACAATGAGTATGACAAGCGTATGGATAAAGTCATTCAATATATAGAGGATAACCTGCATAATAAAATCACGCTCGATTCATTGGCGGAAATGTCTCATTTCTCCAAATTTCATTTTTCACGAATTTTCGCATCGATTATGGGTACTACGCCGATCGCTTATTTGACCGAAGCTAGACTCAATCAAGCACGCCGATACTTGGCCGATTCCGACAAATCCATCCTCGAGATTTCCAATAGCTGCGGTTTTGAGTCTGCGGCCAACTTTAATGTCGCGTTCAAAAAGCATTTTAATCAAACGCCTAGCGAAGCTAGAAAAGAGCTGCAAAACAAAAGCAATAATTCTAAAAGTTTAAGCAATAACCATAAAGAAATAAATGCTTTTCCTCGATATGATAAGAGCAGCAAGAGTAACAACTTTCTGAGGAGGATTTGGGAAATGAATATTACAATTATTGAGCTTGCTGATGTTGAGGTTGCATACGTCAGACATACGGGAAGCTATTTCGAGACGTATAAAGCCTGGGGTCAGCTGGGAATCTGGGCGGGCAACAATGCTTTGTTTCCGCCTGAGCAGCAGTATATCGGGATTTCGTTAGACGATCCTGGCATTGTGGATGAACAAGCGTGCAGATACGACGCATGTGTGACCATCCCGCAGCATTTTAAGAAAGATAATGATCAAGGGGTTCAGTTCAAAACATTGCCCGGCGGGCTATATGGTCGATATCAATTCTATGACACCGTTGATAAATTAGGCATTGCGTACCAAAGCTTATTTGGCCACTGGCTGCCAAACAGCGAATATGATGCGGACGATCGGTACAGCCTTGAATTTTGCATGAACAATCCGCAAGATGATCCCGAGCGCAAAGCGAAGGTGGATCTATACGTGCCGCTTAGGAAGAGGTCAAACGATGAAGATAACGGAGCTCTCTGATAAGGAGTACGCGATTACAGATTTGGTGCTTGATGATATTTATAATAAGCGTTACTGTGTATTTGATTTTGAGGCGACCGGTCCAGACCAACTGAATGATTATATTACACAAATTGGCGCGGTCATCATTAACGATGCCGGTTCTATTACTGCACAATACAAAACATTGGTTAGACCGGCAAAACCAATACCTGAGGCTATCGAAAGATTAACCGGAATATACAATAAGGATGTTGAAGAAGCGCGTACCTTCTCTGAAGTTTTTGGCGAGTTCATGGCGTTTATTGAAGGCTGCGTATTGATAACGCAAGCAGGTTATGAATTTGATTATCCTTTGTTGGTTGAGGAATGCAGAAGAAATCAGCTCTTTATTCATGATCAGATCACTATAGATACAAAAGCTCTATTTACCTTCTTGCACCCTGAGGTATCAGATATCGTTTCTACTAATTTTCTGATCCACTATTACAATATTAATGACAGCGATATTCAGAGGCATGATGCGCTAGGCGACAGTATTCTTATTTCGAGATTTTTCTATAAAATGATCGAAGAATGCTTGCATAGAGAGATAAGGACGATCAGGATCGAGCATTTGATTGTGAAAAGAATGAAGTTAACGCCATTGATGTGAAGTGAAATAATTAAAAGTTCAATTGCGAAAGCAGCGGCACTGGTAAATATACCAGAGCGCTGCTTTTTCGTTCTTTTATCCCATTGTATAAATGCATTACATAATTATAGATTTCTCGTATTTTTGTTACAAGTTTGCCTTTTAACCCATGCACTGCTCTGAGGCCCCAATACTAGGCTTCAGAGCTTTTCTATTTTGCGGGAGCACGAACAATCGTTCTTTGAATACATGGAATAAGATGGTACAATAGGAAAAGAAAAATGGTTTTGACCGATGCGGTATACAGGGAATGTTTCCTGATACTGGGGAGCGAGGGGATCTATGGACGATACAATAACGTTAAAGAAACTATCAAGCATTGAAGAAGCCCATTTGCTAGACAGCGAATTTGCTAAACACTTCATGTGGTATACAAGGGGCGACTATTACATAAGATGCCTGGAAGAAAATCTGACAGGAGAACGTATTACGCTACTGGCTTACTATGAAAAGGAATTAGCGGGCTGCTGTCATCTGCTTTATCATTCGAAATACCCCTTCTTTCGTGAAGAAAATATACCGGAAATTAATGATTTGAACGTATTTCCGGAATATAGAAGAAAAAGGATCGCGAGCAGACTATTCTATGAATTAGAAGCTATAGCCTCCAAGACTTCAAGTTCCATTGGCTTAGGCGTTGGACTGTATAGCGACTATGGTAAAGCACAAATAATGTACGGCAAACGCGGCTATGTGATGGATGGAAGAGGACTGGTCTACAATAATGCGCCGGTTCCACCCGGTCAAACGGTCATCGTCGATGATGAGCTTCTCCTTTATTTAGTGAAGCAATTATAGAAATCTGCAAAAGGAGATGCAGTTATTCTAATTATTTGGATCATTTTAGGCGGAGTTCTCTTGATGTCGATTTGGAGTGCGATGGAAGGGATTAAGAACAGATCGAGATTTATTATGTCTGAACGAATTAAGTTCTATCTTATCGCATTTGCTGCCGCTGTTGCTTTTACGTTTATAGCCTTTTATTCAACAGCTGAGCAAGCTTACGGATTAGCGGTCTCATCAATTGTTTTTTTGACGTTAATTATTGGAAACCTAGTCTATTATACAAAAGTTGAACGTGTTACTAATCGATTAGAAATGATTTTTAGAATGCTTAAATATTTGTTGTTTTCAATATTATTTTTGTTCTTTAGTTTGATTATTTCTGAGATATATTAATGCAATCCGATTAGTAAATTCAAAATGCGCAATGTATGATGTCGCTTCTTTACTTTAACTAAAGGATGGAACAAGAACATGAGTGAATTTACTTCAGGAAATTTAGTGTTAAATAAGCATTTTACAAAGGTAGCGGGCTATAATCCAAAATATCATAAAGAAGTTAATGATAAATGGTGTGTTTTTTATATGGAAGGCGACCATGAAAGCGACATAACGAACATATCGAAAGAAGTGCCAATTTTGTATTTTTATAATTTCGAAGATCACGGGTGGGGATATTCGATAATCCATGATTGCAAGAAAATCTCTGCGTTCGATTTCTCATATGAAAAGGAAGAGATCGATCTTCAGAATTATGTTCAAGAGAAGTTCCCTGATGAGGATGCGATTGAACTTTTGTATATAAAACCTAATGCTCGTGAATTTAGAGAACAAATGCTTGAGCAATATTATGAAGGTGTAAATAAAGAACAATTCTTTAGAGAGCTATTTAATGGTATAGAAGCGGATTCATTTCGTCTTTTTGAATTATCAGATCAACAAATTATGGGTATAAAAGAGCAACTGAGTGCGAATACGCTATTAAAGTTGAAGAGTAAACATGATTTAGTGGAAAATTTCAAAACAATTGTGGGGATACAGGAAATGAGCTGGATTCGTTCTGATCGTTTTCTTTAAAGAGATTTTTCACGCGTTGACCCGGCTTAGAAGAGAAGGTGCTTTCTCAAGCCGGGTTATATTATCTAAGGGCAGGAGGAACTATTATGCGGGGTAAAAGAAAAAAGGCTATTGTGGGTTCTATTATTTTGATTATGGCGTTGTTCGCAGTTTGCTCTTTGGATCCCAGTTTAGCCATTAGACGATATATACTTTTACATGGCCAGCCAATTAATAGCGCTAAGGCGGAAATTGTTAAAAATGGTTATCATGATGCTAAGTATGGCGAGTTGTACGATGTCACTGGTTACATGGATCCTGCAACGAGGGATGAGCTGGGTGTTTTTTATTTGAAGAAAAAAGGGATACTTTGGTATGTCGCTAGCGTTGGTACAGGACCATAAGCATCATTTGGGGAGGACAATGAGGGGAAAGGCAGTCCGTTAGAGTCAGGATCTGATGGATGGGCTGTACATCCTGCTATTGCTCCTCAAGCAAATGATTCCATTATTCAGAAAAGGACGCCAGATTCCTTCTATAAGACTGCGCTGCAAGCGGAGCTGGATGATAGGGAGATAAAAGAGGTTGTGTTAGCAGGCATCCAGTCCGATCTATGTGTAGACACCACTTGCAGAAGAGCTTATAGTCTTGGTTACAAAGTGACCCTTGTAAAGGATGCACACAGTACATGGAACACAAATGAATTAACAGCGGTACAAATTATTAACCACCATAATAATATTATGAAGTGGTTTGCAGATGTCAGAGTCACTGACGAAATCCTTTTTGAATAAACGCTTAACTAAATGAGCAACCAATTCGAAGGCGGTGGGGCTTTGATGTATCCTTTTGATTGCATAACTGAGTTTATGTTTTTTGAGACGGTTATTGAACCCGCGGAAGTCATTTTGATTCCTGGAGCGAGTCAGCCCCAGCTAATGGAGCGGACTGCACAATTATATCATCAAGGAATGGCTCCTTTAATATTGCCATCAGGCGGGCCAACATCTAAAGTTGAAACAACTGAATGGGAATTTCTTAGAGATGTTGCTATAAGCATGGGCATACCCGAGAACGCGATTCTGCGAGAAGATAAAGCAGCGAATACTTTTGAAAATGCAAGATTTTCGTGGGAAGTTCTTCAACAAAACGGGATCAATCCTAGAAAAGTAATACTCGTCTGTAAGTCTTATCATGCGAGGCGGGCATTATTAACTTACCAAGTTGAATTTCCTAGAGATACAGTTTTTTATGTTAGCCCTATTACTGATAGGACAGGTACTACAAAAGATAATTGGTATCTGGATGAGCAAAAAATCTCCTATGTAATGAACGAATTGACGAAGATTGGACAATACTTCAAACACCATATCCCTAATTGGGCAGATAGAAAACAAGATACGAAGTAAGTATTTCACTTGAAGGATACTCTTCGATATCGGAGAATGCGCTAGGATTCATATGGCTTTGGTTTTCAAAAGAGTTTTATCAATTTTGGTTTAACTGACAGAGTAGCTCAAAAGGAGGACATCATCATGATGATCCGTCTAGCTGGACATAAAGACATGGACCAGCTCATTAGAATGAGATGGGATTTTACGAATGAATATGCAGAGAAAAAGATTGAGGAAATTCAGTATGAGGCGTTTTACAGGGAATGTCGATCTTTTTTCTCAGAGGTTTTCAATGGGGACAAATGGTTTATTTGGGTTGCTGACATTGAGGGCCAGATACTTCCACATGTATATATTCAGTTAATCGATAAGGTGCCAAGACCGGGTAGGAAAACCAATCCCTTTCTTTATATGACGAACGTGTACACTTTGCCGGATTGCAGGAGGAAAGGTATTGGCAGCCAGATATTAAAAGAGATTGAAAAATGGTCAAAAGATAATGACTACGAGTTTATTATCGTTTGGCCAAGCGACTGGAGTGTTGACTTTTATGAGCGGAATGGATATTCACTCTGTAAAGAACCTATGGAGCTGGTATTAGATTAGCTAGTGGACAAGGCAAAATATTTTTTAAGGAGGATTGTTTATGCGATTAAGCTCTGTATGTATATTTGTTGAAAATTACCCAAAAGGGCTGAACGGCACGATGGAAATATGTTTTGGCGTTCCTCATTTCTCTGATGTTGACCGTGAATATGAAAGGCTCGTAAATGCAGGAGCGAAGCCTGTCTATCATCCTACTACTGAACCATATGGGCTTCGTGTATGCTTTATTGCTGATCCGGAAGGCAATCTAATAGAGATTTGCTCCGATGGCAATGGCCAGAGGAATAACGAATTGGAGGAGCGATCAATTGCAATTCATTAATGAGATTGTTCAAATCTATTTGCCGTCCACCAATATTAGAAGATCTGTCGAGTGGTATGTTGAAGTTTTTGGATACAGCGTTATATGGGAAACTGACGATTGCGCTAATCTAAAGCTGTCTCAAGGACCATTGCTGTTTTTGAAGAAAACAGATCAGCCGCAATCTGTATCTTTTGTATCGGATAATCAAGCATCCCCAGTCATTAGCTTCAAATCATCTAACTTTCTCGCATTTCATGAATGGTTAAAGGCCAAAGGCATTAATGTAAGTGATATAAATGAATATGGTGCAGGAGATACTGGTCCTAATCGTGATTTTATTGTTATCGATCCGGATCAAAATGTAATAGAAGTCAATGAATTTTCCGATCTGAAGCTTCCTCAATACAGAGGTTATTAATAGATTAAGGAGTGAGCATGATGGATTTCTCTTGGACAGCCGCAATAGTTCAAGTGATTATTATTACACTGGTTTTGCTATTTATTGCGAGCCTGCTCATGTTTGTAATTCGAATACTTAATCATTTTAAAGAAACCAAATCCTCTCTTAAAAGACTTGAGGAGAAGATAGAGATGTTAGAAGAGAGAATAAATAAGAAGCCATAAAAAAAAATAAAAAACAATATCGATAAGGAGTTAAGTGCCATGTCTAACATGCTTGGGAGCAAAATAGCAGAAGGCGGATGTTCTGAAGTGTATGAATGGGAAGATCAAAGTAAAATTATTAAGCTGGCAAAAGCAAATACCGATGGTTATGCGATGAGAAGAGAGTTTGAACATAATCTGGCGGCATGGAAAAAGGGGCTTCCGGTTGCTCGGCCCTATGAATTTGTGGAAATTGCCGATCGGCCAGGCATTGTTTTTGAACGGATAAATGGCGAGACACTGCGGGAACGACTCATGAGACAGATGTCAATGCAATCTGGGCACTCGCAAGAATTTACCGGAGAGGACATCCGTTTAACTGCTCGATTATTAAGTGAAATTCATAGCATAACGGATGCCGAGTTACATACTTCACAAAGAGTGAATATCATTAATAATATACACAGTGTCGGGTATTTATTATTAGTAGAGAAAGAGACGGTTATTTCTAAACTGGAGGCTTTACCTGAAAAACGAGTGCTATGCCACGGAGACCCGAATCCAGGAAACATTTTAGTTGCTAAGGACGGTCGTCCGGTCATCATTGATTGGATGAATGCATCCATTGGAAATCCTGAAGCAGACATTGCAGAATATATTATCATGTTCAGGTATGCGGTTTTACCTTCTGACCTGCCAAGTCAAGTGATAGATTTTTTTGATTTAAATCGAGAGAAATTTATTAAGATTTTCATGGATGAGTATACGAAACTAACTGGCATTACTTACAATGAGATTGAGCCATGGATTATTCCTATTGCAGCCAGAAAACTATCTGCCGATGCGATTTCTGAAGATGAGAAAAATGATCTGCTAATTGCAATCAGAAAATCATTGTAAAAAGGGAGACGACCATGGCCGAGATCTTAATGAACTGGATTATTATTGGATCAGTAAGAGCTTGTCGAGATGAAGATACTTTCAGGATTGAACATCTGATATAGACAAGAAGATTATTTAATTAGCCTCAACGGATTACTAGATTGGAGTAGCAAATATGCTCAAATTAAGAAAAACATTGTTGAATCTGGCAATAGGCGAGCTCGCTGCTTGTGCTGCATTTATTTTCTTATTTATATATACAGAGGCTGGGCTGGCGTCCCTAATATCCTTAGTCTTTCTTGTTTTTATGTTAGTTCAAGGCAGCTGGTATTGGCTGGTCAGATATCGATTGCTTATCCGAAATCGTCCTCTGCATCGCAATATTGTCGTGACATTGCGTATTCTTAATGGAGTTAATTTAGTTTTTTGTATAGCTGTTCCTATCGCGATAGCAGTAACTTTTTCAAGCAGGATTGATCTATGGATTGGATTAGCCGTTTACCTCTTTGCTGTCATTGAATACATCAATTATTACTGGTATCGGCTTAGCTATGGGAAATCCGGATTCAATATTTGGATTCTCTTTAGTAAGAAGCTAATGAAATCAAGCATACGTAAGTTGCTGAAAAAATACGATGATGGATTCAGGTAATAATAGGTAACCTTTTTGAGTTAAACATCGTCTTATTCTACATATCGTTTGGTGTTACCAAAGACTTGTATTGAAATAAATGAGTACACCTTATTTTTCTATTATTCCGATAAAGACGCGACTAACGGAATACTTAGGTATAAAAATCCACATTGAATGATAGGAGTGAAAGATAATTAATCTGAAAGCAGAAAGAACTTTAGTTTTTATGCTTATTTCCAGTTGTTTACTTTTAACGAGTTCAATACTTGGCCTAATTAGAGACTATAGATATCTCCCCGTTATGTTTGGTTTTATCAATTTTTTAGTCGTTCTTTCTTCATTAACTATAGTCATTGTTACGATCATTGATTTGGTTTCCGACGATAGAAGAACCACGCGCGGCAGAATTATAAATATAGAAGGTAAAATCATTAATATTTTGAATGACGATGGTAAACTCAAAAGATATAAAATTATGATTCCTGAAATATTAGAACAGCTTAAGACAGATCAGCGCGTAGAGGTTTTGTGCACGAAACTATCTAAATTGCCATGCGAAATAAGGCATATTCAAGAGGATATTTCGTGATACCGATCATACATCAAAGGGGATTTTGAGCATCAATGGAAGTGAACATTCAAATATTGACGATGTGCATTATACGAGACGGTAACCAAATATTGCTTATCAATCGGCCTAAGGAGCAGGGCTTCCCAGGTTATATTGCGCCCGGAGGGAAAGTGGATTTCCCGGAAAGCATCGTGGACGGAGCGATACGTGAGGTAAAGGAAGAAACGGGATTGACAGTGAAGGGCATACACTATAAAGGGCTCATTGAATTTTGTGAAATAAACTCAGGCTTGCGTTATATGGTTTTTCATTATTTAGTGACTTCTTTCGAAGGAGAACTGCTTGAGCACCCGCCGGAGGGTGAATTGCTATGGGCGGATATTGATCACCTTAACGATCTTCCAATGCAGGACTGGTTTCGGGAGAGGCTGTCGTTATTTTTTGAGCCGGGCGTGTTCGAAATTAGCACAATATGGGATAAAGAGAATGATCTAGATCTGCACAAAACGAATCAAATATATAAGCAGTGAATCCCCATTTCAAAATAAAGGAGTATATAGAATGACTTAGCCCGATTAATACATGAAAATGAATTAGAGGTCTTTTACTTCTTTATAGGTTTTTGCAGCCGTCAGACCCGAATTTAATAAGAGACGACAAGCTAATTTCACATTGGCGGGATATGCTGCAAGATCGGAGCATGCACATCGTTGTTGTAGAACATGAGGGCGTACTTGTATCTTCCTGTGTGTTGGTTATTATTCAAAATTTGAGTATGCAATGAACAAAATAAAGGGAGATAGAACGATGGAACATTTACCAAACCTTGATGCCTACCTTCAACAATCATATTATTTGGATTATGATGATCCGCACATTCAAGAGCTGGTCCAAAAGCTTAATCGGATTGCAGCCTCTGAGACGGAACGAATTCGTGTCGCATACGAATTTGTTCGTGACGAAATTTCCCATTCCTATGACATTAGGAGCGAGGAAGTCACGAGGAAGGCTTCAGATGTTTTACTTAAAAAGCACGGCATTTGCTATGCGAAATCTCATTTGCTTGCAGCTATTTTGAGAGGCATGGGCGTACCGTCCGGCATCTGTTATCAACGGCTAACGCTATATGATAAGCCCGAGGACGGATATTGTATTCATGCTTTAAACACGGTCTACATAAACGATTTAACCAAATGGATTAGACTTGATGCAAGAGGCAATAAAGCGGGAATCGATGCCCAGTTTTCTATCGAAGAAGAGAAGCTGGCCTTTCCAATTCGGCACGAATATGATGAGAAAGACTACAACCGGAACTATGCCGAGCCGCATCCAGCGATCATTCGTACGCTTGAAGGGAACGATAACTGCATGCAGATGTATCAGCGCGGGCTGCCGAAACAATTAACGGAGGAATCATGAACGATGTATATAAATGAAATATTAAATACGATGAACACTGAGTTAAATCGGATCATGACCTGCTTGGACAAGCTGGATGAGGAACAGATTTGGCACAAATATAAAGTCAACATGAACTCAGTTGGCAACCTATGCGTTCATCTTGCTGGAAATGAACACCAGCATTTTATTAGCGGCATAGGAAAACAGCCGATGATTAGGCAAAGAACGCTTGAATTTACTGCAGATAAGACTTTTTCGAAGGAAGAACTGAAGAAGCTGCTAAAGTATACGAGAGAGCAATCGACAGCTATCCTTAATCGTCTTTCAGAAGAGGACCTCAGGAAGGCCGTCCGTATTGAGTATTCGGCAGAGGATTGGATCGCAATGAAAGAGCGGGATCCTGCCGACCGCAGCAACGGGTATGAAAGAGAGCTTCAATTGGTGCTCTTTCAAGTGTGCGAGCATTATGGCTATCATACCGGCCAAATCGTGTTATTAACCAAGTTGTTATCGGGAACGGATAAATCGATAACAGGATACAAGCATTGACTCATTTTGTGAGATGGAGGTGGCTGAATGCCTTGGCCAATGGTACATTTTGCAATAGCGAACAAGCTGGCTGACGAGCAACCTTCAGCGCCGTTCTTGATAGGCAGCATCGCGCCAGATGCTATTCATGTTAGGGAAAATTGTTCTCGTGTAGATAAAGGCTTTACGCATTTAGTAAAGGATAATAAACTGTCTAGCATTGAAACTATAATGAGTCATTATCTCAATTATGTAAATCTAGACGATACAGAGGATTGGAAGGCGTTCGTCAGAGGATACTTTTCTCATATATACACAGACTTAAGATGGACGGAAACGGTCTATGCCGACTTTGAACGACAATGCCAAGGAAGGCCGTCCGATGAAATTAGGCGTATTTACAATGTTGAAGTCAGTCAGATCGAATTTGTTCTATTAAGATCCGGCGAATGGGCAAATCGTGCTATAAGTCTGCTAATGGGAGCGAACGGGTACGCCATTCAGCCTTTTGTAGCTCAAGATGAAGTTGCTAAATACAGGGATGAGAAAATAGAGTGGCTATTAAATGACCTCACATTGATCCGGTATACTTTACGACAGATAAGATTGAAGAATTCATTGCTAGGACGTCGGATGAACTGAATCATTCATTAAATTGTGATCTTGCTCGAGCAAAATCTGCTATTCCATTTGTGGGTTAACTTTCGGGGAGGTACGCATGGGATCGAGAATTATGCATTATTGTATAACAAGCTTGCTGTCCAAAGAGCTCCGCATTGACAATGAGCAGTTCATGCTGGGCGGCATCGCGCCGGATGTTCATAAATATATGAATGAAACGAAGAGCAAGTCGCATTTCTTCTCCATCGACGACCTAGGGATGCTGCGAACCGAATATGACCGCTTTATTGAGAAATATTTCAATCAGACAATTCATCCATTTCATTTAGGCTACTATTTCCACTTGCTTTCCGATTCGATATGGCTGGACGGGATTTATTATAAGAAGATCAAATGGCTGCCTCAACCGGAGAAAAAAGAAGCGCAGATCAAATATTATCGAGACTTTTGGAGATTGAACGGAAAGCTAATCGAATATTATCAGCTGGAATTAATCCCAATTGAAGTAGAGCCAATAGAGCTGGAAGAAATCGATTACAGATGCTTGCCCGCTCTGTTGAACGATCTTGCGTCAGATTTTGACCGGAAAGATGAAGCAAGGGATGAACAGCTAGAGTTGCTTGACTTTAACGAGGTTATTGATGCGATAGAGAAGTCGGTACTCGTCTGTTCAGCTCAGTTTAATGAGCTAGCGGTATCATGCACGAAGAAAGGACTATCCACAATATGACATATTATCAGTATAGGCCGATGACGCTGGAGGACGCTTCTCAAATTTCTTGTTGGACTTATGATGAACCCTATTCGTTATACAGCAATGATGGCAGCGATGAAAGCGCAGACGAATTGATGAATGGCGATTATTACGCAGTATTCGACAACGACGATGAATTGATCGGATTTATATGTGCAGGGCAGTCGGCACGCGTTCCAGGCGGCTATGCGGCTGCCATCTATGACGATGCGACATGACGGATATCGGTCTAGGCTTGAGACCGGATTTGACCGGAAAACGGATCGGACAATCATTTTTGACGAGCGGTTTGCATTTCCTTAGCGGGAAGCTGGATAAACGAAAGTTTCGACTCGTCGTTGCGGCATTTAATGAACGTGCGATAAAAGTATATGAACGTGCCGGGTTTTCAAAAGGAATATCGTTTAAAAGTAAAGCAGAGGAACGGGACGTAGATTTTATCGTTATGCGAGGCGAAATGGAGATTAAGACATGACAGCGAACGAAGAAATAATGGAATTCAAGATCGAATGTGAAGACATTTTGCTGGTGGAATTCAGGCCGGAGGATTTCGATCATTTTCATGCGCTCACCTGGCAGCCGGAAATCTATCGGTATTTGCCTGGTTGGAATGTATCGAAGGACCAGCGTAAGGATTGGTTTTTTAATTATGAAATCCAAGAGAACAAGCAGTTTTTAAAAATGGTTGCGGCAGAAGGCGCGTCTATTGGTGAGCTGCGTCTAAGATTGGGCATTATTTTAAAGGAAACGGGCGAGTTTATCGGATGGTGTACGACAGGCATCAAGGAAGAGCTGCCGTCGCCTAATAGAGAAATCGTATACGCGGTGTCCAAGCATCATACAGGCAAAGGCTATGCGGTACAGGCTGCTCAGGGGTTAATCACCTATTTATTTCAACATACAGATGTAGAAATATTGAATGCGATTACCTTAATCGATAATTTCGCTTCGAATCGAGTGATCCAAAAATGCGGTTTTGAGAAGGCAGGGAATATTGAAATCGATAACGAGCTCTTTCATCATTATCAACTCAACAAATCGAGTTGGCGAGGGCCGCAGTAGGCCGGTCTGATCCAATACGAAGAAAGAGGGGCCCCGAATGTACTCATTTAAAGAACTGGAAGGCAAGCGAGTCAAGCTGGTTTCTCTTGAGGAAGATCACGCCGCTCCGTTATTTGCATGCTCCAGAGATTCCGAGGTATGGGCGAAGTATCCTCTAAAAGTGAGTACGATAGAGGAAATGGAAGCTTTTGTTCAAAAAGCGATTCAAGGCCGCGAGCGTAAAGACCAATATCCTTTTGCCGTGTTTGATAAAGAGCTTAACGAATATGTAGGAACAACTAGATTTCTAAGAATAGCGGAAGAGCATCAAAGTTTAAATATCGGCTCGACTTGGTATTCGTCCAAGGTATGGAGAACGAGAGTAAATACAGAGACGAAGTATTTAATGCTGAAGTACGGCTTCGAAACGTTGAACACGACTCGGATCGAAATTATTACGACAACCGATAATACGCGATCGCAACGGGCGATTGAGCGGCTAGGCGCAACTAAAGAAGGGGTTCTGAGAAAAAAGTATAGCAATAGGGATTATGTCTTTTACAGCATTATTGACAGCGATTGGGACGACCATGTAAAAAATAGGCTCGAACGATTTCTTGAGAAATAGGCAAGGATGTGATGGGATGAGCGTAACGCTTTCAACGATAACGAATGAGCAGCGAGAAGCTTTTTTGAATCTATATAATTTATACTTGTACGACTTATCATCATTTACCGGCGAAGACATTATGGCAGATGGAAAGTTTGATCCAACGAATACTTATTTGTATGTGGAGCGGGAAGAGCTGCATCCATTTTTTATTCGTCAACAGGATCGCATCGTCGGATTTGTGCTCGTTTGTTCGCCGCCCTTTGTGCCGGCTGGAATCGACTATACGATCCAGGAGCTGTTTCTGCTTAAAAAATATCGCGGCAGCAACGCAGCTTTCGAAGCTGTCAGCCTGGTTCTTCAGCATTTTAGAGGAAAAATCCAAGTTGCTCAGCTGAAAAATAATGAACGCGCTGTACGTTTTTGGAAGAAATTTTACCAAGATCAACGTATTCTATTCGTTGAGGAAGAGGAAATGATCGAGCTGGACGGGCTGCCGGGACTTCACGCTATGATCTCTCAAACTTTTGATTGGAGCAGATAATCGATGGAACAATTATTCCGTTACAACTGGGCAATAAGAGACGAATGGTTTCAACTATGCAGTGAAATTCCGTATATAGAGCTGATAAAAGATCGATCGGGCGGCGTCGGGTCAATACTAAAAACGCTGTTCCATATCGTAGATGTCGAATGCAGCTGGTTGCAAGCGATTCAAGGCAAACCGGTCTCAGAGCCCGATTATGAAGATTTCGGCAGCCTGGTGCTTGTCAAGCAGTTATCGGATAGCTATCGGCATGAAAACAGTCCTTTTATCGAAAAATGGAGCAGCGAATTGGAATACGAAATAGTGACTCCCCCATGGGATAATGAAGCTTTTTATTATGGTGAAGTTTTAAGGCATGTTGTGGCCCATGAAATTCATCATATCGGACAGCTGTCCGTTTGGACGCGGGAAATGGGCTTGAAGCCGGTGGAAGCCAACTTCATTGGCAGAGGACTTATGAACAAATAAACAGGATGAGGTGTACAATGCTTTCGATATCACCTTCCCAACAGCTTGTAAAAGCGATTGCAGATTCAGAAACCGGCTACATGGAAGACCGAATGCTTGCCATACGGCAAAGAGCGAACAACCCGGAGGGCGTCGAGCTGCAGCGCTTTGGAAATGCGCTATGTCTGTACAGCAAGACGATGCCATGGCCATCGTTTAATACGGTTAAAGGATTGACGAGCGAGGATACTGAGCATATCGATGAGATCATACAATTTTATAGAGCCATGGACCGAAAGCTTAACTTTGAGATCGTTCCCGGCTTGGTTGATCAGAGTTTGCTGGAGCTTTTATCGGAGCGGGGCTTTTATCAGTCCGGTTTCCATACCTCATTGTATATAGATCCACAGGATTGTACTTTCGTCCCAAATGAAAGCATCCGGATCGAGGAGCTTCAGGAGGATCAATTCGATCTTTATGCGATGATTCACTGCAGAGGCACCGGGCTACCTGACAACGGAATACCGCATGTGGCGGCCAACAATCGCGTGCTCTTTCAAAGGCCGGGATGGAAATTTTACATTTGCTATTATGAGGAGCAGCCTGCAGCTGCAGGAGTAATGTTTATGAAGGATGGAGTTGCCTCCTTAACGTTCGCGGCAACTTTGCCTGAATACAGAAACAAAGGCCTTCAGCTAAGTTTAATAAACCGTAGGCTGGAAGAGGCGAAAAGGAATGATTGCGGGCTTGCAGTCGGACAATGCGCATTTTTGTCGCAAAGCCACCGCAATATGGAACGAGTCGGAATGAAAGTGGGATATGTCAGAACAACGTGGACGGAAAGGTGAAGAATAATTATGCAGAAATGTTCAACCTGCGGTCAAAAATTCAGCTATAAGCAGCTTATCGATTCAATAAGTAAGAACTATAAGCCGCTTAGCTGCACAAAATGCCGAGAAACTTTTACGGTTTCGATTTGGTCTAGATTGATCATATCATTCCTGATTGTGGGCATGGTCTTTGTCAACTTCCCTTGGGATCAGCCGCTTTACGTCAAGCTTGCAGTGTTTCTTTTGCATTGTGCTGTCATCCTGCTCATTTCGCCATTTATTGTTCGCTACAAGAAAGTAGTAGAAGAGGATGATTAAACGACGTATTAAGGCTCAGTATGAGTAGTATAGCGACGAATCCATGTAAGCGGCAATGCGGAATCGCAGTCTAAAGATGAGGTGAATGTCATGAAAATTAAAGAAACCGGATTTATTTTGTTTTTGGAAAATTATGAAGAGAACGTTAAGTTCTACACCGATAAGCTGGGCTTTCGTGTGAGAGAACGGAAAGGCGGGCTGTCCAAGCTTGATTTTGGCGGAGGATATTTGATGATTGAAAATGGCGGCGTTGCAAGCTCAGCTGAAAAAACGATGAACGAAAATC
>Ga0180215_1001634_pt1 | contig 24321 bp, 27 predicted proteins | sample eDN3rd37CBELigBY_FD_128871 | JGI IMG/M metagenome (GOLD analysis project Ga0180215, IMG submission 128871) | Enriched backyard soil microbial communities from Emeryville, California, USA - eDNA 3rd pass 37_C BE-Lig BY (version 2) (version 2) | ecosystem: Environmental > Terrestrial > Soil >...
GCAATCAGCATATGATTAGCCAAATCAGGGAAATCACGCCCTAAATCATAACCGCCAATGATATTATTAGCTAACAGCTTTTGGTTCACTTCCTTAACCGGCTTTGATAATTTTACGACAAATTCATTAAATATCGGGCCTTCAAAGACAATTTCCGCTCCCGCAGCCTTCAGCTTATTTTTTGTATAGTTTGCTTTTTGAATATTGGCTGCAGCCATTTCTCTAATCCCTTTCTTCCCAAGAGCCGTCATAGCAACTGACGATGCCAATGCATTCAAGGCCTGATTAGAGCATATATTTGATGTTGCTTTATCACGACGGATATGCTGTTCACGTGCCTGTAAAGTCAATACAAAACCTCGACGGCCTTCTTCATCCACCGTTTGCCCAACTAAGCGTCCGGGAATTTTCCTCATCAGCTTATTGGTTACGGCAAAATATCCGCAATGCGGCCCGCCAAATGCAGTAGGTATGCCAAATACTTGTGTATCCCCTACAACGATGTCAGCACCAAATTGGCCAGGTGGTGTTAATATTCCTAAAGCAAGAGGATTACTAGAAACAACTAGCAATGATTTTTCTTTATGTGTCAGCTGTTCGATTTCTTTTAATGGTTCAATGCCGCCAAAGAAATTAGGATATTGGACAACCACAGCGGCCACATCTTCATTCACTAATTCTTGTAAAGATGCCACATCTGTTATTCCATTTTTGTATGGAATTTCTACTACCTCAAGTCTCTGTCCTTTTGCATAAGTATTCAGTACCTCTTTTGATTCAGGATGTACGGCACTGGAGACCAATATCTTTTTGCGGCGCGTATGACCCGCGGCTAACATAGCCGCTTCTGCCAAGGCTGTACCTCCGTCGTACATTGAGGAGTTAGCCACATCCATGCCGGTTAACTCACAGATCATTGTCTGAAATTCAAAAATGGCCTGCAGTTCACCTTGGGAAATCTCCGGCTGATAAGGTGTATAAGCAGTATAGAATTCAGAACGGGAGATAACATGGTCAACAATAACTGGAATATAATGATCATAAACTCCGGCACCAAGAAACGAAGTATTCGTACGTAAATCAGCATTTTTAGCAGCTAACTGAGTCAGTTCCTTTAAGAGTGCTGATTCTGATTTTGCTTTTTTTATTTGATATTCTCCCTTAAAACGAACCTGTTCGGGAATATCACTGAACAATTCATCTACAGAGCCCGCTCCAACTGCCTCTAACATAGCTGCTCTATCCTTTTCTGTCATTGGTAAATAGCGATGCTTCATCCTTTTTTCCTCCAGTCCTGTTAATTCGCTCTTTTATAAAAAGGTGTTTTCACAATTTTTGCCTTTAATTTTTTTCCGCGAATTTCTACCCATACTTCATTGTCAATTTTTCCATGCTCTGTTTGTAAAAGTGCAAGACCAATATTTCTTTGTAATGAAGGAGACTGTGTACCAGTTGTAATTATCCCGATTTCCTTCTCATCCGCAAAGACTCGATAACCATGGCGCGGAATTCCTCTATCAATCATTTCTACCCCAACTAATCTTCTCGGAACCCCTTGGTCCTTTTGCTTCTGCAACGAAGCCTTACCAATGAAATCCATTTCTTTATCCAATTTAACCGCAAAACCTATTCCTGCTTCGAGCGGTGTAATGTCTGGAGAAAGCTCCTGACCATATAAAGCAAGCTTTGCTTCAAAGCGAAGTGTATCCCGGGCTCCTAAACCAATCGGCAGGATTCCATACTCACTCCCGGCATTTAGAATAGAGCGCCATAGTTCGACTGCATCCTCAGATTGACAATAGATTTCAAAACCATCTTCACCGGTATATCCTGTTCGCGATATCAACGTCTGTTTACCTGAAATCATGACCTTATTTTGAACTCCAAACGAACGGATCTCAGATAAATTTACATCGGAAACCAATGATGAAAGAATCTTTTCCGAAAGCGGTCCCTGCAAAGCAAGCTGAGCCATTCGATTTGAAATATTTTCAAGCTTTACATCGAACTCAAGATGATCTTCGAGCCATTTATAATCCTTTTCAATGTTAGAAGCGTTCACTACTAATAGGTAATCATTTTCTTCAAGCTTGTAAACGAGTAAATCATCCACTGTGCCGCCGTTGTCATAACACATCGCTGTATATTGAGCAGCACCAATTTTTATTTTACTAATATCATTCGTCATCATTTTTTGTAGGTACTGAAGACTTCCAGGACCCTTTACCGTAATCTCACCCATATGCGAAACATCAAATAACCCTGCTTTTGTTCTTACTGCTTCATGTTCTTCTTTAATACTGGAAAACTGAACTGGAAGCTCCCATCCGCCAAAATCAATTGTTTTTGCACCATATTCCTTATACACATCATAAAGCGGCGTTCGTTTTAAATCAGTCATCATTCATGCTCCTTCCTATAAATCGCTATTTAACAGAAACTAGCTTTGACATATATTAAAATAACCAAATACTTACGGGTCCACGCTAAGAACCTTCATTAATTATGATGGAAAACAAAAAAAGGACAGAGACCCTCCTATAAAAATAGGCTGGTCTCTGTCCTTGTACCTGAAAGTTTACCTAATAAGGCTTTCCCCTTTGGCGGCTTATTAAATAAGCACTCTCCAGAGCTGCGTCAAATAAGAGTTCTTTTGCCTGAGAGATTCACATATTCATGTTTGCTCCTTCGGCGCTACGTAACGTAGTCTCTCCCCTTATCCTCATCCGCGTTTATAAAATTATCAAACTTGGTCATACTATCCATAATTAAAAATAATTTCACTGTAGGAAGTTTCTAAACTTTCAATTTATACTCATAGCCTACCATGTCGTACTGATTTCAGCAATACCATTTTTTGAGGAGTGTTAACGATGACGGTGCATATAGAGTTTGATTGCTCATGGCAAGATGAATTTATCACCAGGATGAATAATGACGGACCGTGGGGTAATTGGGAATTATATAAATTGGCTGTAGAAGTGGAAAAGCATACCGTCATTCCTGAATTTGAGGGACTGCTTGCGCCAAACCATTTAGCCCAGTTAACCCCGCTTCCACATCAACTCGAGGTTGCGAAACAGGTCGTTGAAAACATGAATGGTAAAGCCATTTTAGCTGATGAGGTCGGTCTTGGAAAAACGATTGAAGCAGGCTTAATTTTAAAAGAATACATGATCAGGGGCCTTGTAAAAAAAGTACTTATTCTTGTTCCCGCTTCGCTTGTATCTCAGTGGGCCATGGAGCTTAATAGTAAATTCTTTATACCTGCTGTTGCACAGCGAAAAAGCTATGTGTGGGAGCAATATGATGTCGTGATTTCTTCGATTGATACAGCAAAACGATCTCCACACAGGGAGATCATAAACGAACAAGAGTATGATCTCATCATTATTGATGAAGCCCACAAATTAAAAAACAATAAAACAAAAAACTATGAATTCGTGCAGAATTTAAGAAAAAAATTCTGTTTACTATTAACGGCAACCCCGATTCAAAATCGAATAAGTGAGATTTTCAATCTAGTCTCATTATTGAAGCCAGGCCATCTAGGCAGTGAAACAGCCTTCTATGAGAAATACAAAAAAGATTCTCGTTCATTAGATGATGATGAACATTTAAAAGAACTGGTCAACAAAGTAATGATTCGAAATCGCCGTGCGGACACTGGAATTGAGTGGACAAAGCGAATTGTCGAGACGATTCCAATTGAATTTTCCGATAAGGAAAGAGAGTTATATGAGACTATATGTTTATTAGGCGGAAAAGGTGACACGATAAACAAAAGTCAATTTTCTGTCATGACTTTACAGCGAGAGGCCTGCAGCAGTAGAGAAGCAGTCTATTTCACTTTAAAAAATATGCTGCAGAAAGAAGAAAATACTTCTCCTGCCTTCCAAGAACAAATCCAACACGTCATCAGTAAGGTTGAAGAAGTACAATCGAATGCAAAAGCAGAAAAAGCACTTGAACTTATCAAAGAAATTAATGACAAGGTTATTATTTTCACAGAATACCGGGCCACACAGCTATATTTACAATGGTATTTAAAGCAGCACGGTATTACCTCTGTTCCATTCAGGGGAGGGTTTAAGCGAGGAAAAAAGGACTGGATGAGGGAATTATTCAAAAACAATGCCCAAGTGCTAATTGCAACAGAGGCCGGCGGAGAAGGTATAAATCTGCAGTTCTGTCATCATATTATTAACTTTGATCTTCCTTGGAATCCAATGAGGCTTGAACAGCGAATTGGTAGAATCCACCGCCTTGGACAAGAAAAGGATGTGAAAATCTATAACTTTGCCATAAAGGACACTGTTGAAGATCATGTATTAAAGCTATTATATGAAAAAATCCATCTATTTGAGAAGGTAATAGGAGAGCTTGATGACATTCTTACGAAATTAGAATTTGGAAATGTTGAGGAGCATCTTATTGATATATTCAATTATTCATCTTCAGAGGGAGAAATGAAAATTAAAATGGATAATCTCACATCAATGATTCAATTTGCCCAAGAGATGAAAGGTGGAATCCAGCATGCAGCAACAGGAAATTCATGAATTTTTAGAACGTTACTTTCTTGCAAATGATTGTGAACTTAAAGAAAATCAGTCAGGATATATGACTGTGCAATTAACTGTAGACCTTGATAAGGAGCTGATGAATCGCCCTTTTTACTGGCATTACCTTGAGAAAACCGGGGGAGTTCCCAATCCAATGACTCTTACTCTAATTACAGACTCTAGTAAGGTGCCGGACAATCTAAAAGGAGAGACTATTCATTTTGGCTCCCCCCGGCTACATCAGATTTTTCAATCAACAAAAAAATTAGCAAGCTTTATACGGCTTTATGAGAAATCTTCCACGGCCAATAGTCAACAAACTCCATTAAAGCCATGGATCTGCTTAAATGTAAAGGTGTCCTATCAATGTGATCGAAAAAAGGATGTATTTCAATCCATTGGGCTTCAGTTAATTAACGGACAAATTATCGAGGATTTCCACGATAAACTATTGGAGCTTCCGTTAACACCCAAAATACCCGACTATTCGTTTACACTTTCTCCACTCATTATGCCAAAAAGCGGGATTAAACGGATTGAACATTATTTAATCTCCAATTTAGAGGCTGAGAATCATTCATGGGCCGATGACGCAAGAGAGCGATGGCAAAAGGATTTGAATTTGCTGGAGCATTTTTACGAGGATACGGAGGAAAAGAGTGAGAGCTATGAAATCGAAAAGCTAGCATTAAAGGATCAATACGAACCAAAAATTAACATCTCGATAATCAACGGTGGGATTTTTTATCTACGAAATTGATAATACTAAATAAAAAAACGAGAAGCAGATTAATCTGCTTCTCTTACTTTCTGTTCTTTTTTCTCTCTCAGCTTCAACATCAGTACATATGGAATAATTCCAAACCATCTGTACATAAAGGTTGCTCTTCGATCCTTTTTTTCTTGGCGCAGCTTTTTCCGTTCATCCTTAGGCTGGTCAATATATTGTACAACCGTTTGTGTCACATATTTAACATAATCATTCGTTTTCATCTATACACCTCTTAAAAAAGTGCAGGCCCTGCAAAAGCAAGAACTTGAACTTATGCTTCACTCATTTCTGAAGCTTTTCTATGAGTAAGTATATCCTGATCACTTTTTTTCAAACCATAAATAATCATAAATTACGCAATTTGGTTAGTTTTTCTCTACCCACTTAATGATTTTCTTGTCATTACAATCATAAAAGGCAGATCCATTAAACTCATGATTATTACTAGTCTTTAGATTAAGCGTAATCTCCCAGATACTTCCTGTAAGCTCTCCAATTACATAATGGACCTGTCCATCGTACAGTTCAATGTAACCAGTACTATTTGACTTCCCCTCTACCGCAAGGGTTTCTTCCAATACCTTCAAGGAACTGACGAGATAATAATCCTGTTTTAATATATTCTCTGTCTCAGCAAGCATTCTTTTCTCTGCGATAAACTCCTCTGTATAAATCACTAATACAGTTGAAAAAAGAATCAGCATACATAATGTAAGAGGATACGTAAAACCGCGTTGGTTACGGACCATATAAACCTTCCTCGTCCACAACTGTCCGAACCAGTATGGCTTCACTTTGATTATATTGATCCTTTACTGTAATCCTAACCCCTTTTGGTATCACTTCAAATGATACCGCTTTGATGTTTTGCAGCATAATTTCATGCCCCTTTAAATCGACTCTTCTCCGAATATTTGAATTGTATGCTTCATACATAATACTCATTTTGTCTATTTTCAGCATAAGTCTGTTATTTTCTATTCTAATGCTGTCACTCATCCGTATTTCCTTTTTCACCTGTGCACTAAACACTTCCCATTCCATTCTCTGCAATCTTTCTTCTACAAAACCATTTTGCGAAACTAGTTGAAAAAAAACAGGATAAAATGAAACAATGAGTAGAAAAAAAGAGAAGGCAAAGATCATTTCTATGAAGGTAAAGCCTTTATTATGGAGCAGTTTCATGTATTTCGACCTTGTTGCCAAGCACATCCTCATAGCATATCTTTACCTCCCTTAGGTTCTCCCCTTCCCAAATGATGGAATATTGTTTATCCTCCTTTGTAATAACAATATTCTCTCTATCCTGACCTTCAACTATTACCGTCTGCAAATATTCATAAAAAAGATGAAGGGCTTCCGATTTCTCCTCTTGTTGGATTAACTGGTGATGCAGTTTGATGAATACCGGTACAAAAGTAGTTGAAATAACAAGCCATCCAGAAAGGCTAATAATTAATTCCGCCATATAAAAGCCCTTATTCTTTAACAACATAGAATCGTCCTGCCCCGATTTGAAAGGTAATTTTGTAGCGCTCATGATCGACTAAAAAATAACATGTGCCAAATTGATTCAATTTCCCGCTTTTCGATAATTCAAAACCCATATTTGTCATTCCCGAACCTGCCATTGTTCCTTTTTCCATTTGGATTGATTTAGGAAAGTTACGCTCTAGGATTGTGATATTAGTCAATTTTTCTTTTACAACATAACGCTTTTCTTTTGGATAAATGTATACATTCAATTGTTTTTGATGGGAGATAGCATACTGCTGGGAATAGAGGATATCTGCTTTAAATTGTGATAGGAATCGTTCCTTTTCATACACTAGATATTGTGGACGTACGAGTATGGAAGAAATAGAAGAAATCAATAGAAATATACTTAATACGAATAACATTTCAATTAATGTAAAACCTGATTGGTCACTCATTTTAACGTGACAGCACCTTCTGATGAGATATCAATCTCTTTTCCAAGCGGACATTCAGTACTATCAATATATTCCTTTTCCTTAAGCTGAACTGCTGTTGGATACACTTTTTCCTCCATTTTATAGGCCTGCGCTTGACCTTGGACCATTTTTAAGTACGCCTCACAGCCCTTCTCATTAATATTCGAGTTATTTTTCGTTACATTCGGTACCGTGATCATAAGCAAAATAGAAATGACCAGTAACACAATCATCATTTCAATTAAAGTAAAGCCCTTTTGACTTTTCAACATATGAGAAAACCCCTTTCACCATTTTGTTACATTCCATTTATTAGATGAAACATCGGCAATAACACAGCTAAGTACATAGAAACAATTAATAGACCAATAAAGCAGTATAAAACAGGCTGAATCTTTTTCATCAGGCTTTCCATTTTTTCCTCCAGGCTGTTCATACATTGGGCTGAAAAAAATAGCAGCTCCTGAGAAAGCTTCCCATTATCCTGGCCATGCTTTACGACCAACGATAATTCTCCTTCAAAAAATGGAAAACTTTTCAGTATATCCTCTAGCTTTTCTCCTCGCATTAATAACCTTTTCATTTCCATTCCAAGCTGGCTATAAAATAACTGATCCTCATTTTGTTCAAACATAGTTAACGATTCATTGACTGAAAGTCCACCTTCCAACAAAGAACCTAGTTGTACAGAAAAATAATGACTATAGTATAGTCGGAAAAGCCTTGCGACAATTGGGATTCTTAAGATTTGCTGTTTCTGTTCGATTGACGTTAATTTTTTGAATATAAAGAGATAATAGAGTAGAAAACAAATGAAAATGAGGAGGAGAAAAAAAACTAGAATGGGAAATGCTTCACCTGCAAAATAGATTGCGATTGTAAAAAAATTCGCTTTCAATTTCATCGAGGTAAATAATGAAGAAAATTGCGGCAGTAGATATTTCTGGACAAAGAAAAATAACACAATTGTCGTTAACATAAGGAAAAGAGGATATGAAACTAATTTTTTTATTTGGGAAAGATCCTTTGCTCTTCTCTGCATCATTTTGCTGCCTTCTAGAAAAGCCATCGCTAAACCGCCGTGCTGTTCAGCAAAATATACATACCCAATAACATCTTTATGAAACGCCAACTTTTGGAGTACTAAATAAAATGGATACCCCTCCTTCAAGCCACGAAGACATTCCTTTATTTCTAAATTGCGCTTTTGTGGCAGATGATAGGTGATGGAATCCAACGCTTCTGCAAGCGGATAGCCCCTTATCAATAGCTCTCCTATCATTTTTAGAAAGCTTGCTTGCTCTTCAAGAGACCATTTAGTTTGTTTCATTTGTAAATACCCATCTGTCAAACTCGCTTTCCTTGATATAGCCTAGTGCAATTCCTTTACGAATTTCTTCCCGTAATGTTTTGTAATGGAACTTATTTTGTGCACCACGAGCCTCCCCCAAGGCTGAGGTCAAATTTCTTCCTGACAAAAGTTCAAATACACTAGCTCTTTTTGGACGCTCATGTCCAAAACAGGCTGGAGAACAATTCCCTGAACAAAATGGACAAGTCAGCTCCACCAGTCTTTGTGCTGTTATGGCAACAAGCGTTTGCTCAATTTCCTGCCAATCCACACCAAATTCAATAAGCCTATAGATTGCTCCCTTGGAATCTCTCGTATGCATCGTTGTCAATACTAAATGTCCCGTTAGTGCTGCCCTTACTGCGATTTTAGCTGTTTCGGCATCACGAATCTCTCCAACCATAATAATATCTGGATCATGCCTCAGGATAGCTTTTAATCCGGTTGTATAGGTAACACCCGCTTTTTCATTCACCTGTACCTGTAAAACCAGGTCATTTTCTTTTTCAATGGGATCTTCTAAGGTAATGACGTTTCGATTATAGAGATGGGAGGTTTCATTTAATAGAGCATATAAGGTGGAGGTTTTACCGCTTCCGGTTGGACCGGTCAGGATAATCAAACCGTGGGAATGCTTTAATAATGCCAATAATTTTCTGGTCATAGCAGGAAAGAGTGAAATCTGAAACGAGGGAGCATTTTCTTGCTGGGGAAGAATACGAATCACCAGGCTTTCATTTTGACTTGCCGGAAGAGTGGATAAGCGCAGGCCAATCATTTTACCATCAATCATAAATGAACAGGCACCGCTTTGCGGGCGTCTTCTTTCACCAATATCCATAGATGCGGTAAATTTAAAATGAGAGATTAAACGATCACATTCTTCTTTGGGCAGCTGGATTTTTGGGACTAATCTGTTGGAGATTCTTAGCTGTACGAGGGTGTCATTTCGTCGGGGGATGATGTGGATATCGGTTGCATGACTTCGAACAGCTTCAGTAACAATTCTGTCAGCCAGTCTTTCAATTAAGCTCAATGGTTAACACCGCCTTTCTTTTTTCTAACTAGTAAAATTCGCCTCAACTTTGTAATCTCCTGCACATAAAAAAGATTATTACATAAAAATTTTAACGTTATCACAAATTATTCATAATTCAATTCACATCCCTCTTTTAGACTTATTAGGATTAATCTATAGGTTTTATTGATATATTCTCGAAAAACCAATACTACATTTCATATTTGTGAACATTTTATAAACTTATAGTGAATATAGTGTTAACCTATTTCAGCCGTATTATAATAGAATAAAGTACAGTATGAGGTGAACTTCTGTGGAGCAAACATTAAAAATTACAAACGTATTATCTGATCCAACTCGTTATTATATTTATCAATATATTACGAGCAGACATCAAGAAGTAACAGTCCAAGAAATAGCTGATAATTTTAATATTCATCCAAATGTGGCACGACTTCATTTAACAAAGCTGGAAGATGTTAATATGCTTGTCTCTGAAACAAAAAAGACAGGTAAAGGCGGAAGACCGAGCAGACTTTATCGCTTGTCCAATGATGTGATCCAACTTCATTTCCCATACCGTGACTATCAGCTTCTTTCAAAAATTACAATGGAAACAATGGCATCACTAGGGGAAGCTGGACAAAAAGCCCTCTACGAAACAGGAAAGCGATTTGGGCTTGAATTGATTGAGCAAGAAGTATCAAAAAACATGCAAAATATTGATAATCTGTCCTTTGAGCAAAAGCTGAATATTATACAGAATGCAGCTTCATTGGCTGGCCTTTCTCCAGATTTCCAACCAAATGAAGATCAGACAAAGGTCTATTTTCAAATTTTCAACTGCCCATTTAAAGAAGTCGCGGAAGATCATATGGAAAACATCTGCCAAATGCATGCTCAATTTTTAAAAGGCATGTTTGAGGCTCTATTTAACGAAATTGAATTAATTGAGGGCGATAATTTAATTGCAGGCTGTGAGGCATGCACATATAGTGCGAGCATTAAAGGATAAAACTATATCTCTCATCATAGCTGATAGAGGCAATCTTCGTTGATTGCCTCTTCATTTTTTTAAATACACTGCCGCAAAATCACCTAATGGACGCATGGCTAGACCTCACAATGAAAGTTCAGAAAAGTTTTACTTTATTCTTTTTAAATATAAAGAGTTATTTACTTTTTCAGAATACTTCATTATAATAGTGATGAAACTCACAGTGCAAAGGGAGGGATATCAGTTGGAACGAATGTATCGAGTATTAGGCTTTTGGACGGGCATTTTTGCAGTTATGCTTTATTTAGGGGATATGTATACGACGTCCTTAATATTCTTCGGTCAAACAGGGTTCTTTCTGCTTCTCAGCTATTTAAAACTTACTGAGCGTATGTACATTTACATTTTTGGAGCTTATTTAACAGTCTTTTTCATCGGTTTTTCATACTGGACAAACTTCATGATGATACCAGGTGCAGCCGGACATTAATAAGTACCAAAATAAAAAAGCGACCATTGGGATCGCTTTTTTATTTTGTAACCGTTTCATTTAATGCCGCCACAAAAACAAGCTGATCATGCTTTGGATTTTCCCAGATCCGTCGGCTAAGAGCGACTACGCTTTTAATTGTACCAAGACTTGGAAGGACGGGCTCATGCCGGAGGGCATAATAAGGCTGCGGATTGCACGGTTTCGTTTATTAACATCTGAGAATGGATTGAGATCCTGATGGCTTTCCAATTGATCTAATATTCCAATGGATAGAAGAAATTCATCTTGTCTTTTTTGTTCGATTGTATGAATACCATATTTATTCCCGATATTCACAAGTGCATCCCAATGAATATGGCTGGTAAGATCCATTTCACCAGGATACTCTAATATGTTTCGGATAAGCTGGTGCTGATAATATCCCCTTAAGCTCCCATCCTTTCTTACCGGTTCCTGCCATTCTTCGTTTGTATATCCATAATCAATAGTTACAATCATCCCCTCTGCTAGAGAGTTATCCATCTCTGAAAAAATCTTCTCCATTTGCAATGGAATTTCAATCCTATGCCCCTCAGGAATGACAACATGGTGTTCTTCTATGAACGAGATGATTTTCTGGTTAGAAAGCAAACAGTTTTTTTCAACTAATTCACCATGTTCAACTGCTACCATTACTTCGTATAAGCTGCCTTGCTGCTTTGATACTAAATGGACTGGCAAGGCATCAAACAATTCATTCGAGAAAAACATCCCCTTAAAACCCTTCAATTCATGAAAACCCTCTACATATTGGATTGGCCATTGCTTTTTGAATTTTTCTTTTTGTAATTTAATATGATATGGGCTTTTTTCAATAATCGTATAGGTAAGTTCAGGATAATTTGCACGATACCATTCCTGTAGAAAAGCTTGGGCAAACCGGCCGTTTCCTGCGCCAATTTCACAAAAATGGGGTGCTACTGATTGGTTCATCACCAGACCGGCAAACCATTTGGCAAGTGTTTTCCCCATAATATCAGCAATATTACTTGATGTAATAAAGTCGCCGCTTCGGCCAATTTTTTCTCGGTCCTTCATGTAATAACCAAAGTCTGGATGGTACAGCGCAAGATTCATGTATTCCTCAATTGTTATCATTTTTGAAGGTTTTTCGTTTATATAATCTACTAGAAATTTCCTCATCCTATCACCTAATTTTCTTATTTAACACTATTGACAAGGTGTTAATCTTATTATATTGTTAATATCAGTAGTAGTAGTTTAACAATAACCTCCCATTACTAGAATTCGAATATCCCCCAGAAAAACCCTTCTCATTTGAGAAGGGTTTTTCTTTTAGTATCCATTTAGAAAAGGATTTGAATCCATCTCTTTTCCAATCGTTGTAACAGGACCATGCCCAGGAAGGACCGTCGTTTCTTCTGGTAAACGTAGGAGTTTCTCATGAAGACTGCTAATTAAATCTTGATGATTACTACCAGGTAAATCTGTTCTGCCAATGCTGCCATTAAAAAGCGCATCCCCTACCAATACAAGTCCTGAGTCCTTAAAATACAATGATACACTTCCCGGTGAATGGCCAGGTGTTTCAAAAAGCTGAAACGTGTATGTACCAATTGTTAATTCCTGTTCACCACTTAATGTATAGTCAGGATCACGAGCAATTACCTGTCCTAAATTTAAAGACGGTGATGACAGCCAGTCCTTTTCATTAACATGAACATAAGCTGGAATTTGATATTCATCCCTTATACTATCAACTGCCCCGATATGGTCGAAATGGGCATGTGTTAATACGATAGCTTCAGGCTTTAAATTACGTTCACGAAGAAAGCCGATCAGTCTTTCTCCTTCACTGCCTGGATCAATAATTAGACATGTCGAATCTTCCTTTATCAACACGTAACAATTTGTTTGCATCTGCCCGAGCGGCAATTGTATCCATTCCATAAATCATTTTCCCCCTATTCACATATTCCAAAATTATTTTACACTATAAAAGAAATAAAAACTAACTATTTGACAATATTATTGATACACTATTGCGAAAAGTCCCTTATTTTACGTGGACAAACATTCAGAAAAATTATAAAATATTAGAAGTAAGTTTGCATTTGTATTACTTATTATTTTAATACAAGAAAGCGCTTATTTTTACTCGTGATTTGTCTTTTAACAAAACATTGAACAAAGGGGGGCTATTCAATGGGTACTGTCATTATTTTTGCATTAGTTTCAATTCTTGCTGCTATTGGTTCCGTTAGCTCACTAAAAAACAAAAACTTGCTTGGTGCACTCTTTGCTGTAGGAAGTTTCGCAGTATTTGGCTGGTTTGCAGTCATGACATTTCTTAATAGCGGATTTCCTGCCACCCATTAATAATGGGAAAATAAAAAGCACCTTAAGTGGTGCTTTTTCTTTTTTATTTTTAATCCTCAAGCAGGCTGTTTACTCTTTCCACTTTCTCTTCCATTTTACGTTCAATATCACGGCGGTCATCTATCCGGATATTCGTACATACTCGGACAAGTCCTTTTTCAAAAGGCACTTCATGCATCGCTTGAATCACTTCAAACAATAGGGAAAGTTCACCTTCAATAATTGTATTCATGGGCGTTAATTGATAACGAATATCGCCCTTCTCCTCGTATTTTTTTAATACTCGTTGAATATCTGCCACATATGTACTAACACTCGCTGTTTTTGTGCCAACTGGAATCACCGTTACATCTACTATTGCCAATATAATCACCAATCCTTTATTCAATATTATGTACGATTTTCATTATTGTTTTGTTTTTGATATCAATAAGCTTTTCAAGGTAATAGCCATATAAACATAGAGTTCCCTCTTTGTTACAACTTATCGGTTCATTATTCAATCCATCCAGGATTACTGTGTTCTTCCCTTTTCCAAGTTTATATTGAAAGAGTTGAAAACCATCGGTATAGGAGTCCGCATCCCCACTTTGTACTGGTTGAAAAGAAAGAAACATCTCGTTCTCCACATTATAATCATAGTATGGAATCAGCCAATCTGAAAAACTAGTTAAACCTGGCATCGTAATAGAGCCAGCCTTCTTATCCTCATTATAATAAAAGCTGTAGATCATATTATTTAATTGGTCTGTGTCAGGGGTAATGGTAAGGAAGACATCTTGAAAGGAATCTAGTTGATAAACATTCGAAAGCAGCATAGTATCTTTTCCATCAGATAAGTCCTTTATGACAACGTCAGTTAATTTGGATGAATCATTCTGATTCCAATTTAAATAAATGAGTTTATTCTTTGCTGCCCAATAGGAAAAAGGATTTGCCACATCGATTTCAGTTAATCGCTGCTTTTTAATTGATAAAATAAACGTACGGTCCTGCCAATCCTCAGTAAAACTTGATATCAAAACCTTGTTCTCATCATAAGGATTCCATTCGATTGCTGCATCAAAGGCATCCTCCAAAGCTCCTGAGAACACTAGCTTCCCTTTATCAGTAATGATAGTTATTTTACTTTGAACTTCTTCGGAAGAGGAACGAATCAATAGATAATTTCCAGAATGGCTTATATGGATGGAATCAATTATGGCCTCTACGTTTAGAAGTAACGTACTTGTACCCGTTTTCAAATGATAGGCATAAATATTGGAGCCATTTATATTCTTCGTAGTATAAACGAATGTTTCACCATCTAACCAGCCAATAATCTTATCAAATTTTCCTTCTTTTATGACGATCGGGAGGTGCTCTTTGATATCGTTCATCGAGATAGATTGCTCAGCTTCCTGCTGCTGCGTTTCCTTTCCAGCCAACGAACTAGAATCTCCTTTTTCACATCCGATTACCAACAGTGTGGATACCAATAATAGACACAAAAAAAAAGCCTTCCTTATCACTATTTTCCCACACCGCCTTTACACAATTGCTAATAGATTAGAATACCTCCATATCTTTGTTTCAATCAACCAAAAAATACGGAGGTATTCTAAAAGTCTGTTACTACATCTTTTTAAATATACAGGCTTGCAAGAAAAATTCCAAGTACCTCTTCATAAATTTCATTAAATTGGGACAATGGCAACGGATTAACCCCGTACCCTAGTTCAATCGTAAAACCTGGTTTTCGAAAGTCCTGAATGAACCAATCTTTATAGCCTGCATGACTATCAATAAACTGGATTGCCTTATAACCGCTGACTCGCTCAAACTCTGCTGCCAATACTTTTGATTCAGGCGGCTCCAGCCCTTCATATCCCCAGTAAAATTCCTTTCCTTGTGTATGGAAGGCAAGAAGGCGGTCAAACTGACTGCTTCCAGCTAAAGCTGCCATCACATTTGCTTCAGGTTCTGTTAAAGGTGCATCCCCAGGATAATCTCTTGGTGCCGGAGATTTTGGTTCCTTTCTCTCCTTTTCAATCTCCCAGTTTGCCGGAAATTGATTATTTAAATCAACACCTCTAATATTTGCTTTCCAGCCACTAAAATCAGTACTCCCCTTATTCATAGCAATTAGTTCTTCCCTTAATCCCGGTGGTGGACCGTTTAGAACCAAATCAACACCATCAGGATTAACCATTGGAACAATCGACAGGTCTACTGATTGATATAAAGGCATTGTAACAATCCCACGAATTGACTGGCTATTGGTTAAAGACAATAAAAATGTATTTAATAAGGCCATAAGGATAGGTGTTGTAATCCATTCATTTGCATGAAAGGAACCATTCAAATGAACCTTTTTCGTTCCTTTGCCAAGTTTAATTTCCTGGATTGGCTTCCCTTCTACACTCCTGCCAATGGTTCGAACCTGAATGAAAGGAAATTGGTTTTTTAATGCCTGGATATCACTCATCAATAAGGCCGAGTCATATTTTACATCCCTTCTTCTAGAAGGAGAAATGACACGAGCAGGAAGGAAGATTGTCTGACCAATCTGCAGACTGCTCGGATTGATAGTTTGATTTAAAAGCAGTAATGCATCTAATGAAATATTCCGTGCAGTTGCCAGCCTCCAAAAGGAATCTCCTCTTTTCACAGTATAGGATTGACTCATAAAACCGGGTATCTGAATTTCCTGTCCTGCCTTTAAATTTGAGAAATCAAGTCCAGGATTGGAATCAATAATTAATGGCAACGGAATCATGAATATGCGACTATAATACCACAGTGTATCACCAGGTCGAATATTGATTTTCACCAGCTTTCCTCCTTTCCATCATATCATACTTATGTAGATGGATAAGAATTCATGCAACCATAAAGCTCGCCGCCAAAATAGAAAAAAGGGACCTGTCGGAACAGCCCCCATGCTCTAGTCTTTGTTTCTACCGTAGAATCTTAATAAATCGCCATAAATAATGCTATCAGAGTATTCAAGCTCCGTTTTTGCCTTTTCTGTATAAGAATTACAAGCATTTGCCTCTGCCGCCGGCTCCCCGGTCACTTTATCATAGCAAATTTCCCGGGTATATACGTAATCCTTTGTAATAAAGCTCCCATCACGAAACACAGCAAAATCCGTGGTGTCGTTTGAAAATAAATCTCTGCCAAATTCGATATCCTGTTTTGTATCCACACCAAGTAAATGAAGGAGCGTCGGTTTGATATCAATCTGTGCCGAGACAGTTGGGATTGTTTTTCCTTTTTGTCCCGGAATATGGATAATCAATGGGACTCTCTGCAGCTGGGCACTTACAAACGGAGTAACCTCTTCGCCAAGATACTCTCCCATAGCTTTATTATGATTTTCAGATATCCCGTAATGATCCCCATAAATAATGATGATGGAATCATCATATAATCCTTCATTCTTTAAGCTCTGAATGAAATGCTTTAGTGCTTCATCCTGATAGCGTACTGTCGTGAAATAATGATTTAGGGTTTTACTGCTGGATGTATATGGCTCTATTAATAAATCTTCCTCAGCCAATTCAAAAGGAAAATGATTGGTTAAGGTGATAAACTTTGCGTAGAATGGTTTAGGCATGTCCTTTAAATGCTGAATAGATTGCTGGAAGAACTCATGATCCTTCAATCCCCAGCCAATAGAATTTTCTTCTGTTACCTCATAATCGGTTAATGAATAGAAGCGCTGATAGCCGAGAGATCTATACATAATATCTCGATTCCAAAAGCTCTTATTATTTGCATGTAATGAAGCAGTAAAATATCCTTTCTCTTTTAATACTTCTGGTGTTGCATGATATTCATTACCGGAATGAGTAAAAAAGACAGCACCACGGCTTAATGGATAAAGCGAGTTTTCCACAATAAATTCTGAATCTGATGTCTTACCTTGACCGGTTTGGTGGTAAAAGTTGTTAAAATAATAGCTTTCTTGAATAAACTGATTTAAAAATGGAGTGATAACCTCTCCATTTACTGTTTGATTCACTACAAAGCTTTGCGTTGATTCTAGTGAGATAAGAATGACATTTTTCCCTTTGGCAATTCCAAACATCCCATCTTTCACCTTATTGTAATTAGCATTACGATAGTTTTCAATATCCACGAGCTCACCACCATCCGCTAAAGCCCGTTGTGCAGAGGATTTGGACTGTAAGAACACATCATAGACATGGTAATTATACGTCCCGATATTACGAATGAGCATCTCCCTATCAAAGGTTCTTGTCAACAGCTCCGGACGTTCAATTTCAGCCCAGCCAAGATTAAAAAAAGCAATGGATATTGTCACCAGCATATAGGCTTTTCTCTCTGCTTTTGTATACTGCCGAAAAGAGACCACTTTTGGTTTCCCTTTCATCAGTAGTAGGAGCAGAATAAAATCAGTAAAATACAATACATCAGTCCAGCTTAATAATTCACTAACACTGCTGCCTAAATCGCTCATATTGCTTGTTTGAAATAAAACAGGGATTGTCAAAAAATCATTAAAAAAACGATAAAAAACAACATTTGCAAATAAAATGGAGGATACGATTAAACTTGAAATCACAATGTACCGTTTTCTATTTTTCTCTTTTAAAAACATACTGACGCCAAAAATGAACATTAGGAAACTTAAAGGATTAATAAACAAAATAAATTCCTGCCGCCAATTTTCAATTTTTATATCAAAACTAGTTTTATAAACAATGTATGTCTTTAGCCAAAGCAAAACCGTTGCAATCACAGCAAGAGATATCCTTGACTGATCAGTCTTTCCCATTATGTACGTATCCTCCCTTATCTAAAAAGAGATATGTTTTCTAGAATCTATAGTATGCATAGCTTAATATAATATTTACCATAAATTAATTTACAAGACTAAAAAAGGGGATTGACTACTATCTTGTCAATTCCCTTTATAATAAGACGATACATATGTAAAAAGGTTTCATTTATTATTAAATGATCTATTTTTAATCGTTAACTCTTTATATCCTCTGTTTTAATCAGCCAAGCTGCACCAATAACACCTGCATCATTCCCCAATGTCGCAAAAACTAATTCAGTGGATCTTGCTACATTTGGAAAAGCATATTTTTTAAAATGATTCACTAATGGTGCTAGTAATACTTCTCCTGCTTTCGATACCCCGCCGCCTATAACAATTTTGCTAGGATTTAACGTATTCGCAATATTAGCTAAAGCAAATCCCAGATGGTAAGAAACCTCAGCAATAATGGCTTCTGCTGCCAAATCACCTTTTCTCGCCAAATCAAACACATTCTTAGCAGTGATATGTCCGTTTTGTTGATAAAATAGAGAAAGTTGATTTCCTTCATCCTTCAAATGATTCATTCGATTCATTGCAAGCCTGACGATTCCTGTTGCAGAAGCAATGGTTTCCAAGCAGCCGGTTTTACCACAGTTACAAGGTGCTCCACCGTCAGGAACGGAAGTAATATGACCAATTTCCCCTGCTGCACCACAAACACCTTGGACAATTTTCCCATTTGTAATAATTCCACCGCCGACACCCGTTCCTAATGTGACACAAACAAGCTCCTTTTCACCATCACCGGCACCCTTCCACATTTCACCAAGCGCTGCACAGTTAGCATCATTATTAATCCTAACAGGCAGACCAGTTTTTTCTTCAAGCATTGCCTGAAGCGGATAGTTATCATGCCAGCTTAAATTAGGTGCATGCTCAATTCTGCCTGTTTCAAGATTTGCCGGACCAGGAGCACCAACCCCAATACCCTGTACATTCTTTTTCGTCATTCCGTGTATTGAAAGTTTTTGCTCAATTGACTTTGCAATATCCTCAATAATATTATTTCCACCATTAGTATGATCTGTTGGTAGTTCCCATTTTTCTATTATTTCACCGTCAAAATTGGTAAAAGCAATTTTTGTTGTAGTTCCTCCAATATCAACGCCAACTAACCATTTTTCCGTCATTCCCAGCCTCCAATGTCTAATCTTTATGCTGCTCCCTTAACAGCTGAATTTCATGCCGTAATAATAAGACAGCTGATTGATAGTCACGTGTGTCCATTAATTGGGCGCGGTATAATTCATGAACCTCTGATTCCATTAACTCTAGGTCCGCTATCCGGTCTCCGATATAGATAAGCGTCCCAAACTTCTTTAAATACTGTTGTATATCATAAATCGTTTTCATTTTAGATTCCCCATCTTTTTCATATAGCATCAGTATAAAGCAAAATGAATATCCCCTCAAGCATGTTCAATCTTATTCATTCCTCTTTCAAAGTATCGGATTGTGTCATCATTTCAGTCACTTTCGAATATAGTTGAAGTGGACAACCTGAGGCTTGCATAAGAAAGGATAAAAGGATAAGGAGGCTTAATGTCTTGAATCGAATCCTACATCTATTGGCAATGATCACCCTTACCATCATGACAATTCATATTGTATACAATGCTGGCAAAACTGAAGAAAGCTTTACATACTTTCCTACAGATCAGAAAGCGTCCTTTCACACAGCAGATACGAGCCTTACCTTAATAGGTGAAGCAGCCAATGGCTATACAATTAAATGGGAAGTCAGTTCAGTTTTAGACCGCAAAGCCTATTTAAGGCAGGATATAAGTTTATTGTATGTCAACGGACTTTTAAAAGAAAAGATCGGACAAGATTGGAAACAAGAAGAGGACAAAATTCATTTGGATAAAAAAATCCAGCAGGATGATAGTGCAAATTTTAAAGCGATAAGCTTTCATCATGCTGAGCTACATCGCAATGGCAGGATTACCAGTACCCAAAAGATTACGCATGACGATTTATATGTACTGCATTCAACAGACGCACCACTTCATTCCTTCCATCAACCGATTGGGAAGGAAGATAAGGAGTGGAAGTTTGTAATCGACCAGATCATTCAGAATCGTTTGAAGCTGGCACTTCAGAAAGCTGAGGGGAAGTTCAACATTAACCATGACCAATACACGGTTATTCCATTAACAGATATGTACCAATTTGAAGCCTCTACACTTCCGGGTTTCAATGAACAAGAAACAAAAAAAATTCTGGGTCGTTTATGGGAAGGAATCTATAAAAATTATTTCCTTGGAATTAAAGGAATGGATGGTACAACAATAGACCCCGTTGGCAGCACCATCCCATTAATATTAATTGCAAACGATCAATCACATCTATTTGTTATAAGTGAACTAAAGAACGGGGAAGCCATGATTCTGAGGCAGCAGATTCCAGCTCATTAATTTGCATTAGCAGTTTATCATATTCTTTATTATTAGGCTGCCTCTCAAGCGCTTCCTCAGCATATTCCTTTGCCTGCTCATAATTCCCTTCATTTAAATAAATAAGAGCTAAATTATAAAAGGCCTCGTGGAAGTCTTTATTCATATCAATAACCTGGTGTAAATGTTCCTTCGCTTCCACTATCCGATTTGTTTTAATTTCTATATATGATAATAGAAAAAGGATATTCGCTGTGCTATCGTTTTCGCTTTCGTATTCTTGTAAAAATGTATAAGCCTTATCATATTCTTCTTCTTGAATATAGTCTTGTGCTAAAACAAGTACAGAATGCTCATCAATCAGCTTCCCTTTATTCGTAAAGCTATATTGAAACAGACCAAAAATAAGTGCTGCACTGGCCAAAAATGCCGTTACTTGTACTATCGGCCTTTTTTGCTTAGGTATATGAACGATTGCCGCGGCAAGAAAGCCACCGATTAAACCACCTATATGCCCGGCATTATCTATTCCAGAAACAGAAAAGCCAAACGCTAAATTAATCGCTATAACAACGAGGATATTGGTTCCCATTGTACGAAAAAATAGTTTAGGAAAAGCCGTCCCAAAATACAAAAGTGCACCAAAGCAGCCAAATATCGCACCGCTCGCGCCTGCTGAAATATTTTGACTAAAAAGAAGACTAGCCAAGGAACCGCAAAAACCAGCAAATACATAGATGAACAGAAAACGGCTGTTCCCAAAGAGTCTTTCTACCGTTAACCCAAGGTAATATAAAGCAAATGTATTCATGACTAAATGCAGAATGCCAATATGAAGAACGATTGGTGTGAACAGTCGCCACCATTCTCCCTCTAAAATTAGCCAATTTGCTTTTGCACCAAACTCTATTAAAACAGACGTATTGGTGCTTCCTCCTGCTGCCTCCATAAGGATAAACATAATTATCTGAATAGCAATAAATAAATAAGTAAACCGTGGTTTTCCATTTTCAAATAATGCCTTTTCGGATTTTACCTTTTTTCTCGCTGTAGACAGAGCAGCCTGTTTTTCAGCTTCGATGTCCTGTTCCTCGTACTCTTCCTTCCAAATGAAAGGAATAGACTCATTCATAAACGCTTCAATCGTTTGCACCTGGTTTTGCCGATCACAAATCAATGAAGTTATTTTGGTCTTTTCACCCTTTGGATGTAACAATGGTTGATTAATATAATTTTCATAATCATCAACAGGCGGGTACGGAGTCACATATATATTTAAAACATCCATTGATCTTTTATGCAGCTGCTTGCGAATGCTTTCACCATTCGCTAAAGTAAGTTGAATATCACGTTGCATCCAATTACTCCAATCTAAATTATAGAGGAGTATCCGAATAACCTGTGCTTTCTTATTTTCCATTTTCTCAAGCCATAGCTCTTTTTGACTTTTAGAAAGCTGGATGATGCGATATTCATGCTCACTTATGTAGTAGTTAGCAAGTCTCCAGAATATAAATTCCTCTTGAAAGCTCAAATTTCCCCCTACTTTCTTTATCACCTTTACTAGTTTATTTTTACTATAGGCAATCTTTAACCGTTTTGTAAAGCGATATTATCTTTCATCCCATTCAAACAAAAAAGACCCGAATGGGCCTTCAATCGATCAATGAATTATATTGGCTTTGGACCCTGTGAAAAGACAGAACCCATCATGCGATTTCTAATTGCGGGAATATTCATGAGTGACCTTACAAAAAATCTCCGCATCATTGAATTGCCAAGTAATGCATTTATGACACGAAAACGTTTTTGAAATAAATAATATCCACCCATTCCTATTGCAACTATTGATAAAATTCTACCCATAATGATCCCTCCTTGCACTAGTTTGAGATAAAAGAATGAGTATTATCCCATAGAAATAGAGGAAAAAAATGGCTGTTACTTTTTACAGACCTGTTTTAATTCGCTCCGCTTAAGAGAAGGCTGATCACTAAAATGAAAAAAACAGATAAAAAATTAACCACATCATTATTTAAAATGGAAAATCCTTTAATCAATCTTGTATTCTGACCACAATGAATCATTTTTTCCGTTTTAAGGCCACAATGTGGACACTGATACCCTGCTTGAACAAAAGCACCAAGAAACGTATCAATGATGTTCCCGCAAAAGCCGAGGATAAAAATAAATAGAAGTTCATTCAGCTCCAGGTGAAGAAGAAGAAACGCACCAGTCGCAACCAAAAGGGACCCTGCCGCTGCAGCAGACGTTCCTAAAAGGCTGACGGCGCCTGATGTCCCCCTGGCAACCCGTTTGAATGATTTAACATCGACCGGTCTTCCCTTACTCATTGAGCCAATTTCGGATGCCCATGTATCAGAGTTGGAAGCAGCAAGACAAATACAAAAGCCAATAACCCAGTCAAAATCATTTGAGTAGTAATACATCGCACTCGATATAGCTGCTAGTCCGCCATTAGCTATCACCTGCTGCCAATCCCGCTGGGAGCCCTTCACAAGGAGTTCTTCTGCTCGTTCTTTTTTAACACTTTTTATTTTGGACCATAAACTTGAACTCCCAAAAAATAACCCGAGGATAATTAACCCTTTCACTCCAAGTCCTAACGTAATTAGTGAACCGATTATAAAAGCAGCGGCAGCACCCGAGATGGTTAACAGCCTTGTGAAATATCCTGCAAAGACGGTTACTAAAATAATGAACACCGTAACGAACGTCATGAAGTAAAAAAGCTCCCTTCATTTGTAATAATTCGTTCTACAGGTAAATCATGTGGCTCCGTTGGCAGCTGCTTTACCATTTGCACATGAAAAGCAAGGGACAAAGTCTTTCCATGATAGTTCTGCAGGAAGCGATCGTAATAGCCTCCACCAACACCTAATCGATAACCATCTTCAGTAAAGGCCAGGCCTGGTACAATTAGAAGGTCAATCATATTTGGATCCACTCTTTTTGTTTGTTCTTCAATTGGCTCCAGTAAGCTGTAATAAACCGACTCTAACTGATCGAAACGCTCTAATATTCGAAAATCCATCTGTTTTTCTTTTGGAAGACATTTAGGAATCACAATCGTTTTCTTTAACTCCCATGCTTTACGGATAATTTGATATGTATCAACTTCAGGTGGATTGGAAATCGTAATACCGATTGTTTGAGCAGACTTCCAAAATGTATCCTGGTAAAGCTTTTGAGCAATCTGATAGGAATAATGCTCATAAAAAGCCTTTGGAGTAGCCTGTAATTTTTCTTTCATTTTCTTACGAAATGCGTTCTTATCAATCATGTTTTTCTTCCTTTCTCAGTAGAGAAAATTGAATAAAAAAATATAACAAAAAAACAGCAGGAAATCCTGCTGCTTATTTTGTTTCACGATGTGCAGTTGTACGCTTTTCTCTTGGGCAATATTTCTTAAGCTCAAGACGATCTGGATTATTCCGTTTATTCTTTTTTGAAATATAGTTACGGTCTCCACACTCAGTGCAAGCTAACGTAATATTTACACGCATGTTTATTTCCCTCCAAACTATATAAAGC
>Ga0180215_1001636_pt1 | contig 24257 bp, 30 predicted proteins | sample eDN3rd37CBELigBY_FD_128871 | JGI IMG/M metagenome (GOLD analysis project Ga0180215, IMG submission 128871) | Enriched backyard soil microbial communities from Emeryville, California, USA - eDNA 3rd pass 37_C BE-Lig BY (version 2) (version 2) | ecosystem: Environmental > Terrestrial > Soil >...
GGCCTGGACGGAGGCGGCGACGAGGCCGCCCGGCAGCGGCGCGGGTTCCTCGGTGGCGGTGACGGCGCTGGCCGCGACGGCACCGGCGAGCTCGGCCGGCGTGGCCGGCGTCGCGGTCGCGGCGGCCACGGAGGCCGGGATCAGGCTGGGCAGCACGGGCGCGGCCTCGGTCGGCGCGGGCGTGGCGACCGGCGCCGTGGGCACCGGGGCCGGCAGCGGCGAGGCGAGCTGCAGGGTGAACGGCGGCTGGACCGGGACGGTCGCCTCGACGGGCGCCTCGGCGTCGGGCGCGGGGGCCTCGGCCTGGGGCTTGGCGGGGCGCTCGTGCTCCGTCCGCGGGGCCTCGTCACGCGGCAGCGGACGCGGGCCGTCGTCGTGACGCGGCGCGTCGTCGCGGCGTTCGTGCTGGCGCACGGGCGCGTCGCTCTTGGGCGCGGCCGCGCCGAGCAGCGCGGAGAACGCGTCCGCGGGGGGAGCCGGGGTGCGGGCCGCGGCGGGCCGCTCGGCGAGGGCGGTGCTGCGCGGCGGCGCAGCGGTGCGATCGGTGGTCATGGGCCTCAGATCTCGGAGGGAGCGGTGGCGCTGGAGTAGGACGGAGTCGTGCTGCCGCCGCGGAACTCCGCGGCGTTCGCCTGCACGATGCGGACGTAGTTCTGGGTCTCGGCGTACGGCGGGATGCCGCCGAAGCGCTGCACGGCGCCGGGGCCGGCGTTGTAGGCGGCGAGCGCCTTGGCGACGTCGCCGCCGAAGGCGTCGAGCTGCTGCTTGAGGTACTTCGCGCCGCCGTTGATCGACTGCACAGGGTCGAGCACGTCGGTCACGCCCAGGCCGGCGGCGGTCGCGGGCATCAGCTGCGCGAGGCCGCGGGCGCCCGCGGGCGAGCCGGCGGTCGGGTTGAAGCCGGACTCCTGCTTGATCAGGCCGGCCAGCAGCGCGGGGTCGATCCCGTTGGCCTGGGCGGCGGCGGTGATCTCGGCGGCGTACGGCGTGCCGGCGGGCAGCGCGGAGGCGCCGCCGGTGGCGGCACTGAGACCGGGCTCGGTGGCGAGCGGCGGCGTGACGGTCCCGGTAGCGCTCGCGAGGGCGCTGGAGAAGGTCGTCTCGGGCTCGATGGCGAGCGCGGCGGCGCCGGCGCCGTGGGCGGCGGCGATCATCGCCTGCAGCTCGCTGACGCGGCTCATGGCGGCTTCGATGCTCATCGGCTGACGGCTCTCCCTCGGCGGTGTACGGCGAGCGCGAGCTCGTCGAGCGTGTTCTGCGTCTTGCGCGCCCATTCGGCGTCGTGCTCGGCGCGACGGCGTTCCTTGAGCTTCTCGATCGCCTGCCGGTCGCGGGCCGCGGCGGCCAGCGCCTGGCGGCGGACCTTGACCTCGGCCTCGCGGCGGGCGAGCTCGAGCGAGGCCTCGACCCGGCGGCGCTCCGTGCGCTCCAGATAGGCCTGCGCGGCCCGCAGGTCGCCCGCGTGCCGGCGGCCGCACGTGACGGCTTCGCGGCCGGTCTCGCAGGCGGCGCTCACGGCATCGGTCGCGTCACGCAGCATGGCTTCGCCCTCCGCGCGGTTGCGGAGCTCGGCGCTGAGGGCTTCTTTCGCGCGCTCTTCGGCGCGTTCACGGATCGTCCGGACCCGTTCGAGCCGGAACGTGAAGGAGGGCGTCTCCACGTAGCGTTCTATCGGCGGATGGGGTCCAGACCTGAAGTAGCCTGCCCCCTCAGTGCTCATCCTGACCAGGCGCGAGGTCGAGTCGCTGCTCGATCCCCACGCCGTCCTCGACGCGGTTTCCGCCGCTTTCCAGGGACTTTCCTCCGGCGCCGTGGACGCGCCGCCGCGCCAGTCCGTGCGCGGCGACGGCGGCTCGGTGTTGACGATGGCCGGACGCCAGGAGGGCGGCCCGGTCGCCGTCAAGCTCGTCGGCGTCTTCCCCGGGAACGCTTCGCTCGGGCTGGACGCGCACCCGGCGCTGGTCGCGCTGCTCGACGCGACCACGGGCCGCTGCCTGGCGGTGATGGACGGAGAGCCGATCACCACCCTGCGGACGGCCGCGGGCGCCGCGCTGTCCGTGCGCGCGCTCGCGCGCGAGGACGCGTCCGTGCTCGCCGTGGTCGGCTCGGGCGTGCAGGCCCGGGCGCACCTGGCGCTCGTCCCGCTCGTGCGGGAGTTCTCCTCCGTGCGGCTCGTCGCGCGCGACCCGGCCGCCGCGGCGCGGCTGGGCGTCGCCGCGGGGACCGTGGAGGGCGCCGACGTGGTGTGCCTGACCACGGCGTCGCCGGAGCCCGTGCTGCGGCTGGCCGACGTCGCCCCGGGCACGCACGTGACCTCGGTCGGCTTCGCGCCGCCGGGCGGCGAGCTCGACCCGGCCTTGGCGGCCGCGGGCCGCTTGTTCGTCGAGACCCGTCAGGCGTTCGCGCCGCCGCCGGCGGGGTGCGCGGAGCTCGCGGGGTTGGACCCGTCGCACGGCACCGAGCTCGGCGAGGTGCTCTCGGGGCGCGCGGAGGGCCGGCGCTCTCCTGACGAGATCACGGTCTACAAGGCGATGGGGCACATCGCCGAGGACGCCGCGACGGCCGAGCTGGTGTACCGGGCCGCGCTCGAACGCGGGATGGGGCGGCGCGTCGAGCTCTGAGCATCGAGGGGTGCGCTCGCAAACTTTGACGTGATCGAAGTTTGCGAGCGCACCCCTGACTCGACCGCGTGAGATTGGGCGGCAGATCAGCCGGAGCGATCGGTCCGTGATCGGTTCGCGCCCTGTGGCAGGTCGATTTTGTCGAGAAGGGCAGAAACGGGCCCGCGGAGTGGCGGAGCGGCGCCGACCACCGCTCCCCTCCCCCTGCTCACGCGCCGCCCCGGGTACGTGCTCGAGGTCGACGACCCCAACCGGATCGACCTCGGTCGGCTTCGCGCCGCCGGGCGACGCGCACACGGCGGCGGCGAAGCTGCGCGAGGCGCTCGATCTCTGGCGCGGGCCGGCGCTGGCCGAGTTCACGGAGCCGTTCGCCGCGAGCTCGAATGCCAGATCCTCCGCCAGGACGCGACGCTGGAGCCGCAGGCCAGGCCCGAGCCCGGCCGGCGCGGGATGGAGCCGATCCACTACGTCGAGAGCGTCGGCGGCTACTCCATCGCCTACCAAGTCGTGGACGACGGCCCGCTGGACATCGTCTTCGTCCACGGCTGGGTGTGCTCGTTCCAGCCCGCCTGGGAGTGGCCCGCGCTGGCGTCCTTCTACCGCGGGCTGTCCGACATGGGCCGGCTGATCCTGTTCGACAAGCGCGGCACCGGGCTCAGCGACCGCGTCTACGGGATCGCCTCGCTCGAGGAGCGCATGGACGACCTGCGCGCGGTGATGGACGCGGTCGGGTCCGAGAAGGCGACGGTGATCGGCGTCAGCGAGGGCGGGCCGATGGCGGTGCTGTTCGCCGCCACGCACCCCGACCGCACGCACGCGCTGGTGACGATGGGCGCCTACGCGCGCCGCAACTGGGCGCCGGACTACCCGATCGGGCGCCGCCCCGAGCAGGACGGCTGGCTGCGCCCGACCACGGAGCAGTGGGGCCGCTTCGCCGCCGAGCGCGCGCCGTCGATCGCCACCGACGAGGAGGCGATCCGCTGGTACACGTCCTACCTGGTGCGGGGCGCTCGCCGGCGCGCCCGACGGCCGCCTGCGCGCCCGCTTCGACGGCCCGGACCGTGCCGTGCGCTGCGCGCTCACGCTCGCCGAGTCCTTCCCCGAGCTGCGCGCCGGCGTGCACACGGGCGAGTGCGAGCTCCAGGACGGCCGCCTCACCGGCCCCGCGCTCGAGATCGCCTCGGGCGTCGCCTCCGCGGCCCGCGCGGGCGAGATCCTCGCCACCTCCACCGTGCACGACCTCGTCGCCGGCTCGGGCATCGAGTTCGCCGAGCGCGGGACGGCCGCGATCCCGCTCGCCGGCTCCTCGCGCGAGTGGCGCCTGTTCGCCGCCCGGTAGGGGCAGCCGCACCTACCGGCCGTTTACCGCGACGGCTACCCGGCGCGAACCGGCACCCGCTGCCATACCCGCATGTCGCACACGCTCTCGCCGATCCGCAACGGCGTCGACATGCAGCAGCTCCAGGACACGCTCGACACGCTCACGGCCGGGCCCGAGCTCGGCGCGTTCACGTTCCGCGCGACCAACCGCTGGCTCAACGGCGCGCACAGCCGCTCGACGGTCAAGGGCTTCTTCGGCGCGGGCGCCGAGGACACGACGCGCACGGAGGCGTTCCTGGTCGACGCGGGCGAGCCGTCCGTGCTGCTCGGGACCGACAGCGGCCCCAACCCCGCCGAGTACCTGCTGCATGCGCTCGCCGCGTGCCTGACGACCACGCTCGTCTACGACGCCGCGGTCCGCGGGATCCGCCTGCACGAGGTGGAGTCCACGTTCGAGGGCGACATGGACGTCCGCGGCCGGCTCGGCCTCGACGACGCCTACCGCAACGGCTTCACCCGCATCCGCGGCACGTTCCGGATCGACGCCGACGCCACGGACGAGCAGCTGCGCGAGATCGTCGAGCGCGCGCAGACGCGCTCCGCCGTCTACGACATGGTCGCCAACGGCGTCCCGGTGTCGATTGAGCGCTCCTAGGACGGGATGTGCAGCGGCGGGATCGCGTTGTGCAGCGGCGTCTCGGGCTGCGGGGGCGCCGGCTCGCCCTGGACGACCGGCGCGGCGAAGTTCCCGCCCAGGGTCGCCAGCTCGGCCAGTGACGCATCCGCCACGTCGGCGCTCGAGGGCTCGGTGACGGGCTGTTTGAGGAAGTCGTCGATCGGCCCGCGCGCCGCGATCGCGGCATCGACCATCGGGTCCGAGCCCGGCTGGTAGGCGCCGATCGCGATCAGGTCGGACTTCTCCTTGTAGGTCGCCATCAGCTTGCGGACCTCGTTGGCGGCCGCGCGCGCCTCGGGCGAGGTGATCTCGCCCACCAGGCGCGAGACCGACGCGAGCACGTCGACCGCCGGGTAGTGGCCGGCGTGCGCGAGCTGGCGCGAGAGCACGATGTGGCCGTCGAGGATGCCTCGCACGGCGTCCGCGATCGGCTCGTTCATGTCGTCGCCGTCGACCAGCACCGTGTAGAGCGCCGTGATCGAGCCGGCCGGCGAGGTGCCGGTGCGCTCGAGCAGCTTCGGCAGCATCGCGAACACCGACGGGGTGTAGCCGCGCGTCGCGGGCGGCTCGCCGATCGCCAGGCCGACCTCGCGCTGGGCCATCGCGAAGCGCGTGACCGAGTCCATCATCAGCATCACGTTGCGGCCCTGGTCGCGGAAGTACTCCGCGATCGCGGTCGCCGTGAACGCCGCCTTCAGGCGCACGAGCGCGGGCTGGTCGGAGGTCGCGCAGACCACCACGGAGCGGGCCAGGCCCTCCTCGCCGAGGTCGCGCTGCATGAACTCGAGCACCTCGCGGCCGCGCTCGCCGACGAGGCAGATGACGTTGATCTCCTCCGACGTCGAGCGGGCGATCATCCCCAGCAGCGAGGACTTGCCGACGCCCGAGCCGGCGAAGATGCCCAGGCGCTGCCCGCGCCCGCACGGCACCATCGCGTCCAGCGCGCGCACGCCGAGCGACACGCGCTCGGTGATGCGCGGGCGCGACAGCGGGTCGGGCGGCGAGGCCTCGGCCGGCCGCCACTGCGACTCGGGGATCGGGCCCTTGCCGTCCAGCGGCCGCCCGAGCCCGTCCAGCGCGCGCCCGAGCAGCGCGTCGGAGACGTTGACCGCCAGCGGCTGCCCGGAGGCGGTGACCTGCGCGCCCGGGCCGATGCCGGTGGCATCGCCGAGCGCCATCAGCAGCGTGCGGCCGGCGCGGAAGCCGACGACCTCGGCCGGCACGGACGGGCGCCCGCGGCCGGTCTCGATCGTGCAGACCTCGCCGACCTCGGCCTCCAGGCCGGTGGCTTCGACGATCAGCCCGATCAGGTCGGCGACGCGTCCGGCGCGGCGGTGCAGGTCGGCGCCGCGGATCGCGTCGACCGCGTCGTCCAGCAGCGCGGTCATGAGCGGCCCAGCGCGGCGGCGACGACCTCGCCGGCCCGCTCGAGCTTGGTCTCGATGCGCGCGTCGACGTCGCCGACGGGCGTGCGCACGACGCAGCCGCCGCGGCCGACGCGGCGCTCGGCCTCGACGACGCAGTGCTCCATGCCGCCCAGCGACGCCTTCAGGCCGTCCATCGCCTCGCGCACGATGTCGAGATCGTCCGGGTTGACGAGCACGGTCACGCGCTCGCGCTCGACGAGCCCGCGCAGCGCGTGGGTGACGGCGTCCACGACGCGCTCGGGCTCGACCGCGAGCGTGGAGGCGACGACCTTCTGGGCCAGCGCCATCGCGAAGTCGACCGCGCGCCGCTCGAGCTGCTCGGCGACCTGCACCTGCTGGGCGCGGACGTCCTCGACCGCCTGGGTGAGGGCGGCCAGCGCGGGCTCGAGCGCGGCCAGCGCGTCCGCGCGGCCGGCGGCGAAGCCCTCGGCCATCGCGGTCTCGCGCAGCTGCTCGGCCTCGGCGCGCGCCTCGGCGAGGACGTCCATGACCTCCTCGGCCTCCGAGCGCGGCGGCTTGGGCGGCTCGAGCGGCTCGAGCGTCCCGAAGTCGAAGTCGGCGACGACAGCCATCAGACCAGCGCGTCGTCGCCGCTTGCGCCGCCGCGCGAGATGACGATCGCGCCCGCCTCCTCGAGGCGGCGGACGACGGCCACGATGCGGCCCTGCGCCTCCTCGACGACGCGCTTGCGCTGCGGCGGCTGGAAGTCGATCTCCTCGCGCAGCAGCTCGGCGCCGCGCTCGGACATGTTGGAGAAGATCCGGTCGCGGACCTCGTCGCTGACGCCGCGCAGGGCGATCGCGAGGTCCTTCTGGTCGACCTCCTTGAGCACCATCTGGATCGAGCGGTCGTCGAGCTTGACGACGTCCTCGAAGGTGAACAGCAGCAGGCGGATCTCCTCGGCGAGCTCGCTGTCGGCCTTGGCCAGCTCGTCGAGCACGTGGCGCTCGGTCGTGCGATCGGAGGAGTTGAGGATGTCGGCGAGCGACTTGACGCCGCCGGCGGTCGCGTACTCCTGCGAGCCGACCGCGCTCAGGCGGGTGCGCATCACGTTCTCGACCTGGGCGACGACCTCGGGGCGGGTCTCGCCCATCATCGCGATCCGCAGCGAGACGTCGGCCTGGATCTCCGGGTCGATGTTCGAGAGCACCTGCGCGGCCAGCGTGGTGTGCAGGTTGGAGATCACCAGCGCGACGGTCTGCGGGGCCTCGTTGCGCAGGAAGACGACGATCTGCTCGGCGGGCGTGCGGCGCAGGAACTCGAACGGGCGGCGCTCGATCGTGGCCGCCAGGCGGCCGATGATCTCGTCCGCGCGGTCCTCGCCGAGCGAGCGCATCAGCACGCTGCGGGCGAAGTCGACGCCGCCCTCGGCGAGGTAGTCCTCGGCGAGCACGGACTCGACGGCCTCGGTGATGACGTCGCGGCAGACCTCGGTCGGGATCTTCTGGGCCTTGGCCAGCTCGAGCGAGAGGACCTCGACCTCGGACTCGCCCAGGTGCTTGAAGATCTCGCTCGCGCGCTGCTCGCCGATCGCGACCAGCAGCGCCGCGGCCTTCTGGACGCCCTTGAGCCCGGACCTGGTGACGGGCGCCTTCTCCTCGGCGACGGTGGCAAGTGCGGTGCTCATCGCTAGTCCTCCTGCATCCAGGCCTTGACCTGCGCCGCGACGCGCTCGGGCTCACGCTCCATCAGCTGGTCGAGCTGGTGCAGGCTCGCGTCGGGCACGCGCGGGGGCAGCATCTGCGTCACCGCGTTGTCAAGGTTGGTCGAGGTCGTGGCTTCGAGCTGCGAGAGCGACATCGGCTCCTCGATCTCGGTCAGCCACGCGGGCGTCAGGTTCTCCGCCTCGCGCTTGCGCATGCCGCGCGCCATGAAGAACAGGAACAGCAGGGCGGCGAGGCCGAGCCCGACCCACTTCAGCGGGTCCAGCAGCGACGTCGGCACCGGGCCGGCCTTGGGCTCCTCGGCCTTGGCGAACGCCATCTGGGTGGCGGTGATCGCGTCGCCGCGCGCCGTGTCCAGGCCGGCCGCCGTGGCCACGGTCTGCTCGAGCGAGTTGAAGACCGCGGGCGGGACGGACTCGTCGACCAGCAGCGCGACGTTGAGCTTGTTGATCGTGCCGGGCGCCTTCTCGGTCTTGGTGACCTTCTTGCCGATCGCCATCTCGGTGTCGGTCTTCTGGCGCTGGTAGTTCGTGTTGCCGTTGCCGCCGCCGCCGTTGGAGTAGGTCGGGACGTTGCGGCCGGTGCCGGCGGTGCCGCCGGCGGTCGCGCCGTTGCCGCGCAGCCGCTCGGACTCCTCGGAGGTCTTCATCGCGCGGCCCTCGTCCTCGTAGGTCAGCTCCTCCTCGGTGGCCTTGTCCACGTTGAGGTCGGCGTTGACCTTGACCTGGGCCTTGCCCGGGCCGAGCGTCGCGGCGAGCATGCCGTTGATCGAGCTCTCGAGCTGGCGGGCGTAGCGCGCCTCGGCGGCGGCCTTGGTGCCGCCGCCCGGGCCGGTGCCGGCGTCGGCGTCGGCCGACGGCCACAGGACCGTGCCCGTGGAGTCGGTGATCGTGACGTTGGAAGTCTTCAGGCCCTCGACCGCGGAGGACGTCAGCTGCGCCATGCCGCGCACGGCGCCCGGCTGCAGCGTGTCGGCCGAGTTGCCGAGCATGATCGCGGCCGAGGCGGGCGTGGACTCGTCCTGGAAGAGGTCGTCCTGGGGCAGCACGAGCTGCACGCGCGGGTTGGTGACACCCTCGACGTTGGCGAGCGTGCGGGCGATCTCGCCCTCGAGCGCGCGCTGCGCGGTCATCTGCTGCTGGAACTGCGAGGCGCCGAGCTTGGACTCGTCGAGCAGCTCGTTGCCCGGCTGCGAGCCGCCGCCCATCGCCTGCACGCCCTGCGAGGCCAGCGCGATCCGCGCCTGGGCCATCGCGGACTTCGGGACGGCCAGGGCCGTGCCGTTGTTCTTGAGCTCGTAGCCGATCCCCTGCTCGTCGAGCGCGGCGGTGATCTTGCCCGTCTGGGCGGGGTCGAGCCCGCTCGCGATCAGCGAGTAGGCCGGCGCGGTCGCGATCCGCAGCATGATGAACGCGATCGCCAGGATCGCGAACGCCGAGACGCCGAGGATCGCCTTCGTCTTGGCCGGCAGGGCGAGGATGTTCTGGATGAAGGGCGGCATGGCTTAGGGGGATCAGACCTGCATCGAGAAGATGGTCTGGACGGACTCGACGGCCTTGTTGCGGATCTGGCTGGCCAGCTGCATCGACAGCTGGGCGCGCTCGACCGCCATGACCACGGAGGTCGGGTCGGTGGCCTGGCCGGTGGCGAGATCCTGCGCGGCGGCGGCAGCCTCGGTCTGGGTGGCGATCAGGCCGTCGAGCATCTTGCCGAAGCCCGCGCCGCCGGCGTTCTGCTGGGGCGCGTCGACCGGGGCGATCTGCCACTCGGGTCCGATGGCAGCAATGGAAGGATCGATAACGGGCATCAGCGGAGGATCTCGAGGGTCTTGGCGAACATCTGCTTGGCGGCCGACATCGCGGTGACGTTGGCCTCATAGGCGCGCTGCGCGTCGATCAGGTCGACCATCTCGGTGACCGTGTCGACGTTGGGCATGCGGACGTAGCCCTGGGCATCCGCGTCGGGATGGCTGGGGTCGTAGACGAGCTTGCCGTTGGTCTGGTCCTCGACGATGCCGGCGACCTCGACGCCGCCGGGGCGGCCGCCGGAGCCGACGCCCATCGCGGCGCTCAGCTGCGCGCCGAAGCCGCCCTGGGCGACCTGCTGGAGGACGACCTCCTTGCGCCGGTACGGCTGGCCGTCGGCGCCCTGCGTCGTCTCCGCGTTGGCGAGGTTCTCGGCCGTGACGTTCATCCGCAGGCGCTGCGCGGTGAGCGCGCTCGCGGAGATCTCCATGCCGCCGAACATGCTCATCAGTTGACACCCATGGCGGAGCGCAGGATGGCGTTGCGGGTGCGGGCGACCGCGACCGCGGCCTGCTGCTCGAGCGCGTTGGCGGCCAGCTTGGCCGACTCGGCGTCGACGTCGATCGAGCCGCCGTCCGCCTTCGTCGCGCCGACGGAGTTGTCGGTCTGCGCCGTGAAGGCGGTCGTCTCGAGCGCGTGGCGGGCATCGTCGGAGCCCAGCGCGGAAGCCAGCGCGCCGTGGAAGTCCACGTCCTGGCGGCGGTAGCCCGGCGTGGTCGCGTTGGCGAGGTTGGCGGCGAGCGCCTCGTGGCGCTGGGCAGCGCCAGAGATCGTGCGCTCAAGCGCCAGCTGCGTGGTATCGATCAGCACGGGACGGGTGAACTCCTGGAGGGAAGTGGGGGCGGCCCGTCCTTGGACCTAGAGCTGCTCCATCCGTGGAGCGCACTCCCTTCATCGGCGGCCCCCGGGGCCACCTTTAGGGTCTCGGCCCCAGGACGGGGAGGTGACTAGGCGCGGCCGTCGACGGAGGTCGCGGCAGGGCGGTGGGAGCCGCCGTTGTAGCCGCGCAGCGCGGCGGCGCTGCGGTTGAGCTCGCCGAGCTTGCGCAGGGTGAGGGCGCGACCCGCGGACAGGCCGGCGTGGATCTCGCCCTGGAGCTCGAGCAGGCGCTCGAGGTACGGCCGCGCGTCGGCCGTGGGGGCGCCGAGCGCCTGCGAGGCGCGCAGGCGGTGTTCGGAGAGCGCCGGGATCTCCTCCCAGCGCTCCTCGCGGACGAGGTCGCGCTCGCGTTCGGCGAGCGCGACGAGCTCCGCCCAGGCGGAGGTCATGCGGACGCGATCTCGGCCCAGGCCTCGCGCAGCTCGGTCAGGAGCTCGGAGACCTCGTCGATCTTCGCGGGGTTCTGCTCCAGCGATGCCTCCATCAGGTGGCGGCGGCAGAACGCGTAGATGCCCTGCAGGCGGCTCGCGACCTCACCGCCGCGCTCGTGGTCGAGCGTGACGGTCAGCTCGTCGAGGATGGCCTCGGCGCGGCGCATCCGGTCCTGGGACTGGGCACGGTCGCCCTCGCGCATCGCGTAGGCGGACTGGAAGAGGAACCGCAGACAGCCGTCGTAGAGCATCACCACGAGCCGCCCAGGGGGAGCGGTGAGGATGCTCTGCTGCTTGTATGCGGCAGTTCGGGTAGCAGCGTAGGTGGCCAACGAGGGCTCCTGGGTGATCGGAGGGGGGAGGGATCTAGTAGCTGTAAGTCGGGAGCGTGGCGATCTGGCTGGTGAGCCACGCCTGCTGGGTCTGCGCGAAGTTCAGCGCGGCCTCCATGGCCGCGAACTGCGCCCGCAGGCGCTTCTCCTGGGTCGCCATGCGCTCGTTGAGCTTCTCGATCTGCTTCGCGAAGTTCTTCAGCGTCGTGTCGTCGGACTCCATCCGGCCGGTGAGGACACCGTCCTTGCCGGTCTGGGAGTCGACGTACTTCGCGATCGTCTTCGAGAAACCGTCGACGCCGGCGGCGCCCATGAAGGCCTCGCGCACCTTGGTGTAGTCCGCGTTGAGCGCGGCCTTGAGCTTCTCGGTGTCGAGCGTGAGCTTGCCGGCCTTGGCGTCCTCGCTCGAGGCGCCGCCGCTGGACTTGGGGACGTCGATGCCGATCTCGGCGAGGCTGTTGATGCCCAGGCCCGAGAGCGTCTGCGTCATCGTGCGCTTGAGGTTGGTGAGCATCGAGGACAGGCCCGTGTCGCCGAACAGCTGGCCCTTCTGCAGGTCCAGCGTGGAGGAGGCGCCGGGCACCTTCTTCTCGCTCATCTCCGAGCGCGTCGTGGTGACGACCGCGTTGTAGGCGTCGACGACGGCCTGGATCTTCTTGATGATCTCGTCGGTGTTGATCGCCGGCGAGCTCGTCGAGATCGACGCGGGGCTCGTGGTGACGCCCTTCAGCGTCACGCGCACGCCCGGGATCAGGTCCTCGAGGACGTTGGACTCCGACGTGCGGGCGACGGCCTCGCCGTCGAAGCGGTAGGAGGCGTTGAGGATCGAGCCGGTACGGGCGTAGGTGCCGATCTCCGTCAGCTGGCCGCCGGCGAGCTGGGAGGTGTCGACGGTGAAGTCGCCGCTCTCACCGGTCTTGCGGGCGGAGAAGACGATGCGCTCCTCGGCGCCGTCCTTCACGATCGCGGCGTAGACCGGCGAGCCCTCGTTCGCGTTGACCGCGTCGGCGAGCTGCTGCGCCGTCGCGTTCTCCGGGACGTCGATCGTGACCTTCGACGCGCCGTCGGCGCCCGGGTCGGTGCCGTAGTAGAGCGTGAGCTTGCCCGCGGCGGCGTTCGGCGTGTAGGCGAAGCCGTGCTGCGCGGAGGAGGCGAGCTTGTCGACCTGGATCGAGTAGCCGCCGATGCCGGCGCCGCCGAGCACGGCGACGTCGACCTTCGTCGGGTCCGACGACGCGGTCGTCTGGACGGGCTTCCAGGTGCTCGACAGGGAAAGATCGTTGACCGCGGTCTTGAGCGCGTCGAGCTTGCTCTTGACCGTGCTGAGGTCGTTCTTGTGCTGGGTGACCGAGATCTCGCGCCACTTGACGGCGGTGACCTTGTTCTGCTCGATCGCCATCAGCTGGGCGATGACGGTCTCGGTGTCCAGGCCGGAGGCCAGGCCGGTGAGGGAGATGGCCATTCGTGGTTCTCCTTTACAGCTCCGCCCCGAGCATGACGTCGAGCGCCTTCGAGGGTGGGATGGTCTTAAGTACGTTGCCGTCGAGGTCACGGACCTCGATCACGACGCGGTTGGCTTCCTCGTCGTGGCGGAAGTGGAGCTGGCGGTTGCTGGCCAGCAGCTGCTCGACGCGTTCGGCGGCCTGATCGACGAGCGCACGCGCCTCGTCGGTCGGGGCGGGCGGAATGGTGTCGACGATCGCGCCGTCCTCAGCAGCCCCGGCCGGCCCACGCTGGGCGGCGTTCAGCAGCTGAACGGGCTCCCGCGCGGGGGTGAGCGCGCTCGTGGCGAGCTGCTCATAGGGGGTGAAGCGACCGATCTGCATAGTCATCTCAAGCCGTAAGATCGGCCTGGCTGCGCGCGTCTTTAGCCGACGGCCGAAAAGAGGACGGCGTCGTCCGAAAGCTGCTGCTTGAGGGTGCGCTTGAGCTGCGAGTGGATCTGGCAGATGCGGCTCTCCGAGACCCCCATGACCTCGCCGATCTCGCGCAGCGTCAGGTTCTTGACGTAGAGCAGGACGGCGACCTCGCGCTCGCGCTGGGGCAGCGCGTCGAAGGCGCGGCGGAACTTGGCCTTGGCCTCGGTGGTGGCGGCCTGCTGCTCGGGGTCGCGGCGCCTGTCGCCGTCGGCCAGCGTGTCGATGCGCTCCACGGTGGTCTCGTCGTCGGAGATCACGAGCGTGTTGAGCGACGTGACGTCGGAGACGGCGATGTCGTCCTCGCGGCGGCGCAGGTCCTCGACGGTGATCGAGAGCGCGTCGGCGAGCTCGCTGCGGGTCGGGCGGCGGCCGTGGAGCGTGGTGAACTGGTCGCGCGCCCTGGCGATGTCGCGCTCCCAGCGGCGCAGTGAGCGCGGCGCCCAGTCCTGGCGGCGCAGCTCGTCGAGCACGGCGCCGTGGATCCGGGTCCACGCGAACTGCTCGAGCGTGGCGCCCTTGTCGGGGTCGTAGCGGTCGATGGAGGCGATCAGCGCCTCCAGCCCGCACGAGATGAAGTCCTCGACCTCGCAGCGGGCCGGCAGCTCGCGGACCTTCTTGAAGACGATGTACTTGACCAGTGGCGCATAGGTCATCACCAGGCGGTTGCGCACCTGGAGATCACCGGTCTCCTTGTACTCGCGCCACAGCGCGAGGGCATCCTCCGCCGAGACGCGGCGGCGGCTACCGGTGGAAGTCGTGGGCTTCATGAATGAACTGCGCTCCTGAGAACGGCGGGACGGTCAAACGGACGAATGCTGTATCGGGCGCAGACCCGATGTCCTCCATCACCGATTTGGGGTAGGCCCCCCGCCGGAGAGTCCGTACGCCCAGGCCAGGACCTCGGCCACCGCGGTCCACATCGCCTCGGGTACTTCGTCGCCGAGCGCGAGCTGGGCCAGCGCCGAGGCGAGCTCGGGGTCGCGGTGCACCGGCACCCCCGCCTCGTGCGCGCGGCCGAGAATCTGAGCGGCGATGTGCCCGCGGCCGGCGGCGATCACTTTCGGCGCGCCGTCGCCCGTGTAGCGCAGGGCCGCGGTGACGTCCGGTTCAGGCATACAGATCGACCGGGTCCGACCGCGGACGTACCTGGACCGTCGGCTCCAAACCGGCGGCCTCCAAGTTGGCGCGTAGACGCTCCGCGCCGGAACTGGCCACCGCATGTGGTCGACCCGCCGGGGTCGTGATTTCGGCCAGCAACTTCTCGCCCCGGAGCTCGAGCCGCAGCTCCAGCCGCCCGAGCGCCGGCGAGTTGAACGCGAGCGACACGACGTCGACCGGCTCGCCGTCGCCGCCGCGGCGGCGCGCGGGCGCCTCCTCGACCTCGACGCGCGGGTGGAAACCCTGGGCCGGGGCGGGCGCGGCGAGCGCCGGGGGCTGGGCGAATGCGGACGTCTGCGGCTGGGGCTCGGCGGCCCGCGGCGCGGCCGCCTCGGCGCCGCGCGCGGCCGGTGGCGGCGCCTCGCCCCGGGCGGGCCGCTCCGCGGCTTGGCCGGGGAGGCCCGGCGTGGTTTGACCGGGTTGCGCGGGGGCCTGACCCGGTTGCCCGGCCCCGGGTTGGGCGGGGTGGGCGGGCGCGGGCTGGCCCGCGCCGGGTTGGGCGGCCGGGCCCGCGCCAGGCTGGGCCGCTTGGCCCGCGGCGGCCTGGCCCGCGCCGGATTGCGCGGCTTGGCCCGCCTGGCCGGTGGCGGCCTGACCTGCCCCGGCCTGCCCCGCCTGGCCGGAGGGGGCCTGGCCGGCGGCGGCGTGGCCCGCGGCGGCCTGACTCGCGCCGGCCTGGCCGGCGGCGGCGTGGCCCGCGCCGGCCTGCCCGCCCTGACCCGCGGCGCCGCCCGCGCCCGCTTGCCCGGCACCCGGCTGCGCGGCGGCGCCGGGTTGGCCCGGCGCCGCCTGGCCGGGCCGGCCCGCGGCGGGCTGCCCCGGCGCCTGCGGCGCGCCCTGCCCGGGCGGCAGCGTCGGGCCCGGCAGCACGGGCAGCCCCGGCCGCCCCTGCCCCGGCGGCGGCGCGACGGGCGGCGGCACGGGCGGGCGTCCCGGCAAAGGGGTCGGCGGCGCGGCCGGCTTGGCCGGCTGCTCCCCTCCCCGGGGGACGATCTGCAGCAGCACGCGCTCGGCGGTCACCTGCTGGATGCGCAGCCGCAGCGTCGCGCCGGCCTGGACGTCCGGCGGCAGCTGGGCCTTGATCGGCATCCCCGCGATCGTGATCACGGCGTGGCTTGCGCCCCGCGAGGCGACGCGCGCCATCACGCTCGCCCCCTCGCGCAGCGTGACGTCCGGGAGCTGGCGCTGGAGCAGCGCGGCGGCGACCGCGATCGGTTGCATGACCTCAAGGATGCCGACCTCGAGGCCGATGCACGAGACCATGGACCGTGGCCTCTACGTCGCAGCCTCGGGCATGCTCGCCGAGCAGCTGCGCCAGGACCAGATCGCCAACGACCTCGCGAATGCATCGACGGCCGGCTACAAGGCCGAGCGCACGATCCAGCGGTCGTTCGGGGAGCTGCTCCTCACCAACTCCGTGACCGGTGCGACGATCGGCTCGCAGAGCACGGCGGTCCAGGTCACCGGCACCGTCACCGACTGGACGCCCCAGCCGGTCAAGGAGACGGGCGAGCCGCTGGACTTCGCGATCGTCGGCGAGGGCTTCTTCGCCGTCCGCACCGGCGACGGCGTGCGCTACACCCGCAACGGCGCGTTCGCCGCCGACGCCAACGGCGTCCTCGTGACCTCCGCGGGCGATCCCGTGCTCGGCCGCAACAACCAGCCGGTCCGCGTCGGCGCCGACGGCAAGGTCGACCCGCGCGCCCTCAACGTCGTCCTGCTGGCCAACCCCGAGAAGGCCGGCAACAACCTCGTGACCGGCACGCCGGCCGCCGGCGCCGCCGGCGCCGTGCGCTCCGGCGCGCTCGAAGGCTCGGGCGCCGACCCGACCCAGTCGATGGTCGACATGATCGCCTCGATGCGGGCCTACGAGGCGGGCCAGAAGGTCATCCGCACGATCGACGAGACGCTCGGCAAGGCCGCGTCCTCCGTCGGGTCCCTCACCTAAAGACGCCCATCCACCCGCCGATCTAAGAGACCGATGCTCGAAGGACTCCGAACCGCCGCGGCCGGCATGCAGGCCCAGCAGCAGAAGCTGGACGCCGTCGCCAACGACCTGGCCAACGCCAACACCAACGGCTACAAGCGACTGCGCGTCGGGTTCTCGGACCTCCTGTACGAGCAGGGCGGGCGGCCCACCACGACCGCGGAGGCCCAGTTCGGGACCGGAGCGCGGGCGCTCTCGCTCGGCCGCACCTTCCAGCAGGGCGCGCTGCGCGAGACCGGGCGCACGCTCGACGTCGCCATCCAGGGCGAGGGCTTCCTGCGCGTCCGCCTCGCCGACGGCCGCCAGGCGCTGACCCGCGACGGCAACCTCCAGATCGACGGCTCCGGCCGCCTCGTCACGCCCTACGGCGGCGTCGTCGAGCCCACGATCCGCGTCCCCGAGGGCACCAACGAGAGCGACATCACGATCGGCCGCGACGGCACCGTGTCCGCCAACGGCCGCCCGCTCGGCCGGATCGCGATCGTCAACGTCCGCTCGCCGCAGGGCCTGGAGTCCGCCGGCGACAACGCCTACGTCACCACCGGGCGCTCCGGCAACGCGGTCGCCGCGCCGGCCACCACCGTGCTCACGCAGGGCGCGCTCGAGGCCTCCAACACCGACATGGCGCAGGCCATGACCGAGATGATCGAGGCCCAGCGCACCTACCAGCTGACCTCGAAGGCGATCCAGACCGCCGACACGATGATGGAGATCGCCAACGGGGTGAAGCGATGATCGAGCTTTCCACGGCCTCCCTGCCCGCGGACGTGCGCGCCGCCGGCCCGCAGGCCGTCAAGGACTACAAGGCCGCGCTCGGGTTCGAGCAGCTGCTCGCCACCCAGCTCGTGAAGGAGATGGTCCCGAAGGACGGCCCGCTGGCCGAGGGACCGTACGCGTCGAACCTGCAGGACACGCTGGCCGGCGCGCTCGTCGGCGGCCAGGGCCTGGGGCTCGCACGACAGCTGTACAAGGAGATGCAGTCCTCATGAGCACCGTCCTCGAGGCCGAGCTGCTGGTCCATCTGGACACGCAGATCAACTCGGCGCGCCATCTCCTGAAGCTCGTCCTCGCGCAGGGGACGGCCATCCGCGAGCGCGACACCGACGCGGTGCTCTCGCGGCTCGCCGACATCCAGTCGGAGATGGTCCGCCGCGGCGCGCTCGAACAGGAGCGCACCGGCCTGCTGCAGCGCGCGGGCGCCGCGCTCGGCGTCCCCGCCACCACCGTCACGCTCGAGCGCCTGTGCACGCTCGTCTCGCCCGGCGCGGCCAAGGCCGCGATGGAGCGCTCCTCCGAGCTGCGCGGCCTGCTCGCCGAGATCGCGCGTGAGCACGGCATCAACCGCGCCCTCATGCGCCAAGAGCTGGCGTTCCTCTCGCACCTGACACGGCTGATCGGCCAGGAAGGCGAAGCCGGCTACCGCCCGCCCGGTGCGAACTCCTCCACCTCCGCCCCGTCGTCGCCCGCCATCTACCGGGCGCTCGACCTCCAAGCATAACCCCCCTCCTCCATGCCCGTCTCTTCCTTCTTTGGACTCCAAACGACGCTGCGCGGCTTGATCGCCCAGCAGCGGATGCTCGACACCACCGGCCACAACATCGCCAACGCGGCGACCGTCGGCTACTCCCGCCAGGAGGCCACGCTCGCGGCCACCAGGGCGCTGCAGATCACCGTCTCCGGCTCGATCAACCAGGTCGGCGCGCACCTCGGCGCCGGCGTGGACGTGACCGGCTTCCGCCGGATCCGCGACCAGTTCCTGGACGCCCAGTACCGCGCGCAGAACACCAGCCTCAACGACTGGAAGGCGCGCGCCGAGGCGCTCGACAGCGCCGAGCTGTCGCTGGCCGAGCCCGGCGAGAACGGCATCAGCGCCCAGCTGACGAAGTTCTGGCAGGCGTGGTCGGACCTCAGCAACGCCCCCAACGACGAGGCCGCCAAGCAGGCCGTCGTCCAGCAGGCGCAGGGGCTGATGGACTCCATCCACTCCGTGCGCGCCCAGATGGTGATGGCGCAGGAGGGCGCGATGGGGCAGTACGACCAGATCGCCCAGCCCGGCGGTGAGGTCTCCCAGATCGCGACCGAGCTCGCCGAGCTCAACAAGGTCATCAGCCAGCACCTGGTCCACGGCGACGCCCCGAACGACCTGATGGACCGCCGCGACGTCCTGCTCGACAAGCTCTCGGGCTACGGCCAGATCTCGGTCGAGCAGCTCGCGGGCGGCTCGCTGAACGTCGCCTTCGTCGACGCCACGACGGGCACCGCGTACCCGATCGTCTCCGACCAGACGGCCGAGTGGGCCGGCCCGCCCGCGGGCGGCTGGTCGCCGGGCGGCCAGATGGGCGGCCTGCTGGCCGTCGCCAAGCCCGGCGGCATGATCGACGGCTACCTGGACTCGATCGACTCGCTCGCCGACAACCTGGCCACGGCCGTCAACGGCGCCTACGGCGGGACCTTCTTCACCACGGGCGCCCCCGCGGGCGCCACCATCGCCGTCGCGGCCCCGATCCAGGCCAACCCGGCGAGCATCACCTCGGGCACGGGCGGCCCCGGCTCCAACGACCTCGCGCTCGCGATCGCGCAGCTGCAGGGCAACGCCGGCATCGACGGCGCCTACAAGGCGTTCGTGGCCAAGGTCGGCGGCGACCTCAACGAGACGACCCGCATGCAGACCAACGCCCAGATCCTCACCGACTCCGTCGAGAACCGCCGCCAGAGCGTGGCCGGCGTCTCGATGGACGAGGAGATGTCAAACCTCGTGCGCTTCCAGCGTGCCTACCAGGCCTCCGCACGCGCCATGTCGACGATGGACGAAATGCTGGACGTCCTCATCAACCGGACCGGCCGAGTCGGTCTCTAGGAAACCATGCGCATCACCACCTCCATGGTTCAGCGCAACGTTCTCGCTGACCTCAACATGCTCTCCAACAAGCTGGCCAAGACGCAGTCCAAGGCGGCGTCCCAGAAGGAGATCACGCGGCCGTCGGACGACCCGTTCAAGGCGTCGCAGGCCGTCGGCCTGCGGGCGAGCCTCGGCGCGAACGAGCAGTACATCCGCAACATCGAGGACGCGACGGGCTGGATGGACTCGACCGAGTCCGCCCTGGACTCGATCAGCGGCTTCCTCAACCGCGCCCGCGACCTGCTGCTGCAGGGCTCGACCGACACCGCCGACGTGACGTCGCGCCTGGCGCTCGCCGGCGAGCTCGACCAGATCATCGACGGCATCAAGCAGAGCGCGAACGCCAGCTACGGCGGCCGCTACATCATGGGCGGCACCGAGATCGACAACCCGCCGTACGAGGTCGGGCCCAACGACGCCTACCAGGGCGACGAGGGCGGCCTCGACCCCGCGATCCCGGGCATCGTGCGCGAGGTCGGGCCCGGCGTGACGATGACGATCAACACGGTCGCGCGCGAGCTGCTCGGCGACGGCCAGGCCGCCGGCGACGACAAGCTGCTGCACGTCCTGCGCGACATCGCCGATCACCTGCGCGCCAACGACGGCGCCGCCCTGCGCGGCGGCGACCTGACCCGGCTCGACGCCCAGGTCGACAAGCTGCTCTCGATCCGCGCCCGCAACGGCGCGCAGACCAACCGCCTCGAGGCGGCCACGACGCGCCTGGACCAGATCTCGCTCGCGCTCACGACGCAGCTGTCCAAGACCGAGGACGCCGACATCGCCAAGGTGATGATCGACTTCAACTCGCAGGCCGCCGCCTACCAGGCCGCGCTGCGTGCGGGCGCGAACATCGTGCAGTCGTCGCTCATGGATTTCCTGCGCTGAGCCGATAGCAACTCGTAGATCCGTTCCTCCCCTCCAGGAGACCCCCTTCCGAATGTCCACCGTCACCATCGACTCCTCGCGCTTCGGCACGCTCGAGATCGCGTCCGAGAACGTCATCGAGTTCCCGACCGGTCTGATCGGCCTGACCGGCAACCGCTACGTGCTGCTCGACGCCGACGGCGCGTTCCACTGGTTGCACTCGATCGACGACCCGACGATCGCGCTGCCGGTCACCAACCCGTGGGCGTTCTTCGCCGACTACGAGGTCGAGCTGTCCGACGAGGCCTCCAAGCCGATCACGGCCGAGCCGGCCGACGTCTCGGTGTTCGTCACCGTGCGCGCCGGCGCCGAGCTGTCGGACTTCTACGCGAACCTGCGCGCCCCGATCCTGGTCGCCGACGGCAAGGGCCACCAGGTCATCAACGAGTCCGAGAACGCCCCCGTGCGCGCGCCGCTGTTCGGCGCCGTCGCGGCCGCGGCCTAGTCGTCAACGCAGCTGAATCCAAGGAGGAACCATGCTGCTCATCACCCGCCGTGTCGGCGAGAAGATCATGGTCGGGGACGACATCGTCGTCCACGTCAAGGAGATCGTCGGCAACACCGTCCGCGTCGGCATCGAGGCGCCGCGCTCGACCCCGATCTACCGCGAGGAGATCTGGAACGCGGTGCGCGAGGAGAACCGCGCCGCCGCCGACGCGCCCTTCACGCTTCCCTCCCCCCAGCCGGCCGCGTAAGCGGCTGACTCCGATCCCTCGGTGACCCGGGCGCCCCAGGCGCCCGGGTCGCAAGAGCGCCCGGCGGGTAGCGTGCGGAGTATGAACTTCGCCAAGACCGCCCGGAACGCCGCGGTCGCCGAGCTCGCGCTCGCGTTCGCGCGTGACCACCTGCCGGGGGCCAAGCCCCGCAGGCGTCGCCCCGGCGCCAAGGCGCTGCTGCTCGGCGGCGTCGCCGCCGCCGCGGCCGCGACCGTCCTGCTCAAGCGCGACAAGGTCGCGGGCCTGCTGCCCGGCCGCAGCGACGAGCCCGCGCCGACCGACCCGGGCTACACGCCGCCGCCGGTCTCCAACTACGACGCGTCGGGTCCGGTCGCGAACACCGCGACCGCCGTGCCCGTCCCGCCCGCCTACGAGCAGGGCACGATCGACGAGGCCGCCGAGGAGGCCGCCGCCGCGGCCGAGGCCGGCAACATCGGCGGCGAGGTGTCCGGCTACGCCGGCCCGGAAGGCGAGCCGGCCACGCCCGCCGAGGCGCCGCTGGCCGAAGCCGGCGAGGGTGAGGCCGAGGGCCAGGAGCAGACCGAGCTCGAGCTGCGCGAGGCGGCCGAGCCCAGCGACGGGATGAGCCCCGAGCAGGCGCAGATCGAGGACGCGATCGACCGGTCCGCCAACCCGTCCGAGTCCGTCGAGCCGAGCAAGCCGGCTGACGACTCGGAGTGGCAGACGTGGTCCGGACGCTCGGTGGATCCGTAGACGCCGTGTGCGTCTGGGATTCGCCGTCAAGGTTCTAGGCGAGGGCGGGCTACCGAGCCACGACACGCGGCGCTGGCAGTCCGGCCCTCACCTGCGTCACTCGCTGCAGGCGCTGCAGGCCATCCTGCGCTACCTCGAGCGCCACGACATCGGCATGTACCGCATGACCGCGTCGCTGGCGCCGTACGCGACGCACCCGGACCTGCCGCAGTTCCACGGCCAGCTCGAGGAGTGCGCGGACGAGCTGGCGGCCACGGGCGCGCTGGCCCGCGAGCTCGGCATCCGGCTCTCCTCGCACCCGGGCCAGTACGTCGTCCTGAACTCCGAGGACGCGGGCGTGCAGGCGGGCGCGATCCGCGACCTGGAGGTCCAGGCCGCGCTGATGGACGCGATGGGCCTCGGCTCCGAGGCGGTCGTGGTGCTGCACGTCGGCTCGGGCCGCAACGACGCCCTGGGCCGCTTCGAGGCCGGGTTCGAGCGGCTGTCCGAGCGGGCGCGCGCCCGGCTGGTGATCGAGAACGACGACCGCACGTTCGGCCTCGGCGCGGTGCTCGAGCTGCACCGCCGCACCGGGCTGCGGGTCGTCTGGGACATCCTGCACCACCACTGTCACGATCCGGACGCGATCCCGGACCGCGAGGCGCTCGAGCTCGCGCTCGCGACCTGGCCGGCCGGCGTGACGCCGAAGATCCACTACTCGACGCCGAAGACCGCGCTCGAGGAGCGCAAGCGCAAGGTCGGACGCCGCGTCGTGCGCGAATGGGTGCTGCCCCAGCTGCGCGCGCACGCCGACATGATCGACCCGATCGCGTTCGCCCAGTTCCTCGCCACGACCGCGTCGGGCCTGGACTTCGACGTCATGTTGGAGGCCAAGGGCAAGGACCTCGCGCTGCTGCGGCTGCGCGACCAACTGGGGCAAGAGTCGGCCCGGGCTCGCCGAACTTAACCCGAGCAGTGCGCGAATCGGCCACAATACGCCCCAGCACATGAGCACGCTCGTGGGCACGCAGCTCAGCGGCCGCTACCGGCTCGACGCCCAGATCGGCGCTGGAGGGATGTCGACGGTCTACAAGGCGTTCGACACCAACCTCGAGCGCCCCGTCGCGATCAAGCTCCTGCACCGGGAGATGTCGGCCGACTCCGACCAGCTTGAGCGCTTCAGGCGCGAGGCGCGCGCGGTCGCCCAGCTCTCGCACCCGCACATCGTGGGCGTGATCGACGCAGGCGAGGACGAGAACCGGCCCTACATCGTCTTCGAGTACGTCGAGGGCGAGACGCTCAAGGACCGCATCCGCCGGCTCGGCCGGCTGCCCGTGGACGAGTCGCTGGCCTACGCGATCGAGATCGCCCGCGCGCTCGGCTGCGCGCACCAGCACGAGATCGTCCACCGCGACGTCAAGCCCCAGAACGTGCTGCTGGACCCGGAGGGCTCGGCCAAGGTCACCGACTTCGGGATCGCCCGCTCGCTGCGCGACGACGGGCTGACCGCGGACGGCCGCGTGCTCGGCACCACGGACTACGTCTCGCCCGAGCAGGCGCTCGGCCACGACGTCGACGGCCAGTCGGACATCTACTCGCTCGGGGTCGTGCTCTACGAGATGCTCACCGGGGACGTCCCGTTCCACGGCGAGAACCAGATCTCGGTGGCGATGAAGCACGTCCGCGAGGACCTGCCGGACATCCAGGCCGTGCGCCCGGAGGTCTCGGCCACGACCGCCGCGGTCCTGGACCGCATGACCGACAAGGACCTCGCGCACCGCTACGACGACGTCCCGTCGCTGATCGCCGACCTCGAGGACGCGCTCTCGCTGGAGGCCGCCCGCTCGGGCACCTCGACCGGCGAGGCGACCGCGGTCATCCGCACGCTGCCGGCCAAGGCGCGCCGCCGGCTGCCGTTCCGGATGCGCCACTCGCTGCCGATCCTGCTCGTGATCGCGCTGATCGGGCTGGCGCTGGCGATCGTGTTCATCGTCTCGCGCGAGGTCCCGCCGCGCGTCGAGAAGGGCACGGGATCGGGGCGCCTGGAGGAGGCGACGCCGACCGGCACCAAGGTCGTCTCGGTCCCGCGCGGCTCCGCGCACGACTACGACCCGCTCGGCGACGGCGAGGAGCACAGCGAGGAGGCCGCCCGCACCGTCGACCGCGACGACGGCACGGCCTGGTCGACCGAGACCTACCAGGACGGGATCGCGGGCGCGGGCAAGCCGGGCGTCGGCCTCTACATCGACGCCAAGCCGAAGGTGGCCGCGGTCAAGATGCAGATCGACACGCCCGAGCCGGGCTTCAAGGCGACGATCTATGCCGCCGGGCCGGGCTCGGCGCCGAAGTCGCTGGACGGCTGGACCAAGGTCGGCGACGTCAACATGAACCGCGACTCGCGGCGCGTGAACCTGGACACGGGCGGCACGGAGTACCGCTACTACCTCGTCTGGATCACCGAGCTCGGCGAGGGCGCCTCGCAGGCGAAGATCTCCGAGATCCGCCTGTTCCAGGAAGTCGCGGCCTAGAAGGAGACCGCGCGCTCGGCCTCGTAGCGCTCGAGCGCGAGCGTCAGCAGCCGGTCGCACAGCTCCGGGAACGCCAGGCCCGAGGCCTCCCACAGCTTGGGGTAGACGCTCGTGGCCGTGAAGCCCGGCATCGTGTTGAGCTCGTTGACCAGCACGCGGTCGCCCTCGACGAAGAAGTCCACGCGCGCGAGGCCCGAGCAGCCCACGCGCAGGAACGTGTCGACCGCCAGCCGGCGCACCTCCTCGCGCACGGCGTCCGGGATCCGGGCGGGGACGAC
>Ga0180215_1001637_pt1 | contig 24247 bp, 27 predicted proteins | sample eDN3rd37CBELigBY_FD_128871 | JGI IMG/M metagenome (GOLD analysis project Ga0180215, IMG submission 128871) | Enriched backyard soil microbial communities from Emeryville, California, USA - eDNA 3rd pass 37_C BE-Lig BY (version 2) (version 2) | ecosystem: Environmental > Terrestrial > Soil >...
TATGAGACAAGTATTAAGAAACTTGGATTAGAGTATTTAGATTTATACCTCATTCACTGGCCTGTTGAAGGAAAATTTAAAGAAGCTTGGAGAGCTCTAGAAACTCTATACAAAGAAGGGCGCGTAAAAGCAATAGGGGGTACGGAAACGATTCGCACATTGAGGGGCCACTATGGAAAATAATGGATAATTTAACCGAACCTATCAAAACGATAGGTTTTTATTTATTATAAAATAGGGAATCTAAAAATTCAGATAAAGGTGGGATATGATTTGCCAAGTATTCAGGATACCATATACCCCAGATTTAAGAGTAATCTGACCGAGAAAGATTTGGAAGAAGTGTACACCCCAGTGATGAATGAAATAGAATGGGCAGAGGTTAAGTCTAAAGGCACTTTGCAGGAATTAGCCTTACTTGTTTTAATCAAAACCGTACAGAAGCTTGGATTTTTTATCCGTATTGTCGATGTTCCAGAAGCCATTATCAGACATATTGCGAAAAAAGCATACTTGCCTTTGCCTGCGAAAGAAGAGTGGAAAACGTATAGTGAAACAAGAACTGCCAAACGGCATTTTCGCTTTGTTCGGGATTACCTTCAGCTTCGGCCATTTGATCATGAGGCCCATCAAATTTTGATTGATACAATGAGCAAACTAGCATTTAACAAGGATGACCCGGCCGATCTAGTTAATGCTGCCATTGAAGAATTAATCCGTCAACGATACGAATTACCTGTCTATAATACCTTAAAAGATGCAGCCAATGATGTTCGAACTAAATCATATCGTGCCATCTATCATCAGATTGATCATGCACTAAATGATGAACAAAAAAAGAATATAGATCACCTTTTTCAGGTACCCGAGGGCACTGCTTACAGTCCTTGGAATGAACTGAAGGAGGACGCGAAAAGAGCTACTTTATTACACCTCAACAATTTAATTGTACGTCGGAATTGGTTAATAAACCAGCACATTCCGACCGATTTCCTTGAAGATATTCCTTATATCAAAGTAAAACAAATGGCAGCTGAAGCCAAAACGTTAGGTGCCTCTCGTATGATGGAAATGGAGTCTAAAAAAAGATATGCGCTTGCGCTTTCCTTTGTATCAATGCAATTGTCAAAAATATTAGATGATATTGGAGAAATGCTCATTAAAAGGATGATGAGCATTCATAAAAAAGGCCGTCAACGTTTAAAGGATCATAAAGAAAAAACACAAAAACGTACGGATTCGTTAATATCAACCCTCCAGGAATTACTACTTGCTTATCAAACGGAAGGCAGCCCTGAAGAAAAAATTCAGGAGATGCAAAAGGTACTCCAAGAGCAAGAAGCGCAAGTGTTACAAGATTGCGAAAACCATTTAGCCCTTAGTGGAGACAACTATTATCTATTCCTATGGCAATTCTATAAAAGCCACCGAGCTACATTATTTAAAATTCTTAAATCCATTCCACTTCGTTCAACAACACAAGATAAAGCATTGGAAGAGGCGATTTCTTTTCTCCTCTCTCATCAATATACGAAAAAGGAATACATATCAATTGTTCATATTGAAAAGAATGGAAAGTTGCGAAAGGACTGGGATATAACATCTTTATTAGACTTGTCTTGGATTCCTGATTCCTGGTGGCGATGGCTTAGTCCTAAAAAGAAGAAGGAAAAAATGCCTGATGAAATCAATCGCCGTCACTTTGAAGTATGCGTCTTGTCGCAAATTATGCTAGAGCTAAAAGCAGGAGACTTATATATAGAAGGAAGTGAAAAATATGCAGATTACCGAAAGCAGCTTATTACATGGAAAGACTATGAGGAGAATTTAGCCGATTTTTGCAAGCATGTAAATTTGCCTGTTTCTGGAACTGATTTCGTTAGAAAGACACAGCAAGATTTTAAACAAGTTACAAGCCAAACAGATCAATCCTTTCCTCACAATGAACAGGTACGAATTGAAAATGGCGAAGTTGTGATTGGAAAGTTAAAGAAGAAAAAAATCCCCACTGAATTAAAGAAGTTTGAAGGATATATAGCCGAAAACTTAGAACCAATCAATGTACTGGATATGTTGGCCGATACTGAATACTGGTTAAATTGGACCCGTTTTTTTGGTCCCATTTCAGGACATGAAGCGAAATTAGACAATGCCTTTGAACGGTATATTACAAATGCCTTTTGCTATGGTTGTAATTTAGGACCGACTCAAGCAGCTCGATCAATAGGAAGTCTAGACAGAAAACAAATAGCTTGGATTAATCAACGTCATGTAACTATAGAAAACCTAGACAAAGCGATTCAATATATTATTAATGCCTATAACCAATTCGATCTTCCAAAATATTGGGGTGATGGAAAGAGAGCTTCAGCCGATGGAACCAAATGGGATTTATATGAGCAAAATCTTTTATCCGAAAACCATATTCGCTATGGAGGATATGGCGGAATTGGCTATTATCATGTTTCGGATACCTATATTGCTTTATTCAGCAATTTTATTCCTTGCGGAGTATGGGAAGGGATTCATATTTTAGATATTTTGATGAATGATAAAGCCGAAATTCGACCTGAAATTCTCCATTCAGATACTCAAGGACAGAGTACAACGGTCTTTGGGCTTTCTTCTTTACTAGGTATTCAGTTAATGCCCAGAATTCGTAATTGGAAAGATTTAAAATTATTTCGTCCTTGTAAAGAAGAGGTATATGAGCATATTGATGATCTTTTTTCAGGAGAAATCGATTGGGAGCTCATTGAGACTCATTATCCGGATATGATTAGAGTTGCTATGTCGATCCAGTCAGGTAAAATTACCCCATCTACCATTCTTAATAAACTAGGTACATACAGCAAAAAGAATAAGCTGTATCAGGCGTTTCGCGAGCTTGGAAGAGTGATACGAACGATGTTTTTATTAAAATATATGGCTGACGAGGAACTGAGAGGAACGATTCAAGCAGCTACCAATAAAAGTGAAGCTTTTAATGGGTTTACCAAGTGGCTATTCTTTGGTGGCGAAGGGATTATCGCTGAGAATGACAGGGAAAAACAGCGTAAGGTCATTAAATATAACCACCTAGTGGCCAATTGTCTTATCTTTTATAATGTGTTCTCTTTATCTCGTATTCTCCATGACTACATGCAAGACGGAAATGATTATGATGAAGAGCTGATTTCCTATTTAAGCCCCTATGTTACAGCTCACGTCAATCGATTCGGCAAATACCGCATTGATCTAAACCGTAAACCTCCTAATCTTCCGTTTGAGGTGCCTGTAGCAAGGGAAAAAAGTATGCATTTAACAAGGTGAAGGAGTGACCTTAATGCTAGTTATTGATAAAATTCGCTGGATGATGAACCGAAGAGATTCAAGATGGTGGGAAGAAGACTCGTGGGAGATTTATACGAAACTTCGTAATGATATGTATGATACGATGGACTTCCTAAACACCTGTTCAACCCTAGAGTTACAGACTATTGAATGGGAACTTAATGACTTAATGGACGATTTTGGCGATGAAAATGGCGAAGGAGAATTTATTGACTTTCTTGAAAACCTCGGAGAAAGGAAATCTGATAGCTTGCTAGAATCTGTTAGAGAGTTCAAAGTTAATAAAAAAGAAGAAGCTGTTGATTAGCAGAATTGAATGTTAGTTTGTTCCGCAATCGGCCCAAATTAATGAGGAACGCTTTAAAGGCTATAAGGTATTTATGGTAAAGTAAATTATAAATATTATTTTCACTTGATTGCACGAAACTGTCAATAGCCTACCAACTGTTTATGCTGTTGATATTGAACCTAAGATGTTGGAGTTATTAAAGGAAAGATCAGATCAGGAAAAACGCCAAATTATTTAATATATCTAAAGTGATTTGGAAAACATACAGCTAAAAGACCATAGTGCAAACAAAGTAATCATGACATTTGTTATAAATAAAATACCTGATATGAAAAAAAGCATTTGGTGAATGTAAGAGAATTCTAAAAGCAAATTAATTTTAGCAATTCTAAATGTTATTTCTTTGAAACGAGCGATTAAGTTATTTCAATTGATATGAAATAGACTCAGGGAGGAAGATAATTATGTTTGATTATACGGCTGTTACAGATAAAAATATGGAAAAAGCAATTAAAAGTCTGGAGGAAAGCTTAAAAGAAGAAAAATTTGGTGTTTTATGGAGTTTTGATCTTAAGAAAAAGTTCCAGGAAAAGGGTCTAGAATTCCATAAAGAGTTTAAAGTGCTCGAAGTATGCAACCCACATGAAGCACAGAGAGTGTTAAATGAAAACGAAATGGCTGGATACTTCTTGCCTTGTAAAATAGTTGTTTATGATGACAACCATGGAAAAACGAAAATTGGGATGCCCAAACCAACAGCACTCATTAGTCTTCTGAATGATGAAAAGATGAAACAATTTGCTCAGGATATTGAAGATCGGCTAATTAGTTGTATAAATAGTAGTATTTAAATTAGTAACAATAGTTCTATATAAAAAATAATAAAATAAGCCTCGAATATCGATGCTATTTTATTTTCTTTGAAAAGGAAACACCTATTCCTCAGTAGACGGCATTTATCAACCACTTTCAATATGTATTGATCTACCCACTCTATTATTTAATCTAGTTGACATTATACCCATATGGGTATAATATAGTACTTGTTAATGTTGTTCCTTTTATCGACAAAGGAACAATCAATATTCCAACTGCCTATCTTAAGAGAAACTTTAATGAAATTCCAAACATGTAGTTGTATCAGGCATACTCGAAAAAATTATTGGAATTCACTTTTTAAGACAAAGGGGTTTTCGGGTCGTCGGATATAGAATAGCTGATCATAACAAATTACCCTTTAAGGAAAACTTTTTAAAAATAGAAACGAATGGTTAAAGGGAGGTAAGGACATGGATTATAATGATCAAATTAAAAATAGAGTAAAACGGGTTGAAGGACAGTTAAGAGGAATTTTAAGAATGATGGAAGAAAATAAGGACTGCAAAGAAGTCATCACCCAGTTATCTGCAGCAAGAACAGCCATTGATCGTACAATTGGGGTTGTGGTTAGTTCTAATTTAGTGGATTGTGTACGTTATGCAGAGCAAAGTGGTGAAAAGAATACTGAAGAACTAGTAAGAGAAGCCGTAAATCTGCTTGTGAAAAATAGATAAAAAAAAGGGTTGACACCCTCTTTTATTTTAGTTATTATCATACCCATAGGGGTATTAGTAAAATATTAACTGAGGAGTGATAAAATAATGACAGAAAACAAAAAAACAACAATTGTATTATTTAGTGGAGATTATGATAAAGCAATGGCAGCGTATATTATTGCAAACGGTGCAGCTGCCTATGATCACGAAGTAACCATTTTCCATACATTCTGGGGATTAAATGCTTTACGAAAAGATGAGAATATTGAAGTAAAAAAAGGTTTCATGGAAAAAATGTTTGGAAAAATGATGCCAAGAGGCGCAGATAAGATGGGGCTATCCAAAATGCACTTTGCAGGTTTCGGTCCTAAAATGATTAAAGATGTGATGAAAAAACATAATGCAATGCCACTACCAAATTTGATCGAAATGGCAAAAGAGCAAGATATAAAGCTTGTTGCGTGTACGATGACAATGGATTTATTAGGGCTACAAAAAGAAGAGCTTTTGGATAATATCGAATATGCAGGGGTTGCTGCGTATTTAGCTGATGCAGAAGATGGTAACGTGAACTTATTTATCTAAATCAGTTAGGGGAAATTTCCCGTTCATGAAGGAGGGACTAGGTTTGGAATATCTAAATTATTTAGTGATTGCACTTTTTCTATTCTTTATCATAAATCGAATAATCCCGGCCAAAGGTGTTAGACAGATTTCAACATCAGATCTAAAAAATGAATTAAAAGATAAGAATAAACAATTTGTCGATGTCCGAACTCCAGGGGAATTTAAGGGGAATAGTATTAGAGGATTTAAAAATCTCCCAATTCATCAGCTTGCACAAAAAGCAGAGAAGGAGCTGACAAAAGACAAAGAAGTAATTGTCATTTGTCAAAGTGGAATGAGAAGTCAAAAGGCTAGTAAAATGCTTAAAAAATTAGGATTTACAAAAGTGACGAATGTAAAGGGCGGTATGAGCGCCTGGAGATAAAGGGAGGAAAAAGAATGAAGCAATTAACTGCAAAAGAAGTAGAAATTTTACTGTTAGAAGGTAAACCATTAAACTTAATTGATGTTCGTGAAGTAGATGAAGTTGAGACTGGAAAAATTCCAGGAGCCATTCATATTCCACTAGGATTATTAGAATTCCGAATGCATGAATTAAGTAAGGCTAAAGAATATATCATGGTTTGTCGGTCTGGTGCACGAAGTGCTCGGGCATCTCAATTTCTTGAAAGTCATGGATTTAATGTGATTAATATGTCAGGCGGGATGCTTGCATGGGAAGGCGAAACTAAGTAAATTTTTTTAATTAATAAAATACCCATCAGGGTAAAAATAGGAGGCTTTTATATTATGGAATCATTAAAAACAGACTTTTTATTAGATGCAAAAGGGTTTGCTTGCCCAATGCCAATCGTGAAAACAAAAAAGGCAATGAATGATTTACAAGCTGGTCAGGTCTTGGAAGTTCAAGCCACAGATAAAGGGTCAAAAGCTGATATTCAAGCTTGGGCGAACAGTGCTGGTCATCAGTATCTTGGGACAATCGAAGAAGGAGAAGTACTAAAACATTATCTAAGAAAATCATCTAATGATGGTTTAATTGAAAGAAAACATCCTAATGTAACTAGCAATGAAGAACTTGAAAAGAAGCTAGATGCTAATGAAAACATCGTGGTTCTTGATGTAAGAGAATCAGCTGAATATGCATTTAACCATATTCCTAATGCTATTTCTATTCCTTTAGGAGAACTGGAAGAGCGTCTAAGCGAATTAAACACAGATGATGAAATTTATGTGGTATGCCGAACAGGAAACCGCAGTGATCTTGCTTCTCAAAAATTAGCTGAAAAGGGTTTTGCTAATGTGGTTAATATAGTTCCAGGCATGAGTGCTTGGACAGGAAAGAAGGAAACTTTAAGCAAATAGGAGGTATTAATATGAACACAGTGACAGTCTATACTACCACACGTTGCCCATATTGTGTTATGCTAAAGAACTTTTTAGTAGATCAAAATATTCCTTTCAAAGAGATAAATGTTGAAACCAAACCAGAGATAATGAACCAACTTGTAAACGAAACAGGGCAAATGGGAGTGCCTCAAACAGAAGTTAATGGTAAGTGGGTTGTTGGCTTTGATCCAAATAATATTATGTTGGCATTAAAAACTGGGAGGAATGAGGAATGAGTAAAAAAGTAGCAATCATCGCAAGTAATGGTGGATTATTTGATGCATATAAAGTGTTTAATATCGCAACAGCAGCTGCTGCGACAGATCAAGAAGTAGCTATTTTCTTTACATTTGAAGGATTAAACTTAATTCATAAAGATGCATACAAGCAACTTCCTATGCCAGAGGGTAAAGAACACTTTGCAGAGGGATTTGCTAAGGCTAATGTTCCATCTATTCCAGAACTGGTGGAGATGGCTTTGGAAATGGGTGTTAAGTTTATTGGATGTCAAATGACAATGGATGTTATGGGATTAGAAAAAGAAGCTTTTGTAGAGGGCATTGAAGTCGGTGGAGCAGTAACATTTTTAGAGTTTGCAAAAGACTCTGATGTAACATTAACATTCTAATCAACTTACAAAAAAATTTTAACCAAAATAATACCTATGGGGGTAATTAAAAATGGCAGTACGTAAACTGGTAGCAAAAGAAGTAACGGATAAGGTGTTAAATAAAGAAAACTTATTTATTTTAGATGTTCGTAATGTGAGTGATTTTAACGATTGGAAAATTGAAGGTGAAAACTTCGAGTATTTAAATATTCCATATTTTGAATTACTTGATGGAGTCGAAGGGATTTTGTCAAAACTTCCATCAGATAAAGAAATTTTAGTCGTATGTGCAAAAGAAGGTTCATCTATGATGGTAGCGGAAATGCTTTCTGATGAAGGGATTGATACAGCTTACTTAAGCGGTGGAATGAAGTCCTGGAGTGAGCATTTATATAAAGCAAAAGTTTACGAAGATGAAGATATAAAAGTTTATCAATTTGTACGCGTAGGAAAAGGTTGTTTATCTTATATGGTTGTTTCAGATGATGAAGCATTAATTGTAGATCCAGCACGTTTTGTGGATGAGTATATTGAAGCTGCAAAAAAAGAGGGAGCAAAAATAACTCATATTGTTGATTCACATCTACATGCAGATCACATTTCCGGCGGTAAAGAATTAGCAGATAAAACAGGTGCTTCGTACTACCTTATGAAAAGTGAAGGGGCAATCTTTGATTTCAAACCGTTTGAAGAACACGAGAAAATTGAATTTAAAAATATTGAATTAGAAGTGCTTGCAGTGAAAACACCTGGACACACACCAGGAAGTGTATCATTTTTTGTAAACAAAAAATTATTATTCTCTGGTGATACTATTTTCGTAAGCGGGCTAGGCCGTCCTGACTTAGGAAATAAAGTAAGAGAATGGGCAAACGACTTATATAACACTGTGTTTAATAAAGTATCTGAAATTGCAGATGATGTGATCGTATTGCCAGCACATTATGCTGACTTTGACGAAGAGCTGAATGCAGAAGGTTACATTGGCGATACTTTAGGTAACATCCGTACCCGTAATGAGAAAATGTTCAATGCAACAAGAGAGGATTTCTTAAACGATGTTGAAAAATCAGCAAGTTCTGTAAAACCACCTAACTTTGAAGAAATTATTATGATTAACCGTGGTGTTCAAGAAGCCGATGTTGAAAGAAAGCAAGAATTAGAAATTGGTCCAAACCGTTGTGCAGTCCATCATACGGACTGATCTTCATATGCATGTCATGCGCTTAAGAGGACTCCTGTAATGAAGGACAGAGTTCGGGTACAGTTAAGAGAAAATTTCACAGTCAAGTTTAACAAAATTCAAAAATATGGAGGGTACAAGAAATGAATGTCAATAAAACTTTAGACGCAAAAGGTTTAGCTTGTCCGATGCCTATTGTAAAAACGAAAAAAGCAATGAATGAATTAGCGTCTGGAGAAGTTTTAGAGATCCATGCAACTGATAAAGGGGCTAAAAATGACCTGACAGCTTGGGCAAAATCAGGTGGTCATGAATTTCTAAAAGTTCAAGAGGATAACGGTATATTTAAGTTTTGGATAAAAAAAGGCTGAGGGTATCATCAAGATACCCTTTTCTTAAAAAGAAAACTATATTAATTTAATTATAGGATTAGCCAAACTTTCAAATTAAATTAGTAAAAATTATATCTTTACTAGTTTGTAGGATTTAATTCTTTCCATAATAATGTCAAAAAGTACCCTATTCATTTCCGGAAAAATGTTTCAAGGAAACTAGGAAGAGGTGAATATTGTGGGAAATCTTATTAAAAGTCTTACGGAAGAACGTTGCCCTGTTTGTGGAAAAAAGTTGGTAATTTCGGATCAAAAATGGATGAAGAGTATGTATGTCAAGTCATGTCCTGAAGGTCATATAAAAAAAGAGGTTTATCCACATTTACAAACTACTATTGAATATAAGAAAAATAGTCCTGAGCATAGATAAAGTTCATTTTATATAAATTTCAGGCTAGTTGAAAGCGTTTTCCTTTTGAGGCGAAGCCTTGCGGTGGGCAGAGGTTCTCGAAATGATCATGAACACAGTTGAAGGCAGACAACGAAGAAAGCAAGCGTTTGTCAACAGCCTGAAATCTAATTGTAGAATTCGTATTTAAAGGGGGGAAGAGATCATGTTAAAAAAACTGATCCCGTCTATTGATTGGCTAGGTCATTATAACAAAAATGATTTAAGAGGAGATTTATCAGCTGGTCTAATTGTAGCTATTATGTTAATTCCTCAAGGAATGGCTTATGCGATGTTGGCTGGCTTACCTCCTGTTATAGGATTGTATGCTTCAACGATCCCTTTGATTATTTATGCACTATTTGGATCTTCTAGACAATTAGCAGTTGGACCAGTTGCGATGGTTTCACTTTTAGTATTTACAGGTGTGTCTCAACTTGCAAAACCAGGGACAGATGAATATATTGCATATGCACTGCTACTCGCTTTGATGGTAGGTGTGATCCAATTAGTATTAGGACTTTCCCGCCTAGGCTTTCTTGTTAACTTTTTATCACATTCTGTTATAAGTGGGTTTACATCTGCAGCTGCAATCATCATTGGTCTTAGTCAGTTAAAAAATCTATTAGGAATCGATATTCCGAAAGGTTCGATTTTTGTTATCATAAGTAATGCAATTATGAAAGTCAATGAAATAAATATGGTAACATTTTTAATTGGCCTAGGGAGTATTATCATTCTTATATTACTTAAAAAAATGGCACCTAAATTTCCAGCACCATTAGTTGTTGTAGTTTTGGGTATTTTAGTAGTTCGTTTTCTTCAATTAGACCAAGTTGGTGTTAAGATTGTTGGTGATATTCCGAATGGAATACCAGCATTTTCAATTCCAATGTTTAATATAGAGGCAATTACGGCTTTACTACCGATTGCATTGACGATTTCATTTGTCAGTTTTATGGAATCTGTCGCAGTTGCAAAGTCAATTGCCAATAAAGAAAAATATAAAATTAATGCAAATCAAGAGTTAAATGGTTTAGGCCTGGCAAATATCTTTGGGTCATTTTTCTCTGCTTTTCCAGTTACAGGAGGATTTTCAAGGACAGCAGTAAACTATCAAGCAGGAGCTAGAACAGGTCTTGCTTCTATTATTACAGCAGTATTAATTTTTATTACGCTTCAATTCTTTACAGGGTTGTTTTACTTTCTTCCTCAAGCTGTATTAGCAGCAATTATAATGGTTGCTGTGTATGGATTAATTGATGCAAAGGAAGCAGTTCATTTATTCAAGGTAAAAAAAGCAGATGGATGGACATTACTAATTACTTTTATAGCAACTCTTACATTGGGGATTGAACAAGGAATACTAGTTGGAATCGGTGTATCCTTACTGCTGTTTATTTGGAGAAGTGCATATCCTCATATAGCTGAATTAGGATATCTTAGTGATCAAAATATTTTTAAGAATGTGAAGTATTATCCAAATGCCAAAACATATGAGAACTTGTTAATATACCGAATAGATGCATCGTTATATTTTGCGAACATCGCATTTGTTGAAGAAAAACTTCAACAAGCTATCCTTGAAAAGGCAAACATTAATAAAGTCATTCTAGACTTTTCGGGGGTTAATTCAATGGATGCTATTGCGCTTGACGAATTAACAAAAATCATAGAAGGCTACAAAAAATCTAATATAGAGTTTTATATTGCTGGAATTAAACAACCAGTCTATGAACTTTTTAGAAAAGCAGGATTAGATAAAAAGTACAAGGGGAAAATTGATTTTCTGTCTGTAGATCAGGCTCTTTGAAATGTAAAACTTGGGGTGATCTCATGAGTAAGCAAATAATGGCTGATAACAATCAAGGGTTTGTTAATAGTATATTAAAAGAGGATCCTCATTATTTTGAAAGGTTAAAAGAAGGGCAATCACCAGAGTACTTTGTAATAGCTTGTTCTGATTCTAGGGTCAGTCCTTCTATTGTTGCTAACATGCCACTGGGGAGTATGTTTGTTCACCGAAACATTGCAAATCAAGTTACTGATGATGATGCAAGCTTGAATGCAAGCTTGTATTATGCACTAAAGCATTTAAAAGTAAAAAAAATAGTTATTAAAGGGCATACTAGCTGCGGGGGGATAACAGCTGCTTGTAGCGGTAATAACGAAAAAGAGTTAAAGAGTTGGATTTCAAAAATAAAAAAAGGATTACCAGAAACATGTAATCTGTCTGAACAAGAGTATTCCAGACAGAATATATTACAACAAATAGAAAATTTAAAAAGTCATCCAGTTTACAAAAAATATGGGGAAGGCATTGAGGTTATTGGCTGTCTGTTCCATGTTGAGACAGGAAAATTAGAAAGAATTAATTGATCCAGCAAAAAATGAGTATGCCAAAAAACCTTCCTTTTTCCAATTGGAAGGTTTTGTTTTGCTTCCCTAGATGTGTTTTCTAAACTATATTTCGAAAAGTCGTTTTACTTCTCAATAATGCATAAATCCAATGTAAGAGCTTATTCGCACAAGCGATTATTATAATGGACCCATAAAACTAGACACCAAGAAAGGAAATTCAATCCATCCAACTAAAGAGTATCCTTTTCACAGGAGAACCTGTCAAGGGTAAAGGCATGCACTCGCAAGCTCGCCTTTGACAGAACCACCTCTGAAAAGGAAGTTTCAATTAGGATGGATTTCCTCAAAAAATGTTGAGGGTCAACCTTCCCTTATGGCAATGAGAGTACCTCTTACTCTTATTTCCATTTTAGCTCTTATAAAGACTATAAGACCGACCCCACCTTATTTATTGAAAAAAGTGTCTTGACGATGGAGTCCGCCATATATGGCTAATCCAAAAGGCTTTCCTTTTTCTCGTTTTTTGTCGTAAACTTTTCTTAATCTCTTATTTCTAGAGATAATCTCATGACTTGTTTCTTTACGTTTTGTATAGAGAATAATCTCAATTATAATTTTTTCCTCGTAAATAAATCCTTCAAAGATGTATGGTAATATAAATCAACTAATGGTTCAAAGTACCTTGAAGAGCGCTTGATTTTCAAAGGGACATTGAATTTAAAAATAAAAAAAACAGTTGAACAAAGAGATAAGAACAACGTAGGTAGAGGACGTTTAGTAAATAAATGACTGTATACAAACATCTTAACGTATAGTAATCCTGACCATAAAACATTCCAACCGTGAGCATATAGAATTAAGTGCTTTTTGTGAATCAAATATTCAACAACGGTACTTATTATAGTCCACCGTATGAAATGAATAAATTGTTTAAACAGGGTATTTGGCATTTTGCTTAAGAATACGAGCACTAATAGTGGAGTTATTATTAGTGTATGGACTGTTCTAAGAAAAAACCAATTTACTCTATAAGGAATAAACTCCCAAACGAGATGTCTTCTACATAGTAAATAATATATTGCATTAAATGAACTAACATAAACCATATTTTTATAATACTTAGGAACCTCACGCCAAGAATTACTGAAAATGGATACTAATATAACGCTTAGTATCAAAACGATATGCCTATTTCTAACTTTTTGTTTCTTTCTCATTTTAAACTCCTTTATAAAGTTAAAAACATTAGTAAGAGGTTTCCCTAAATAGACACTTTTACTTATAAAGTAACTGGTAAATAATTAAAAGTGAGGGATATGTATGAATAAGAACCCGATCGAGCATGTATTAGGAACAAGAGTAAAATTAATTGAATACATATTCGCTTCAATTTAAACACCGACATTCCTATTGCCTCAACGTAGCTTTATTTTTGATTTAAAATTGGCAACTTTGATTTATTCGTTATCGGTTATTCGAAAAATAAGCATATTCAAAGTTAAATTTGAATATGCTTATTTCTTTCAAAAAATCAACAATCAAGTTAAACAGTGCCTGATTAAAAAATTGACAAGTGGATGGATATAATGACTGCATTTAACTCAATACTAAGGTAAGTATTAGAAAGAAGGGAATGACATGTTTTATAAACGTTGTTTTCTTATTATACAAGGTTTTTTTATCTTATTTGTGGGGCTAGCTTATTCCACTAATTCAGCTCAGGCTTCAGTAGCATACCCATTACAAGCAAAATATTCAAATACAATGCTTTATAAAGCACATACTAATCAAAAAGTGATTGCACTAACTTTCGACGATGGTCCAGACACTCGATTTACTCCCTTGATTTTAGAGGTTTTGAATAAATATGAGGTAAAAGCTACCTTTTTCTTATTAGGGACACGAGTGCATACCTATCCTGATATCGTAAAACAGATATATAGTAAAGGGCACGCAATTGGTAATCATACTTATTGGCATCCCAAACTAACGGACACAGATGTAAAAAGTATGATATGGGAAATTGAAAAGAGTGAACAAGAAATTTTTTCGGTTATTTGTATTAAACCTGAATTGTTTCGTGCTCCATATGGGGCTATAAATGAAGACCAGGTCAGACAATTGGAGAAAATGGGGTATCGTGGTATAGGATGGTCTGTAGATTCGCAAGATTGGAAAAGCCTACCGGCAAACGTAGTAAAACAAAAAGTGTTGGATTCTATTCACCCTGGAGCTATTGTCCTAATGCATAGTGCCGGACATTGGACACAAGACTTAACAGGAACAGTAAAAGCCTTAGATGAACTTATTCCATATTTGAAGAAGGAAGGATATATTTTTGTTACCATTCCAGAACTTTGGTTATTAGAAAACACTAATGAAAAGGAATTCCCTAAATAATTGTAAGGTAAAACAAATAGAAGCTTAATGCTGGAAAATGAAGGTATATTCGGTCGTTTAAAATAGGATTTTTGTTTCGGAAGGATTCTTTAGTTTAGTCAAAAGTAGCGACTATAATAACCCCGTTTTCTTAAAATATTTTAAAACTATTCTCCATTAAAGGTGCCATTTATTGAATTTTTATAAAAAAATCATGCTATATTTCCAAAACTGAAACCTTTTTGATTCGGCCTTGCAACATCTTATGTTGCTTTATTAGGTAATTCTATATCTGCAGATAAGTTTTCTCCCCGGTTTTTGTTCCCTTTCCAGAAGAATAAAGCAGCAAACAGAATGGTCATGACAATTCCACCGGGATGTGAAAATTGATAAGATAAACCAAAACCAAGATTGCTATCATACAAAATATAGGTTAACACCATACCTGTTATGAATAGTTCTGGTACAAGAGAGACAACATAATTCTTCTTATGTTAATAACCATAATAGTGCTCCGGTAAATTATTGGTAACACTTAATAATCATTACTTTATCATTTCCAAAAACGGTACATATTATTTGAAATAAAACTCATAATATAGGTATAAAATAACAACTTTTAAGAGAATGAATAGGGATGAATTGAAATTATGCGCTGTTTAAAAATCGAATCCATTCTGCAAAAAATAAAGCGAAATACGAAAAAGTTACAAAAAGAAGAACGATCAAATTATTCAATTTCATTCTCATCGGATGTTCATGAAAATGAAGAAAAACTAAAACAACTGTTAGATTCAAGTGAGGATATCATTTTTCATGATTTCATCATTCCGTTACATGACGGCCACTCATTGAAAGCACTGTTAGTTTTAGTTGATGGGTTAATTAATGAAGATGCCATTCGCAATAATGTATTAGAGCAACTGACCGAGGAATCACTCGAAAGTCCTCAGGGAGAAGAATTAAAAAAAGTAAAAGAGAGGATTGCTATTTTTAATATAAAAAATGAAGATAATCTAGAAAAAGCTGTATTCCAACTACTGAAGGGCAATACGTTACTATTGCTGGATGGATATAGTGAAGGATTGGTGCTAAACGCACCAGGGTACGAGGTTCGTGCAATCGCCGAACCCCAATCAGATCGGGCTGTGAGAGGGGCACATGAGGGATTTATTGAATCATCACCTACAAATATTGCATTATTACGGCGAAGAATTCCACATCCTTCTTTACAGTTTGAAACCATAAAAATTGGTGAATTTAGTCAAACAGATATAACGCTGGGATATATAAAGGGCATTGTGGATCCTAAATTGATCGAACGGCTCAAACAAAGATTAGATCAAATTAAAGTGGATGAAATCAATAATTCAGGGGAAATTGAACAATTCATTGAAGACCATCCCTTTTCAATCTTTCCTACTATTGGAAATACAGAGCGTCCTGATGTAGCCTCAGCCTTATTAATGGAAGGAAGAATTATGATCATAGTTAACGGAGATCCGGTAAGTTTGTATATTCCATCTCTATTTCTTGAAAATATGAAAAGCATAGAAGATTACAGTTCTCGTCCTTATTATAGTTCCTTCATTCGCCTGATGCGCTTTTTTTCATTTATAATCAGTATTTCTTTACCAGTCCTTTATATTGCAGCCATTAATTTTCACAAGGTAATGATTCCATCTGAAATGATTGTTCCGATCATCCAAGCAAGAGAGACAGTTCCATTTCCTCTTACAATGGAAGTTTTCATGATGATTTTAATGTTTGAAGTTGTCCGTGAGGCTGGTGTTAGACTTCCTCAACAAATTGGCATTGCTTTAAGTATTGTGGGTGCTTTAATTCTTGGACAAGTCTCTGTCTCAGCCGGACTGGTTGGTGCACCGACCATTGTTGTTGTATCTATATCGTACATTGCCGCCTTCGTCATTACTCCAATCGCAGATGTTACTGCGTTACTCAGGATAGGGTTATTTATTGCTAGCAGCTTATTTGGGGGATATGGACTAATTGTCGTCATGCTTGGTTTATTAACACATATGATCTCTTTAACATCACTTGGGGTTCCTTATATGGCGCCATTTGCGCCTTTTTATTTTCAGGATTGGAAAGATTCACTAATTCGTTTGCCGTTAAGGTGGAAAAAACATCGACCAAAAAGCATACCGAATCAGCGTGCGCCTAGAATTAAATCATTACCTAAGACAGGTGATAAATGATGGGAAGGATTCTATTTATCATCCCTTTTTTATTTTTATTAATGGGCTGTTGGAGTAGCCAAGAACTTGATAATTCCGCACTTGTACATGGAATAGGGTTGGACAAATCTGACGGTAAATTACGAATCAGCGTCGAAATCATAAAACCAACTGGAGCAAGTGAACAAGGTGGTGGAGAAGGGGGTGGAGGAAATGGCCAGCATATTCTATTAGAAAGAGACGCGGACTCAATAATACAAGGTACACGAGCACTCATACGAGATGCGAAGCGCAGGCTTTATTTTGATCATGCTCGTTTATGGGTGATTGGTGAGGAATTAGCAAAAGAAGATTTTATTGGCTACCTTGATGAAAGCCGGCGAGATCAAATGTTTCGTTTAAATAGTTATCTTTTCATTACAGAAGGTAATCCAATAGATATTTTGAGTACTTCTACACTTTATGAAGATCTTTCGTCAGCTGAAATCGTCTCTGCTTTAGAACAAACACAATATATTGCAGAATATACATCCGTAAAATTATATGAATTTTATAAGTTAATTGAGGGACCTATTCCTAATGCCTATATGCCGATCATTCAAACAAAAAAAGAAAAGGATAAAACTATTACTTCATTAGACGGTACGGCCGTCATTAGAAATGATAAAATGGTCGGTAAACTAAATACACATGAAACGGTTGGGCTAAATGTCCTTTTGAACAAGGCTAAAAGTGGAGGTGAAACTGTATCTCTGAATGAGAAGGAGAAGGTCTCTGTAGAGATAAAGAAATCAGAGACAAAAATAAAGCCGACACTAGTTGGAAATCAGCTTAAAGCACATCTTAATATCGAGATAGAGGGAACGTTAGCTGATAATACGACGAAAAGCAATATAAATGAACAATGGATAAGTAAGGTTGAAAAGGAAGTATCAAACCTAGCTGAAAAATACGTACGTTTAACTTTGGATAAACTTCAAAAGGAATTAAAGACAGATATTTCAGGAATTGGGCTAGAAACCTATCGGAAATATCCAAAACAATGGCAAAATATCCAATCTGAATGGAATGAGATTTTTTCTAACGCAGATATAATAATTGATGTTCATACGAACATTACTCATCAAGGCCTTATAAATAAGAGTATAAATAGACATCACAAAAAGCCTTATAACAACCCTTATAAACTAAGGAATTAAATGATCAAAGAAGAAGGAGATTACAGTCATGTTAACAAAATGGGAGACACTTTTTTTATTAGTAATGACACTTCCAATCATGGGACATGTCGTGATTCTCCCGTTAATGCTCGATGTTGCCGGAAGAGATGCTTGGATTTCCATATTTCTATCACTCCCGGTAGCATTTATATTTGCAATCTCCATTTATCGCTTGAGGCTTAAATACCCAAAAGAAAATATCTCTGATATGCTTCACAATTTATTGGGGAAATTTTTTGGAACAATGCTTACGGTGGTTTTCATTATCTACTTTTTATTTTTAACCATTTTCTCTTTTGCTCTGTTAGTTGATTTCGTCTATATTGCTTTTTTGCCTGAGACCCCTCTGTTGGCTATACTCGTTTGGTTTTTGATCTTTTTTGTCTATGTAGCTATAAAAGGTATGAAAAGAATCGCCTTAACGGCTGGTGTATTATCCATAATTGCTATGGTGTCAGGGCATACAGTCACTCTATTGGACACGAGGATGAAAGATTGGAGTGAGCTTCAACCCATGTTTGAGTTTGGTTGGAGTCCCATATTATGGGGATCTTTGCTTCTCACTAGTATATGGATTGAATTGTTGCTACTTTTATGTGTGCCCATTCAAAACATTCGTGAAAAACGAATGTTTTTACTATGGAGTATTGGAATCTTGTTGAATGCACTAATGATGTTTTCAACAACTACCGGCAGTATAACAATTTTCGGATTAGGGCAGGCTGACAATTTCGTATATCCGGCATTAGAGCCGGTACGAATTATTAGTTTGGGATTTATTGATCGTTTTGATATTTATGGTTTACTATTAATGGCAGTAGGAACATATATACGTTGCAGCCTATACCTTCGAATCGCTTACGACATAGTTGAATCAAAGGTTTCTTCAAAGTGGATAAAGCGAGGTTGGTTTTTGGGGCTTGTTTTACTCGTATTTCTAGGTACTTACTATTTGTCAAAAGAACATTATCGGCTAGATAAAACGTTAGATATATACGCATATATGATTGTCCTGCTTCCTATTCCATTTTTGTTATTAGGTGTCTCTTATTTAAAAGGAAAAACAAAGCAGAGTTAATTTCCAAAAGGGGTATTTCATCTGAATTACTAAGAAAAACAAAACGCACGAATGCAGTTATCAACATTCGTGCGTTTTCATTTTGGAGGATTTTTACCTTGAAGGATCCTTATAGGAAAGCCCAAGCGATCGTTATTCGTTTAATTACACGTTATATAGAGCACCATCGATAGTGAATGAAGATGAGCTTACATAAGAAGCTTCGTCAGAAAGTAAAAACGCAATTACTTAGCTACTTCTTCAGGCTCCCATAGCGTTTCATTGGTACTGAATCGTTATTAGCTGCTACTGATGAAGTATTGACGATTGCACCCTATTTTTGTGCTTTCATTATCGGTAATACGTATTTAAGACCGAAAAGTATGCCTTTTACGTTATTTCCGTAAACGAAATCAAATTCTTTTTCTGTAATTTCTTCAAGTGGTTTAACTGGACCCTCAACGCCTGCGTTATTTACAAAGCAATCAATGCGACCAAATTTAGAGATTGTTTGGTCTATTTAATTTTTAACACTTTCTTCATTAGAAACATCTGCTTTTACTGCTAAGCTATTTTCTTCTGTTAAACCAAGCTAAGCTTGAACGGCTTTGATTGTGTCTTCCTTTCAACTAATACAACTTTCAACTTGTGCGTTAGCTAATTTTCGTACGACTTCTTTCCCGATACCGCTTACTGCAACTGTAACATTAACTACTTTGTCTTGAAATCTCATACAATTCCGTCTTCTTTAAAATAATATATCCAGCTATAAAACGAAATTTCCCAAAACTTAAAAAAGTGAGATGACCAACCATGACAGAACTTTTCTGGATTAACTAAAGACCTGAGATTCCCTTCTATTATAAAAAGTGTTACAGATCGAGGCCTCTACTAATAATTATTTATGCAATAAAAGTAACCCCTTATTATTGTTGAGGTGCGGAAGGAGTTGAAATGCTTTGTAGTGCCTGTTCTGCCTCGTTTGCATATTGATTTTGTACGGCTAGATCACCCAACGCAACTATTCCAACAATTTGTCCATTCTCAGTTATCGGCAACCGGCGAATTTGCTGCTGTGCCATCAAATTTGCTGCTTGATGAACATCCATATCAGGTGTACCTTGTACGATTTGCTGTGCAGTCATAACTTGAGATACTGGAGTTTGTGCATTTTCTCCTTGTGCTATCGTACGAAGGGTAATATCACGATCCGTTACAATTCCAACAATTTGCCTGCTGTTATTTATTACTGGGATAGCTCCGATATTATATTTGCTCATTAACGCTGCAGCTTCCTGTACGGTCTGTGTTTCGTTAACTGTAAGAACATTTGGTGTCATGATATCTCTTAATTGTGCCATGAAATTACCTCCAAATATATTTTTCCTTTATAGGATGAGGAACATTGGCGATATTATTAATGGTAACTTTATGCTAAATATAAGCTGCACCGTCTTTTATGAATTAAACCTAGCTATTGTGTAATGATAATAAAATTGTTTAATTTTGAAGCTGAAAAAACGCATTACACCGTTCGCAAATGTGGACGGTGTAAAAATAAAGTTGCTTAATTTCTTGTGAAGTTACTGATTATGGAAGTAACAATAAAGTCGTTTAAAAATCAAATCCTTATGCCACAATCGCGCCCGATTCCAGAAGACCATAGGTCTCTAACCTTCGATAGCTTCGGCATCTGACTTTGTTCTATGCACAGTGCCAAATGGATGCTCGGGCGGTGCATAGATTGTGTAAAGTTTTAACGGGATATTTCCTGTATTTGTTAAAATATGCCACATGCCAGCAGGGACCATAATAGCAGAGTCATCATATACATGCCTTACAAAGTTTAACTGATCTCTACTCTCGCCCATTTGTACAAATCCTTGACCTTCCTCAATACGTAAAAATTGATCTACGTCAGGATGAACCTCTAGACCAATATCTTCCCCGACATTGATACTCATTAAGGTCACTTGCAGATTATCTCCAGTCCATATAGTAGTTCGGAATGTGTTGTTTTGCCTAGCAGCCTGATTAATATTCACTACAAAAGGTTCTTTTCCATAGTCATTTAATATGGTACCAGTATATCCTTGAGTGTTTGGATATGGCCAATATTGGTTTGCATAGCGCATTCCATACGACATATTTCCATAGCCAGGATCAAACATATTACCATGATTACATATTGGCCCATGACCATAATAAGCGTTCGAATAATAAGGGGATATATAAAAAGTGTTATTCATTGAAACATTCCTCCAAAGACCTTTGATTATAAATTCATCATATGTCCCGCGTACTTAGGAGGTTATTGATAATTCTTATTCCGATATCTGGCCTATTACTGAAAAAAGCACAATAGATATGCGCCCGATTGTGGAATATTGAAAAACACGAAACTAACGTTATGGGTTTATGTTGTATCGATAAAGACGAATTTATGAAAAAATGCAAAAAATATCGAATTGAATAATGCACAATAAAAGATTTTCAGCGACTAGATGTTTTGACAAACCTTTCTTGACATAATTATATTCGTCTTCTCTCATATTAAATACGAAGGAGATGATGACATTGAAAATATTTGATGATGAGAAAAATAAAAAGAGTGGTCAGACAAATAAAGGTCAATCGAAACTAGGAGCAAGTAGAATGTCAAATGCCTTTGCTTCATTGAAATCACAACCGAAGGGCCAAGAAGAGATTTCCAAAGAGTTCCTTCCTACAAACAGTCAAGCAAGTAGAATGTCTAATGCGTTTGCTTCATTGAAATCACAACCGAAAAGCCAACAAGAGATTGCGAAAGAATTTGCCCCTTCTAAAGGCCAAACATTTAAGCATGATAATGGTGCAAATTTGGGTAATCAGAAACCTAAGTAAGGATAATTTTATTTTAAAAATATGAAAGCCTGTGAAATTTTCCTTGTTGTAAAATTTCACAGGCTATTTCATTTCAGAGGAGAGTTTTGTCCCAACCTTTGTTACAAAGAAAACTTATATTTATTCAAATACGGCTACTAAACGGCCTTTTACTTCATGATTTTTGAGTTTTTCTAAGCCTTTGTCGATCTCTTCAAATGGGATTGTGATAAGAGTTGGACTCATTTTTCCAGTAGAGAAGCAATCATATACACCCTTTAAGTCTTCTACTGACCCACCATTACTTCCTAGAAGCTTAATTTCTTTTGTAATCATTAAATAAGTATTGATATTGGATTCTAATTTACCCATACCAACAATTACAACAGTTCCTTGTGCTCTTACAGCTTCCAGTGCATCTGCAGTTGTTTGTCCAAAACCAGCAAAGTCAACAATAACGTCACATTCCGCTTCTTTCATATCTAGAATAGTATCGAAAACTTTATTAGCCCCTAGTTCTTCAGCAAGTTTTCGAGCTTCTGGAGAAACATCAGTAGCGTACACTTCGCAACCTTTAATCAACGCCATTTGCAATGCAAACTGACCAAGTCCACCGATACCGATAATTCCTAATTTTGTACCTTCTTTTGCTTGTCCAATACTGAAGAGAGCTCGATAAGCTGTGATACCTGCATCTGTTGAAGCAGCTCCTTCTACAAAGGAAACGCCTTCAGGAATGATTACGCATTGAGCTGCAGGTACACGTACTTTTTCTGCATACCCGCCGTCATAGGTATACCCAGCAGTTACTTTTGTTTCTCTATTCATTGGGTTAGCCCCGACGCGGTCTCCAACTTTAATATCTTCTACACCTTCACCCACTTCAATAACTACCCCGGCAAACTCATGCCCCATAATAACAGGACCATTTGGGAAAAGTGGCATCCAACCCGGATCTTGTAATGCTGCAACGTCCGAATGGCATAAACCAGCAGCTTTCACATCTATCACAACGTGACCTGGAATCGCTTGTGGATCTTCTTTTTCAATTAATTCTAGTGGTTTATTTGTACCTGAAAATAGCCAGCCTTTCATACAATCGCCTCCAATTGTTTTACTTATATAATACCGTATATTAACGCATAAGATGCATAAGGAGGTTCTGCCAAAAGTTGAGTATTCTTTAACAGAACTTGGCCCCCTATATATTTTGGAACATTCTTGTTCCATTAACCTCTTTTAATTAGATTATTTCATAACCCTCTTTATATTTTGTCATAAATTCCCAATTATCTTCAGTGGATCTCCTCCACAATCCGTAATTAATGGAATAACAGGATTTGCAGTTTTAAATAACTTTATTGTCAATCAACAGCTATTCAACAGGTTATCAATTTCTTGTTGATTATTGTATGGTTTTGATAATTATGAAGACCCGATTACGGTTATAAAATTGTCATACATATCCTTTCTTAATTTGTAAAGGAAAACCTTTTAAAATTAATTTCTTTCATGATCGGGCACATCTCAATAAGAATTCCACTCTTTCTTTATGCATAGGGTGTTTTTTCTGGAGTAAAGTAATAATTTATGGACTGAACGGTAAAAACCAATCATCCATTTCTTATCAATAAGGTACACCCTATTGATATAATTTTGGTTCCTTGATATCATTAGCTTGATAGACTCTCAATAACACCTATCAAAAATACATATTAAAAGAGGACGAAATATGATCTATGGATACGCACGGGTAAGTGCACAAGACCAAAACCTTGATACCCAAGTTGAAAAACTCACAAAATTTGGAGTAGATGAAATTGTAAAGGAAAAAATTAGTGGTGTTTCTAAACAGAAGCAACAATTGGACGAACTTCTTTCCAAAATTGCTACTGGTGATACTTTAGTTGTGACTCGAATGGATCGTCTTGGTCGAAACACTGTTCAGTTGCTGCAACTGGTTGAACAGCTTCGTGAAAGGAACATCCACTTTGTTATCCTTAATTTAGGAATTGATACAAGGACACCTACTGGTAAATTCTTTTTAACTGTAATGGCAGCATTTAGTGAGCTAGATCGAGAAATGATTAAAGAGAAGCAACGTTCTGGGATTAAATTGGCCAAGCAAAAGGGCAAATATCGAGGAAGAGTAAAAAAATATACGGATAAACATCCAGGAATGAACCATGCCATTGAATTACGAGAGACAACAGATAAAACGGTAAAGGAGATATGTGCCATTACAAAGGTTAGTCAGGCAGCGTTTTATCGCAAGCTAAAGGAAATGGAGGAAAAAGAGGGTGAATAATAGAATGTAAATTATTCCCTGTGTGGCCCCTCAATCCTCGAATCGTTTCCGTACCCCATAGGGGTTAGTAATTTTCAAATTCACCATCTTGAAGAACTCATGAAAGATGCTGAAATTAAACCTATGATCAATCAAGTAGAATATCATCCACGATTATCTCAAAATGATTTACATGA
>Ga0180215_1001639_pt1 | contig 24240 bp, 19 predicted proteins | sample eDN3rd37CBELigBY_FD_128871 | JGI IMG/M metagenome (GOLD analysis project Ga0180215, IMG submission 128871) | Enriched backyard soil microbial communities from Emeryville, California, USA - eDNA 3rd pass 37_C BE-Lig BY (version 2) (version 2) | ecosystem: Environmental > Terrestrial > Soil >...
AACGCCATGGCTACGCCGGTAAACACCCCCCTGGGGCTTCGCCCCGTCCCCCCGTCAAGGGGGGACAAGATAAGGAAGACTAGCTCGAACGCCATGGCTACGCCGGCAAACACCCCCCTGCCGGCTACGCCGTCCGTCCCCCCGTCAAGGGGGGACAACTAAAGGAAGACTAGGGGGGGACATGGCGAGGAACCTGATTTGGGGCTACAATTCCCTTATGGACTCTCTTTTCAACCAGCCTCAAGGCGCGTCCCTCTTCGATGCCGCCGAAGCCTCTCAAACGGCTCCCCCGCTCGCGCACCGGATGCGCCCCCGCAGCCTCGACGACTTCCTCGGCCAGCAGCACCTCCTGGGTCCCGGCACCCCGCTGCGCGACCTGCTTTCCAAGGATAAATTGCCGAGCCTGATCCTCTGGGGCCCCCCGGGAACCGGCAAGACCTCGCTGGCGCAGCTCATCGCCACTCAGACCAAGCGGGTCTTCGTGCCCTTCTCGGCGGTCACCAGCGGCCTGCCCGAGCTGCGCAAGCTCTTGCAGGAGGCCAAGGATCGCCGCCGCCTGGGGCAGGGCACGCTGTTGTTCATCGACGAGATCCACCGCTTCAACAAGGCCCAGCAGGACGCCTTCTTGCCGCATGTCGAGGATGGGACCGTGGTCTTGATCGGGGCGACCACCGAGAACCCCTCGTTCGAGCTGAACGCCGCGTTGCTGTCGCGGGCCCGGGTCATGGTCCTCAAGCACCTCGACGAGGAGGCGCTGCGCCAGTTGCTGGAGCGGGCCTTGACCGATCCGGAACGCGGACTGGGCTTGCCTTCCGATCACCTGACAGAAGAGGCCAAGGCCCTCCTGGTCGAGTACGCCGGAGGCGATGCGCGCTCGGCGCTCAACGCCCTCGAAACCGTCGCTCCTCTTAGCGAGCGCAGCCCCGAGGCGATCGTCGCGGCCCTCCAGAAGCGCCTGCTCCCTTACGACAAGGGGGGCGAGCAGCACTATGACGTGGTCTCGGCGTTCATCAAGACGGTGAGGGGCTCGGATCCCGATGCCGCGCTTTACTGGCTGGCGCGCATGCTCGAAGGCGGCGAGGACCCGGTTTTCGTGGCGCGGCGCCTGGTGATCTTGGCGTCCGAGGACATCGGAAACGCGGATCCGCGCGGCCTGATGATCGCGACGTCCTGCATGCAGGCGGTGCAGATGCTCGGCATGCCCGAGGCCCGCATTCCCCTGGCGCAGGCGACGACTTACCTGGCGGCGGCTCCCAAGAGCAATGCCAGTTACAAGGGAATCAACGAGGCCATGGCCATGGTGGCCAAGGTTCCGGCGTACCCCGTTCCGTTGCACCTGAGAAATGCGCCGACCAAGCTCATGAAGGAGCAGGGCTACGGCAAAGGTTACCTCTACCCTCACGATCATCCCGGGGCCTGGGTCTCGCAGTCGTACTGGCCGGATGCCCTGGAGCCCAAGCGCTTCTACATGCCCTCCGATCGCGGGGACGAGGCGCGCCTCAAAGCGCGCCTCGACGAGATTCGCCGTCGCAAGGGACCTTGAGTCAGTGTAGGACGCTGGTCCGGTCGTTGGCCTGCGGCGTGGCCGGCATCTGGTAGATCTCCTCGACCTTGCGCTGATGCCGCCTCAGGCGCGCCAGCATGTACCAGATATAGCTGGCCAGACACTGGTTGTCCGCCTCGAAGAAGATCTGCGCCGAGTCCCGGATCTGCCGGGAATGGACCGTCAGGTGGCGCGAGTGCTCCTGCGCCAGTTCTTCCAGCAAGATCTGCTCCGCTCCATTGGCGGCCGGTAGGTAATGCTTGAAGCTGCCCATCCTCGTCCCCCCCTTCTCGAAGAGGGCCACGGCCCTCGCCCGCTCGTCATCGCAGCGGTTGTGGGGTGTATCTGCAGGAAGGCTCTGCTTTAAATTGGCGTGATGCTGGCAGGTGAGGCACGTCCCTTCGTGCTACGTCATATTCTTTAACAAAGGGGTTGGGCCTGTCAACAGGCTAACCCGCCATCACGATGGGCCTAAAGCTTGTAGTGAGCGATGCTGCGGCTGAGCTCATCGGCCAGAACCGCGAGTTGACGGGCTCCCGCCGAGACCTGATGCATCGAAGCGGTCTGCTCCTGGGTCGTCGCGGCGACTTCCTGTGCGCCGGCGGCCGTTTGCTCCGAGATCGCGGCGATCTGGTCGACCGTGGAGACCACGCGCGCCGAGCCTTCCGCCAACTGCTGGGAGGCTTCCGAGATGCGGCCGATCTGGTCGTCGGTGCTGGAGGCGGCTTCCACGATGCGCTCCAGGGCTCCGCCGGCCCGGTGGATGACCACCACGCCGTCGTTCACCTCGGTGCTTCCCTGGTTCATGGTCGCGACCGCTTTCTCCGTTTCGGCCTGGATCTCCTGGATCATCGAGGCGATCTTGCCAACGGCCTCGGTGCTCTGCTCGGAGAGCTTGCGGACTTCCTCGGCGACCACGGCGAAGCCGCGGCCCTGCTCGCCCGCACGCGCGGCCTCGATCGCCGCGTTGAGGGCCAGAAGGTGGGTCTGGCCGGCGATCCCGTTGATGATCTCGAGGATCCGGCCGATCTGCTGCCCGAGGTCGCCCAGCCGGCCGACGACGGCCGAGGACTGCGAGACCTTGTGGCGGATCGAGTCCATCTTGGCGATCGCCTCGTTCAGGTCCTGCTTGCCCTGCTGCGCCGATTGCGTCGTCCGCACCGCCGCCTGGGCCGCCAATTGCGCGCCCGCCGCCACTTCCTGCGCGGCGTCCGAAATCCGGCTCATCTCCGAGGCCGTCCGGTTGACGCCCTTCACCTGCTCGCTCGTGCCCACCGCCAGCTGCGCGATGGTCTCGGCAATCTGCTGGGTCGCATTGAACGTCTGGTCGGAGGCCTTCTGCATGCTCTGCGAATGCGAGACCAGGGTCTGCGCGGTCTCACGGGTATGCCCCACGAGGCTCCGCATGCCTTCCACCAGCGCGCGGACGGCTTCCGCCGTCTCGCCAAGCTGATCGTCCACCCGCTGCGTGCAGGTCAGGTCGCCCTCGGCAGCCGAACGCGACAGCTCGATCAACGAGTGCAGGGGCTTGATCGAACGGCGGTAAGCGAACTCCAGCGCCAGCAAGCTGAGCAGGGTGAGGACCGTGGCCACGCCGAGGCCCACCATCGGACCTCCCAGGTGGTAGGCGATGAGCGTTCCGAAGGTGCTCGCGATCGCCGCCGCAATCGACGTCAGCTGGAAGCGCGCGAAGCCGCCGGCCCGGGCGGGCTTGGACGGTGCCGGGGGCGGAGCGGAAGGCCGGGGCTGCGGAGCGGGACTGGGGCTGAGCGCCGGGACGGTGGACTGATCGAGCACGAGAGGATCCTCCTTAAGCGACGAAGGCATCTTACCCCAAGCTCCTGACTCCCTACCAAACGCCCGCCGCCACGGAGGGGCGTGCTAGAATCGACTCGCTAGGTTCACGTTCTCAGGAGGTCTGCGGATGCGACGTCGCTTTCTCATGCTTTGGCTCGGGGCGCTCTTGCTTCTGGTCGGTTGCACCACACCGCCCATCACCACGCCGCAGTCCGAATCCACGGTCTACCTTCGCGACATCGTCCCCATCGTTCCGGAGTCTCCCACCCCGATGATCGTGCCGGCCGCCGGACCCTTCCCGCTGCCCGCTATGGGCGTCGACGTCCCATCGAACGCCCGCACGGTCACCTTGGCCTCGGCCATCCTGCACCTCGACCTCACCAACCAGATGAAGATCCCCCTGGGGCTGAAGATCTTCCTGTCGGGCAACCGCGACACCGTTTACGACGAGGCCAACCTGCTCGGCGAGGTCAACCTCGAGCCCGAGCAATCCGGCCGGATCGACCAGGCCGTCAAGGATCCTGCCATCTTCAAGGGCGAGAAGGTCTGGGTGGGCATCCACTTCAGCACTCCCGGCTCGGGCGGCATCGTGACCGTCAAGGGCAGCGACGCGCTCGTCATCCGCTCAAGCGCCACCGTCCAGGTCAAGCTCTTCTAGTCGCCGCGCACGCTCCTCCCGGCCCGGATCTCGCTCTTGTCGGGTGACACGGGCAAGGGTGGGGCCTATACTCCGCGAAGAGGCGAACCGCGAGACGTCAACGCTCGAGGGGGGTGCGCATGGCCAAGGTTTACATTCTCGACGACTTGCAGGAGACCGTCGACATCCTGGCCCCGCCCTTGCGCGACGAGGGGCACGAGATCATGACCGACATCGCCCCGATCGACTTCGAGCGGATCATGCGCTTCAAGCCGGATGTCATCACCTTGAACCTGTACCGGAAGCTCGAGGCGTTCGACCGCCCGATCGAGTCGCTCGAAGCGGACGTGCTCGGCTTCATCCCCCTCGTGGAGATGGAGCGCTACCCCGCGATCAGTGTCATTCCCATCATCCTGCTCGGCAACTGCCTTCAAGAGAAGGACGTTCCCACCTCCATCAACTACGACCTCTTTCTCAGCTTCCCGCGCGACGCGACGCTTTACCTGCCGAAGGTGGTGGAAATTGCCGCCACCGTGAAGAGCCGCCGCAAGATCAGCCGGTACATTTGCCCGCGTTGTGGAAGCCGCCTCACCTTCACCGCGACTCGCCAGGACGACCTCTTTTGCCCCCGCTGTCATACCGCGGTCGCCATCGTCAACCCGGATACCTGCATCGCCCGCACGAACGAAGGGAACTCATTTCCTTGCGACATGGCGGCCTTGACGCCTCCTCAGGCGCTTCCGGGCAAGCGCGACTGAGCGCCGCGACGAGGGCGGACGCGCCGGGACCCTGAACGAGCCCCATGGGCTCAAGGGGAGTGGCGTTCGGCCTGCTGAATGCGCCAGAGCGAGTGGTAGATGCCTCCCTGTTTCAAGAGCTCGGCATGCGTGCCCCGCTCGTGGATCCGCCCCTTATGCATGACGACGATCTGGTCGGCATGCTGGATGGTCGAGAGGCGATGGGCCACGATCAAGGTGGTGCGGTCCTTGGAGACGGTCTGGAGGGCCTCCTGGATGATCCGTTCGGACTCCGAGTCGATGTGGGCCGTGGCCTCGTCCAGGATCAAGATGGCCGGATCGGTCGCGAGCGCCCGCGCGAAGGCGATCAACTGCCGCTCGCCCAAGCTGAGGGTCGCGCCGCGCTCGGCGACCGGGGTCTCGTAGCCTTCGGGCAAGCGCATGATGAAGTCATGCGCGCCCACCAGGCGGGCGGCACGCTCGACGGCCTCGTCCGAGAGCTCCTGGCCGAGCTTGAGGTTCTCACGGATCGTCCCGGTGAAGAGGAAGACGTCCTGCTGGACCAGCCCCACGCGGCGGCGCAGCAACTCCTGGGGCAGGTCCTTGACGTCATGGCCGTCGATCAGGACGCGGCCTTCCTGCACATCGTAGAAGCGGGTCACGAGGTTGAGGATGCTCGACTTGCCGGCTCCCGTATGGCCCACGAAGGCCACGGTCTGGCCGGGCTTCACGAAGAAGCTGACGTCTTGAAGTACCCAGTGGGGAGGCTGATACGCGAAGCGGACGTCCTCGAAGGCGACGCCTCCCACGATGCCGGCCGGCCGGACGGGCTCGGGCGCGTCCGTGATGGCCGGAGGCGTGTCGAGGAGCTGGAAGATCCGCTCGGCGGACGCCATGGCGGCCTGGAGGATGTTGAACTTCTCGGCCAGCTCGTTGATCGGGTTGAACATATGCCGGACGTACGAGGTGAAGAGGTAGAGCACGCCGATCGTGAGGCTCGCCTGCAGGACCTGGTTGCCGCCGTACCAGAGGACCAGCGCCAGGGCCAGCATGGCCAGGAGATCCAGGACGGGCCGGAAGAACGAGTAGAGGACGAGCTGGCTCATGCCGGCCTGGTAATGCGCCTGGTTGACCTCCCGGAACTCCGCGAGCTGCTTGGCTTCGCGGTTGAAGAGCTGGACCACGCGCATGCCGTTGAGGTTCTCGGCGATGAAGGCGTTGATGCGCGCCAAGAGGGTCCGGACCTCGCGGAAGGCGATGCGGGCCTTCGTGCGGAAGATCCAGACGGCGATCGCCACCAGGGGCGTCACCGTGAAGACCAACATGGCGAGACCCGCGTGCAGCCGCAGCATGACCACGGCCACGCCGACGATCAGCACCAGGTCCTTGAAGAGGTTGACCAGAACCGAGGTGTACATCTCGTTGAGGGCCTCGGTATCGTTCGTGACCCGCGTGACCAGGCGGCCCGCAGGATGCCGGTCGAAGAAGCTGAGGCTCATGCCTTGCAGGTGGTCGAAGACCTCTTGCCGGATGGTCTTGATGATCGTTTGGCCGGTCTTTTGCAGGAGGACCGCCTCGCCGTAGGTGATGCCGAAGCGCGCCACGAGCACGATCAGGAACCCCGCCGCGAGCCAGATCAGCTTGGGGGCGTAGGCGCCGCGGAGCGCCGGCTCCAGAGCCATGGCCGGGGTGAGGATATCGTCGATCGCGATCTTGACCAGATAGGGCAGGGCCAGGCCCGCCACCGAGGACAGCGCCACCAGGAAGAGACAAAGCGCGAGGCTGGGCACATGGGGCTTCGCGTACACCAGGAGCCGCTTCAGGAGCTGGGTGTCGAGTTTGCGGGTGAGGGCATCCTCGTCGTGGATGCCGGCATTGATCGCCATCTATCCCTTCTCCTCTTCGAGGTCTGCGGATTCCAGGGTGGCTTCGAGCTGCTGAAGCTCCCAGAGCCTCCGGTACTCGCCGTCAAGGGTCAAGAGCTCGGCGTGCGTGCCGCGCTCGATGATCCGGCCGTGTTCGAGGACGACGATCTGCTCGGCATGCTGGAGGGCCGAGACCCGGTGCGAGATGAGCAAGGTCGTGCGGCCTTGCATGACGGGGAGCAGCTCCTCGAGGATCTTGGCCTCGGTGCGGGTGTCGACCGCCGAGAGGCAGTCGTCGAGCACGAGGATCGGGGCGTCCTTGAGGAGGGCGCGGGCGATCGAGACGCGCTGCCGCTGGCCTCCCGAGAGCGTGATGCCGCGTTCGCCCAGCATGGTCTCGTAACCGTCGGGAAGCTCCCGGATATCCCCATCCAGCTGGGCCATCCGCGACGCCCGGATGACGGGGTCAGTTGAACTTCCCTTCTTGTCCCCCCTCGACGGGGGGACCACAGGGGGGTGTTCCCCGGCGAAGCCACGGGGTTCCTCATCCGGCGCAAACGCAATGTTCTCACGGATCGACGTCGAGAACAGGAACGCATCCTGGGGCACCATGCCGATCGCCCGGCGCAGGGCTCCGGGGTCCAGGCGGTTCACGCAGGTCCCATCGATGAAGAGCGTCTCATCCGGCGGATTGAAGACCCGCGTCAGGAGGTTCGCCAGCGTGGACTTGCCCGAGCCGGTCCTGCCGACGATGCCCAGGGTCTCGCCGGGACGTACCTCGATGGAGACGTCTTCCAGGGCGGGCGGCAGATGCGGCGCGTAGCGGAAGCTGAGGTTTCGAACCGAGATGGCGCCTTGCCAAGACGCGGGCGTGACGGCTTCGGAGAGGGCGCGGACCTCGGGCACCTCCTCGAAGAGCGCCTGCAAGCGCCCCATCGAGGCGGTCGCCCGCTGGGCCATGTTGATGGTCCAGCCCAGGCCCGTCATGGGCCAGACGAGCATGTGCAGGTAGGATGTGAAGGCGATGAACTGCCCGAGGGTGATTTCCCCGTGCAGCACCAGGTACCCGCCGAAGGCGATGCAGATCAAGGTGCCGGCCCCGTCGAGCAAGCCCACGAGCGGGTCGAAGAGGCTCTGGACGCGGGTCATCCGGACGAAGTTCTTGAAGTACGCCTGGTTCTCGCCGGCGAAGCGCTGCTTTTCGGCGGCTTCCTGGGCGAAGGCCTTGACCACACGCGCACCCGAGACGTTCTCCTGGACGCGGTCACTTAGCGCGCTGAAGGCGGCTTGCACGGCCTTGTAGCGGTCGTGGACCTGTCCGCCGAGGCGGAACTGGATGAAGGCCAGGATGGGCAGCGGCAGGAAGGCGGCGACCGTGAGGCGCCAGTCGATCGCCAGGGCCATGACGGCCAGGGTGCCGATGCTGAGGGCGATCGCGTCCCAGCCCGCCATGACGCCTTCACCGGCCAGCGCGCGGACGGCGTTCAGGTCGTTGGTGGCATGAGCCATGAGGTCGCCGACCTTCTTGCGGTGGTAGAAACTGGCCGACAAGCTCTGGAAATGGGCGAAGAGCCGCTCGCGCAGGTCGCGCTCAATCCGCCGGGCGGTTCCGAAGACGTACATGCGCCAGATGAACCGGAAAACCGCCACCCCGACCGCCAATGCCAGGACGAGCAGCGCTTGCTGGGCGATTCCCGCCGAGTTCAGGGTGCCTTGGCGCAGCGCGTCGATGAACTGCCCCGTGATCCAGGGGATGGAGAGCTGGCCGACGTTACAGAGGCTGAGCGTGAGAACGCCGATCAGGTAGCGGGGCCAGTAGCGGCCGAGGATTCGGGCGAGTTGAATCAAGGACTCACGCATGGCTCAAGGCTTTCTGGCGAGGTTCGCGGACCAAGGCGAAGAGGGCGGCCGCTCCGAGGGCCCAGCAAAGGGCGGAGAGGCCGAAGACGAGGGAAACGCTGAACCGGTCGGCGAGGGTGGCTCCGAGCATGCCGGCGAGGAAGGTGGCGGGGGCGATCGCCAGATTAAACAGGCTCGCATAGCTGGCTTGGCGTTCTCCGCCCAGCTCCATGACGAAGTTCAGCTCGAGGCCGGCCACTACGTGCAGCACACACCCCAGAAGGAAGAGGCCCAGGGCGTATACGGGGAGTGAGGGAGCGATCAGTAGCGTGCTCAGGGCCATTGCTCCGATCACCGAGCCCGCCACCAGCATGACTTTGTTGCCATGGCGATCGGCGATGCGGCCTCCGAGGTAGCCGAAGGCGATCTGCGCCATGGGCAGGGCGATGGCGAGCATGTTGGCTTGGCCCATGGTGAGGCCGAAGCGGGGGAGCGTGTGGACGATGGTGAAGGCGGTGCCCATGGTGCCTCCGGCAAGCAGCATCCGGACCAGGATGTAGGTCCGGAAGTTGGCGTCCTCGCGCAGGATGCCGGGGAGCTTCCGCCAGAAGGACGGGCGTTCTTTGGGGGCCGGGGCGGGAGGGAAGCGGGTCATGGCCATGCAGCCCCAGGAAGCGGTGCCCAGTAGCCAGGCGATCGCGAAGCAGGCCACGAAGCTCCAGGGCGTGCTCAGGTTGGCCAGCAGCCAGCTTGCCGCGGCGATCGTGAGCAGGCTGGTGGCTCCCGTGAGCGAGGCGCGCATGCCGACGAAGCCGCCGCGTTCGTTGACCGGCAGGATCCGGGAGACCATCTCGGTCCAGATCGGGAAGTTGATGCCCATCATCGCGGAGTAGCCCGCGAAGATCAGAAAGAAACACGGCAGGCGCCATCCAGCGGGAAGCAAGGGGACGCCAATCAAGGCGAACTGGAAGAGGCGCGGCAGAATGGTCGCCAGGACGAAGGTCCGCCGGAAGTCACGGCCATGAGCGACCCAAGCGGCGCCCAGGACCTGGGTGGCGGTGGTGCCGAGCAGGAAGAGGGTGGGGATCAGGCCGATCAGAAACTTCGAGTCCGTGAGGGAGGCGACGAAGAGGGGGAGGACGCTCACCTGGGACATGAAGTGCGTGCCCGAGGTGAAGAGAACCCCCTCGACGACGTTGAAGCGGTAGTTCCACCGCGCATGCATGGGTCAGCCTCGATTCCCTTGAAATCCGCGCAATTACGCGATCGTAAGGGATGAACAGGTGCTCGTCAATGCTTGGGAAGAGGTGCCCTGGACGAGGGCGTCATGCGGGGGCCTGAGCCAGGAGTCAGCCGCCGCAGCGCTTGCAGACCGTGAAACCCTTGGCCTTGGCGTCCGCGGCCGACGGCAGGACGATGCGGTTGGCCTGGGAGATGCTCGCGCCCGACGAGCAGGTCTGGTCGTGGAAGATCCGGCTCTTGGCGTTGGCGATTACGGACGTGGCCGTGGGGGCGCGATCGAGCGCGCTTTCCGTCATGCCGCTGCTGGCCCCGTTGGACGCGTTGCCGGGCGCGCGGCCCGATGCGCCGCCGTTGCGCTTCTCGCGCCGGAAGTCCCGGGGGCTCTGCTCCAGGCCGTCCTTGGAGTTCCAGATGCCCTTGCCTTCCTGGCGGGCGAGCTTCTGGGCCTGGGTGAATTGGTCGACATGCGCGACGTTCGGCGGGTACGTCAGGAGCATGGCGTAGCCTTGGCGGACGAGTTCGTAGTTGAGGAAGGTCTTGCCGACGTAGGCATACGCCAAGAGGCGCCCGTACTGGTCGCGGGGCTGGACGTCGGTTTCGAGGCGCACGACCTTGCCCAGGGCCAAGCGTTCGGTGAACGTCTTGGCGCGCTCCCCCCAGGGCTTTTGAGCCATCTCGGGGGTGTCGATGCCCACGAGGCGCACCTTTTCTTGGCGGTTGGGATCCACCTGCACGACCAAGGTATCGCCGTCGGAGACCTTCACGACCTTGCCCTGGAGGGCCGGCGCGCTGGACGCGGGCAGGGGCAGGGCCAGGAGTGCCGCCGTCAGCAGGCCACCCAGGAAGAGCCGTCCTTTTTTCCATTGCAATCCCAGCATCACGTCACTCCTTGAGAAAGATCCATCGGTCGAGTCCCTATCATACCCTTAGCGCCGGGGGACGGCTCCGGTGAGTTGCTGTTCTGGCGGGCTTCTCGGCGCAGGTAAGGCTTGAACGCACGCCGCATGTGGTCTTATACTGGTTAATGGGCTGTTTTCTCGGTCTAGTGCCGGGTTTGAGCCGAGGCGGCTTTATCGAAGCCCGAGCCATGACGAGGCGAGCCAAAAAGGAGTTGCGCGTGAACCCAGCGGAGCAATCCCCCGCCCAGCGAGGCCACCTGATCGTAATCGGGGGAGCCGAGTCCAAGGAACTCGACAGCCAGATTTTGACGACGGTGGTCGATATGGCGGGTGGACGTGACGCCCGCATCACGGTGATTGCCACCGCCTCCTTGAGTCCCCAGGACCGCTTCGAGACGTATCAGCGCCTCTTCAAGGGCATGGGCGCGCGCGAGGTTCACTTCCTCGACATCGAGAGCCGCGACGACGCCAATAACCCCGCAAACGCCCAGCTGGTCTACGAGAGCACCGGCGTCTTCATGACGGGTGGCGACCAGTCCCGCCTGTCGTCGATCCTCGGAGGCTCCGAGGTCGCCAAGGCCATGCACCGCGCGCACAAGCGCGGCCTCCTGATTGCCGGCACCTCTGCCGGCGCGTCCGCCATCTCCGAGCACATGATCGTGGAGGGCGGCCAGGGTCTTCATCCCCGCAAGCACATGCTTCACCTCGCTCCGGGTCTCGGCCTCTTGCGCCGGGTCGTGCTCGACCAGCACTTCCTCCAGCGCCAGCGCATCGGCCGCCTGCTGAGCATCGTCGCCCAGAACCCCTTCATCCTGGGCCTCGGCGTCGACGAGGACACCGCGATGGTCGTCTGCCCCAACTACGACTTCAAGGTGATCGGCTCGGGAGTCGTCACCATCCTCGACGGCCGGGACATCTCCCACTCCAACGTCACCACGGCCGCCGCCGGCGAGCTTCTGGCCATGGATGGCGTCAAGCTGCACATGCTGCCTTCGGGTTTCGCCTATAACATCGAGACCCGCATCCCGCTCGGCGCCGACTGGCACTGTGGCTGCCCCGTCCCCGCCCAGACCGCTCCCGCCCCCCGGGTGGATGAGGCCCTGCTCTAGCTCCTGAGCGAGAGTCGTCCCGAATCTTTACCCCAACTCTGGACCCATCCCCTTCCCTCAAACAGGAGAAGAAGCCGTGAAGATCCTCGAACGTCGAGTCCTGCGTGGTCCGAACATCTGGTCGCCTCGCCCGGCCTACTGGTTGGTGGTCGATCTCGAAGACCTGTACGACATCCCCTCGTCGGCCGTCCCCGGCTTCACCGAGAAGCTGACCAAGCTCATCCCCTCGCTTTCCGAACACCGCTGCTCGCTGGGCTATCGGGGTGGCTTCGTCGAACGGCTTCACGAAGGCACCTACATGGCGCATATCCTCGAGCACACCCTGATCGAGCTCCAGTGCCTCGCCGGGGTGGACGTGGGCTTCGGCAAGGCCCGCGAGGTGAAGGGCAAGCCCGGCCACTACAACGTCGTCTTCTCGTACAAGCTCGAGAAGGTTGTCGAGGAGGCCATCCCCGTCGGCGTCAAGATTATCGAAACACTCGGCCGCGGCGGCGACATCGACCCCAAGGAATTCGCCGAGGATATATCGAACCTCAAGTACTGGTATGAGCGTCACTCGCTCGGGCCTTCGACCGCGGCCATCGTGGACGCCGCCAAGCGCCGCGGCATCCCGACCACGCGCATCACCGACGAGGCCTCTCTCTTCCAGCTCGGCCTCGGCAAGTACCAGAAGCGCATCCAGGCCGCGCTCACCTCGGAAACCAGCAATATCGCGGTCGGCGTCGCCTCCGACAAGGACCTGACCAACGCCCTCCTGCGCGAAGCCGGCATCCCCGTGCCCCGCGGCGAGGCCGTGACCACGCTGGCCCGTGCCCAGGAAGTCGCCCGCCGCATGCGCGGTCCCGTGACCGTGAAGCCTCATTACGGCAACCAGGGCAAGGCCGTCTCCTGCGACCTCACCACCCCCGAGCAGGTCGAGCAGGCCTTCAAGTGGGCCCGGGAGTACGGCCGCTCGGTTTTGGTCGAGCAGTTCATCCGCGGCAAGGATCACCGGGTCCTGGTCGTCGGCGATCAGGTGGTCGCCGTCGCCCGCCGCGTTCCCGCGCAGGTCGTCGGTGACGGGACGCATACCATCCGCGAGCTCGTGGACATCGCCAACCTGGACCCGCGCCGCGGCGACGGGCACCTCAAGCCCCTCACCCGCCTCAAACTGGACGCCGGCGCCATGGCGGTCCTCGCCAAGCAGGGCGTCGACCCCGATACCGTTCCCGCCGAGGGGCAGGCGGTCTTGCTTCGCGAGAACGCCAACCTCTCGACCGGCGGCTCGGCCATCGACCTCACCGAGATCATCCACCCCACCAACGCGGCGCTCTGCGTCCGGGCCGCCAAGAAGGTCGGCCTCGACGTCGCCGGCATCGACGTGGTCTGCGAGGATATCTCGATTCCGCTCGACCTGCAGGGCGGCGCCATCATCGAGGTCAACGCGGCGCCCGGCATCCGCATGCACCAGCACCCCTCCGAGGGAGAGCCGCATGACGTGGGTGCGGCCATCGTGGACATGCTCTTCCCGCCCGGCCAGCCCGTCACCATCCCGATTTACGCGGTGACCGGCACCAACGGCAAGACCACCACCACCCTGATGGTCGGCCATGCCCTCCGTCAGGCGGGCATCCGCACCGGCATCACCACCACCGAGGGCATCTACCTCGACGGCACGCGCATCTCCAAGGGCGATTGCACCGGCTACTGGTCGGCTCGCACCGTCCTCACCGACCCCACGGTCGAAGCCGCCGTCCTCGAGACCGCCCGCGGCGGCCTCTTCAAGCGCGGTCTGGGCTTCGAAGCCTGTGACGTCGCGGCGGTGCTCAATATCCACGACGATCACCTCGGTCAGCACGGCGCCGAAACCCTCCAGGACCTCGCCCGGGTCAAGAGCCTCCTGGTCAAGTACTGCAAGGGCACGGTCGTGCTCAACGCGGACGATCCGCTCGTGCTGCAGATGGCCGAGGAGGCTCCCGAAGGCACGAAGATCGTCCTCTTCAGCATGCAGGATCATTCCACCGCGCTGGAGGAGCACCTCGCCAAGGGCGGAGAGGCCGTCTACCTGCGCCGTGGCATGATCATGGTCGCCCGGGGCGAGCACCGCATGCCCCTGGTCGAAGTCGCGAAGCTTCCCGTGACCCTGGGCGGCCGCGCCCGCCACAACATCGCCAACGCCCTCGCGGCGGTCGCGATGCTGCTCAACTCGGGCCTCAACAAGGATCAATTGGTCAACGGCCTCTCGACCTTCCAGTCCACGATCGAGCAGAACCCCGGCCGCCTCAACATGGTCCGGGTCCGGGACTTCACGGTCATGATCGACTACGCCCATAACGCCGCTTCTTATGAAGCCCTGGGCGAGACGGTGAAGCAGCTCGAGCACAAGCGCCTGATCGGCCTCGTGACCGTGCCTGGCGATCGCTACGACGACAAGCTCAAGGAAGCCGGCGCCATCTGCGCCAAGTACTTCGACGAGCTGATCGTCCGCGACATGAACGATCTTCGGGGACGTCCCCGCGGGGAAGCCGCCCGGATCATTCATCAGGCGGCCTTGGATGCCGGCATGGCGCCCGAGCACTGCCACATGATTCCCGAGGAGCCCGCGGCCATCCAGTTCGCGATGGACATGGCGCAGGCGGGAGACCTGGTGGTCTTCGGCTGTGCGGATACCGAGGATGCCATCAACGCGATCATCGCCCAGGCGGAGGGCATGGGGCCGGCCCCCAGCCTCCCGGTCGTGATGCCGGGCCTCTAAGCGAGGCGTTAAACGAAAGGACGGGTCCTGTTTCAGGGCCCGTCTTTTCGTTTGAGCGGCAAGGTTCCTCCGGGGGCGTCGATAACCTTGGGGAAACGCCGCGGCCTCGCCGAAGGGAGGGTGTATGCCGATATTATGGGGCCGAATCACGCTCGCCGCCGTGCTCACGGCCGTGGCCACCCCTGCCGCCGCCCATGCGGAAGTCTATCGTCTTGATGGGCGCGTCGCCCTCGAGCCTGAGTCGCGTCTGGAAGCGGCCCCGTCCAATCGTTTGACGATCCCTCCGCTTTCCGTAGGGCTCAGCGTGGTCACCCCCCTGGCGCTGACGTCTATGGGCGGCGGCCTCTTGGCGCTAAGCGGCTATCCTTCGGAGGTCAATGCCCTCAGCGTCATGGGAATGGCCGTCGGGGCGATGGCGCCGCTGGCGCTGGGTGCCGGCCAGGCCTATGGCGGCGATCCGCAGCGCGGCTTTTGGGTGGGGATGGGAGCATACGGAATGATCGCCGGATCGTTGCTCCTGAGTTTCGGGGCGGCGTCTGCCGTCGATTCACAGGCCATGTCGCCCGGGGGCCGCTCCGCAGGCTCGGGTGCCGGTTTGCTGGCGCTTTCCATCGGGGGCGTCATGACGGCGGGTTACACGATCTGGGCCTTGCTTGACGCCTATCAAACCTCCGTCCGCCACAATGCTTCTATTTCAGAGGGTTCGCGAGATTAGCCGTTCGGGGGACGAGCCCCTGTTTGATGGCCGTCGGGGAGATCAGGTATACTCAAGGGGCGGAGCTTCGGCTCCGGCCCTTGTTTTCAAGCTGTAAAGAAGGTCCTCATGCTCAAGACGGCAGTGACCAATTCAGGCATTGACATGTCTTCGATTCCCGACACGATGAAGGCGATCGCCAAGACCGAAGCGGGCCCTGGCGCGAAGCTGCTCACCGTTCCGGTTCCCCAAATCGGCCCCCGCGACGTGCTGGTGAAGGTCAACGCCACCGCCGTCTGCGGCACCGACTTGCACATCTACACCTGGGACGCCTGGAGCCAGGGACGGGTCAAGCCCCCCCTGACCATGGGCCATGAGTTCGGCGGAACCGTCGTGGCGGTCGGCGAGGAAGTCCTCGACGTCGCCGTCGGCGACTACGTCTCGGCGGAGACCCACGTGGTCTGCGGCACCTGCTACCAGTGCCGGACCGGTGACAAGCATATCTGCACCAATACCAAGATCCTCGGCGTGGACATTCCCGGCTCGTACGCCGAGTACGTCGCCATCCCCGCCAAGAACGCCTGGAAGAACGCGGCGACCCTGCCGCTCGAATGGGCCGCCCTTCAAGAGCCCCTGGGTAACGCCGTTCACACGGTGCTGGCGGGCGACATCGCGGGCCGGACGGTCGTCATCAACGGTTGCGGCCCGATCGGCATCATGGCCGCCGGCGTCGCCAAGGCTTCCGGAGCGGCCGCCGTCATCGCGATCGACATCAACTCGTACCGCCTGGAGCTGGCCGGCAGGATGGGCGCGACCCATCTCATCAAGGCCGACGAGCAGGACGCGATCGCCGCGGTCCTCGCGGCGGTGCCGGGTGGCGTGGATGTCGTTTGCGAGATGTCGGGCAACGCCAAGGCCATGCGCGATGCCTTCAAGATGATCCGTAATGGCGGCCGTTACTCGATCCTGGGCATTCCCTCGCAGGACGTGCCCCTGGATATCGCGGAGATCGTCTTCAAGGGAGTCACGATCCAGGGCATCACCGGGCGTCGGATGTACGATACCTGGTACCAGGTCGCGAACCTCTTGAACTCGCGCCAGCTCGACCTCACGCCGATGATCACCCACCGCATGGCCCTTGAGGACGTCGAGTCCGCGATGGACCTCATGAAGGCGGGGCTCTGCGGCAAGGTCGTGCTGACGCCCTAGAATGGCCGCAGGCCGGCACCTTTAGCTGTCCCCCCTTGACGGGGGGACAGCCGGCGTAGCCGGCAGGGGGGTGTTAGCCGGCGAAGCCACGGCGTTCCTCGTTACTAAGGAACCTGGGAGCAGTGACACCCCCCTGGCTTCGCCAGTCCCCCCGTCGCTCACGCGAAGCGTATCTGCGCCCACAGGCGCAATGGGGGACAAGATAGGGAAGATTAGGTCGAACGCCATGGCTTCGCCGGCCAACACCCCCCTGGCTTCGCCAGTCCCCCCGTCGAGGGGGGACAACTAGAGGAAGATTAGAGGAGAACCTCATGTCCTATAACCCGTTGGCCTACCTCGATGTCGAGCTCGACGACCTCAAGGAGCGCGGTCTCTTCCGCCCCTTGCGCATCCTCGAAGAGCGCCAGGAGGCCGAGACCGTCTTCGACGGCAAGCGCGTCATCAACCTCTCGTCCAACAACTACCTGGGCCTCACCACCCACCCGAAGCTGATCGCCGCTGCCCATGAGGCGATCGACAAGTACGGCGCCGGCTCCGGCTCGGTCCGCACCATCGCGGGCACCATGAGCCAGCACATGGAGCTCGAGGCCAAGATCGCGGCCTTCAAGCACACCGAAGCCGCCCTCGTCTTCCAGTCGGGCTTCACCGCCAACGCCGGAACCGTCTCGTCGGTCCTCGGCAAGGAAGACGTGATCATCTCGGATGAGCTCAACCACGCGAGCATCATCGACGGCTGCCGCCTCAGCCGCGCCAAGATCACCGTCTTCAAGCACAAGGACGTCGCGGATCTGCGCCGCGTGCTCGAAGAAACCAAGGGCAACTATCGCCGCACGCTCGTCATCACCGACGGCGTCTTCTCGATGGACGGCGACGTCGCTCCCTTGGCCGATATCGTCGAGGTCTCGGAGCAGTACCAGGCCATCATCATGGTCGACGACGCGCATGCCTCGGGCGTCATGGGCAATCAGGGCCGCGGCACGGTCGATCACTTCGGCCTTCACGGTCGGGTGCATATCCAGGTGGGCACGCTTTCCAAGGCCATCGGCTGCCTGGGCGGCTACGTCGCGGGCTCGCGCGCGCTGATCGATTACCTGGTCCACAAGGCGCGGCCGTTCTTGTTCTCGACCTCGCATCCGCCGGCCGTCACGGCGGCGGCGATGGCGGCCTTCGACCTGCTTCAGGAGGATCCCACCCTCATGGAGCGGCTCTGGGACAATACCCGCTACTTCAAGGCAGGCCTCGAGGCCCTGGGCTTCGACACGGCGGGCTCGGAAACCCCGATCACCCCGGTCATCGCCGGCGACGCCAAGCTCGCGATGGAGCTCTCGGATCGCCTCTTCGCCGAGGGCGTCTTCGCCCAGGGGATCGGCTTCCCGACGGTGCCGAACGAGAAGAGCCGGGTGCGGACGATCGTCACCGCGACCCATACCCGCGAGGAGCTGGACGCGGCCCTGAAGGCCTTCGAGAAGGTCGGCCAGGAACTCGGCCTGATCGGTAAGTCGGCCGTCGCCCGCTAGCAGTATCGTCCGCTAGCCACTGCACCAACGATCAGCCCGCCGCCGTCACGCAAGGACGGCGGCGGGCTTTAGATTGACGCCGGGGCGTCGAAACTTATGCCTTGACCTGGAGGGGCACGTCTTGCGACGCGCTCTCGCTCGCAGTGACCGGGAAGGGCAGGATCACGGCCTTGACCTTCTTGGAAGGGCGCTTGGCGCTGCGCAGGAAATGCGACTGGCACCGCGATGAGCAGAAATAGTACTGGTCGCCCTCGTGAAGGACGGGCCCCAGGGCCTCATTCTCGGCGAGAATCTGGCCGCAGACCAGATCCATGTGCATGGTGGGGGGAAGCCAATCGATTTCTTGCGCCATTGCTGAACTTCCTTTCGATCCTCATTGGTCGATGGGTCGCCTCGATCATCCGAATCTGGCCTCGCGATGCTGCTGCCTGACCGCGCCCGGTTGCGGAAGCCCGTTTCTTGCGGGTTTCATCGCATGCCTCGTCGCTTCTCTGGGGCCCCAGCGGGACCTTCGGGGGAACGACGACGAAGACGGCTCGATCGGGCTGCATGGAAGGGGGTTGCGAGGCGGGGATCGACATCGATCCCTCGGATGGAGTGATTATGACGTTTTAGTGAAGTAATGTAAAGGGGGAAGCGGTTTAAGAATAGGGGATCCCCATGCCGCGCGCCTTTGCCCCTCTCGCCATGATGACCATACCGCTTCGGGATGTCGTGCGCTTGTCTGCTACGTGACGCCCACGTGAAGCCCCAAAACCGCAACCACTCAAGAACGCCCGGAAACGGCAAAGCGCCGGTGCCTGCAAGGCACCGGCGCCAACTCCTTCGACGCCCGGACGCGACGCCCGGAGGAGGTCTAGAAAACCTCTCGGACGATGTCCCGGTCGATCAGGCTCGCCGCTTCCCGCGCCCGCGCGTGGAAGCTCCCCGGCACGCCCGGCACGTCCCGGAACTGCTGGAGCATGTCGATCACCTGACGGAAGTGCCGCACCAGCTGTCCCTCGTCGATTCCCGACTCCTCGATCAGCTCCGCCCAGATGCGGCCCTCGGCCCAGGCCTGCGTCAGACCCACGTAGTCGGTCACCACGTTCAAGGGAAGCTCCTCGAGCCCATGGCGCTTCAGGGACTTGTAGAGCCCCTTCGTCGTCTTCGCGAGCTCGTCCACCAAGAGGCCCAGCTGCGGATCGTGGCGCATCGGCCGCCAGAACATCCGCCCGCGAATCGGCTCGGCCACGATCATCGAGGTCGCCGCCGCCAGCAGCGGCGGGCTCAAGGTCAAGAGCAGCTCGGAGGTCAGGGCCTCGGAGGCCACCAGCTCATTGGTGGTGCGCAGGTTCGCCAAGGCCACGCCTCGGGCCAAGAGCTCCCGGTCCCGGATATAGCCTGCGTCCTCCAGGAACCTCACCAGCGCCTGGAACTGCCGCCAGTGGTTGGAGTGGATCGCCTCGATCTCCTGATCGTAGCGCGCGATCTCGCCGTCCAAGAGCTGGGAGAGCTTCACGTTGTCCATGCAGCGCTTGTTCTTCACGCATGGCGTCGCCGGGTGCTCCTCGATCTGCTTCAAGAGCCCCTTCAGCTTCGCCCGGGCCTTGGTGATCTGCTCGGGCTCCGTGATGGGCGCGAGCAAGGCGTCGAGGTCCAGCCCCGTCTCTTCCTTCCATTCGTTCCAGGTGGGATGGTAATCCCCGGTCGAATGCTCCTGCTGGTAGCTGAGCCGCGTGGCCTTCTGCATCACCTCGGGGGGGATTCCCGTGGCGGGTGCCACGGGGACGGCCATGACCAGGTGGCGCGTGCCCAGGCGTGCGAGCGTGCGGGGCTCCACGAGGACCGTGTACTGCATGTCGCCGGACTTCACCTGCTGGCGATCGAGCAGGATGGCGATCTGGGGCGTGGGCATGCCCCCGCGGTGGACCAAGAGCCAGCCTCCGATGGGCGTCTGGTTGAGGATGGCGATCGCCGATTCCCGCGCCAGGTACTGCCGCTCGCTCACCATGGCCGAAAGTCGCTTTCTCAGCGAGTCGCGCTGGTTGCGCAGCACCTGGTGCTCCTCGAAGAGGTCGAGGCCGATGGGTTCGCCGGTCTGCGGGTTGCGAATTTGGATCTTCTCGCGCTTCTCAATCGCCCGTTGACGCAGCGCGATCAGCCGGTTGGCGGCGTCCGAGCTCTGGAACTGGCTGAAGCTTTGCTCGACGATCCGCCGGGCCATCTCGGAGTCGTAGCGGTGATGCAGGTTGATCACCATGTTGAAGTTCAAGGTGAAGCGGCTACGCAGGGGTTCTGCGGGGCTCTTGACCAGCTGCCCGACCTCTTGGGGCCCGTAGCGGTGGCTGGAGAGGATCACACCGTAGCCCACGGGGTCCATGCCGCGCCGGCCGGCGCGTCCCATCATCTGGTGGAACTCCGAGGCGGCCAGCATGCGGTGGCCGTCGTCGGTCCGCTTGATCAAGGTCGCCATGACCACGGTCCGGGCCGGCATGTTGATGCCCGCGGCCAGGGTCTCGGTCGCGAAGACCACCTTGATCAGGGCCTTCTGGAACAAGCGCTCGATCAGGAACTTCAACGGCGGAAGCAGGCCTGCGTGGTGCGGCGCCGCCCCGTATGGCAGCAAATCCAGCCATCGCTTGGTGTTCACCGAGCCCAGCATGCCGGGAGTGGCGGCGACGGCGTCTTTCACCATCTCTTCGATCTGCCGCCGTTCCTCGGGGGTGGTCAGCTCGAGATCCGCGGCGATCACGTCCTTGGCCTGGGATTCGCAGCCCATCCGGCTGAAGACGAAGTAGATGGCCGGGAGCATCTTCTTTTCCTTGAGATCCTTCACGACCGTGACGGCGTCGGGAGGTTCGACCCAGCCGTCCTGCGAGAAGCGCTTGATCGCGAGGCGGCCGTGCTGGTTGAAGAGCTTGGTGACGTTGGGGGTGGCCACGTAGGATTCCAGGGGGACGGGGCGCTCGGCGTGAAGGATGACGCTCATCGGCTTGTGGACCTGGCTGACCCAGGTGGCGAGCTCGTCGGCGTTGGGAATGGTGGCGGAAAGCGCCGTCACGGTGGTCTGCTTGCCGAGGAAGACGATCGTCTCCTCCCAGACCGTGCCGCGGCCTTCGGCGGCGATGTAATGGGCCTCGTCGAGGACGACCTGGCTGACGTCGGCGACCGAGCCGGGGTCCATGTGGAGCATGTTCCGGAGGATCTCGGTGGTCATGATCAGGATCGGGGCGTCGCGGTCGATCACGACGTCACCGGTGACCAGGCCGACCTGGCCCGGCAGGGCTTGCTTGAGGTCGCGGTACTTCTGGTTGGAAAGGGCCTTCAGGGGGGTGGTGTAGATGCAGCGCTTCCCCTGCTGGAGGGCGAGGTAGACGGCGAACTCGGCGACTACCGTCTTGCCCGAGCCCGTGGGGGCCGAGACCAGGACCGAGTTGCCGGCGGCCAGCTCGCGGATGGCCTGGAGCTGGAAGTCGTCGAGAGGAAAAGGCTGACTGGCCTGGAACGCTTCAACCAGTCTGTCGGGCGTGGTGTCAATCATGAGGCTGCTGCCGACCTTTCTCTTCCCGTTTGAGACCCGAACCTCGCAGCCGCTTCCGGATGACGCGTGATCGTCCGGCGGCAGGCGCATGCTGCGAGGATACCACGCCGAGATCGCCTGGCCAATGCTCAACCGGGGGACCTCACCCGGGCGAGAGGCCGAAAAAAAAGCCCTTCGTGCCTGGCTTGGAGCCGCTAAGCCAGGCATCGCGCCCTCGGGCTGCCGCCCTTGCTTTGCCCATGCTAGGATGTTTCCCATGTGGAGCATCGAGGAGCAAAAGTGGAAGCAAGGCTTCGGGGCCGTCTGCGGGCTCGATGAGGTCGGCCGCGGGCCCTTGGCAGGTCCGGTGGTGGCTGCTGCCGTCGTCTTGCCCCGCCGGGGCGACGCGGACTTCGAGGAAACCCAGCGGCGATTGACGGGGCTGACGGATTCCAAGCTGCTCAGCGAGCGGCAGCGCGAGCGCTTCTACGCGATCATTCCCGAGGTGGCCCGGGCCTGGGCGATCGCCGAGCTTCCCCCCGAAGAGATCGACCGCCTCAACATCCTTCGCGCCTCGCAAGAAGCCATGAAGCGCGCCCTCGCCAAGGTTCGCCGCAAGCTGAAACCCGACGTCCTCTTGGTTGATGGCCACCTGGTCCTGCCGGGGCTTCGCGTTCCCCAGGATGCCGTGGTGAAGGGGGATTCTCGGTCCATGTCGATTGCCGCCGCCTCGGTCATGGCCAAGGTTCACCGCGATCGCGAGATGGACCGGCTTCACGTCGAGTTTCCCGAGTACGGCTTCGACCGCCACAAGGGCTATCCCACCCGCGAGCACCTGGAGGCGCTGGAGGCGCATGGCCTCACGCCGCATCACCGCCTGAGCTTCGGGCCCTGCGCGCGCCTCTAACCTTCCTTTAGTTGTCCCCCCTTGACGGGGGGACGGCCGGCGCAGCCGGCAGGGGGGTGTTGGCCGGCGTCAGCCATGGCGTTCCTTTTTCAAGGAACCTGGGAGCAGTAACACCCCCCTGGCTTCGCCAGTCCCCCCGTCAAGGGGGGACAACTAAAGGACGATTAAATCATCGCCGAGACGGACGAAACCTGCGTGAAGTAGGTCTTGAGCACCTCTTCCATGGGCTTCTGGCCCGGGGCCCATTCGATCGGGCGCTGGATGAAGAGCGTCGCGGCTTGCTTGCGGATGGGGTTGAACCAGTCCACGATCGAGAGCTTCTGGACGTTGATCTCGGAGATGCCCGAGAGCGCCTTCATCACGGCGGCCGGCTCGGCCTCCTTGAAGGTCTTGTCGAAGAGCACCAACTCGTCGAAGGCCTTGCTCCAGACGCCCGCGGGCCAGACGATGTGGACCGGGTGGCCGGCTTTCTCGGAGACCTGTTTCTCGACGTCGGGGCGAAGCTCGGTCAGGGCCTCGGCGGCACGTTTTTCGATGGCCTTCGAGAGAAACGGCAGCACGCGCGCGAGGCCAATCTTGTCCAGGCCTTCGCGGGCGGCTTGCAGGGCGCCTTGGGCCGTCAGGGCGTTGGCCGAGGTCACCTCGCCCAGGCGATCGAACTTGAAGATGGCGCTTCCCCATTGCCAGGCGCCCTTGAGCACGCGAAGCGGGTGGGTGAGGGCGTCGATCAGCTCGAGGCCCTTGCGGGGATCCTTGTTGAGCACTCCGGCGGCCGCGGGCGTCTGGGCCGCCACGGGAGCCGCCACCTGGACCGGCGAGGAGGCCGAAGGTGACGTGGGCGTTTTCGGGAGTTGAACTCCGTAAGCGCCTCCCGCTCTGACCGGCATGCTGGCGTAACCGTGAATCGCCATGGGCCCCTCCCTCACTCGAATTAACAGCCTGTGAACGGCATGGCAAGCCATTCCTAGTCGAATTGTCGAGGCGGCTCGGGAGGATCTTTCGAGGGGTTCCAAAGCTTAAGCGAGGCTTAGCATGGTCTTAAGTTTTGCTCTCCGGGGACGGCTAGGTATCCGAGACGACGAGGCCGAGGAGGTCGGCGAAGGTGGCGGCGAGGGCGAGGGTTTGCTCCCCGTCGATGAGGGCGCCCCGCAGGTCCGCGGCGTTCACGATCAGGCCGTCGAGCCGCGAGCCGCGCAGGTCGGTGCCTTCGAGCTTGGCGCCGCGCAGGTTGGCGCCCGTCAGGTCACAGCCTGCGAACTGGACGCCCCGCAAGTCGGCACCCTGGAAATCGGCCTCGACGAGCTGGCTTTCCTCGAAGCGCACGTCGTGAAGGACCGCGTAGCGAAACAGGGCCAGGTCTGCCTTGCAGCGCGTGAAGCGGACGTCACTGAGTTGAGCCTCGCTGCTTTGCAAGCCCGTCATGCGGCAGTCCACGAATTCCACGCGATCGGCGTTCAGGTGGGTCCAGCGGGCGTTGGAGCAGTCGGACTTGGAGATCCGGACGTCGCGAAGGCGAAGCCGGGGGGCTTGTAGGCCCGTGAAGTTGGCCTGGTCGATCACGACGGCGTCGAAGCTGGCGGATTCGACTTCCTGGCCGCTGAGGTCCCAGCCGCTCACGGCGACGTCCATGAGTTCGGCCGAGGGGGCTAGCCGTTCGGGAGGCAACAACAAGGTCTCGAGCTGCGCGGGCAGGTCCGGAGGCGCGATGCGCCGGGGTTTCGGGCGTCGCATCGGCTAGCGCGGGGGGCTCTGGGCGCCGCCCGTGATCGGGTTCAGCGAGTTTTCGCGGAGGTTGATGACCGAGCCGCTCGCCGCCTCGACACCGGCTGAAAGCGGGCCGTCGCCCAGGTCCAGGATCCAGAGAGGAACGCGGAACAGCTCGTAGTAAGGAAGCAGCGCGAAGGTCGCATCCTCTGTCAGCCAGGGTTCGCCGCGGGCGATCAAGGCGTCCTTGAGGCTCGCCATGGCGGTGGGGCTGTCGATCTTCCAGTTGGCCGGGAACTCCGTGG
>Ga0180215_1001644_pt1 | contig 24165 bp, 22 predicted proteins | sample eDN3rd37CBELigBY_FD_128871 | JGI IMG/M metagenome (GOLD analysis project Ga0180215, IMG submission 128871) | Enriched backyard soil microbial communities from Emeryville, California, USA - eDNA 3rd pass 37_C BE-Lig BY (version 2) (version 2) | ecosystem: Environmental > Terrestrial > Soil >...
GATCGACGGCGTTCTGGTTGGCACCGACACCGTCGCTGCTCGGGGGACACCCCACGCGGATCAGCTCAACGACGCGGGGACTTTCAATGGCCACACGCGGGGACTCTCACATGGCCATGGACAATAGGTCCGTTGGCCCCTTCCCCGTTGGGGCGCGTTGCTGTACCGTCCGACATGTCGGACCTCGCTTTCGCTCAGATGGCATCGGTTCGACCACGCCCCGGGCTGTCCCACCAGCGCCGGGGCATCGCCCTGTTTTGGCGTTTACACAATGCCTCTCCGTGGCCGCGCCGTCAACTACCGTCACGCCCCGGTGGGCAGGCTGGTGGACGTGGACGACCTCCTCGACGCGCACGGCGTCGCCGCCCTCTTGGGTCTGAGCCACCCGAACGCGGTAAGCACCTACAGGCGCCGCTACCACGACTTCCCCGACCCGGTCATCGACTTCGGGTCCGGGCGCTGCCTCCTTTGGCATCGGGACGACGTTGAGGGCTGGCGGCCACGACGGGGCGAAGGTCATGACTGACGACAATCGAGACGTCCGCGTCGTGCTGCTCGTGAGATCCACGCCCCGCGGCCTGGCGGCGCTGACGGGCGACCTCAGACAGGCGGGGGTGGACGGCGAGGCCGCCGACCGGACAACCGAGTCGCATGGCGCCGCCATGGACTTCGCGATCAGCGCTGGCGGGCAGGTGGCCGCCGTGGTCGTGTGCGCTGGGGGTCGGGCGCTGATCAGTAGAGCCTTGGAGCGGTGGCGACACCGGAGGCTTGGCACAGCTGACGTAGTTGACGACCATCGAGAGCCCCGCGGGTACCTCTAGCCCGTCCTGGCGGAGCTTCCTCGAACAGGCGTTCGAGTCCTACCAGCGCGGCAAGCGGTAGTTCGGACCAGGCGTCGGCTTCCCCACTTGGGCCGGTCGAGCGCCGCGATCACGCGATCCCGGTGCGAGAGGTGCTGGCGAACGTCTACGCTCTGTCCACCCACTTGGCGGAGGGCGGGGGAATGACCCTTTACGACCGGCTGGGCGTCAGCCCCAGCGCGACGGCGGCGGAGATCCGACGCGCATACCAGCTCCGAGCTCAGCTACTTCACCCAGATCGCCACGGCGACAGCGACCCCGACATCACTGCTGAGGCGAACCGGGCGATGGCCTCGCTCAATGATGCGTGGGCGGTCCTCAGCGATCCAGCTCGTCGCGCGGCGTATGACGCTTCGCTTGGCATTCGCTCGGACGACAGGCGAGCGGAGCAGGACTACCAGCGGCCAGCCGGCGAATCCGAGCGGCGTCGAATGCCCGGGCCAGGAGAGTGTCGCCTTTGCGGCTGGGCTCCAGCGGTCCACGTCGCGCTCCGCTCAGAAACAGGCAAGGTTTTTTGGCGAACACGCCGGTGGACCGAAGGTCACCTCTGCCGGTCATGCGGGCTTGCGACCTTCAGGCACATGACGAACCGGACCCTCTACACCGGTTGGTGGGGAGTCATCAGCTTCTTCACAAACTGGCTCACGATCGCTCGCAATATCGGAGCGGCTGCCCGCCTTCGCCGGCTGCCTGAGCCCTCAGGTAGAGATGCGAACGTACTGACACCCGCGACACATCCGATTGATCCCGGGCGGCCGCTTCCACGGCGATTCGGTCCCTACTTTGCAGCGATGGTCCTGGCGCTCTTCGTCGGCGCAGCACTTTCCTCCTCGCAGGAGCCCGGCGATGTCGCTACATCCCGCTCTGCCGCAGCCTCGGCGGCCGGGGGTGCGACTGGAACGACGTCCGATCTCACAGCCCTCAACGGTCGATGCGTCGCCATTAGGGGCGGCCGAATCACGGATGTCGTGGCCTGCAATGGCAACGAGGACGGGCGGGTGGTGGCGGTTCCTCTGTTGGCAAGCAACTGCCCGCTCAGAGCCAATGTGTACTTCGAGGTCAGTGGCTCCCGGCGCGTTCTATGCGTTGACCTGAGGTGACCCCGCGAGCCAACCGTCCGGGTTGTTCGCGTGGGCCTGCACCAGCGTGTACTCCCACCCCACCGCCGCCTCCTTCGCCTCGGCATCATGAGCGCCGTAGTGTAGGAGTCGTCACGCGTACGGGATCGAGCCCGGCTGCATCCGGTGCCGCTCGATGTAGGCGTCGAGGTCGGCCTGCGCGATGCGGTATGTACGGCCATCACGGACGGCCGGGATCTCGTCCTCGTCGATGAGCCGGCGTAGAAGGACGCGGCTCACGCCGACGTAGCGCCCAGCCTGGCCGAAGGTCATCGGATCGGGAGGAACCGCCACGGCGTTCCTGTCGGCACAAGCGTCCAGCAGTGGAGCGAGCGCATCCGCTACTCGCAGCCAATGCCATCACCGTCCCGGTCGAGGTGCCGGCCGTAGCCGGGGTCACCCACGTGGACGGGCGCAGCTCCGGCCTCTCGAGCCGCTGCACAGTTCCGGTAGTAGGTGGAGCCCGCTGCAGTCCTCGGGGGCGGTTCGGGCGCTGAGGTCGTGGGCGGCGCGGTTTCCGGGGGCACCGTCGTCGGAGGTGGGGCAGTCGGACGTGCCCCAACGAGGGTTCCAGGATCGGAGCCGCAGCCCGCGAGAACGTTGCGGAGGCGGCCCGCCTCGGACTCGTCCATCGAGAGACCCCATACGACCTTCACGCGCACCCAGTCCGCCGCGTACCCGCACCACGCATCCCTGTTCGTCGGCATCCAGTTCGAGGGATCCTTGTCGGACTTCGCCCTGTTCTCATCGTCCACGACGGCGATGAGCGCTTCGGGTTGATCGAGGTCGTTGGCGAACGCCCGGCGGTGCTCCTCCGTCCAAGCCCACGCCCCGGAGTCCCACGCCTCTTTCAAGGCCACAAGGTGGTCGATCTCCAACTCGCTCGGATCAGCGTACTCGCCGTCGTCGTAGGGCGAATACCACGACGTGCCGATGAGCCCGCAGGTGCCTTGTGCCGGGGCGAGCGCCTCGGAGGCAAGCACCTCCTGGCGGGTGTCGCACCCATCCCCGTCCGCGTCGACCCAGTGCTCGAACAGGTCGCGGTCGTAGCCCTCCCCGTGCTCCCGCTCGACCGTGATCGAGTTGAGGGCAGCGAGCACGTCCGAGGGCATTGCAGCGGTCGTCGGCGGGGCGGCCGTCGTCGGAGGCAACGTTGGAGGAAGGACCGTCGTTGTCGTCGGTTGGGGACCGCTCGTCGAGGGAGAGACGGTTGTCGACGGTGCGGGGTCGCCCGCCGAGACCGTGTCCTCGGAGTCGTTGTCCTCGGTCAGGTTGCCGATCACGCCGATCGCCACAAGGGCCACGACGACACCGACCACCCACTTCCTCCGCCGCGACCAGCCGCGTCGCGGGGGCGCCGGTGGTGGAGGGGCAGGGGCGACGGGGTGATCATGGTGGCTCCTGGAAGCGAACGATCCAGTACCCTAGACCACGCGTTCATGCCCCGTTCGGGGGAGTCACCCGGCCGCGCTTGGGTGCCGCGCCTCGCAGGCCATGAGCGCCTCGATCAGGTTGAGCACTTGTTCCCTGGTCCATCGCGCCTGCTGGCCGGGGGAGAGCATCACGACGCTGCGACGGAGCCGTTCGAGTTCGTGTCGGTTCATACGGCGAAGGTAACGAACAGACGTTCGACGAACAAGCGTCGCGGACCGGCGCAGGGAGCGTTGCAAGCTTTCGTCGGGTTTTGGCCGGTGCGATAAACTCCACTAAACCTTGTTAACCTGCCGCCGTGGACCCGCGCAGGAACCCCTACACCCCCAACGCGGGGGCACGTCCCCCTGTCCTGGCCGGTCGAGAAGACCAGCTTTCGACATTCGACCTGCTGCTCGACCGCCTGCTTGAGGGGTACGCCGAGCAGTCCATGGTCATCACCGGTCTGCGCGGCGTCGGGAAGACGGTGCTGCTCTCCGAGTTCCGTAACCGCGCCCGCGAACGCGACTGGGCTGTGGTCGAGGTGGAGGTGTCGAAGCACGACGACGCGGCGTTCCGGTCGCTGCTCGCGCGAGAGGTTCGTCGTGCGCTGTTGGAGATCTCCCCCTCAGCAAGCTGGCGGGACAAGGCCAGAAGGGCTGCACAGGCCCTTAAGTCCTTCACACTCACCGTCGAGCCCACGGGTGCAATATCGGCAGGCATGAACGTCACCCCGTTAGAGGGTGTAGCGGACAGCGGAGCGCTCGATGCCGATCTCACAGATCTGCTGCTTGCTCTAGGGGAGGCCGCGATCGATCACGCCACCGGTGTCGTCTTCTTGCTCGACGAAATCCAGTTCCTAACCGTCGCCCAGTTCGAGGCCCTGATCGCCGCCCTACACCGAACAGTGCAGCGTTCGTTACCCATAACGATGGTGGGAGCCGGGCTCCCCCAGGTCCCTGAACTGGCAGGCGAGGCGAAATCGTACGCAGAGAGGCTGTTCAAGTTCCCGGCCATCGGCGAACTCGGGCACGACGACGCCCGGCAGGCGCTTGTTGAGCCAGCCACTCGCCGAAGCGTAGGGGTCGATGACGAAGCCGCAGACTTCATCGTCTCGTACACGCAGGGCTACCCGTACTTCCTGCAGGAGTTCGGCAAGGCCGTGTGGGACATTGCCCCCGGTCCGCGAATCGCTCTTGACGACGCTCGCGCCGCGCTCGACATCGTCGAGGAAAAGCTCGACGGCAGCTTCTTCCGCGTCCGCCTCGACCGCACGACAGCCCTCGAACGGGCGTACCTCCGCGCCATGGCCGAACTTGGACCAGACCCACAACTTGCCGGCGATGTTGCAGGAATCCTAAACCGAACTTCTCAGCAGTGTGGCCCAACACGAGCGAGCCTGATCGAGAAGGGGCTGCTCTACACCCCGAGCTACGGCTACGCCGCCTTCACGGTTCCCCAGTTCGACCGCTTCATGAAGCGGGCTGTTCCGCTGGTCGTCCCGCCTCTCCAGCAACGCCGGCGCCCCAACCGCGACGGGCGCTCGCGATAGAGATCCTCGGGACGCTGCCGGTCAGTCCGCGCTGAGTCCGCGGGACGTCCGCACTCGCCCAACGCGACCCAACCCCTGCCAACGATGTAGGTCGTGCTCAGGGGCAGTACGACGGCGACGATGCACGTCAGAACGTCGAGCGGAACGGTTTCCTGGACCGCAGGTCACGGTGCCAGCCTCGCCCTGCAACTCCGGCACCTTGCCGGGCGCTAGCTCCGCTCTCGATCGCGACCGCAGGGAGCGGCTTGTGGTCACGCAGTGGTCACGAACGCGTGACCACAAGCCCCTACGCGTCGGCACGACGGACGCCGGAGACCGGCTAGAACATCCTGCTCAGAGGCACTGTCAGTCACCAGATCGCACCACGCCTCATGGTCTCGGCTGGGTTCGAATCCCAGGGGGCGCACCAACAGTCCTCGTCAGGCGGGCGGCGGAGACGGTTCGAAGCCCACGCCGCCCGACCACGTGACCAAGCGGGGGCTGTGCTGCTGCGCCGGCCCGCCGTCGCCACTACCGTCGTTCCCAGGCGATCCGGGGGGAGTGCGACGTGCAACTGGACTACGGCATGGTCGACGCCGACAACCACTACTACGAGCCGATGGACGCGCTGACGCGCCACCTCCCCGACCACAGGCGCCGGGATGCCTATTGGGTGACCGAGGACGAGACCGGACGGAAGCGGCTCGTCATCGGCGGGCGGATCTGGGACTACCTCGCGAACCCGACCTTCGATCCGATCGTCCGCCCCGGCCTCCTCGACCGGCGCAACGTCGAGCCGATCGCGAACCGGCCCGAGTACCGCGATCCGGCGAAGCGCCTCGCACGCTTCGACGAGCAGGGCATCCACAGCTCGCTGATGTTCCCGACGCTGATGAACGGTCTTGGCGAGGTCGTGGGCGACAACCTGTCGCTCCACGTCGACCTCGTCTGGTCCTTCAACCAGTGGCTCGAAGAGGAGTGGGGCTTCGCCTACGGCGACCGGATCTTCGGCACACCGCTGTTCAGCCTCACCGACCCCGACCAGTCGGTGCAGATGCTGGAGTGGGCGCTCGAGCGAGGGTGCCGGGCCATCCTGCTGGCCGCTGGACCCATCCGCACCGCGGTCGGTTGGAGGTCACCGGCAGACCCGGTCTACGACCCGTTCTGGGCGCGCCTGGCCGAGGCGAAGGTGCCGGTCTGCGTCCATGCAGCGTCGAACCTCAACCGCCACTCGGGCGAGTACACGGGCCACTTCGAGCAGCGACCGATGGAAGACCAGACGCTCGATGCCCTGATGAACAGTGGCCGAGCTGTCTCCGACTTCTTCGCCGCCATGGTGTGGCAGGGCGCCTTCACGCGCCACCCCGAGCTCCGCTTCGTGTCGATCGAGAACAAGTCGGGCTGGGTGCCCGGCCTGCTGACCCGGTTCAAGGAGTTCCAGGGCAGGCGCTTCGGCGCCCACAACTACATCCGCTCGAGCGTCGACCAGTCGCGGACGACCGAGGACCCGGTGGAGGTGTTCCACCGCTGCGTCTACGTCACCCCGCACTGGGAGGACGACATCCGTGGCCTCCTGGAGCTCCTGCCGGTCGAGCGGATCACGGCCGGCTCTGACTTCCCCCACTACGACGGGCTCGAGGAGCCGACCGACTTCGCCAAGTTCGTCGACTGGATGTCGCCCGAGGACCAGCGCAAGGTGATGCGCGACAACCTCGGCACGCTCCTCGCCTCCGTGTAGCGGCGCCGAGCCTCGCCCCGCAGGTTCTGGGTTCGAACCCAGGGGGGCGCACCAGCAAAGCTCTCCGGCGAGGACATCGAACCGGACGAGGGGACTCTGCCATGGCCGTGCTGACGGGGAAGGTCGCCATCGTGACCGGCGCGGGGCAGGGCGTCGGGGCGGGCATCGCCCGCGCGTTCGCACGCGAGGGGGCCAAGGTCGCCCTGCTCGGGCGCACCGTCGGCAAGTGTGAGGCGGTCGCGGCCGACATCGCCGGGTTCGGCGGCGAGGCGATCGCCGTCGCGTGCGACGTGCAGCATCGCGACCAGATCGAGGCCAGCGTGGCGCAGGTGGTCGACACCTGGGGGCGGCTCGACGCGCTCGTCAACAACGCCCAGGCGACGACGTACGCCTCGATCCGCAAGCTGACCGACGACGACCTGCACGCCATGTGGGAGGTCGGGCCGCTGGCCTGCTTCCGCTTCATGCAGGTGTGCTTCCCGCACCTTCGCGAGACCGGGGGCAACGTGATCAACCTCGGGTCCGGCTCGGGGATCCTCCCCCAGCCGGCGATGGCGGGGTACGCGATGACGAAGGAGGCGCTCCGCACGCTCTCCCGCGTCGCCGCGGTGGAGTGGGGTCGCTTCGGTGTGCGCGTCAACGTGCTCTGCCCGTTGGCCGACTCGCCGGGCGCGCAGGGCTTCGACGACTCGACGGGTGCCTACGAGGCCGTGCGGGCGCAGGTGCCCCTCGGGAAGTGGGGCGACGCCGAGGCCGACATCGGGCGCGCCGCGGTGTTCCTCGCCGGCCCCGACGCCGGGTACGTGACCGGCACCACCCTCATGGTCGACGGAGGCTTCACCTACCTCCGCTAGGCCCTGGCCGGCGCCACCTCTGCTGAGGACCCCCGTGGCATCACCGTCACCTCACCGATCATCACAGGTGATGAGTCCTCGGGGCACGAAGCGTCCGGCGGCTGGGCCCAAGCGCTGTGGCGCGGATCATCTGCCTCCCGCGACGGCTGGTAGCCCCCTACCCTGAGCTGGCCGCCGATCGAGATCTCGTCGCCGTCGTGGAGCTCGATCGGATCGCCGAAGGTGCCACCGCCGGCGTGGAACGTGATCGAGTGTGACGCCGCGTTCCACACCACATCCGGCTCGTACCAGACAACGAGCCTCTCCGTTCCGTTGTACGACTCGAGCGTCACACACGTGTCGCCGATCCGCAGGGATCCCTGGGCGATGGACACAGCCGGTCCGGCGATGGTCGATCTTCTCGGTGCTCGCACGACGACGAGCGGTCCGAACGGCCGCGTGGCCTCGTCACCATCGTCGGAGCATGCCGGTGCCATCATGGTGAGGCCGAGCACGAGGGCGACCGCTGCTCGACGACGCCCTTGCCACCGCGCCGGCATCGCGGTCGTCGTCACGCTTCGAGTCGCGACCGACCTCGTCATCACTGGCACCGAAGCTGGTAGCTCGTGCGGCGCTGCGCCAGCGCGGCCATCCGTTCCTCGGGCGTGACCCGCACCGTGTCAGCCGGCAGGTGGGCGAGCACCGACGACAGCGGCACCACCTGCGTGGTGATCGTGGGCGGTCCCGCGGAACCGATCTCGCGCAACTCGAGCACGCCGCGGTGGTAGCCGGTGGTGTCCAGCCAGTTCTGGACGCCCGGATCCGAGTTCGCCACCACGACCCGCAGCGCGCCGTCGTCGTCGACGACCACCGCCTTGCGGTAGGTGGTGTCGGTGTTCGGGAAGCCGAAGCGCTGGAAGTACCCGCTCGTCGGCATGAACCTCGGGTGGTCCGCCTCGCCGTTGATGCGCGTGAGGTACACGTCCATGAGCGCGCCGAGCATGGTCCGGTACACGTCACCGTCGACCGACTCGCCTCGCTCGCGCATCGCGGCGGTCCGGTCATCCGCCTCGGCCAGCTGGGCCATGGCCTGCGCCCAGGCGCTGGGTTCGGACGTCGCGCTCATCGGATGCTCACGGTGTCGGTCGCCGGCGGGGGCCGACGATACGTGGTGACCGTCAGTCAGGCGGCCAAGGAGCCGCGCGCCCGCGGTGCACTACCCTGACGCCGGGGCCCGGAGGGCACGTGTGTGGGGACCACGTCGACGGGAGGGAGACCGGTGGCGCTGGTGATCGACGACGTCCTGGAGTGCGCGGCCAATGTGGCGCCGAGGCGGGTCGCGGCCACGTTGCTCGACGACGCCATCACCTTCGCCGCGCTCCGCGAGCGTTCCCACCGGCTGGCCAACGCCTTGACCGGCCTCCGGATCGGCCGGCGGGCCCGGGTGGCGTACTGGGCCGACATCCATCTCGACGCGCTCCCGTTGGCGTTCGCCCTCGGTCGGGTGGGCGCGGCGTTCGCGCCCATGAACCCCGCTTACGGCGACGAGGAAGCCCGCGGCGTCCTGGAGTACCTCGCGCCGCACCTGCTGGTGACCGACGGGGGGCACGCCGAGCGGGCTGAGGTGCTCGCCAAGGAGCTCGACATCCCCCTCGCCACCCTGGGCGCCCGGGGCCCGGGAGCCGCGCTCGACGAGCTGGCCGGCGAGGCGTCGCCCTCGTCGCCCAGCGTGCCGCAGCCCCACGAGGAGGACATCTTCACCATCTTCCTCACGAGCGGGAGCACCGGGAAGCCCAAGGGGGCGATGATCTCCCACCGGGCCACCTGGCTCAGGGTCTTCGCCGGCACCCGTCCCGAGGTCACCTCGGGCAAGGGCGACGTGGTCATGTTCCCGTTGTTCCACATGGCCGGTTGGTTCTTCGCCTCCATGGCGTGGTCGGCGCACGCCCCGGCCCACTTCGTCCCGCGGGCCGATCCCGACCTCCTCATGGACGCGATCCAGCGTCATGGCGCCGGCACCCTCTACTGCATCCCCGCCGTGTGGCAGCGCATCCTCGACGACCGGCGGCCCCACGACGCCTCCAGCCTGGAGTGGGCGCTGATCGGCACCTCCCGCGTGGAGCTGGAGCTGCTCCAGGCCCTCAAGGACCGGTTCCCGTGGACCCGGTCCACCGTGGCCTACGGCTCCACGGAGGCCGGGCGGGCCATCTGGCTGCCCGACGCCGACCTGTTCCGCAAACCCGGCTCGGTGGGCATCCCCGTGCCGGGCATGCGGGCCGCGCTGGCCGACGACGGCGAGCTGCTCCTCAGCTCCAACACGCTGATGACCGGGTACTACGACCTCCCCGAGGAGACCGCCGCCGTGCTGCGCGACGGCTGGTACCACTCGGGCGACGTTGCTGAGCGGGACGACGACGGCTACTGGTCGATCACCGGCCGCACGAAGGAGATGATCCGCTCGGGCGGGGAGTGGGTCGCGCCGGTGGAGGTCGAGGCGGTGCTGGCCGACTACCCCGGCCTGGCTGAGGTGGCGGTGGTCGGCGTGCCCGACCCGCGGTGGGGCGAGGTGGTCTGCGCGGCCGTGGTGATGGCCGACGGCGCGCCGCCGCCCACGGTCGACGCGCTGCGCGGGCACATCGGGAGCCGCCTCGCCCCCTTCAAGCACCCTCGGCAGGTCCTGGTGGTCGACGCGCTCCCCCGCACCCCGGCCACGGGGCAGATCCAGCGGTCGCGGCTGGCTCGACAGGCGGTGGGGTCGTGAACGAGCGCGAGGTCCTCTTCACCGGCATCGGGGGGCAGGGCCTCCAGATGGTGTCGAAGGCGCTGGGCATGGCCGCGCTGGCGGACGGGCGCGAGGTCCTGCTCGTCCCGCGCTACGGCGGCATGATGCGCGGCGGCAAGACCAACGCCGAGCTGACCATCGGCGACCCGCCGCTGCGCGCCCTGCCCGTGGTCACCGCCGCGTGGTCGGCCTTCGTGATGCACCAGGCCTTCTGGGAGACGATCCGGCCGAACCTCCGCAGCGGCGCCGTCGTCGTGGTCAACTCCTCGCTCTTCCACCTCGACGTCGACGTGGACGAGGCGCGCTCGTTCCGGGTACCCGCCACCGACATCGCCGCCGAGCTCGGCAGCCCGATGAGCGCGGGCTTCGTCCTGCTGGGCGCGTTCCTCGCGATCACCGGCCTCGCACCGGTCGGCGCGGCCGTCGACGCCATGCGCCAGCTGGTGCCGCCGTATCGCACCCAGCACGTCACCAACAACGAACGCGCCATCGAGGCGGGTGTGGCCGCCGGTCCCGCGCTGGCGGCGCCCGCGTGGTCCGATCTGGAGGGCGTGCGATGACGAAGCGGCTCCTGCAGGGCAGCGAAGCGGTGGCGGAGGCCGCCATCGCCGCCGGATGCCGGTTCTTCGCCGGCTACCCCATGCTGCCCTTCACCGAGCTCCTCGAGCAGATGGCCAGCAAGCTGCCTGCGGCCGGGGGCGTGTGCATCAACGCCGCCAGCGAGATCGAGGGGATCAACATGGCGTTGGGCGCCGCGGCCACCGGCGCCCGCGCCGCCACGGGCTCGTGCGGCCAGGGGCTGGCGCTGATGCAGGAGGCGATCGCCGAGCTGGCCCTCAACGAGCTGCCGCTCGTCATCTTCAACATGGCCCGCGGGCAGCAGGACTACTTCCAGGCGACCCGCGGCGGCGGCTGGGGCGACTACCGCACCATCACCCTGGCGCCCAAGGACGTGACCGAGGCGGTGGACCACACCCAGCTCCTCTTCCACCTCGCCGACCTCCATCGCACCCCGGTCATCCTCTACGGCGACTACGTGATCGCCCATTCGTCGGTGGCCGTCGACGTCCGGCCGCTGGCCTTCCCGCCCACGCCTCCTAAGGTCTGGGCCCTTGACGGCTCGATGACCGGGTCCGGCCGGGCGCGCCAGATCTGGACGTGGGCCCAGGGCAAGCCGAACACCCCCGGACCGGGGCCGAACCGCGCCTGGCAGACGATCGCCGAGAAGTACGACCACATCGCCGGCATCGAGGCGCGCCACGAGGTCGCGCACGCCGACGACGCCGACATCCTCCTGGTCTCGTTCGGCACCACCGGCGTGTTCGTCGACCGGGTGGTCGAGGAGCTCCGGGCCGAAGGCCTGCGCGTCGGCGCGTTCCGCCCCGTCACGCTGTGGCCGTTCCCCGGTGCGGCGCTCGAGGCGGCCAGCCGGGGCTGCTCGCACGTGCTCGTCTACGAGCTCAACGGCGGGCAGATGGTGGACGACGTCCGCATGTACGCCGCCGACCGCTCCGTCGTCCGCTCGATCGGGGGTGTGTCGCAGGACGGGTCCGGCATGCGCCAGGGCGCGCTCCTCGATGCCGCTGTCCTCCGCCGGCGGGTGCTCGACGCCGTCGGTCTCACGGAAGGAGCGCGATGACGCCCCGCCTCATCAGCGCGTTCAAGCCCTCGCTCCTGCAATCGTCGGAGCACGACCTCTGCCCGGGCTGCGGCCACGCGCCCGCCTGGCGCATCACGCTCGACGTCGTCGCCGAGCTCGATCTCAAGCCGGTGGTGCTGGCCGGCCACGGCTGCTACACGCAGCTGATGGTCAACAGCGACGTGGACTCGCTGCAGACGCTGCACGGGCGGGCGCCGGCGGCGGCGACGGGCGTGAAGCGGATGCTGCCTGACACCCCCGTCATCACCCTGCAGGGCGACGGCGACATGGTGAGCGAAGGCCTCCACGAGGTCCTCCATGCGGCGGCCCGAGGCGAGCGCATCACCGCCCTGCTCTTCAACAACGGCGTCTTCGGCGACACCGGCGGCCACATGACCGCCACCACGGTGGTGGGCCAGCGGACCAAGACCAGCCTGGACGGGCGTGACGCCGAGCAGCACGGCTACCCCATCGACGTCGGACGCCTCCTCGCCCAGATCGATGGCGCCGCCTACGTGGCTCGCGGCGCGGTGAGCTCCGCCGGCCTGGTGGCCCGCACCAAGCGGATGATCCGCCGGGCGCTGGAGCTCCAGCTGGAGGGCGCAGGGTTCACCTTCGTCGAGGTCCTCACCATGTGCCCGACCGGTTGGTTCGTCGGCACCCCGCAGGGGCCGGAGTACCTCGAGGAGTCGATGATCGCCACCTTCGGGATCGGCGAGCTCAAGGCACCGAGCGCGCCATGACGACCATCCTCACCCGGGGCACGGTCCGCATCGACGTCGAATCGTGCAAGGGCTGCGACCTGTGCATCGCTGCCTGCCGCCCCGGCGTGCTGCACATGACGACGGATCGGTTCAACCAGCGCGGCTACCGCTACCCCGAGCTCAGCGCCGGCTGCACGGGCTGCGACGCGTGCGCCCAGGTCTGCCCCGACTTCGTCTTCGAGGTCTGGAAGTTCGAGGAGCCGGTCGACCTGCCGCCGGGCCTCGTGCCCGACGCGGCCGTGCACCGGACCGTGGCCGCCTTCAAGGACGACAACCACTAGCACGCGATTCACAAGGCCGAGTGGTCAGCGGCGCGGAAGGCGTTGTTTCCCTTGCAATGACGGCGGGCGCATGCTCAGGAACAGGGCATGGCAGGTCGAGCGTGCCCTCAGGAGCAGGGGGAGCGCTTCACGTGGTCGTGTCGAAGGTCGCCGGGGGTTCGCGGGTTCGGGCGGAGATCAACTACGTGCGGAACCCTCGAGCCGCCAGCGGAGAACCATTGACGTTCGTGACGGCGGCGCAGGATCGATCGACGATGGCGACGCTGCCTGGTCGCTCGGTGTGGATCCACGACGTCCGCGGCGAGGACACCTCGTTGGACCGCGAGGGGTTCGTCCTGGTGGACCACGTCAGTGCCGTGGCGGACTTCGAGCAGATCATGGAGGACCCGGCGGTCGACCAGCAGTACTGCGACGAGGTCGCCGACCTGCTGGTCGCGGTGACCGGCGCGGACGGCGTGATCATGCTGGGGGCCAAGAAGCGCTACGGCGAAGCGGAGGTGGAGAAGCTGGCCCGCCTCGACGCGGTCCGGGCCGGCCACACCACGCCGGCGCGCTATCCCCATGGCGACGTGACCGACGAGTCCGGACCGATCCAGGCGGCGGGCCTTGTCGACCGGGTGCCGGGCTTGCGGTTGGATGACTTCTCGCGATGGGCGCTGTACAACGTGTGGCGCTCGACACGGCGGCCACCCGTCGACCTTCCCTTGGCGGTGTGCGACGCCCGCTCGGTCGAACCCGGCGACGGGGTGACGGTGGTGGCCGTGACGCAGTCACCAGGCGTGCTCGATGACGTCGTGTTCGACACGACCGGCTACCTGTACAACCCCAAGCACCGCTGGTGCTACTTCCGCGACATGACGCCCGCAGAGGCGTTGGTCTTCAAGACCCACGACACCGATCCGTCACGAGCTCATCGCGTGCCCCACACCGCGTTCGTGGATCCGACGTGCCCGCGGGGCGTGCCGACGCGAGCCAGCGTCGAAGCCCGCGCCCTGGCCCTCTTCCGGTGAGATCGGAGAACATCCCGTGAGCCAGCTTCACCTCGACGCCGTCATCGACGCGGCCTGCGCCATGGCCGACGTGGACCAACCCGACCTCGAGCCCTTCCGATCGAACCTGGACCTGCTGGTCGAGTGCATCAACGCGGAAGCGAACCTCAGCCGCGAGGGCGCCGTCGCCACCGAGCAGCGACTGGCGCTGCCTCTGCGGAACCGCTTGGAGGTGAGCGACTGGCTGCGCCGGCACCCGGAGATCGCCGACGAGCCGATCGAGGCGCCGATCGTGGTCACGGGCCTGCCGCGGTCCGGCACGACGTACTCGCAGTACCTGTTCGACCAGGAGGTCTCCACCCGGATGCTGCGCCACTGGGAGGGCGCCCGGCCCTGCCCGCCCCCCGCGCTCGACCCTGAGTCGGCCCGCCGGCGGCTGCGCGACGCCGAGCGAGCGTTTCGGCGCAACCAGCAGGACGAGACCCGCTCGGCGGTGGCGAAGATCCACCTCATGGACCCCGACGGCCCGGAGGAGTGCCACCCCATCATCGAGCAGACCTTCGGCAACGTGGGCCTCTACTGGCCGTACCGGGTGCCCTCGTACTTCCAGCGCTGCCTCGACTCGATCGATCTCAAGGCGTGCTACGAGCACCACAAGCGGGTGCTGCAGCTCTTGCAGTGGAAGGCGGAGCGCCAGCGCTGGGCGTTGAAGTGGTCGTGCCACCTGGTGGCCATGGACGAGCTGGTCTCGGTGTACCCCGACGCCAGCTTCGTGATCACCCATCGCGACCCGGTGCAGGCTCTCGCCTCGAACTGCAGCCTGGCCGCCCTGCTACGACGGGGCACCAGCGCGCACGTCGACCTGCACGAGGTCGGCCAGCAGATGAAGGACATGATCCTCACCTACCTCCAGCACCTCGTCGCCTTCGACGAGGAGCACGGCCACACCGGCCGCATCGCCCACATCGACTACGCCGAGGTGGTCGACCGGCCCGAGGCGGTGATGGCCCGGGTCTACGACCAGCTCGGTCTCGAGCTCACCCCCCAGGTCCACGAGGCCATCGTCGCCTGGCGGCGCGACAACCCTCCCGGCAAGCGCGGCAGCCACGACTACGACCTCGCCGACTACGGCCTCGACGCCCGCGCCGTCGCCGACGACTACGCCTTCTACACCGACCGCTTCGACATCCCGGTGCGTGCCCGATGAAGCACTGGTTCACCTATCCGCTCACCAGCCACCCCTACGAGCCGAAGTTCGTCACCCGGGACAGCCTCGTGCGCGTCGCCCGCGCCGCCGAGGCCGCCGGGTTCTCCGGGTTCGGCTTCACCGACCACCCGGCCCCGTCGCACAAGTGGCTGAAGGCCGGTGGCCACGACGCCCTCGACCCGTTCGTAGCCCTCGCCGTCGTGGCCACCGCAACGAACCGGCTGAGGCTGATCCCGAACATCGTCGTGCTGCCGTACCGCAACCCCTTCCTCGTGGCCAAGGCCGCGGCGACGCTGGACGTGCTGTCCGGTGGACGGTTCGTCCTCTCGGTGGCGACGGGCTATCTGCGCAGCGAGTACCGGGCGCTCGGGGTGGACTTCGAGCAGCGCAACGTGCTCTTCGATGAAGCCTTGGCCGTGCTACGGGGCGTCTGGACCGAGGACGAGTTCAGCTTCGAGGGCACCACGTTCACGGCCGCCAAGGTGACGGTCAACCCCAAGCCGGCGCACGTGCCGATCTGGATCGGCGGGAACAGTCCCCTCACTCGCCGACGGGTGGCGGCCTTCGGCGACGGCTGGAACCCCTTCCCCGCCTCGGCCGCCCTCGCCAAGACGTCGCGAACGGTGCCGCTCGAGGGGTTGAACGACCTCGTCCCGATGCTCGAGCACCTCTGGAAGGAGCTCGACGCCGCCGGCCGTGACCCGTCGAGTGTCGACGTGGCCTTCTCGACGGGCCTCCCCGGCGCCCACGATCCCGCCTTCGACGCCGACGCCGAGCTGGAGGCCCTGGCAGCGCTGAACCGCCTAGGCGTGACGTGGACCAGCACGTCGCTGCCTGGGGACTCGGTCAACCACGCCGCCGAGGTGATCGAGCGCTACGGCGCAGAGGTGATCGCTCGGGCGTCATGATGGCGCCACGTGCGCGAGCATCCCCGGGCGCGCGGTCGCGGTGACGCCGGTACGCGGCTCAACGTAGTCTGTCCACATGTCAGCACGGGCACGACGAGCCGCGCCACCACGTCCGACCCGGGGCACGCTCCGCGGGAGCCCGTCGAAGTCGGTTGATGCGCAGTTGGCCGAGTGGGTCCGCTTGCACCCGGAGTGCGAGCACGTGCCGGAGCCGATCCCGCGGGAGATCTGGCGGGATCCCCGGCAGAAGCTGGAGCACCACGAGCTCACGGGGACGAAGGGGCTCATCGTCGACGCGGCGCGCCGGTTCATGATGCAGCACGGCCTCCGCCGCCTCACCATGCAAGGCGTCGCCGACGTGGCTCAGCTCTCCCGCGCCGCCGTGTACCTCCACTACTCCGACCGGGACGCCTTGGTGGAGAAGGTCCTGGAGTGGTCCATCATCAACTACACGGCCATGCTGCGGACGGCCATCGACGAGCACAAGCTGCTCAGCGAGAAGGTCGTGGCGGCGGTGGCCGTCGCCCGCGCGGCGTACGACGCCGGGGAGGAGTCGGCCTGGCTCAACGACATCCGCGGGCCGCTCTACTCCGTCGAGTCCGACAAGATCCTCGTCGCCATCATGAACGCGGTGATGCCGTCCGTCGCAGCCTCGGCCAAGTCGGGTGAGCTCCGGCAGGGGCTGCCGATCGCCACGGCCGCCGAGTGGATCGCTCGCGCCGTCCACTCGATCGGCGTCAGCCCCGGTGTCACGTTCGCGTCGAAGGACCCTCGCGACGTGGAGCGGTTCGTCCGCTTGGCCGTCATCCCGGGGCTCGTCAACCCCGAGTGACCTGGAGGGCCTACGGCCTGAGGTGGTTGTGCTCGCCGATCGCCGGCGCACGGGTCACCCTGTAGGTGGACTCGGTCGACACGAACGGCGCCCCGGGCACCACGTAGGAACGGCCGAGCACGTCGTCGTCGACGGCCACGGGGAAGCCGCGATCGACGAAGTGCGGATCGGCGAGCAGCTCGTCGGGCGAGTACACGATGCCGCACGTGAGCCCGTGCTCCTGGCCCTGCACGAAGAACTCGTAGGCGTCCAGCTGGCTGGCGATGAACACCGTCGCCGACCGACCCGCTCCGAAGATCTCCGTCGTCTCAGGGTCGACACCGACCATCGCGAGGTCGATGTGGTCCCGCTCGGCACCGAGCTCCAGGAAGATGAGGTCGTCGAACTCCTCACGTAGCCCGAGGTCGTCGAGCCAGCGGAGGAGCAGCGTGAACTCGCGGCCGGTCCGGGGCGGGACACCGGTCGTCACGTAGCGCCCGTCGGCGGCGACGGCGAGGGTCTCGGCCGTGGGCACGATCACCGACGCGTGGCGCCCCGTCTGGCGCTGCACGGTCTTCTCCTCCACCAACCAGGTGTAGGAGGCCAGCTCCGTCGTCACGTTGGCCGCGGCCACCATGCTCACGTCGACGCGCTGCCCACCGCCGCCGGCCTCGCGGTGGATCAACGCCGTGAGGGCCCCCATCACGGCCCACAACGAGGCGGTGTGGTACCCCTGGTTGCCGCCGGGGCGGACGGGCGGCAGCGAGTGGTCGTCGTACCCGCAGCTCCACGCAGGGCCGCCTCTCGCCTGCACCGTCAGGTCCACGAACGGGTCGGTCGCTCCCGGTGTGTCGTGGCCCACCGGCGTCACGGAGACCCAGATCAGGTCCGGCGCCAGCTCGCGCACCGCCTCGACGTCGATGCCCAGCTCGGCGAGCCGACCGGGCGGTTCGGCTTCGAGCACGATGTCGGCGCCCAGGGCCAGCTCCCGGAAAGCAGCAGCGTCGACGTCGAGGTCGATCGTGACGCCCTGCTTCCCCATGTTGTAGTGCCGCCACCAGAGGCTCCCCTCGGGATGCGGCACGTCGTCGGCGAACGGGCCGAAGGTCCGCGTGTGGTGACCGCCTGGCGGCTCCACCACCACGACCTCGGCGCCCATCCCGGCCAGCAGCTTGCCGGCGAAGGCGGCGCCCTCGCTGGCCAGCTCGACGACGCGCACGCCTTCGATGAGCCCCGCCACTCAGATCACGCCTTCTGCCCGCAGGATCGCAAGCTCGTCCGAGGACCGGCCCAGCAGGCCCACGAAGACCTCTTCGTTGTGCTCACCCAGCCGCGGCGCTCCTCGTTCCAGGGACCAGTCGGTCTCGGACAAGTGGAGCGGCAGGCCGTCCACGCGCACCGCGCCCATCTCCGGGTGCTTCACCGTCGGCCAAAGGCCCCATGGCCCGGTGGCCGGGTCCTCCTCGACCCGCTCCCCCGGCCGGAGCACCGCCGCCGCGGGCACGCCCGCGGCCTGCAGCCGCGCCGCCAGTGCCCGCCGCTCCTGCGGGAGGCACCACCGGCCGAGCAGCTCATCGAGCTCCGACTGCCGGCGGAGGCGGTCGTCGACCTTCGCGAACCGATCCGCCTGCGCCCATGGCTCGTCGATGAGGTCGGCCAACCGACGCCAGTCGGCGTCGTCGCGGCAGGCGATGGCGATCCAGTTGTCGTCGCCGTCGGTCGCATACACGTTGTGAGGGGCCATCGCCGGGTGGGCGCTGTGGTTGCTGTCCGGCATGCCGGGCCGCCGGAGCGGGCGCCCGTTGACCGACGAGTCGAGGACGTCGGGACCCACCAGCGTGGCGCCCGCCTCGGTGGTCGCCAGGTCGATCCACTGCCCCCGTCCCGTGCGCTGACGGTAGAGGACGGCGCCGAGGACGGCGATGGCCATGAAGTTCGCGCCGTGGTGGTCCATGTACGAGAAGCCGATGCCGGCAGGCGGCAGGTCGGGGAGGCCGCTCAGGAACGTGAGGCCGCAGATGGCTTGCACGACCGGACCCCACGTCTTGTAGGGCGCGTACCGACCCGAGTGGCCGAAGCCGCAGTTCGACACGTAGATGATGTCCTCGCGGATCGCCCGGAGGCCGTCGTAGCCGAAGCCCATGCGTTCCATCACGCCGGAGGCGAAGTTCTCCGTGACGACGTCCGACACCCGGACCAGGTCGGCGAACAGCTCGCGGCCTCGCGGGTCCTTCAGGTTGATCGTCACGCCCTTCTTCTCGACGTTGTGGTTGTTGAACGCCCCACCGAGCTCGAGCCCGCGCCGGTCGTCGACGAAGGGGCCCGACCCGCGCAGCACGTCCCATCGTCCCTGGCGCACCGGGTCCTCGACCCGGATCACCTCGGCGCCGAACGCGGCGAGGTAGCGAGTGGCGCCTGCGCCGGCGAGCTGGCCGGTGAGGTCGCAGATCCGGAGGTTGGACAGGGGCCCTGCTGGCATCGCTCGATCGTTCACCGGCTGCCGACCGCAGAGGGCTGGAAGCGGAACACCCGCTCGGCGTTCCCCCGGGTGATCTTGTGGACGTCCTCGTCCGCGAACCCCTTCAGGGCCTCCCTGGCCGCCGACAGCGTGTGCGGCCACGTGCTGTCGGAGTGCGGGTAGTCGGACTCCATCATCACGTTGTCCACGCCGATGTCGTCGATGGCGCGCACGCCGTGCGGGTCCCAGATGAAGCACCCGTAGAAGTGCTCGCGGAAGAGGTGGCTCGGCGGCTCCTTGTGCGGCGTCTTCGTCCAGGGACCCTGGTGCTCCCACGAGTAGTCGGCCCGGTCGAGCACGTAGGGGATCCACCCGATGCCGCCCTCGGAGAGCACGATCTGGAGGCGCGGGTGCTTGAGCAGCACGTCGCTCAGGAGCCAGTCCATCAGGGTGAACTGGCACGAGAAGGGCGCCAGGGCGACGCTGATCGACCGAGGCGCGTCGTCGGCGGTCACGATCGACCGGGACGCGGAGCCGATGTGCATGCACAGCGGCAGGCCGAGGTCCTCGGCGGCGCTGAACACAGGATCCCAGTAGCCGTTGCGGTCGTGGATGGACGGGAGGCCGAGCCAGGCAGGGTTCTCGCTGAAGGCAATGGCTCGGGCCCCCTTCCCGGCGGCCCGGTGCATCTCGGCCACTGCGAGCTGCGGGTCCCACAACGGGATGAGGCAGAGCGAGACCAGCCGACCCGGGGCGTAACCCGCCCACGCCTCGATCATCCAGTCGTTGTACGCCTCGATGCACGCCAGCGCGAGGTCCTTGTCCTTCGTGTCGCAGCTGAACAGCTGACCGCAGAACCGGGGGAAGGACGGGAAGGCCACCGACCCGAGGACGCCGTCCAGGTCCATGTCCGCGATTCGCGCCGCCGGGTCGTAGCAGCCAGGGCGCATCTCCTCGAAGTTGACGGGATCGGACGAGTACTCCGCTCGATCCCGTCCGGCCACGGCACCGAGGCCGCTCATGGGGATGAGCACGTCCTCGAAGACCCAGTAATCGGTGCCCCGTTCGTCCGCTTGCACGATGTGCTCCTGCATCTTGGCCGGGACGCGCGTGTCGCCCGGGGCGATGTCCCTCAGCCTCGCGACACGTGGGGCGCGCGCCGCGAACCTGGCCGGCATCCGACCCTCCCAGACGTCGGGCGGTTCGATCACGTGGTCGTCGACCGAGATGATCGTGAAGCTGTCGTCGCCTGCTCCGACCATGGCCACGGCCACCTCCCCCTCGAGCGGACGCCGCCCCTCCGCCTCCTGCCACGCCGCCCCGGCTCTGCTCTCGTGGCGGCAAGGGCGCGCACCGACATGGTGGACGGTTTCCGCCTACATGTCAACCATCCGCCCGGATGTGTCGACTTGACAAACCATGTTGATCTGACCATGCTGGCGGTGTCGCTGCACCTGCGAGCTGCCAGACGGTGCGCGGCAGGGGGCTGGTGACGGCGTGGGCGTGCTCGACGGGATCCGGGTCGTCGATCTGACCATCTGGGCGTTCGGGCCGGGCTGCGGCGGCATCCTCGCCCACTGGGGCGCCGACGTCGTCAAGATCGAAGCGCCGAACCGCCCTGATCCGATGCGAGGGATGGGGGCGCAGCCGGGCGCACCGTCGAGCCTGATGTTCCGCCACTACAACCGGGGCAAGCGCGGCATGACCCTCGACCTCGGTGCGCCGGCCGGGCAGGAGGTGCTCCGGCGGCTCCTCGAGCGCGCCGACGTCTTCCTGACGAGCTACCTGACCGCCACGCGCCAGAAGCTGAGGTTCGACATCGACGACGTGAGGGCCATCAACCCCAGGGTCGTGTACGCCAAGGCCACAGGGCACGGGCCACGCGGACCCGAAGCGGAGCGCGGCGGCTTCGACCTGGCCACCTTCTGGTCGCGCGGCGGCATGGCCCACAGCGCGGCGATCGCGGCCGGCGTGGAGGCACCGCCGACGATGTTCGGCCACGGCGACGGCCTGGCCGGGTTCGCCCTGGCCGCCGGGGTCTGCGCCGGCCTCCTCCAGCGAGAGCTCACCGGCGTCGCGCCCGTGGTCGACGCCTCGCTCCTTGGCACGGCCATGTGGTTCCTCGGCCCGTACCTGGCGCAAGCCGACGGCCAGCGCATGCCCCAGCTCGGCGAGACCCCCCGGGAGCAGCGCGGCCCCGGCTCGAACGCGTACCGCACCAAGGACGGCCGCTACATCCAGCTGACGATCCTCGGTGGCCCGGAGGACTGGCTCGACCTCTACCACCACCTCGGCCACCCCGAGCTGGCTCACGACCCTCGCTTCGCCGGGCTCGGGAACCGCGTGCCGCTCGACCCTGCGGCCACGGCGGCTGCGATCGCCGTCCTGGACGAGATCTTCGCTCAGCGGACGTTGGCGGAGTGGAGCGTGGCGCTCGCCACCACCCGCGCCGTGTGGGCCCCGGTGCAGAGCCTGCAGGAGCTGGCCGAGGACCAGCAGACCGTCGCCAACGGCTTCGTCTGCCCGGTCCCCGGGGAGCCCGATGGCCTCAGGCTGGTCGCGCCGCCCGTCCTCTTCGACCAGGAGCCCGGGATCGCCGGCTCCGCGCCCGATGTCGGTCAGCACACCGAGGAGATCCTGGCCGAGCTCGGTTACAGCGCGGCCGAGATCGCACGGTTGCGAGCCGTCGGAGCCGCCTGAACCGGCCGTCCCCATCCACGGAGGTGGACACATGTCCCTGCAGACCACCCTCGACCCCAGCATCCACATCGTGGACGCCGACACACACCTGACGGAGCCGTGGGACCTCTGGACCTCGAGGACCTCGGGGTCGTACGCGGAGCGCGTGCCGCAGGTGAAGGACGTCGACGGCCACCCTTCGTGGGTCTTCGACGGCAAGGTCGTCGGTCCCGCCGGCGCGGTGTCGGTGATCGACAAGGACCTGGTGAAGCACCTCGGCGCGGAGTTCCTCTTCACCAAGACCGTGCACGACGTGGCTGCGGCGGCGTCCCAGGTCGAGCCCCGGCTCCGGCTGATGGACTCCCAAGGCGTATGGGCCCACCTCGTGTACCCGAACGCCGTCGGCTTCGGCGGCCAGCAGCTCGGCACCACGGGCGACCTCGACCTCCGGCGGGTGGCGGCGCAGACGTACAACGACGCGATGGCCGAGTTCCAGCACCGCTCGGGCAACCGGCTGTTCCCCATGGCCGTCCTCCCGTGGTGGGACCGCCAGTTCGCCCTCGAGGAGATCGAGCGGATCAAGGGGCTCGGCCTCGTGGGGGTGAACACGATCGCGGATCCCCAGGAGTACGAGCTCCCCGAGCTCGGTGACGACTACTGGCGACCGGTGTTCGAGGCGCTGGAGGACGCGGACCTCCCCCTCAACTTCCACATCGGCGCGAGCGCCACCCAGAGCTCGTTCTTCGGATCGGCCAGCTGGCCGTCGTTCGGTGACGACGAGAAGCTCGCCCTCGGGTCGGCGATGCTGTACGTCGGCAACGCCCGCATCATCGCCAACTTCATCTACAGCGGCATCCTCGAGCGTCACCCCCACCTCAAGGTGGTCTCCGTCGAGAGCGGCGTCGGCTGGCTGCCCTTCTTCCTGGACGCGCTCGACTGGCAGCTCATGGAGACGGCGCCCGAGCGGCGTCAGAAGCTGTCGCTCACGCCGACCGAGTACTTCAAGCGCCAGATCTACGCCTGCTTCTGGTTCGAGTCGACGCTCCTGGTCGAGCACATCCACGCGTTGGGCGTCGACAACTGCCTGTTCGAGACCGACTTCCCCCACCCCACCTGCCTCTACCAGGACTCGATGGCCCGGAGCCTCGACCTGTTGCGTGGCCAGCCGCTGGACGTGCAGCAGAAGGTCTTCGGCGGCAACGCCATCCGCGTCTACAACCTCCCCGTGCCCGCGGGCGGTTGACGCCGCCGAGGCCTTCCGGCAGTCCTCAGAAGGCCTCGGCGCTGTACATCACGGCTCCCCCGACGTGCGGAGGACCCTGGCACGCCAGGGCCAGCGAGAGGCCCTCGCGCTGGCGGGCGCCTGCCCGACCGGCCAGCTGGAGGTAGCACTCGAGCATCTGCGGGGTGCCGTGCATGCGCCCGTTGCCCAGCGCCCCGCCGCCGCTCAGCCCGGCGACGGCATCGGGCTTGTCGCTGTCGATCCCCCCGCCCCGCACGAACGCCGGCGCCTCGCCCGGCCCGCAGATGCCGAGCAGCTCGAGCCAGAAGAACACGATCGGAGCGAAGCCGTCGTAGAACTGGGGCAGGTCGATCTCCGCCGGACCCACGCCGGTGCCCTCCCACAGGGTCGTGATCCCCTGGCGACCACCGTCCATGATGTCGTCGTACGGCCAATGCGGCGGCACGCGCGGCGGCTGCAGGGTGCCGTTCAGGAACGAGTAGCCGGTGACGTGGACCGGGCGATGGGGCAGGTCGCGGGCGCGCTCGGCGGACGTGAACACGAAGGCGGTCACCCCGTCGACCGGGAGGTCGCAGTCGAGCCGCCGGATCGGGTCGTTGATCACCGGCGCGGCCAGGTACTCGTCGCGCGTCAGCGGCTGGCCGTACCAGTACGACCACGGGAGCTTCGACCCGTTCTTGCGCGCCTCGACGACCACGTCGCCGAGCGCGCCGTCCTCGATGCCGTACCGGTGCGCGTACTCGTTGTAGGCCATCGCGATGGCGGCGATCGGCCCGAAGAAGCCCTGGGGAGCGCTCCACTGCGCCATGCCGCCCGCCTGGCTCGACGAGCTGGCGTGGTACTGGCCCCGAGGGTTGTGCAACGCCCGGTGGAGGACCACGTGATCCGCGGCGCCGCTGGCGACGGCGTTCACC
>Ga0180215_1001645_pt1 | contig 24155 bp, 20 predicted proteins | sample eDN3rd37CBELigBY_FD_128871 | JGI IMG/M metagenome (GOLD analysis project Ga0180215, IMG submission 128871) | Enriched backyard soil microbial communities from Emeryville, California, USA - eDNA 3rd pass 37_C BE-Lig BY (version 2) (version 2) | ecosystem: Environmental > Terrestrial > Soil >...
AAACCCCGACGACTTGCGAACGGGTTCAGATAGTTGCCGTCGCCACCGCTCCAGGCATGAAATGAGATCTCGTTGATCGGACAATAGAATGGCACGTCGCTCGTCTCCGACCGGACGATCCGTGCAGCTGCCGCGGCAAACGCCACGAACCGTTCGACGAAAGCCGGCGACCAGATGTCCAGCTCGTCCGGCCACCCGTAGTGCATTAGGTCCCAGATGACCTGGGTGCCCGTCGCCTTTGCCGCCCGTAGCATGGGCAGGTAGCTGGACCAGTCGTAGCGGCCGGGGGTGGTCTCGATCAGGTGCCATCGCAAACCGTCACGCACGGTGTGGATGCCGTGTTCGGCCAGCTGTTCGTAGTCGCCAGCGGCATGCGTCGCGTGCTGCGTGGCATCGAGGAGGTCCAGCCGCCTGCCGTGCCGAAGCACCTGCGTGGAACACTCGAAACCACCCTGGACGAAGCTCGCAAACAGCGAAGGGGACGGTGCGGAGCGGTTTTCCAGCACGCTGCGGAAAAGCAATTCCCACTGCGGTGTCACCACCTGGGCGCTATAGGTGCTCTCGACTTTCTTCCGCAGCGCGCGGCCGAGCTGTCGGCGCAGGGCGGGATTTACCGCAAGCTTTGCAACCGCCGCGGCGACGGCCGACGGCGTCTCGTGGGGAACAAACAGGCCGGAGATCCCATCGTCGATCTGCTGCATCGACCCATTGTCTGGCGTCGCGACGACCGGCAAGGATGCGGCGCCGGCTTCGGATATGACATGGGGCATTCCTTCGCCGCGCGAGAGCCAGACAAAGATGTCCATCGCCTGCATGAGGGCCGGCACATCCGTTCGGTCGCCGAGGAATTGCACGGCATCGCCCAGCCCGCTCCGGCCTGCCCTATCTTTCAAATCCCCGGCATAGTCAGGCATGAAGGCATCGGGGCCTCCGACGACGACAAAACGGACCTCCGGGAGACGCGTGTGAACGAGTGCGGCGGCGTCGATGAAGTCCTCCACGCGCTTTTTCGGGTCCAAGCGCCCCACCCAGCCCACCAGGATCTCGTCGTCGGCAAGGCCGAGGGCAGCCCGCGTGGCGGCGCGACGATCCTCGTGGAATTCGGAAAGGTCGACCATCGAAGGCACTTCGATCGCGTGAACCTCTCGTCCGGCCATCTTCGATGCTGCGGCATCGCGGATCGAACGGCACACGCCGACATAGCGATTGGTGAAATGCTTGGGCCCCGCCAGCGCCTCGGACACCAGGCCACCATGTTCGATCAAAGGCGGACGCCATTTTAGCCGCTCCAGAGCGGGATAGATGTCGGCCACGTTCTGGCAGGAGACCAGGATATCATAGGAGGCTAGCTTGCCGGCAAGGTACTCGACCGTGTCCTCGAACGAGAGCTGGTAGGGCGCGGTGTCGACATCGATGCCGAGTTCCTCAAGTTGCCGATGCGTCTGGTCGGGCATGCCTGGCTTGCTGAAGCAGGCGATGACATCGATCCTGTACTTCTTCGGGTCGAGCGTGCGTGCCAGGAGTCGTACCTCGGTCTCTTCGCCGCCGACCACCAGCCAGGCGAAGACGAAGAGGACGCGGATCCGTTCCGACGGGTCTCGCGTCATGGCTCGAAGCTGAAAACGATTTGCAGGAATTCGGGCCGCTCGTCGACCAGTCTCGTCAGGAACTCCGGCGCTTCGTCGACCGGAACGATGTGCGTGATCATTTCGCGGCGGATAGCGCGGCCATGACGTGACAGCAGCCTGATAGTCTCTCCTGCGAGGCGGCTTCGGTCCCAGCGATGCGCGAGGCCGCGAGGAACCCGATTGATCTGGGCGCAGCGGATGCTGAGCCCATTGTGGTGGAACTCCTCCCCCAAACGCGTATGGTCGGCTCCTCCCTGATAAAAGGCCAAATCGATCACCGTACCTTGTGGACGCAGAGCGCGAAGCGCCCCATGCAGGCTTTCGGAGCGGGCACGGGTTTGAAAGACGATGTCGGCACCGCGGTCCGACGGGCCATGACGCCACGCCGCCTTGGCATGCTGCCATGCCTGGTCCTCTTCCATCGCCGTTAGCCCCAGCGCATGGGCCTTCTCACGCCGGAATGCCGACGGGTCTGCCAACATCACTGTTGCGCCGGCATCCCTCGCGAAAAGAGCTGTCATCAGGCCTACGGTCCCGCCTCCGATGACAATGACCCGCAGCCCTGCAACGCCGTCTCCCAGTCTGGTCCCGCCGCTACCCAACATCTCGGCATCGGCATGAAGGATGCCGTTCGCGGCAATGGGACCCATCTGCGCCACGAAAATTCCGAGGATCGGATCAAGATCTCCCGGCAGAGGTATGAGCAATTCGTGGAAAGGGTCAGCCGTATGGCCGGATTTGTGGCCGAAGGTCCCGCAGACGACTGTGCCCTCGGCAAAGGCGGCCGCACGGCTTTGCCGGACGCGAGCCACCTCCATGTAGCCGAGGAATGGGATAGGGAAGCGAGCACTCGGCTCACCTTCGACAAAGACGCCGCGCCCATCGTCCCAGCGCGAGCGCAGGTAGGGATTGGTGTCCTTAAGGAAGGTCAACTCGGTCCCGGCGGAGAACCCGCTGTACAGCGCGTCCAGTTGCACGGCCCCGTCCTGCGGTGGCCCTTCGTCATAGCACATGAAGTAGGGCTTGTGCGGCGCCTCGACACCGAGGGAACGTATCGTGCGGTGCTCAGGCATTCGAGGATTCCCCGTCGAGGGCGATCCGGACAGGGGAGCCGGTCCGAGCCGACCGCGCGATGGCGAGTGCGACGCGATGGGATTTGAGCGCCTCCCGGTAGGGACAGCGGATGCGGCTTGGGATGCCACGCACTGCGTCGATGAAATCGCGATCTTCGAGAGCCACCGGATCCTCCAGTGACTGGCGTACGGGCCTGCCACGGCCGACATCCACCATGATCTCCCGTTCCGACAGTTCGATCGCCAGACCGTCGCCGAAAAGATGCAGGCCGATCCGGTGGCTCCAGCGCAACAGGCACGTCGCCGCGAGCGTCCCGACCGCCCCACCAGCGAATTTGAGGCTGACGCCCGTGCCCGTCGCGACATCGAGACCGGGGAACCCCTCCCGCATCTCGGCACGCGAAGCGGCCGCGTATACTTCCGTGATCTCGCCTACGAGATACCGGGCAAGATCGACGACGTGCGTCGCTTGCTCGACGATCTGGCCGCCGGACTGCGCCTCGTGCCACCACCAGTTCGGCGGGGGCGTCTGGTCGAGCCAATACCCCGAAACGAGCCGTGCCGGCGTGTCGCGCAGGAGGCGACGGGCCTCATCGACCGTGTCCATGTAGCGCCAGTGATATCCGACTGCGGTGACGAGGTCGCACTGCTCGATGGCCAATGCGATCGCTTCGGCATCCCCGATCGACAACGATAACGGCTTCTCCACGAAAAACGGCAGGCCGGCATCGATCACTGCCCGCTCTGGGGGGCCATGGGCGAACGGCGGCACGCAGATATACGCTGCGTCAAGCGCTTCGCGATCGAGCATGTCCACGTGGGAAACGTACGCGCGGGCACCCACCTCGGCTGCGAGGGCGCGCGCACGATCAGCGTCTGGATCCGCGATGCCTACGATTTCGACATCGGACACGGTGCGTAAGGTTCCGACATGGCGACGGGCAATGCCTCCTGCACCGATGAAGCCGATACGGGTGGGCGCTTCACTTTCCGGCATGCGCTGCATCCCCTTCCGACAGAACGGCGCGGTAGAGTGCTGCGGTCTCGGAGGCCATTCGCTCGGCCCCGAACCTCGTCGCGTAACGGCGTTCATTCCGCTCGCCCAGACGCGCGCGCATCGCCGCGTCGGTCAGTGCCGACGAGAGCATGTCTGCCAGTTCGCCGACGGCTCCGGCACCGACCAGCCACGGATAGTCGGCGCCAAGCGCCTCCAAGGTCCCGCCAATCCGGGTAGCGACGACGGGAAGGCCGAGTGCCATCGCTTCCAGGATGACCAGCGGCAACCCCTCGAAGAGCGACGGCAGGACAAAGAGGTCGGCCGACGTGAGCAGGTCCGCCACATCCTCGCGTTCGCCGAGAAATTGGACCGTGCCGGAAATCTCAAGCTCGCGGGCGAGCGCTTCCATCTTCGGCCGATCCGGACCGTCTCCGACCAGGACGACGTGGATCTTCTGGCCCCGTGCCACGACTTCGGACGTGGCGCGCAGCAGAAATTCGTATCCCTTCTGCGGCGTGAAGCGCGCAACGGTCACGAGGACTCGGACATCCTCAGGGATGCGCAACGACAAACGCGTCTCGGCGCAGTTGTGCTTTGCCTGCGGCTTGACGATACCGTTGCGGATGGTTGTTGCATGCGTGCCGCAAGCGCCCGCCTTGCGGTAGCTCTCGTGCGCCGCCTCGGAGACGAAGATCAGACGATCAACCAGAGCGATGCCCAGAAGATGCTCGCGCCTCTGGTCCTCGTCGGTCAGAACGTAAGGCAAATGTTCTGTCCGGATAATCGGGATGCCGGCCGTCCGGCCTGAGACTGCCAGCGCATGGCCTTCCCAGCCTACACCCGCATGCACATGCAGGAGGTCGGCGCGGTGATCCTGCAACGCCCCGGCAATCGGCGTCACGCCAGCATCGATCGGCATGGTTTCGTACCCGGCCTCACGGCCGCGCCGGAGAAACCCCGCGCCGCCGGCTGCGCTTGGGAAGGCCAGCACGACGCGATGATCCTTTTTGAGCGCGTCGGCGAGCGTCAACATGTGCTCGCCAACACCGGAGGGCGCAAGACTGTCCGTCGCGAGAACAATCGCGGGCATGGCGGCGGGGGACATGCTACTCGGCCGCCGTCGACCAGGCGGTAACGGCGCCCGCATCCGCCTGCCGCAGACGGCGAAAAGTCGCGAGCGCCTGCCCGACAACCTGGTCCATATTGTAATATTTGTAGGTACCAAGGCGCCCTACGAAGATGACGTCATTCCTATGGCGTGCGAGATCCTGGTATTTCTTGTACAGGACTTGATTTTCGGGGCGCGGGATCGGGTAGTAGGGATCACCGCTCGATCCGGCGTATTCGTATGAAATACTCGTCTGGCGGTGATTTTGGCCGGTCAGGTGCTTGTACTCGGTGATACGCGTGTAAGGAACTTCAAGTGAAGGGTAGTTCACCACCGCGACCGGCTGAAACTGCGGGCGGTCGAGGGTCTCATGCCTGAATTCCAGACTGCGGTATGGCAAGGGGCCGAAGCGGTGGTCGAAATAGGCGTCGATGGGTCCAGTGAAAATCGTGCGGCCTGCCAGGCTCTCGCGCTTGATATCGCCGTACTCGACGCTGGTCTCCACGCGGATATTGGGGTGATCGAGCATGGCCTCGAACATGGCAGTGAAGCCATTCGCCGGCATGGCCTGATAGGTGTCGAGGAAATACCGATCGTCGGCCGAGGTTCGCGTCGGCACCCGCGCCGTCACGGATTTGTCGAGCTCTGACGGATCGAGGCCCCATTGCTTGCGGGTATAGCCTTCGAAGAAGGTCTGGTAGAGATGCGTGCCGACCTGGGAGACGACGACGTCGCGAGAAGTGCGAATGTCGCCTGTCGGTTCGGCCCTCTCCCTGAGAAAGGCGGCCGCCTCCTGGTCATGCGCAAGCTCTACGCCGTACAGGGCGCTAAGTGTAACGCGGTTGATCGGGATAGGCAGGAGTTGTTCGCCGACCTGGGCGAGCACGCGATGCTCGTACGGCCGCCACGTCGTGAAGCGCGAGAGATAGGCAAAGACCTCTTCGCTGTTCGTATGGAAGATGTGCGGCCCGTACTGGTGGATCAGAATACCGGCTGCGTCGTAGCAATCGTAAGCATTGCCGCCGATATGAGGACGGCGGTCGCAGATGAAAATGCGCTTGCCGACCGAGGCGAGTCGCTCCGCAAGTACTGATCCGGCAAAGCCCGCCCCTACGATGACGAAATCATGTGGGCTTTCGCCCCCCAGTCGCATGACCGCGGGAGAAGCCAGCCCTCGTGCCTCAGCTGCATTGTCGCGAACCGCCTGGTCGACCAACGACGCCATCCGGGCGAACGTATCGTCCCATGACGAGGTGGCGAGCATGTCGTCGGCTTCCCGCAGCCAGCTTGTGGGTTTGTCCGCCAGGGCTATCGCAGTCTCGCAGGCCTTTATGAAATGGTGCGTACCTGAGGCGATGAAGACGCCTTCCAGGTCCCCATAGTGGCGAACCACGTCGGCGATTGGCGTGGAAACGACTGGGCGCCCCGCGGCCAGATACTCGGGCGTCTTGGTTGGGCTGATGAAGCGCGTTGCCTCGTTGAGGGCGAAAGGCATCAACGCGACATCCCACCCCGCGAGGTAATTTGGCAGTTCAGAATAGTCCTTGCGGCCAAGGTAGTGGATGTTTCGGGCTCGGGGCAGGACAGCCTCATCAAGCTTGGCAATCGGCCCGATCATGACCAGCGACCAGTCGGGTCGTGCAGCGGCGACATCGGCTATGAGATCCAGATCGACCCGTTCGTCGATCACGCCATAGTAGCCGAGGATGGGACCCTTTATTGGGCTTTGGTCCGGTGGGGTGGCGACCGGCGTCCTCGCCGCCGCGAAATGGGCGGTATCCACGCTCGAGGGAAAGGGATGAATATTGCTGTGAGCGTTACGCTTGGCCTCGTAAATGGCGTGTCCGCCGGTAAAGACGACGTCCGCCCTTCGCAAAAGGTCCCCTTCGAGTTGACTCAGTTCAGCCGGCGCAAAGCGAAATGCGGACAGTTCGTCCATGCAGTCGTATACGACGGCGGCAGCATCAATATGGGCCGCCAAGCCAAACATCATGGGCGTATAGAACCACAAGATCGGCTTCTCGGCTTTATGGATTTTCAGGAGTTGATCCAGCAGGCGAGACAGCGCCAGCTGCAGCCGTGCCCCCTGCCAATCCCGCGGTACCCGCGGGCGCACCGCAATCACCTCGGTGTCATCAAAGGCATGAAATTCAAGGTACGGCAGGTGATGATCGGTGGGTATATGTTCCTCGAAGAAGAATACACGAGCCCGCTCTGCATACCGTCGCATGAGATGCTGAGGCCTCTGCAGAACAAAGTCCCACCTAAGATGAGAGAAGCAGACCAGCGTCGGGAGACTTAATGTAGATTGTGGAGAATGAAGGACCACGACTGAACTTCTCCCTTCCACTCGGCACTTATGGGCAGAGTGATTGCAAAAATATCTACGAAGATCGGTACGCGCAGGTCTTCCAAACGCCGTAGTCAGCTACGTTGGCGCAGGGGATTTGTTTACGCGCCCGGCTCGCCTCATCCCTCGGGCAGACCAATTCACCTCGGCCATTGAAGCGACCGCATGTGACAACGCCGTGGGCGCCGTGGTTCGAAGGACCCCTTCCGGTCCATAAGCGGGCACCTCAGAATGGGATGGTCTAGCGCGGCAAGTTGTTCTACGGCGGCCAATGAGAGCGATATGCGAATCCCGCGACTGCAATGGAAGCATATTACTTGGCACAACACGGACTCCTGCCACTTACATTTCTGTGACCAACGCTGTTTTTTTAAGACCAAGCAGATAAGACACCAAAAATATTGTGCCTGATCTGCTTTAAAGGCCTTCCATTCGTTGGACTTCAAGAGAAACGCGGATCAACCGATTTTGCTCCATCTCCCTCCGCCGATCCCCAGGGGCACGATGATCGGCCTGTTCACTTGGGGGAGAAAGGTCACCACGAACGTCGCAGGAGGGGGCCGTGGTGCCCCACACGGACGTCAAAAGCTTTCTCAGCTTTCGCCTACGGCAGCGTGATGCGAACGCCCTCGGGGCCGCTGCCGCCCACGTCCTGCCGACCCGGCGTGCGCGGGCACTTGCTGGCCGGCATGAAGTAGCCCCTCACCAGCCCTTCCGGCCTGGCTGAATCCGCAACGCGATGCGCAGGCGCGCGTCGAGATTGGTCAGCGGCTCGTCCAGCATGAGGAGGCGGCTGGACGCAGCGACGGCGCGGGCGATCGCCACGCGTTGCTGCTCGCCGCCGGAATAGGTCTGCGGCAGGCGCTGGAGGAGGTGGCCGACATTTACCATCCGCGCGACCGTCTCGACGCGGGCCCCGATCTCCGCCCCGGACTTGCCGGCCATCTGCAGCGGAAAGGCGATGTTGTCGTGGCCAGTTCGGGTCGGAAACAACGCGATGTTCTGGAACATGAGACTGAGGCCGCGCTCTGCCGGTGCCAGTCCCGCCGCGTCGACGCCATCGAGGGCGATCCTGCCGTCGCTGGTAGCGGTCGAGGAACTGCTTGCCCGGCCAGGATCTATCCCGGAGCGCATCATTCTTGGCGCAACACGGGGCTGCAGAGAAATTTCTGTTGGGAGGCACCTGCGGGTCTCGGCACGCGAAGCCGCAAAGGATTCCGATCACTCGACTGAGCGTCCGGCAAAGGACCCATCAACCCGACCGCCGCGAAGCCTCAGCGGGATCCATTTCTTCGATCCTATCCCGCACCGCTTCGGGAGCTACGTCTCCCGCAAGTTCCGCGCTGTTTCGCGATCGCTCAAACGATTTTCACCACTCGCGTGATTTCATGCTCGGCCAGCGGGTTTGTCTGAAGATCCAGTTCTGCCCGCTTCCGCGCTGGGCGGTCCATACGGTTCTGGCTGATCATGACGAAGGTCGTGCGACCATCGCCAAATACCAAGCGACGGGTCCCAGGCAGCCACCCAGCAGTCCCAGGTTTGCCAGAATCCACACGCCGAAAACCAATGAATGGAAGTAGACCGATGCCATCCTTCCCCGTGAAGCCGGCGATGGAGTCGGCAACGCGGTCTTGGATGGACGCGGCTTGTTCCTCCTGCTGCCTACGCTGCGATGTTGCGCTCAAGGGGTAGGGAAAGACCTGCGGCAAGCGCGGGATACCTTTTGCTGAGATCTGCCGCCGGGGTCAGGCACCTATCAAGTGACGTCGAGCAAACTTTTGTCGATCGAGCACATCACACTGAACGACGGGTTCACCAGGTTGCCGATGCGCAGCCGGCAGGACTGGGAAACAAGTTGATGCGCATCATGCATTGAAAGGCCTGATCTCTTCGAAACCCAACGGATCAGCCCGGCGACAGCGATGCGGCAGGCGTCGTCAAGCGGGCGCGCGCATCCTATGACGCCGATGACGTTCTCATTCTCGAACCGTGGCCAGTCGAAAGCATCATCCATTTCTGCACGCTGGCACATCAGAGTGGTGTGGAACGCACCTTCGATCGCGGTTCCCGCGATCTCGCCGTCCCCCTGAGCGTAGTGGCCATCGCCGACGTACACATGCGCCCCGTCGACATTGGCTCTCAGGTAAAGGATCGCGCCGGGGCCAAGGTCCGGAATGTCGAGATTGCCCCCGAAATCGCCCGGTGCCACGGCGAGGCGAACCTCGCCGTGCGCCGGGGCAACGCCCAGCGTGCCATGGAACGGACGAAACCCGGCCGTGAGCGTTCGGCCATCTTTCGTCCGAGTGGTAAGCGTCTTGCCGTCATCGGCGAAGCGCCAGATCCAGACATGCTCGTCCTGCGGCTGCTGGAGGTTTGGACGCCCGCGCGTGCCGGACAGAAGACCAAAATCCGGCGAGATTGTCGCGACACCCCAAGAGCGAGCAGGCTTCAACGACAACAGGCGGATGGCGACTATATCGCCCGCCAAGACGCCGTCGACATGGATCGGGCCAACGAGAGGGTTGACGCGGGGATAAGGCGCGACCTCACGTGGCTTCCCGTCCACGCTGTCCAGACGTCCTGAAAAGCAGTCTTCCGTGAACACGGTGAAGACTTCACCCAAGGCGATACGGATGCGCGGCTCGTGACCGCCAACCTGAAACACGAAATCCCGATCCTCGACAGCCGGCATTACGCAGATCCTTCCACGACGATTCTGGCCGGGCGATTGCGGACATGGATTCGCCATCGTGCGAGCGTGAGACCGACGATCGCCGCGATGTAGGGCATCATCAGCACGAACTGCGACGGCAACGAAAATGCCTGCAGCCGATCGCCGAGCGCGCCAAAGAATCCGAACAGCAGAGAAGCCGCCGCCGTCACCCATGGGTGGCCTCCGCCAAACAGAGTCGCGGCCAGGCCAATGAACCCTCGTCCGCTGGTCATTTCCGGGAGGAAGAAATGCAGCTTGTCCATTGCGAGCTGGGCGCCGGCCAAGCCAGCAAACAGACCGCTGATTGCCAACGAAATCGCCTTCATTCGGACGACGCTGACGCCCGCCGCCCGTGCCGCGTGCTCGTCCTCGCCGGCGGCGCGCAGATAGGCCCCGGTCGGAGTCCGATAGAGGAACACGGCGGAGAGCGGAATGGCAATGAATGCCAGAATCAGGATGATGCTCTGCCGCTCGATCGCGGGCCCTATCACCGGAATGAAGGACAGACTCCCCGGGGCCACATGCCATATGTCAGGGAAAGTGATAGGGCGCAGACCTCCGGGAGTGCCATAGAACCATTCCAGCGCAAACAGGCTGCCTCCTGCGGCGAGCAGGTTTATGCCGAGGCCCGCGACAATGAAGTCGGCGGAGAATCGCAGTGTCATCAGCGCCAGAAGCTGCGACATCAGGATGGACGCCAACACCGCAGCGAAAAAGGCCAGCGCAGCACTGTCGGTCGCGCTTCCAACGGCGATCGCGACGAAGGCCGCCACGAGCATCATACCCTCCACGGCCACGTTGAGGATGTTGGCGCGCAGTGTGATCATTGCCGCCAGGGCCGCAAGCAGGATGGGAGCCGACTGTTCAAGTACAGAGGCCAGGAAGGAGGAAAGATACATGCCGCTAGCTCCTCGTTTTCGGGGTAGCCAAGCGGGCCGTCATCAGCAGGACCAGCAGGCCGGTCAACAGATCGACGAGCGACCGCGGTACATCTGTCGAAATCTGCATATAGGCCGAACCGTTGATCATCATCGCGTAGAAGATCGCGGTTGCGAGAGCACCTATCGGATGGATTCGCGCAAGCAGCGCGCAGGTGAGCCCCACCAAGCCGTATTCCGGGGAGAAGTTCTGCTCGAAGCGGTGGCCGATACCGAGCACGTAAAGAACCCCGGCCAGTCCGCCTAAGCCGCCCGCGATCAGCATCGCCACGATGATACGCTGGTCGGCAGGTATCCCGACTGCATTCGCAAAGCGCAGGTTAGTGCCAGAGGCGCGCAGCTGGGCTCCCCAGACGGTACGGAACAGGACCACCCAGGTGGCGGAAGCCAGGAGCACCGCCACAACGATGCCGCTGGTCGCACCTGGAACGCCCGGGAGCGCGGGCAGCCAGATCTTCTCCGGCACCATCTCACTGACGGCCCCGTAGCTCTTGGTGTCGCGGATCACCTGATTGGACAGATAGGAGGTGAAAAGGAGGACGATGATGTTGAGCATCAGCGTGGTCACCACCTCGTCCACAGCGAGGCGCACCTTCAGCACACCCGGGACCCAGCCGAGGAAAGCGCCCGCAAGTATGCCGCCCATCAATGCCAGCGGCAGAAGCACTATCGCGGGTAGCCCTGCGAAGGTCACGCCGATCACCGTCGCCGCAATCGCGCCTGCATAGAGTTGGCCTTCGCCACCGACGTTGAAGATACCGGCGCGGAACGAGAAGATGACGCCGAGCGCGATCAATGTCAGGGGCGTCGCGCGGTTGAGGAAAAGAGCGAAACTACCCAGTGAATCGAAGTTGGCGAACAGGAGATCGCGGTAGGCCTGCAGGGGGTCGTCCGTGATCGCCATCACCAGCAGGAAGCCGAGCGCGAGCGTAAGCAGAATCGACGCGATGGGCGCATACATTGCCCGCACCGAGTTCTTGAAGCGCGCTGCAGTCATGCCGCAGCCTCCAGAGACCCGTTCATCAGCGCGCCGACGATGACCTCGTCGGCGTCCTTCCTCTCGATGATGCGCAGAAGCTGTCCGGAGTACATGACGCCGATCCGATCGGAGAGGGCGAATATCTCGGACAGTTCGGAGGAGATCAGCAGAACCGCCCTGCCGCGGTCAGCGGCCGCCATGATGCGGGCATAGATGAATTCGGAAGCGCCGACATCGACGCCCCGCGTCGGCTGACAGACGACGAGCAAATCTGGATCGCGGTAGAGTTCACGCGCAATCACCACCTTCTGCATGTTGCCGCCAGAGAGCGTACTGACCGGGCTTTCCGGAACAGCACCCCGGATGTCATACTCCCTGATCTTTTCTGCAGCGAACGCCTCCAGGCGGTCCTGATCGACGTAACCGCCCCGCTTGAGGCCAGCACGGCGATAGTTGCTGACCGCCAGGTTCTCCGCCACCGACATCGTCTTACTGAGACCCCGGTCGAGCCGGTCCTCCGGCACGAACCCCATGCCGGCCGATTGCCGCTCCGGCACACTGGCCTCTGTGATCGTCCTTCCGCCCAGTTCGATGAAGCCCGCCTGGATCTCTCTCAGACCGGCGATCGCCTCGGAAAGTTCGGTCTGGCCGTTTCCATCGACACCCGCGATACCCAGGATCTCGCCAGCGCGTACCTCGAGCGAAATGTTCTTCAGCAGGAGGCGCCCAGCGGAATCGGTCATGCTCACATTGCTGAGCTTCAGCACGGTCGGGCCAAACGGCCTTCGTGCCTGTTCATTGCCTCGCCCCACCAGGAAGACGTTGCGGCCGACCATGTCACGCGCGATGTCTGCCTCGCTGACGGATCCCGTTTCGTGTGTGGCGACACTCTCGCCATGCCGGATTACAGTTACGCGATCGGAGACGGCTTTGACCTCGCGTAGCTTGTGCGTGATGAACAGGATCGTGCGGCCCATCTCCCGCAAACCAGCGATCACACCGATCAACTCATCCACTTCCGGCGGCGTCAGGACCGCTGTCGGCTCGTCGAGGATCAGCAATTCGGCATTGAAGGCGAGTGCCTTGAGAATCTCGACCCGCTGGCGTTGGCCCACAGAGAGCGTTCCCACGGTCGCCTCCGGATCCAGCCGGAAATTGTAGCGTGCGATCAACTCACGTGTTCGCGCTACCATCGCGGCTTTGTCGGCAAACACACCCCACTTGCGGAGGTTACGACCGAGGAACACGTTCTCCGATACGCTCATCGACGGCACCAGGGCAAAGTGCTGATGCACCATGCCAATGCCCAACCGACTTGCCTCGATCGGATCGGAGATGACGACTTCCCGGCCGTTGAGGATGAGTGTGCCGGCGGTAGGCTGATGAATACCGGCCAGGATGTTCATCAGGGTCGACTTGCCAGCACCGTTCTCGCCGCAGATGACATGCACCTCACCGCGTCGCACGTCCAAGTCGACATGCTTCAGCGCCACCTTTTCGCCGAAGCTCTTGGAGATGCCCGACAGTCTCAGAATGTGGTCTGCGTTCGTCATTTCAGCGTCCGGGAGGACGATCGCGGACGACGCGAAAGCTCGTCCGCAATCCCCATGCAGTTATTTGAACGCGGTATCGACCTTGAGTTCTCCGGTTACCACCTTCGCTTTCGCCTCATCCACCTTTGCCCTCACAGCCTGCGGAACCAGCTTGTCGTTGTAGACGAGACCGACGCCTTCGTTCGCGAGACCGTAGATCTTGAGCTTGCCAAACTCGGCATTCCCAGCGCGTATCTGCACGATTGAATCATAGATCGAATTGCCAATCTGCTTCAGCATGGAGGCAATCACGTTGTCCGGATGCAGGCCGTTCTGGTCGGAATCGACGCCGATCGCATATTTGCCCGCATCCGCCGCTCCCTTGAGGATACCCAGCCCAGCGGGACCCGCTACGTTGTAGACGACATTCGCGCCGTTCTCGATCGCGGTCTTGGTCAAGTCGTAGGCCTTCTGGGCGTCGTTGAAATTGCCGATGAAGATGACCTGAACCTCGATGTTCGGCTCCACCGTTGCAGCACCCTGCTTGAAGCCGACAATGAAGTCCTGGATAACCGGCAGATCCATGCCTGCGACGACGGCGATTTTTGGCTCCCCAGAGGAAAGCGGGAAGGTTTCCTTGTCGGTCGCAGCGATCGCCGCCAGGACACCCGCGAGATATGACCCCTCATTCTGCGCATACTTCACCGAGAGCACATTGGGCAGATCGAGCTGGTCGTCGAAGAATACGTACTTCTGGTCAGGATGCTGCGGAGCCACAGCAGCCAGGTTGTCGTGCATGTTCGGACCTGTGAAGATCACGCTCCAGTCGCCCGAGTTCGACACGGCTTCGAGGTTTTGGCGCCAAAGCTGAGGATCGCTTGGGGAGGCTTGCAGCAGACGCACCTTCACGCCGTCAGCCTCCGCGCGGTCGAAGCCGGTCTTCGCGTTATCGTTGAATCCCATGTCGCCCAGGTTGTCGCTCATGACGTAGACGGCACTGAAGTCAGCCGCGGCTGCGCCGGTGACTGCCGACAGGGCGAAGAGACCGGCAGCCAAGCCTGCTTTGATCCTTGCGGTTATCGTCATGTCCTTGCTCCCATTGTCCTTCGTTGCATTTTTCCGAGATTGCATTCGATAACTGTGCTTCATGAATTGGCCTGCGCCTCGGACAAGCATCTGATCGCGTCCAAGAGGGCGGCATGCGTGGCCTTGATGTCGAAAGCGATGACGACATCGCAGTTGTTCGGCTTCTCAGTTCGGCCGGCAAAGTCGACGACGGTTCGCCCATAGTTCAGCCCAGGGGTCGTTTCGACATCGACGCGCGCAGGAGCCGTCGTGATGATCTCAGGGGCAGCCACCGCAAGGATTGCGCATGGATCGTGGAGCGGCATGGCCGGCGGCACGAGCACACCCGGTCTGTAGGTTGTAACCAGCGATGCAAGAAGTTCGGCGGCCAGCGCCGCTGCCGGCCCCTGGAATTGCGAAACCCGTTCAATCAGCGCATCGGTGATCGGAACAGTGCCACTGGCGTCCACCGGAACCATTGTGATCGGAATACCCGACCCGTAGACAATGGCCGCGGCTTCCGGGTCGCAAAGGATATTCCACTCGGCAGCTGCGGACTTCGTGCCCAGGCCCCACGCACCACTCAGCGTGACAATTCGGCCGATCCGCCCCTGGATCTCAGGATAGCGGCGTAGCGCGAGGGCGAGGTTCGTCAGGGGGCCCGTGGCGACCACCGTCAGCCCTGGTCGAGCGTTGGCCTCGGTCGCGATGCGGTCGATTGAATGCTGGATATCGACAGGCACACGCGGCAGGTCCTCTCTCTCCGCGTCCAGCCCGCGCTCCATGTCCAGTATGCGGGCGATCAGCCGTTCACGGACAAGCGGCCCCATGGCACCAGCGCAAACCGGCACCGTTCTGGGGCGAGCAGCAGCAACCGCGATGGCGCCATTCATTGCCGTGCGATTACCTTCTAGATGGCCGGCGCCGGTGGTAACCGCCAACAGGTTGAGGTTCGGATGGCCGAGCGCGGCAAGGATGCCGAGCGCATCGTCATTGCCGGGGTCACAATCGTGGATGATGTCGACTGTCACTGCCGGGCTCGCCTATTGCCTGGCACCGAGGCGGGACCATAGCTGGCAATAGCCGGGCCAGTTCATGAAAGCTGTCAGGCACAGGTGCAAATCACACTCTGGCGTGAAGACCGCGGCGCGGCCCGCCTCATGGAAGGTGGTCACGAAAGGTTCGAAGCCACCGTTGCGGTTGGCGGCGCACGCTTCGCCCGCGACAAGAATACCGCCCGACATTTCTCACTCCCGCAGCCCCGCCTCGCGTGGGCGAACATCACCACCCACGCCAAACCCGCTGAAAGGTTCGACGGACACGAATTTCGCAATAGCTGGACTTCCCCCTCCTGCTGGGATATTTCCAGCGTCACATGTCTACACGCGTAGAATTGTGGTTGCAAGCCGGATCGGCAGATTTGTCGCCATTGTCCGGGAAAGCCCTTCCGACTTGCCGCCCGGGCCGAATCCGAGCTAGCCGACCACGCCGCCACCGTCGACCACGAGGACACAAATGCCTCTCTACCGCCAGTTCAACACCCAGGAGGAACTTGACTGGGAGTACAAGCCGGAGATCCGGATCGAGGACCCGAAAGCCTTCGAGAAGATTATCGCCCAGCGCATTTCCAAGGCTGATGAGGCACGGGCGATCCTGAAACGCACGGCTGATGTCTACTATGGACCGACGCGGATGGAGAAGCTTGACATCTATCCAGCAGCCGAGGCGGGGGCGCCGATCGTGATCTTCATACACGGCGGTTACTGGTTCGATGCGAGGCTGAAGAAGGAGAACTACATTTGGGTAGCTCGGGGCTTCGTGGCCCGAGGCATAACGACGGTCATCATCGACTATGATGTCTGCCCGAAAGTCACGATCGACGAGATCGTCCGTCAGTGTCGAGCCGCTGTGGCTTGGGTCTACAAGAACGCGGAGACTTTCGGTGGCGATCGTGAGCGGCTCTACGTGACTGGCAATTCTGCCGGTGGCCATCTGACTGCCATGATGGCTGTCACGGATTGGCGGGAGGACTACATGCTGCCCTCGAACGTCATAAAGGGCGCTTGCCCGATCAGCGGCCTCTATGATCTGGAGCCGTTCCAGTACACTTGGCTCCAGCCCAAGATTCAGCTTAACGGGCAGCAGATCCGTCGCAACAGCCCGATCCTGCACGTGCCTACAAACGCCATCCCACTCCTGATCAGTTGGGGAACCGAAGAGAGTTCGGAGTTCTGGCGCCAATCCCAGGATTTCGGGGCCGCATGGCAGTCGAGGGGCAACAATGTGGAGCTTCATCCGCAGCAGGGCGGAGATCACTTCACGGCAATCGATGGGTTTGGTGATCCGGACAGCCCGTTCCTCGACAAGGTTCTGTCTCACATGCGATCGAGCTGGACATAGCCATGGTCACCAGAGCGGATGTCGCGCGGCGCGCCGGTACGTCCACCGCGGTCGTTAGCTACGTCATCAATGACGGCCCTCGACCTGTTGCTGCTTCGACGCGAGAACGCGTGCTCAAGGCGATTGCCGAACTGGGCTATCGACCGAACCGTGTCGCGCAGGCCCTGCGCGGGCAACGCTCGCGCGTCATCGGGCTGATAGTGCCCGACATCTCCAATCCGTTCTATGCCGAGCTGGCCCGTGTCATCGAGAACCGAGCCGACCTGCTCGGGTACACGCTTGTACTTGGCAACAGCGAGCAGGATGCCCAGCGGGAATTGCGATATGTCCGCACCTTTCTCGATCGGCAGGCGGACGGTCTTATCTTGATCAGCGGTTCCAGTTCCGACGAACTAACGACGCTGTTTTCGGAGATCCCGGTCCCGTTTATCCTGCTTGACCGTCGCATCAACTATGCACCGAACGCTTTTCTCCTGGCGACGGATGGCGTGGCGGGAGCGGCCATGGCGACCAATCACCTGATCGAGCTCGGGCATAGATCTATTGCCGCTATGTGCGGACCGACGAGAATGCCGAGCGAGCGTGCCAAAGGTTATCTTCAGGCAATGAAGCAGGCCGGGCTGGCACCGGTACTGTACCATAGTGCGGACTTCGACAGGCAGTCGACCTACGATCTCGCCTGCCAGATCCTGCGGACTGCCGCACGCCCCAGCGCCATTTTCGCAACCTTCGACCTCGCCGGCATCAGCATACTGCGCGCAGCGGCGGATTGCGGTGTGTCAGTTCCCCGCGAAGTGGCAGTCATCGCGTACGATGACGTGCAAGAATCGCGATTCACGATTCCCCGTTTGAGCACCGTGGCACAGCCAACCAGCGAGCTGGGCCAGCTCGCCGCCGAGCACCTCATCGGATTGATCGAAAACAAAGTCGACCGAACTTTCGGAATGAAGCTCATCACTCCGCACTTGATCGTACGAGAAAGCTGCGGAGCCGCTTCCGCGGGTTCCCTATCCCAGGGCTGAGGTCGATTTCTGCTCACGGAACTCTGGCCGCTCACAACGTAAGCACGGTCACGCCCGCTCGACCTTGTCGACGTCCCTCGTGGACAAGCCCGCCAGCCAGTACGGACGGGCCGCGTGGTGGTTTTGTGAAATCGATTTGCGATCAGCAGAACACTGTCCCAGCATCGGCCTCGTTCATCATCTCGTGAGCGCCAGCCATATCGGAACAATGGCTATCAATGGTGTTGGCTGTATGGGGGAAGCCAGGGATCTGGCGTATGGTGCTTGCCACGTTGCCGCACTATTGTTCTTTTTCATGAGCCGTAGGGAACCAGACCACTCGAGGGTTCCCTCGCCACATGCCATCGACCAGGATCAGTAGCGGCATATCCGTCCCGCCTTCGCGATCCGGCCCGAAAGGGAGGCGATTATGGTCGTCATAGTCACTGCCGTCATTCTTGCCCTGCTCGGGCTGGCGCTAGTCGGCGGCGGGCTCTGGCTGGTGATGTTGGGCGGCAGCCCGTTCTATCTGGTCGCAGGGGCGATGTTGTGCCTGACCGCGTTTCTGATTTGGAAGCGGATGGCTTGGGCCCTTTTGGTCTATGCCGCCTTGGTCCTGGGCGCTTTGGCGTGGGCATTGTGGGAGGTCGGATTCGACTGGTGGCAACTCGCTCCGCGGGGTGGCCTGATCATCCTGATCGGCCTCTGGCTTCTTGCGCCGTGGATAAGTCGCCGCCTGTTGCCAAGAAACCGGGTTCGCGGCGGCGCTTTAGCGCTCGGACTAGCGGTGCTGTTGTCGATCATCGTCGCTGGATACTCGATGGGGGTCGACACGCATGAGCTTGCCGGCAGTCTGCCGCAACAGCGGACGGCCTCTGCCGCGAGCCAGGACATGCCGGACGGCGAGTGGCGCCAGTACGGCCGCACTCCCCTTGGCCAACGCTTCTCGCCGCTGGACCAGATAACCACGGAAAACGTTTCCAAGTTGAAGGTCGCGTGGCTGTACCAGACAGGCGACGTAAAGCTGCCGCAGGACGTCGGAGAAACCACCTACCAGGTTACCCCGCTGAAAATCGGCGATACGCTGTATCTTTGTACGCCACACAATTGGGCGATAGCGCTGGACGCCGCGACCGGGCGGGAGAAATGGAAGTTCGACCCCCAGGCGGGGTTAAATGCGGACCGCCAGCACCAGACCTGCCGCGGTGTTTCCTACTGGGAAGATTCCGCAGCCAGCGCGGACGCTCCCTGCAAAACGCGCGTTTACCTGCCCACCTCCGACGCGCGGCTGATCGCACTGGATGCAGCGACCGGGCAGGTTTGCACGAGCTTCGCAAACCGAGGTGAGTTGGATCTCGGGACCGGCATGCGATACAACCCCGCGGGCTATTACTATTCGACATCTCCCCCCGTCATTACTGCTGGAAGGATCATCATCGGGGGAGCCGTAAACGACAACTACTCGACGCAGGCGCAGTCCGGCGTGATCAGGGCGTTTGATGTTCAGACGGGCGCATTGCTGTGGAACTGGGATTCCGGCAACCCGGACCAGACTGCACCCATTCCGCCGGGGGATTTCTACACGACGAATTCGCCCAACAGCTGGTCCGTGTTCAGCTACGATCCGGATCTCGGCCTCGTCTATATCCCGCTGGGCAACCAGGTGCCCGATCAACTCGGAATGGGCCGCAGCGCGGCAGTAGAGCGCTTCTCCTCCTCCATTGTCGCGCTTGATATCGCTACCGGTAAGCTTCGCTGGGTCAGGCAGACGGTCCACCATGATCTTTGGGATATGGACGTCCCGGCTCAGCCGGCGCTGCTGGACCTGACCCGCCCGGATGGCACAACGGTTCCGGCCCTGGTCGGACCTACGAAACAGGGTGACATCTACGTTCTCGACCGTCGCACGGGCGAACCGATTATCCCGGTGCGCGAGGTGCCTGCGCCTGGCGGCGCGATCCCCGAAGATTTCACGTCTCCTACGCAGCCAGTCTCCAACCTGTCCTTCGAACCTCCGACGATGCAAGAGCGGGACATGTGGGGAATTACGCTGTTCGACCAACTCGCTTGCCGGATTCAGTTCCACCGGCTGCACTATGAGGGGCGCTATGCGCCGCCATCACTCGCTGGCACGATCGTCTACCCCGGGAACTTCGGGACGTTCAACTGGGGCAGTGTCGCCGTCGACCCCGAGCGGCAGATCATGTTCGGCATGCCGACCTATCTGGCCTTCACGTCGCGGCTCGTACCGCGCAGCCAAATTCCGCCCAAGGGGAAGGACGAAAAAGCCAGCGAGCAGGGCCTGAACCGCAACGAGGGCGCGCCCTATGGCGTGTTCATGGGGCCTTTCCTAGGGCCGTTCGGTATCCCGTGCCAGGCTCCTCCCTGGGGCTATGTCACGGGCGTCGACCTGAGGACGGGTGATATCGCCTACAAGCGGCGCAACGGCACTGTCTACGACATGACGCCCCTCCCGCTTCCCTTCGAACTGGGTGTTCCGGGCATAGGCGGTCCGATGATCACCCGGGGAGGCGTCGCGTTTCTGGGCGCGGCCGTCGACAACTATCTGCGGGCCTACGATGTCACCACGGGACGCCAGCTTTGGGAGGCTCGTCTGCCGGCTGGGGGACAGGCTACTCCAATGACCTACGCGAGCGCCGACGGAAAGCAGTACGTGGTGATCGTGGCTGGCGGACATGGTTCTATCGGAACCAAGCCCGGAGACTACATCATCGCCTATTCGCTGCCATAGCGCCTCCAATCGCTTGGCGAACGTTCCCGATTGTGTACGTCGCCTCCGTTGCCGCGCCTGAGGGGCAAGGGATTTCTTGCCAGCTTCTCGACATGATCCAGATGAGTCTGGATGATCAGGACCGATTTCGCCGCGTGAGACTTGGCTCCTTATACGGCGTAGGTCCAGACCGTCATTTCGCAGCGACCTGGGCCGACGATATCAACACGAACGGCCCATTCGCAGCCGCGGGCGCGCCATGAGAGGCGCCCGCGCGTGACCGAGGATGTTGGACCCACCGCACGTGGGACGCTTCGACTTATATCCCGCGAACTAGATCTTCGCGTCTTCGCCGGCCGTGCTGAGCTCGATGAACCGCCGCGTCGTGGCCGCGAGATTGCTCTCGAGCCACTCAGCCATGGCTTGCTCCTCCTGCAGGTTCTGCCTCAGCAGTCCGAGAGCGTTTTGTGCCCCGGCCGCCTCTGCGACCACCAGCAGTGCGTTGTAAGCGGCGATCTCGTAGTTTTCGAAGGCGAAGTTGGCGAAGCTGTTCTTCAGGATCTCGTCGCCCGCCAGTGCGTGACCTGCCGCCGCCATCGTACCCATGACGGACAGCGCCGTATCCTTCAGTGACGAGCTTCCTTCGTTGAGCCCCTCTAGTATCTCGCGAAGGCGCTGGATCTGACCTTCGGTCTCCCGGATGTGGCGATCCAGTCGTTCTGCCACCTCCGGATATTTCTCGATCCTCTTGAGTTGAGGCTTCATGATCGAGAGGGCTTCGTTCTCCATCGCATGGGCGTTGCGAAGCCCCGTGACGAAAAGTTCGCGGGACGTCTCAGTGTAAATAGCCATGTTCGCTCCATCCTGTTGATGGCGCAGAACCGCCCAGCGGGTGAAGTGTTCCCCCGAAATCCGGCGCCGCCGGTCGCGCAGAGGCGCGGCCCGGTTGAATGAGACGTTGTCCGGAACATGCACTCTCCCAGCTTGTTCAGCGCACTAAAGGAGTGCGCCATGGTTACGTCGATGCAGGACCGTCATTTTCCCGTCGGAGCCGGAATCCTTCTGGGATTGGGTCTTGGCGGCTTTTTTGATGGCATCGTGCTCCACCAGATCCTGCAGTGGCACCACATGGCCACCAGCGCCGGGTATCCGGCGGATTCGCTGGCCAACCTCAAGCTGAACGTCCTGCTTGACGGGCTCTTCCACGCAGCCACTTACCTTTTCACCGCAGCAGGCCTCTTCCTTCTGTGGCGCGCGGCCCGGAAGCCGCACTTCCGGTGGTCCGCGCAGCTGCTCTTCGCATCGATGCTGATCGGATTCGGCATCTTCAACCTGGTAGAGGGCATGATCGACCATCACCTCCTGGGCCTGCACCACGTCAACGAGACGGTGCCGCGTGAGCAATGGTTCTACTGGGACATCGGCTTCCTTTTGTGGGGCGCCGCAATGGTGGTCGTCGGGTGGATGCTTCGTCGGACCCACGCCACACGGCACAGGTGAGGAGGTACCGGCGAGCCGCAGCCCCTTTCCTGACGCCCCATCGGAACAATGCCTGACCGCAGCGGTTCATGCCTGAGCAATCAGGACCAGACCGACACACCTTATCCGCACGAGGGCTCCATCAGACCGCCCGAACTGCCCTGCACAAGGACTCTACATCGATGAAAGCACTTTGCTGGCACGGCAAGGGAGACATCCGCTGCGATACCGTTGAAGACCCCACAATCGAGGATGACCGCGACATCGTCATCCGGGTGACCTCCTGCGCGATCTGCGGGTCGGACCTCCACCTCATGAATGGCTACATGCCGACCATGGAGTCTGGCGACGTTCTCGGCCACGAGACGATGGGCGAGGTCGTCGAAGTCGGGAAGGCACATACGAAATTCAGGGTCGGCGACCGGGTGGTGGTGCCGTTCAATCTCGCCTGCGGGCAGTGCTACTTCTGCCAGAAGCAGCTTTTCTCCCTGTGTGATCGCTCCAACCGCAACGCTGAGATGGCGGTCAAGGTGATGGGCCAGTCGCCGTCCGGCCTGCTCGGCTATTCGCACATGCTGGGCGGCTATGCCGGTGGACAGGCGGAGTACCTCCGGGTTCCGTTTGCCGACGTGGGCCCGATCAAGGTTCCGGATGGGCTCGAGGACGACCAGGTACTCTTCCTCTCTGACATCTTCCCGACCGGCTGGATGGCCGCGGAGAACGCCGAAATAGAAGCCGGCGACACCGTCGCGATCTGGGGATGCGGACCTGTGGGCCAGTTCGCGATCCAGAGTGCCTGGATGATGGGGGCTGGACGCGTGATTGCGATCGACAAGGTCCCCGAGCGCCTGGAAATGGCACGGACGCACGGACACGCGGAAACGATCGATTTCAGCGCGAACAAGGTCTACGACACGCTGATGGAGATGACCGGCGGGCGCGGTCCCGATCGTTGCATCGATTGCGTCGGCACGGAATCCGACGCGACCGCGAGCATCGATGCCATGCTCGACAAGGCCAAGGCCGCCTTGCACCTAGGCACGGATCGTCCGCATGTCCTGCGCGAGGCGATCTTCTCCTGTCGCAAGGGCGGCACGATCTCGGTGCCGGGGGTCTACATCGGGATGCTGGACCACATCCCCTTCGGCGCGGCGATGAACAAGGGACTGACGTTCAGGATGGGCCAGACCCATACCCACCGCTACCTTGAGCCTCTCCTCCAGAAGGTCGTCGACGGAGAGATCGACCCGTCCTTCGTCATCACCCACACTGCCTCGCTCGAACAGGGCCCCGACCTCTACAAGGCGTTCCGCGACAAGAAGGACGGCTGCATCAAGGTTGTGATGAAGCCATGAAGCCGGGTTACGGCCGCGGAGCGCACCATGCGGGCGCTTCCAATGCGGATCAAAGCCTTGCCAAAGAGAATGTACAGGGTGGCGAGAGGTCTCCGGGCTGCTGCGCGGCCGGAGATTTCGACGCCGGGCATCATGATGAACGGGGGCGAACTGTCAGCCGTGGTGCGACCGTCGCTCACTAGACCACACTCGCCCCCATACGAGGTTTCCTAGACTGGCAACTCGATACCGACAGGGTGATCGCCTTCGGTCAACCGGCGCGCGCTCGCGTTGGATCTAGACCAAAACGGAGGGATCGCCGACGATCGGGGGAAATCATCGACGATCCCGGAGCGGCGCCCATTCCGCCAGGAGAGGCACGCCGCTCACCACAAACAGCCCCCGCACGCTCTTGTTCCCCATGCCGCAAATTTCCGGCTTGCGCATCGCCCCACCGGACATGACCGCCCACGCAAGTTCACCCGGGCCGCTCGGATCTGCACGAAGCCGACAATCGGGCGGTCAGCGCCTTTGCAACTCTCGACGCGCCGAGGAGCCGTCGTCAGTCGTGTCAGGGCGGCGCGGCCTCTCGCCTTCATGACCTTCTAGGGTCCGGCCTCATAACCAGAATGCCACGGTTGCTGCGATCTGAACGGCTGCGAGGAAGTTGGTGGCGTATCGATCGTATCGGGTTGCGATGCGCGTGAAGTCCTTGATGCGGCAGAACATGCGCTCGATGGCGTTGCGGTCACGGTAGAGGAAGGGCGAGAAGCAGTTCTTCCAGATGCGGTTGGCCTTGGGCGGGATGTTGGCGAAGGCGCCGCGCT
>Ga0180215_1001649_pt1 | contig 24092 bp, 25 predicted proteins | sample eDN3rd37CBELigBY_FD_128871 | JGI IMG/M metagenome (GOLD analysis project Ga0180215, IMG submission 128871) | Enriched backyard soil microbial communities from Emeryville, California, USA - eDNA 3rd pass 37_C BE-Lig BY (version 2) (version 2) | ecosystem: Environmental > Terrestrial > Soil >...
CTTTGCTACCTACTTCGACTGACATAGAAATATGGTTCCCCCTCAAAATTGTTAAACACACTCTATTATAACAAATTATAGAGAAATTACCTCGTACTATTTTTCACCTATTTTTTCCGATTATGTGACTCTTTATTCGCTTAAAAGCGAAAGCGCTTGAAAAAGTTGATATTCTACGGTTTTTAACGCTTAGATTCATGCTCAATTTTCTCTCCGTAACTCCTGAAAACTTGTTTATTTTTATAAATAAAGTCGCTTTGTTCGTTATTTAAAGTATAATGGAACCTTAGTCATCAGATGGAGAATATGATTTTTTACAATGAGAATTATATACATAAGTCCGATAATCCAAATAAATGAGGTCTTTGTATGAGTGAAAAAAGTTTTGAACGGTATCATTTAAGTGATGCGATAAATAAGGCACTTGCATTATTAAAGTATGAATCACCAACACAGGTTCAAAGTGAAGTGATTCCTTTAGCTTTAGAAAATAAAGATCTTGTCGTTAAGTCACAAACCGGTAGTGGGAAAACCGCATCCTACGGAATCCCTTTATCCGAATTGGTTGAATGGGAAGAAAAAAAACCACAGGTGTTAATCCTTACTCCGACGCGTGAACTTGCTGCTCAAGTTCGCGAGGATATAACGAATATAGGAAGATTTAAACGCTTGAAAGCGATGGCTGTTTACGGAAAAGAACCATTTGCGAAACAAAAAGAGGAATTACAACAAAAAACGCATGTTGTAGTTGGTACACCAGGTCGTGTTAAAGATCACATCGAACGAGGTACTCTCGAATTAGAGAAAATAAAGTACCTGGTAATTGACGAAGCTGACGAAATGTTGAATATGGGGTTTGTTGATGAGGTAGAAGCTATTATCGAAGAACTTCCAACAGATAGAGTTACGATGGTTTTTTCCGCAACCTTACCAAAGGATGTTGAATCACTTTGCCATAAATATATGCGTGACCCTAGTCATATCGAAATTGCTTCTACTGGAGTAACAACAGCTACAATCGAACACTTTTTAATTGAGATAAAAGAAGAAGCGAAGATGGCCTTACTGAAAGATGTGACGGTTGTTGAAAACCCAGATAGCTGTCTTATTTTTTGTCGGACGAAGGAACATGTTGATACAGTGTTCACTGAATTGGATTCTGCCGGGTATTCTTGTGAAAGACTACATGGGGGATTAGAGCAAGAAGACCGTTTTGCTGTGATGAATGGGTTTAAAATGGGGAACTTCCGTTATCTTGTTGCAACCGATGTAGCAGCAAGGGGCATAGATGTGGATAACGTGACGCTTGTCATTAATTATGATGTACCGATGGAAAAAGAGAGCTACGTACACCGGACCGGGCGAACAGGGAGAGCAGGAAATAAGGGGAAGGCCATAACCTTTGCAACTCCATATGAAGGTAAGTTCATTCATGCAATTGAAAGATATATTGGTTTTGAGCTTCCTTCAATGGATATCCCTAAACAGTCTGAGGTGGTTGAACGAAAAGCAGAATTTGAAGAAAAAATGGGTGGTCGCCGAGTCGTTCAAAACAATAAAACCGCTCGAGTCAATCAAGGAATAATGAAACTACATTTTAGTGGTGGAAAGAAAAAGAAGCTACGGGCTGTTGATTTTGTTGGAACAATTGCAAAAATACCTGGCGTTAATGCGGAGGATATTGGCATTATTACTATTCAGGACCAAATGACGTACGTGGATATTTTGAATGGGAAAGGATCTCTTGTGCTACAAGCGATGGAGACTACCCCAGTAAAAGGGAAAAAATTAAGGGTGAGTAAGGCGATTAAATAAAGATAGGTTAATTTTTACCATTGTATGGTGAAAGTCAACAGGCAATACTAACAAAACGATACGTAAAAGAAGTTCGAGTTCATAAAAAGGGGGAAAAGAATATGGCAGAGGGAAAAACTGAAAAACAAGCAGAAGAGATTATTAAAGCAAGCTTAGGGGACATGATTCATATAGCCAAAGGTGAAGAAAAGGGAAAGAAGGGGAAGGTCGTAGGGATACGAGATAACTCTGTGATTGCAGAAATTGGAATTAATCCTAAAAAGAATGAACCGATAAAAACTGTGGTCAATCACAAAAATTATAACATTGTAAAGTAAAGACCTTTATACCACCTGACCTTTATTTGAGCGAGCAACTCTTGAGGGTCAGGTTTTCTTATAAGGTTCAGAAAAAGGGAGTTAGATTCTATAGTGAAATACTTAAAAACGCAGATGAAGCAACTTGTTAAAGAAAATAGGGAACTACAGATTCATTTAATAGCTTTAATGGAAGACTACGAACTCGAGAAGAACTATGCTCTCAAGGCGTTATATCATTCAGAAGTTGCTGATGGCGGAAAATATCAATCAGCTTACCAAGCACTTGACTTACCAAAAGGGTAAGTTTTTTTGTTGTTTACGGTGGATAATTTGATAAGAAATAAATGGAATTAGTGATAAAATGAAGGAAAACTTACCCAAGCATTAGGTACACAACTACCATAAACCTTCAGGAGGATAGGATGAAATTTTTTGGTGCAATTTTTACCGTAATAGTATTTGGTTTTATTGGCTTTATCGCAACACTTGTTTTATCTTTTTCTAGGGATGCAGAGTTTTATGGCTCATTTATTCCTATTATTACGATTGGTCTCATTGTCTTTACCATTCTTGCAATCTATGGGAAATTGAAAAATAAAGGACCAAAGATTTGCGCGATAGTTTTCCTTTCTATAAGTATAGTAAGCTTAATCGCACATGAGGGATATCATGCCTATCTTTCCAGTCTTGAGGTCGTCAGTACACAGGACGTTGACTTGATTGAATATATGCCATTTGCTGAAGAAACAAAATCAGTAAAGCTAAAAGAGAAATCTACTTTCAAAATAAAAGAGGACCTTCCGACAATTGACGGGGCAACGGCTTTATTTCCTGTCTATGCTGCCTTTGTTCAAGCGGTTTATCCGGATAAAGAATATTCTTTGGACGAGGGCGAAGTAGTCTCCACTCAAACGAGTAATGCCTTTGATCGCTTATTGAATAGAGATGTAGACATCGTATTTATGGCACACCCATCGGAAAAACAAATGAAAAGTGCAGAACAACAAGGAATTGATTTAACCTTAACACCGATTGGGCGAGAGGCGTTTGTATTTTTTGTACATAAGGATAACCCTGTCGAGAAGTTAACGATTGAGCAGATCCAGGGGATCTACTCTGGGAAAATAACGAATTGGGAGGAAGTTGGTGGTAATAATGAAGAAATCCGAGCGTTTCAACGGCCAGAAGGAAGCGGTAGCCAAACAGCTTTACTAAATGTGATGCAAGGAGTTCCGTTAATGGAGCCACCATCAGAGGACATTGTTTCAGCGATGGGTGGAATTATTCGTGAAACAACGAATTATCAAAACAGAAAAAATGCAATTGGATTTTCTTTCAGGCATTTTTCACAAGATATGGTTGATAACGGAAGAATTAAAAACATTGAGGTAGATGGGGTACTCCCAACAAAGGAGAGTATTCAAAATGAAACATATCCATTTGTAAATGAATTTTATGCCATCACAGCGAATACCGAACATCCTCATATTCAATCCTTTATTGATTGGATGCAATCTGAACAAGGACAATGGATTGTCAAACAAACTGGATACGTTCCTTTGAGGTAACTTATGGACATTTCAAACAACCCCTTACAACGTTGATATTATGCAACGATTGCAAGGGGTTTTCCTGTAGTTGATGGAAGGTTTATATACATTTCTCATTTTCGGTTATACACTAAACTTTTATAAAAATTCGCAAGAAGTAACATCAACACATGATAAGGCAGATTAAGAAGGACATTTTTCTTGGAAAATTTTATTATCTTTATTTTTACCAATAGCCAGTCTAATAAAAGTCGGTAAAATAGGGATTTTACATTGAATTGTAAAGTATTCTTTTCTTTTAATGTTTGTGCTGTAAAAAGACCCATTAGGATTGAGTATAATGGCATAAGGATAAAATGTTCCCGCCATGAAGTAAAACGACGAAACCCAAATCTTACTTTTCCCAAAATGGATAGAAAAAACAAAAAATTCACTGAGGTTACCAAAATTAAATTAAAGTAAGAAACAAATAAAATCACTGGATTCCGTTTCTTTAAAAGCTCTTCCCATTTGGTCGTAATTGAAAAATAGACAGGTAACAATATGAGCGTATAAATTGTTCTCCACCAATAATGTTTATAAATGTCCAAACGAACGAATAAATGTTCTATTGAAGCAAAATATAGGCTAGCCAATAGCTTAAACTTCCAGCCTAAATGGAAGACGGAAATATATAAAGCAGTAAAAGGAATGAAAATGGCCTGTGAAAAGATTGCTCCTAGTATACTATCTAAATTCTTACTTTTTAGCAATGCAGGCTTGTAGCGATAGGCTTTAAATATATTATACGTAAAATACTCAAAAATGTATGCCATCCCTATATTTGAAAACAAGGCAATAAAGGTACGCTTACGATTTTTACTTTTAATAAAAGTATACATGAGTAAGGAAGAATGAATGAAGAGCAATAGTAGGTAAGGATATTTATGATATTTCTTTTGCAACCTCATATATGACTCCTTCCAAAAGAATGAAATTGGTAATGATTATGCATAGTCCATTCCTTCCTTTTTGCTTCATCTGTTGTATTTTCAAGCCTGCATCGTTTTAAAACGAAGGGAAAGATTGAATGAGGGAGTGTCCATCTATTCTAACGAAATGGCAAATTCATTTTTCATTCCCCAGAATGTGTACTGTATTATAGATACAAATATTATGATTTGATGCAAGAAGGCATTATATGCATAAATTGGCGAGGATACGCTTATTTAAATGAAGATTTGGAAATAAGAAGTTATCCTTTAGGTGGACTATTACATCCTTAGTGAAGAATCTCGTGCCTCTGGACAGAGTCTCCTATACAGAAAAAAAAACCGCTCAAGCAATGGTCTTTAGCGGTTGTTTTATTAATAAGAGAATCAAATCGTTTAACGATTCAAAATCATTCAATTTATTGAAGCAATTGCTTTAATTGCTCAGCATGTCTTCGATTTGTATCAAGCACTTTTTCAACGAGCTGTCGACTCTCAGAATCTAAATCCCCCTTAACTACCTCCTCCGAGTACTGGACACCATATTTGTCTACTCCATGTAAGGCGTCTTCAATCATAGATGTTGGGGTATTGGGTGTCATGACTTTGTGCATGAAACTGTGTATCGATCCGGAGATACCTTCATCGTCTGCAGGCACCCCGCCTAAATTTTGAATCCCTTCACTCTATTATGAAAATAGTTGAGAGGGAATATTCTCATTTTGCATTTTTGACTGTGAAAGGTCGATCTCTTAAGATTTTAAAGAAAATTATCGTGAATGAACCTTTTGTCCTTGTACCCAGACTTCCCGGATATTTTCAGGACGAACCTGATAAATGATTTTTTCGAAGACGTCCTGCAATGTGTCATTAAAAATAGGAAGTTTTGCAGTTTTTATGGCTGTATCAATAACTTGGACATCCCAAGTATAATTTGGTTCTAAGCGGCCGATTGGTAAACTCAAACTATCCCCTCCGCCAGCTGTTGCGAAATAGAAGGCCTCATTTATTGTTAAACGTGAATTGCTTAGACCACGAAGGGTAGCAGGCAGTGAGGGATTGACACCGTCTTCTAGCATCCTTGAAGACATTACTGATTGTCGGATATTATCATATAAACTGGGAGAAAATCCGCCTGAGAGGTCTGAACCGAGACCAATATCAACCCCTTTTGCATGAAAATGTGCAACGGGTAACACACTATTGGCAAAATATGCATTAGAAACAGGACAATGGCTAATAGCGGTTCCAGTTTCAGCAAATAACTCAACATCTTTTTCTTCTAGGAAATTACAATGAGCCATCACGGATTTAGTTCGTAATAGGCCAAAATTATGTAACGAAACCGCATCACTTTTATTGAAACGCTCTTTTACGAACGAATGCGCCCAATCACTTTCACTACAGTGAGACTGGATATGTGTGTCGTATTTAGCTGCCAATGCTCCTAACCCTTTTAATACTTCGTCGGTGCAACTTGGAATGAAGCGGGGGGTAACCACGGGGTATACCCCTTGTTTGGTTGTTTTTGATAATTCTTTAACGGTTAAAATAAACTCCTCGGTTTCGGCTAGTGCTGCTTGAGTATCCTCATCCCTATAATAGGGTGGATTTTGTGTTAAATCATCCATAACGACTTTCCCTACTAGGCCTCGTTGTCCTTGCTTTGCACAAATTTCTGCAAGCAGGATACTTGCTTCTTTATGAATCGTGGCAAAATAAAGAGCGGTTGTAGTGCCGTTTGCCAGCAAAGTCCGAACGACATCTTCGTATACCTCATGGGCAAAATGTAGATCCGAAAATTTTGATTCAATCGGAAAGGTATAGGTGTTTAACCAGTCAGAAAGAGGGAGGTCGAGTGCAGTGCCAGATTGAGCCCATTGCGGAGCATGTACATGTGTATCGACAAAACCAGGTAAGAAGTACTGCCCGTCGGCTAAACAATGATAATTATCTTTTCCTTCATAAACTTCAATTAGAGCTAGGTACTCCTCGTTTTCTGGTGTGATAATTTTCTCAATCATCCCATTCGAACCGATACAGAAAAGGCAGTCTGATAAAATGCGCACCTCTTTTGATGAATCACTGGTAAATGCTGTACCTCTAAAAATTTCCGTATAATTCATTGATTAAATCACCCTATTGTTCGTATTTTAGTCATTATACTTGGTATTATAGGATAGTTATTCCATTATGTCTATCCAATTCTATGTAGTTAGAGGAGATGTACATAAGGTTGCATATATTCTAGGAAGGAAGAAAACAATAAAATGGATTTCCTATCCAATAAAAAGCACTAAAAGGAGAATAACAAATGCCGAATGTAAAATTGGCTGTAATTTTTTACAGTATGGGTGGAACAAACTATCAATTAGCACAATGGGCGGAAGAAGGGGCGAAAGAAGCGGGTGCTGAGGTTAAGGTATTAAAAGTAGAAGAATTAGCACCACAATCAATTATTGACCGAAATGAAGTGTGGAAAGCAACAGTGGAAGCAACTAAAGATGTACCAATTGCAACTTCGGACGATATTGAGTGGGCCGATGCTATCATCTTTAGTGTCCCAACACGATTTGGAAACATGCCATCCCAAATGAAACAGTTCCTTGATATCCAAGGTGGGCTGTGGGCAAGTGGGAAAACAATCAACAAAGTAGTAAGTGCCATGACGTCTGCGCAAAATCCTCATGGTGGTCAGGAAGCAACCATCTTATCTTTATATACATCAATGATGCATTGGGGTGCCATTATTGCTACGCCTGGTTACACAGATCCAGTGATTTTTGGTTCTGGAGGAAATCCATATGGAACAAGTGTAACGGTAGGACAGGATGGGAAAATGATAGAAGATGTAGAAGCAACAGTGAAACATCAAGCCAAACGTACCGTGACAGTTGCGGAATGGGTGAAAAAGGGAACACAGTGATTTGTTATAAAGGATTTTTTGGGGATAAAACTACATGGTTTTATCCTCTTTTTAGATGGTTATGGTGGTTTCTTGAGTATAAAAACAGGATTATTATGATTTTTAATAACTAATGATTTACTTCTGTGAAATAATATGTAATATTTAGATAACTAGATAGTTAAGGAGCGTGATGTGTTATGAAAATGAATCTAAATGAAGTACTCAATATATCATCTATCATCAATATAAGGGGGATTTTACGTTAGTTTAGCTGAATCCTCCTACCCAACAAGGAGGCAACCATTTGTACGAACTAGAAAAATTAGGGAATCATTCAATATTAGAGAAACCTACTCATTCAAATCACTCAATGGGGCGTGTGGCAACCCATTCCAATGGAATTTATAAAATCCTCTCTCCTCAAGGTGAATTTTATTCCCAGTGTTCCGGAAAATTTTATCATCAAGTGGAAGAGGCTAGGGATTTTCCTTGTGTAGGCGATTGGGTTTTATTTGAACCGTTATTGACCGAGGGAAAAGGGATTATTCATAAGGTCTTGCAACGGCATAGTCTGTTATCACGTCATGGAGCAGGAGATAAGAAAGAAGAACAGCTGATGGCGGCGAATGTGGATAATGTTTTTTTAGTAAATGGATTAAATGAATTTAATCTTAGAAGGATGGAACGGTATTTAGTCCAGGTATATGAAAGTGGGGCTATGCCAATCTTTATTCTAACGAAGCGAGACATATGTGATGATGTCGAAGCAAAAGTGAAAGCTGTTGAAGAGATCGCTTGGGGTGTGCCAATTATCGCAATTGATACCCGTCATGATAGTATGGACCCCATCAAAGGATATCTTTCCCCGGGGAAAACGGGGGCACTAATTGGGTCCTCTGGTGTAGGGAAATCGACATTGATTAACCGTTTAATTGGAGAAGAGATTCAAAAAACACAAGGGATTCGTGAAGTGGATGCAAAGGGGAGGCATACCACGACTCATCGTGAGCTTTTTCTGTTACCTGATGGAGGAGTACTCATCGATACACCAGGCATGCGGGAGCTTCAGTTATGGTCGGGTGAGGAATCTGCGAATGAAACCTTTCAAGATATTTTAACTCTAAGTCAAAATTGTAAGTTCCGAAATTGTCATCATGAACAAGAGCCAGGATGTGCGATTAAACAGGCTATAGAAAATAGGCAACTTACTGAAGAAAGATATAATAGTTACCAAAAGTTACAACGAGAAACAAAGTTCCTTGATCTAAAAGATAAATATGGGACCCATCACGCCACGCGAATTCAGGTAAAGGATATTCGCAAGAAGAAGTAATTCTGTTTGGCTCTCTTCAAACTAGGTTGCTTTTAAGAGTAAAGACCTGTGACCAACAAGGAAATTCACAATGAAGAAAGAGCGTGGAAATAGCTGAGGTCACACTGAAATCGGATTTAGGATTATTGCAACAACCTTTTAGAAAACAGCCTTTTGTATAGACGAATTCGCTTATGAATTCGTCTTTTTTGTTGCATTTAAAGGGTAATGAAATGAATGGCATCGATAGGTAGTTACGGTGGTAAAGAACAATAGGTTTTTTTTAGGAATGTAAATGACAAGTAGAACAAAGTACATTCCAATATCAGAGGCATATGATAATTTGAAATTTATTTGGAAGGGAATGACAGATATGTATCATGATCCTAGATCCTACCCAACCCTATATTCAAATCCGAATGCTTCTACCCAGGGGTATAGCTTAAGTTATAGGGAAAGCAACTCATTGGGAGTTGAACAAGAGGCTCTTGAAGCTCTCCTTGCTGGTATGGAAAGAGAAGCTTCTACCATCGATCTTTATAGTCAATTATTTTATCTTGCACCAACTCAAAACCATAAAAATTCGATTCAGCATGAATTAGCAAACAAGAATGGCCGTTTGAAACAATTTACAGTTTTATATTACGCAATCACTGGAAGACAACCTGTATACCAAATCGATAAAGTTAGTATTAATAGTTATCATGAAGGACTGCAAAAAGCTTATGAAGCAGAAGTAGAAGGTTCTAAGGAGTATCGAGAGGGTTATTTTCAAACCCAAAACCCTCAAGTTCGAAGTGTTTTATCATGGGCTTTTGAAGAGGAAGAGATAATTGTCACACGGTTTGATGGATTTCAAGAGGAAGGATTGCTGGAACTAAAAGATTATGGCCCAAACCCATTTGTAATCAATATTGAGGAGGCTACTAAACAAAACCATACATTTCGTACAGCCTTATGGACGGGAGAACATTTTCAAGTAACTCTCATGAGTATCAATGTAGGAGAAGACATTGGCTTAGAAATTCATCCAGACCTGGACCAATTCCTTAGGATAGAGCAAGGTCAAGGAATTGTTCAAATGGGAGATAGTAAAGATCAATTAAATTTTCAGGAAAATGTTTATGATGACTATAGTATCGTCATCCCAGCAGGTAAATGGCATAACCTGACCAACACGGGGAATGAACCCCTTAAGTTGTACTCCATTTATGCTCCCCCACAGCATCCATTTGGTACAGTTCATAAAACCAAAGCAGAGGCAATGGCGGCTGAGGAAAATCATCATTAAATATTACAAGGATGAAAAAGGTGGAAAAGTCTTTTTCATCCTTGTCTTTTTTGTGGTAGCTCTATTCTAAGACTACTCCTTAATTTTAAGTCCTAGTAATGCTGCAAAGCCAATTGCTTGTTGAGGAGAAACTACGCATCCTGGTAAATCTTCTAGTGCGACGATAAGGCTTTGAAAGGTAGAAGTACTAATGTCTGTTCCTTTCAGTGGAGTACGGGAGAAGTTGACTTCATCTAAGTTACATTGATCGTATTTAATTTTGTTAAATCGGCATTCGTAGAAATCCGCATTTTTTAGTGAACTCGCTTCGAATCTAACTTGTTTAAAACTCCCATAACCAAACGAACTTAAATTCAAGTTGCAATTCTTAAATAGAACATTCCCGATATGTGCTTCCGTTAGATTAATCCCTAATAATTTAGAATCAATAAATTCAACCCGGTGAACGCTAGCTCCCATTAAATCACAATTAGACAAATCACAGTGATCAAAAACCACATCGGTTAATTCAATGTTCCGGAACGAAACTTCGCTAAAGTTCACATTTTGAAATACAACCTGGGTAAAATCTAGTTTGTCGATAGTAACTTTTTCAATTGTACAATTCGAAATGAGACAATGATGTATATAGGGTTCTTCCTGATCGAAGATATCGTGAAAATTGAATGTAGATAGGTTTTTGGAGACCTTTGGTTTTTCTATTCTTATACTTTGCGCCATTGTAATCTTCACCTTTATGTTTAAAATGTCATGATAATGTAAAGGTAACATAAAAACCAGGTAGAATGATATAGGGTATTTGCTAGTTCTAATTACTTATTTTTAAACCAATATTTTGTAAAAAAATAATACAAAAATAACATTTCCCCTATTACTATATTAAAAAATATTTTATAATCTATTAAGAGTAAGAAAATACATAAAAAGTAAGTAGGGGGAAGAAATGGGAAAAACATTTATTAAAATTGCAGCTGTTTATTTTTCAATTGGAGTATTACTAGGAATGACAATGGGAATCATCCATGATTTTAGATTGACATCACTTCACGCTCATGTGAATTTATTGGGATGGGTCTCAACAGCTTTATTTGGTTTAATTTATTCAGTTTATCCATTTAGTGCTAAAACAAAGCTGGCAAAAACACATTTTTGGCTTCATAACATCGGACTCCCGGTGATGATGATTGGATTGTTTTGTGAGTCATTTGGCATCACGGCCGGTGTCCCTATTATGATCGTTGGTTCATTAGCTGTGGTCATTGGTACCATTATTTTCACTATTAATATCTTTAAAGCCTTAAACACAAACTCGATTCAACGTGCAAATAAAGATTTACATGCTTAATCCAATTAGCATCATAACTGTTATTGAAATGATTTTTGGTGGTCCAACTTATATTTTGTGAGCACCTCGCAAATCACCAACCCTATCGAAACCATCTTCAAAGGGATTAGCTAGAGTAACAATATTGAGAAAGAGCCTACAAAAAGAACTTTCTTCTTGGGAAGTTCTTTTTCTATGGAAGGAAGATCGATATTGTACTCAAACAGTATACATTTTTGATAGACTAATTCTATTGAAAGTTTGATAAAAGCTAAGGAGAAGATAATGAGAAAACCTATTATAGGGTTACTACCGTTGTATGATCCAGAAAAAGAAAGCTATTGGATGTTGCCTGGATATATGAAAGGAGTCGAAGCGGCCGGTGGAATTCCGGTTATGCTGCCGTTAACGACTGAACTCGAGGTGATTCAATCGCTGGCTGAGTCATTTGATGGTTTTCTTTTTACTGGGGGTCAGGATGTAAATCCGAATTTATATGGGGAGAAAAAAGAGAGCTTTTGCGGTGATTTATGTGATGAGAGAGATCAAATGGAGGAGATACTTTTCAAGCTTGTTCTAGAACTAGACAAACCTACCTTTGGAATCTGCCGTGGTGTTCAATTATTTAATTGTTTATTGGGGGGCACTCTTTATCAAGACATTTCGACTCAGTTTCATTCTGAACAAAAGGTTCTTCATAAGCAAGAACCACCTTATACTGTACCTGCGCATCTAGTTAACATAGATAAAGGGAATGCACTTTATCAAATTGTAAAAACGGATTCCCTAATGGTTAATAGTTACCATCATCAAGGGATTAAAAAGCTGTCAGAGCAATTAACCTCGGTGGCTGAAGCAGAAGATGGTCTGACGGAAGCTGTACATATGCCTGGAAAATCCTTTGTCCTGGCTGTGCAGTGGCACCCAGAATTCAATTACCACCTAGATGATCATAGCTTTAAACTTTTCAGTGCGTTTGTGGACCAATGTAAGAGAGTTTCTGTTTAATAATGATAGTTGGATAAAAATACTAAGAGAGAGTTGGAAGTCAGGGTAGAATGATTACCTTAGGATGGAAAACACTTAGGAGGTAAAAGCATGGAGATAGGGATAAGTACATTTGTCGAGACGACGCCAGATGTAATAACTGGTAAGGTAATGAGTCATGCACAGCGAATTCGGGAAGTTGTGGAAGAAATTGTTATAGCTGATCAAGTAGGATTGGATGTGTTTGGTGTCGGGGAACATCATCGTGAGGATTATGCCGCTTCTGCCCCAGCTGTTATCCTTAGTGCAGCTGCATCACAAACGAAAAAGATTCGGTTATCAAGTGCAGTCACAGTCCTTTCTTCTGCCGACCCAGTTCGTGTGTTTCAGGATTTTAGTACTTTGGACGCGATATCAAATGGTCGTGCGGAAATTATGGCCGGTCGAGGTTCATTTATCGAATCCTTTCCTTTGTTCGGCTATGATTTAAACGACTATGACGAATTGTTTGATGAGAAACTAGAATTGCTACTTAAAATAACAGCGTCCGAAAAAGTAACTTGGACAGGAAATCATCGTCCGCCCATTCAAAATCTAGGTGTCTACCCACGACCAGTTCAAGATCCATTGCCTGTATGGATTGGGAGTGGTGGAAATTCTCAATCAGTTGTACGCGCAGGTCTTCTTGGGCTCCCATTGGTTCTTGCCATTATCGGTGGACGACCAATACAATTTGAGCCACTAGTACGTCTCTATAAACGGGCAGCGGCTAAAGCAGGTCATGACGTGTCAAAATTGACGGTAGCTTCTCATTCACATGGATTTGTTGCTGAGACTACTGAAGATGCGGCAAATAAATTCTTTCCTTCGACCCAACAAGCAATGAATAAGTTGGGGAGAGAGCGAGGATGGGGCCCTTATGACCGCTCAAGCTTTGATTTTGCGCGTAGCTTGGAAGGGGCTTTATATGTAGGGGATTCAAAGACGGTTGCAGACAAAATCATTTATCTACGAAAGAATGTCGGGATTACCCGTTTCATGCTCCATGTACCAGTTGGCACAATGCCACATGATGATGTGCTCCGAGCGATTGAACTTTTAGGTAAAGAAGTGGCTCCGCTGGTACGCGAAGAAATAGCAAAGTGGGAAGCAAATGGTGAAGAAACGGTGTAGCAACGGCTGCACACAATGAAAATGAGAAGCACGAGCGAATGGATGTTTTATCGCTCGTGTTTATTTGGTTTCGGCCCTCAATTTTATTGCTATTACGTAATAACTAGCTTCATAAGCTAACTAGCTTCATAAGCTAATAGTTTAATTGTTATTCTTTGCTTTAATCTCTTCTAATAAAGAAATCACTTTATCATTCTGTTAATCATTCTTTCATTTTGCTTCCTCAATTTCGTGAAATCGAACATAAAAATAAGAAGAATGACTGTAATAAAAATTAGCATGTACTCCACCCCTAAATGGCTTGTTAAGGAAAATTGTATTATTTATAACGAATCTTGTGGGGTTAAAAAGTAACATATGGTTTACAGTAGGGATTCATAAATTGCTCATAGATGTACAAACTAACTAAGGAGGTGAAAAAACTGGAAAAGCAGGATAAAAGTCGATATTCTAGCGTTAAGGCAAATGAAAAGCCACATGGTTTTTTTGCGTCGTTAGAGAGCTTAAGCAAAAACCTATTAGATTATGTAGTGGATGATGAACCTACAAACAAACAGGAGGATCAACATCATTAACAAGAAAAAAACGCCAATCGGCGTTTTTTTTTACTATTTCCATTATCTTTTTTTCTTTTTTGAATCATCAATTGCTACCTTTTTCTTATCAATTGTTTTTAATTCAACTTGAACATGAATATGATTTTTATCCATATTTTCAACATGGACGACCTTCCCTTTACGACCTTTAATAGTGATCGCATCACCGACTGAGGGGGCTTGCTTAAGAAACTGACACAGTAATATCGTTCTGTTTTCTATAAAAGAAATAACAAACATTCTGGACCCCACCCTGTTTATAAAATATGTGTTCATGCCTATTAAGCATCCTTCTATAAAACTATAGGTTGAGGCGAAAATTTAGACCATAATAATAAATAAAAACATGGAAAGAGTTTGGTTTCATGTTGGGACTTGTGAAATCATACTGATTGGAAGTGATTGTCAGCAGCTAGCTGATGGTGTTTATAGGATATGATTTTATTGAATATGGTACAATCGGTAATGAGCATATAGGCTGTTCATTTATAAAAATAGTATGAAGCGTTTTCCTATGGAAGGAGCGAGACTTTTGAACATAAAACTAAGTCATAAAAGGATAAAAGAAAAATGTGGGACCGTCTCCTTCAAAAGAGGGGACGCTTTTTATCGTGGAAAAAATGTCTCATTTGAGGAATACAGTTCAACTTGCTGCAAAGCGACAGTTAAAGGAGCTGAAGACTTTCATGTCACAATCGTGAAGCAAAAGGATGGAAGTCTCCATACATCCTGTAGCTGTCCAAAACTATCGTCTTATCAAAAGGATTGCCAGCATATTGCCGCTGTATTAATTGCAATTTACGAGCAGTGTAAAGAAACCTCTAGTGAAAGTTTACAAAAAGGTGATACAACCATAGAACCTGATCTATCTTCTAGCTTTCTGACTTTATTTGACGATCAACCTAAACGAAAAAGTGTTCATCAGCTTCATTTTGAAAACAGAGAGATCCTCGCAGTCCAGTTTACTTGTACGCATGTGACAGATGTAAATGGCCAAACCATGATGGGGATTTCCCTCAATATTGGTGAAAGCACTGTAAAACAATTGCGCTCATTCCTAATGAACGTCGCAGAGGGGAAGCCAGAAAATATAAACGGTTCATTTTTGTATGACCCCACCCAACATTGTTTTTTAAAAGAGCATGATGCCATCCTACAGAAGTTGATACAAGTGATACAGGATAATAAGGTCATAGCAGAGTATGAAGTGAACATATCGAACGTGGAAGATGAAATTCTACTCTTACCGCCTTCAGCTTGGAATCAAACGGTTCCTTTTCTGACAAAAGCTCCTTTTGTCAAATTAGAATATGATGGCAAAACAGTTGACGGATTGCAGCTCGGAAATGGACCACTGCCGTTAGAATTTGCTGTTGAAAAGACAGAGAGTGGTCGTTTTGTTTTAAGAATCAATGGTCTAACCAGTATCGTTATGTTGAAATTGTATCATTCTGTTCTTGGTGATGGAAAATTATTTGAGTTGAATAGGGATGACTTTCACAGACTTGCGGAATTAACCCAGATGATTGATGCTTCCGGAAGGAACCACATCCCACTTGCTAAAAATCAACTTGGTTTTTTTATTGAAAAGGTTGTTCCAGGTTTAAGAAAGATAGGAGCTGTACATATTCCTATTGAGCTGACGAAAGAGTTTATGCAGACACCGCTCGTTGCAAAGCTTTACCTTGACCGTGTGAATAATCGGCTGCTAGCGGGGCTAGAGTTTCATTATGAAAAGATTGTGTTTAACCCTATAGATGAACGGGAGGTTCGTGCGGCAACCATTCTAATCCGAGATGAGGAAAAGGAGAATCAGATCCTTACAATGATGGAGGAGAGCTCGTTTGCTAGAACGGAAAGTGGTTATTTCTTGCATAATGATCAGCTAGAATACGAGTTTTTATCTCATGTGGTTCCAAAACTTCAAAAACTAGTACAAATTTACGCTACCACAGCTGTGAGAAATCGGATATTTCGCGGAACTGCTATTCCGAAAATTAGCGTGAAAATAAAAAAAGAACGAACAAATTGGCTTGAATTTAAATTCAAGATGGAAGGCTTTCCTGAAGATGATATTCGGGAAATTCTACAAGCTTTAGAGGAAAAACGAAAGTATTACCGCTTACGGAATGGCTCACTCCTTTCGTTGGAGACAAAAGAATTTCAAGAAATTGAACGCTTTCTTAAGGCTCTTCCCGTTCAAATGGAAGATTACGAAAATGAATTGAATGTACCTATCGTCCGGGGACTTCAGCTATTGGACTCCATAGAGGGAAGTGGTGCCTTCGATTATGAGGAATCTTTCCGTCAGTTCCTTGATCTCATTCACCATCCAGAACGAATGGAGTTCGAGGTGCCTAGTAAATTGGTTTCGGTTCTTAGAGATTATCAAGTACATGGTTTCAAATGGATGAAAACACTTGCTAGTTATAACTTTGGAGGAATTCTTGCTGATGATATGGGGCTAGGCAAAACCGTGCAAGCCATTGCCTTTATTGTTTCTGTGGTTGAAGAAATTCGGGTGAAGAAGCTGCCAGTGTTGATTGTTTGCCCTTCATCGTTAACATATAACTGGTTAAGTGAATGTATGAATTTTGCTCCAGAGTTGCAGGCCATTGTATTAGACGGGACTCAACAAGAGCGGGCTGAACTTCAAAAGGAAATGAACGAAGTAGACGTTGTGATAACCTCCTATCCGTTATTGCGAAAAGATTTACTCTGGTATGAAAAGCAATCCTTTCATACAGTATTTTTTGATGAAGCACAAGCTTTTAAAAACCCGCTAACGCAAACGGCTCGTGCCGTCAAGAAAATTCAAGCCAAGCATCGGTTTGCGCTTACAGGTACACCTGTTGAAAATTCACTTGAGGAGCTTTGGTCAATCTTTCATGTTGTTTTTCCTGAGCTTTTTCAAGGATTAAGAGAGTACAGTGCTCTTTCAAGAGCAACGATTTCGCGGAGAATAGGTCCGTTTATGCTTCGTCGTGTGAAAGAGGATGTTCTTTCGGAGCTTCCTGAAAAGATTGAGTTCATGGCATCTGCAGAGCTATTGCCAGAACAGAAAAAGCTTTATGCTGCCTATTTAGCAAAACTTCGCCACGACACTTTAAAACATTTAGACAAGGATACACTACGTAAAAATAAAATAAGAATCCTTGCAGGATTGACAAGGCTTCGGCAAATTTGTTGTCATCCTGCTTTGTTTATTGATGGTTATAAGGGAAGCTCAGCGAAGTTTGAACAGTTGATGCAAATCGTTGAGGAATCAAAGCTTTCTGGACGGCGCGTATTAATTTTTTCTCAGTTTACGAAGATGCTTGAGTTAATTGGCCGTGAATTAGCGATTCGTGGCATGCCATTTTACTATCTTGATGGACAAACGCCGTCGGAAGAACGAGTGAACATTTGTAATCAATTCAATGCTGGTGGCCGTGACTTTTTCCTGATTTCCTTAAAAGCCGGGGGAACAGGCCTTAACCTGACGGGTGCTGATACTGTTATTCTTTATGATCTATGGTGGAATCCTGCAGTGGAGGAGCAAGCAGCAGACCGAGCCCATCGAATGGGGCAGGCCAATACCGTACAGGTTATTAAATTAGTATCACAAGGGACAATAGAAGAGAAAATGAATGAACTACAAGAGAAGAAGCGGCATATGATTGATGAGATTATAGGTTCACAAGAAAAAGTGAGCTCAACTCTTAGCGAAGATGATATTCGGGATATCTTAAATTTATGAAGCATCAGGAATACTAGCGCAAGCTTTTTAATCAGTAGTTTAAATAAAAAATATTGTGGGAAAATAAAATGATTATATGATTCATTCAATTATTATGCTACTATGTAACTTACCAAAGGATGTGAAAAAACAGTGATTAAAATTGAAATTCCAACACCAGATTTAACAATTACTGAAAGACAACAACAACGAACAGAAGATCAACCAGAAATTAAGCCAATTTATGGTTTCATCGATTTTCATTTAATCCCACGAGATAAGGGTGGCATTTTCTTATTTTACAATATAAATGATGAGCTTCTTTTTGTTGGAAAAGCACGTAAGCTTCGCCAAAGAATTAAAAAGCATTTTGAAGATAATGTTTCACCAATTAAATCTCATCGTGATGAAGTGTATAAGATTGAGGTATGCATCGTAGATGATCCGATGGATCGAGAAATTTATGAGACGTATATCATTAATAAACTTCATGCGAAGTATAATGTAGATAAAGTATTCTTTCGTTAAGAAGAAAAAGAAGAAGCCAGTCCTCAATGATTTGTAGTTGAGGATGGCTTCTTTTTTTTGATTCGAGAGATCTTCTCAACTTTTAAGGCTGGTAGATATGGTATAAGGGATCAGTCAATGAGCATAAGTTAGAGATTGTGATTGTTATCCTTGCTTCCACTCCGTTCTGAGTAATGAAAAGACACAGGCATCGTAATTTTGTTTGTTTTGATAAAGATAGCCTCTAAGAGTACCTTCTTTCTTAAAACCTAATCTCTGTAATAAGTGAATGGAAGTTTCGTTCTGCGGGTATGTGACCGCACCCATTCGGAACAAATTTAACTCCTCAAAGGAATACCGCAAGACTTCCTTAACGGCTTCAGTGGTAATTCCTTTATTCCAATATAAAGGATGCAATTCATACCCAATTTCAGCCTTTTTACTCCATAAATTAAGGTTATTTAATCCAATAGTTCCAATAAAGGTCTCCGTTTCTTTTAATAAGATTGCCCATCGTATTCCTTTGTTGCTTTCAAACGTAGCATTCATGGACGTTATGATTCTTTTAGCATCCTCAATTGTGTTCAGGCTGTCCATTCCGTAATACTTTGTCACTTCATCTCGAGACATGATGTCATAGTAGCTTTCGGTATGATTTTTTGAAATTTGCACCAAATTAAGTCGCCCTGTTGTTAATACTGGAAATTCCATAGCTTATTCGCCCTTTCAAAATGAGTTCTTTATGAGTTTACTTTTCGATATAAGCAAGAAAAATTCCTCTCATAGGGATGTTTATAAAGCTCTCTTGCACACCTAAGGAAGAAAGCATTCTAAAACTTAGGTTACTGAAATGGATTCGGCTTACATAAAGGAAATTACTGGATTTACGTGTTTTACCAGTTTATGATAGTAATAAAGATAAATAACGTTCGAGAGGGGGAGTGTAATGGGAACGTTTGCTGAACAACTTAGTAGTAGTGAGGTTGCTTTAACAAAAGCAGAAAAGAAGAAAATTATCTTCTTAAGTTGTTCTGTATTATTGTTTTCGGTCATGAATGGAACGATGTTTATGATTGCCGTTCCAGACATTGCGAAATCCTTTGCTCTCTTGCCTTCACAGGTTAGCTGGGTTGTAACAGGGTACATCATTATTTATGCAATTGGTGCACTAATGTATGGAAAATTAGCGGATATCTACCCGTTGAAAACGTTATTAACGATTGGACTTAGCTTGTTTGCGACGGGTTCAATAGTAGGTTTTTTTGCACCAAACTATTTATTTGTCATTCTTGCACGGCTCATACAAGCATCTGGGGCTTCATCCATTGTTGCTCTCGTTTTTATCGTCCCCTCTAGGTATTTTCCAGAAGAAAGAGGGAGGATATTAGGGATTGTATCTAGTACAATGGCGTTTGCATCAGGAATTGGGCCCGTCATTGGTGGATTTGTTGCAGGCGCGCTAAACTGGCAATATTTATTTTTAATTTCGGCAACAGTAATGATTACGATTCCATTTTTTCGAATGTGGATGCCGAAAGAGGAAAAGAAGGAAGGAAGAGTGGATGTACTTGGTTCGGTCCTCATTGCTTTCGCAGCCGCCTCGCTTATCCTCTTTATTACGACATTTACCTGGTGGTTCATCCTAAGTGGGCTTCTATTTCTTAGTTTATTTGGATGGAGAATTTTTAAAAGTGAATATCCTTTTATTCATCCTGACTTGTTTCGAAACGTCCCTTTTAGAACAACCATTTTCTCTGGCTTTCTGGCAATTGTGACCATGTTCGGTCTGATGTTTATGCTGCCTCTGATGCTAAGTGAAATTCATGGGCTCTCAACGCTTTTCATTGGCCTGACATTGTTTCCTGGTGCTATGGCTGCGGCATTTATGGGAAAATGGGCGGGGATATTGACGGATCACCGTGGCAGTAGGCAAGTCGTCTTTTTAGCTTTTCTGCTAATGATTATAGGATTTGTTTTACTATCCACCTTCAATGGTTCATCTCCCTGGATAATTGGCCTGGTTGTGATCTTTAGTTATATTGCCTTCCCATTTATCCAAACAGCTACTGCGGAAATCATCTCAACTGTACTGCCTCGCAAGGAAATCGGGGTAGGAATGGGAATATATAACCTATTCAATTTTATGGCGGGTGCCTTTGGCAGTGCGATTATTGGAAGAATATTAGATTATGAGAGTACAATTGTTCTTAATCCTTTTTCAAATGCACAAGGAAATGCGATTATCTATAGCAATGTCTTTGTAGGTCTAATTGTCCTAACCATACTAAATGGATGTTATTTTTATTTTTCTTTTAAAAATAATGAGTAGATCTTAAGGTGAAAAAGCAAGGGAGATGGTACGCATCCCTTGCTTAACTTGAGCATTAATTTCTTAATTACAATCAATATTCCCTCTTGACTAATTAAACTGTAGCATTTAAAGTTACAGTATCCCATTCATTCTATATAGTCTAACTAAAAGACGATAAAAGTGAATTGGGACTGGAATTTTGAGGATTTTACACCTAACACACTAGTTCGATTATATTATTGCGAACTGAGGGAGAGATTAATAAATGGTAACACTATTTACTACATCAAGTTGTACGTCTTGTCGGAAAGCAAAGGCTTGGCTTGAGGAAAATAATATTGATTACATTGAGAGAGATATCTTAGCAGAGCCCCTCACAAAAGAAGAAATAAAATCAATCCTTTTAATGACAGAAGATGGAACAGATGAAATCATCTCAACGAAATCAAAGACGTTTCAAGAGTTGAATTTAAATATTGAATCTCTGCCACTACATGAGCTCTATTCAGTGATTATAAAAAATCCTAAAATGTTAAGAAGACCAATTATTCTCGATGAAAAAAGATTGCAGGTAGGATATAACGAAGAAGAAATCCGTAGCTTTTTACCAAGGAAGCTTCGTACATTCCGGATGCTGGAAATCCAAGATGTGGCGACATAAAAATCACTAGTAAGCCACTATGCTTGACTAACTTATCTGTAATGTTTATTATCACAGTACAATCACATATCTAGGTTATGACGTTGATTATATTTGCAACATTAAATTAGGAGGCAGGCTATGAACAGTGATTTTACTCTTGCCATTCACAGTTTAACGCTTCTTGCTCTCCAACCTGATCGGATGGCAACAAGTGATATCATCTCAGAAAGTGCCGGAGTCCACCCAGTGCGTATTCGTAAAGTATTAAGCTTATTAAAAAAACATGGGTTTATTAAAACAAAAGAGGGAACCGGTGGAGGATTTATTTTTGCTTCTGAATTAAGTGAAGTAAATCTTTGGGATATTTATAAAATTACATCTGAAGGTGCGCTTCAGCCTAAATGCCCTGACTCCAACGAGAAATGTATTGTGGGTGCAAATATGCAAAAGGTCTTGTTTTCTATTTTCTTAGGTGCTGAAGAACATTTGGGCGAATACTTAAAAAATTATACAATTAAGGAAGTTGTTCATCATATTAACTTGGAAAAATAGTAATGGTTAGTTTTGAATATTTTTCCTTAATTTAAATGTAATGAAAATAGTTACAGTTAACCAAAACAATGAAAAAAATAATAAAAGTAGGTGACATACATGGGGACTAGTAACCATTCTATTCTAAATGTTGGCGATTGGGTGAAAGGCGAAACACGTGAAGGAGAATTGATCATCGGGTATGTTGAATCCTTTACGCTTATTGAGGAAGTGGTCAACATAAAGGTAGTGACCAGTGATAATCCAGAAGTTGTTGGCAAAACAGTTCAGTTAGTAACGAAACAGGTGAAAATTCTACCAAATTCACAGGTAACCAATAAAGAACAAGTTCGCTTTTTAATAGACCTTGCTTTATCTACTGGAGACGAGGACTGGTTCCTTGAGCTTTCTGCAAAACTAAAAGCAATGAATCAACTGGTAGAGGGAGCCACTCGCTAAGAGAACATCCTATACAAAACAGTCCTATATTTAGGACTGTTTTTTTTGTCTATTGTTCCACTGCCATTCTAGGCAGAGTAAAACAATCTAAAACCAACTTTATGTTGAAAATTATTATGAATAGGGTTGATGATACATAAACTATTAAAAACAATGTGGAAAGGGCTGAGAGAGGGATGAAGGAGGAACCTGGAGTGGAAAAGACCATGCAGAAGAACGTGACGAATAATCATAATCAGATAAAAGTGAATAATGCTTTTAAACTTACAATTAATATGGGGGATTCTTTGAATCTATTAGGCTTACTATTAGGGATTTTCTTGCTTCGAAAATTATTTAGTAAAAAAAAGAATCAATAAACTTTGATCCTGTCTAGTAGCCTCTGTTTGTAATTAGTGTGAATAAATATGGGAATACTAATTATATGCCAAAACAGAAAATTAGTAAGGAGGATCCATTATGCCGCGAAAGCCAGCACAAACCAACGAAGAGAGTGACCTTGAAATAGAAGAAAAAGAACCTAAGGCAAAAGAAAAGGCATCTAGTAATGACAATAAGGATGAAATCGAAAACTTAAATCGGATGTTGGCTGCTGTATTAATCTATCTTTCTGATGATGAAGTGGAAGAAATTGATATTGAGTTCCTTCTTGATAACACAGAAGGTCTTCGTGACTGGTGGGAGCAATACCGAGAACGGAATAAAAAAAAGGTGGAGGAAGAAATAAAAAAGTCCCTCGGGAACTTGTCACTGAGTGAACTCGAGACAATCCTTGAACAAATCAAGGATAAGAAAGAATAAGCTTTTTTTCGTTCCTTAGTTAGATATGAATACCTCATGCATTCCAATAAACTTGGGAATGCTTTTTGTGTTTGGGGATAATAATTGGAGGGTTGTTGTCGAAAATCATTCGAATAGGGGAGAAAATGCGCTGGGACAAGGATTAAGGAGGGGCTTTTCGACATGATAGTAGAAGATAGGACAAAGATATCGACTGATATCGATGTGCTATCATAGTGAAGCACTCATATAGAATGTATTATTAAGGTGGATTCAGATAGATTTGTTGTATAGTTATAATAAATAATATAAATAAATGGCTCATGGGAGAAAATGGCACGAGTCACAACTAGATTCAAAGAGTGGTGGAAATCTATGAACGAAAAGAAAAAGCTGCAAGAAGTAGACTTATATAAACCAATTCAAAAGTATTTTGTTCGTGAAGGGTTTGAGGTTTACGGAGAAGTGAAGGATTGTGACATAGCTGCAGTGAAAGAAGATGAATTGGTAATTATTGAATTAAAACTCACGTTAAGTGTTGACCTGCTCATCCAAGCGGCAAAACGACAAAAGCTTTCCGATCAAGTTTATATAGCGATTCCAAGACCAAAGGGAAGGTTAAACTCGAAGCAATGGACCGATAAATGTCATCTAGTGAAAAGGTTGGAGTTAGGGTTGATTGTGGTTTCATTCTCAGGGAATCGTGCTAGGGCCGAAATCCTTTTTCATCCAACTTCCATGAATCGACCGCAAATCAAGGCGCAGAACAAACGGAAACGTATAGCGTTAATGAAAGAAATTGAAGGGCGTAGTTCTGATTTTAATATTGGTGGGAGCAGCCGGACCAAAATCATGACGGCTTATAAAGAAAATTGTATACAGATTGCTTGTTACCTAGAACAGGTAGGTCCACTTTC
>Ga0180215_1001652_pt1 | contig 24050 bp, 23 predicted proteins | sample eDN3rd37CBELigBY_FD_128871 | JGI IMG/M metagenome (GOLD analysis project Ga0180215, IMG submission 128871) | Enriched backyard soil microbial communities from Emeryville, California, USA - eDNA 3rd pass 37_C BE-Lig BY (version 2) (version 2) | ecosystem: Environmental > Terrestrial > Soil >...
CCTACATCACCGCCTCCAAGAACAACATTAATGACTCCAGGAGGGAAGGCTTTCGCCATTGTTCTTAATATCGTAACTACACCCATTGAAGCAGTTGGGGACGGTTTTAATACAATTGTATTGCCCGCAAGAAGGATGGGCGTTATTTTTTGTAAGGTTAGTATTATAGGTGCATTCCAAGGAACGATACAAGCAATCACACCCATCGGTCTTTTCACTACGCTGACCCAACCGCTTTCATCCTCTATGATCCGTTGTTGAAAGGCAGAAGGCGCCAATTCTATCATATTTCTCATATCCATCAACCCTAACTTGACTTCATCAACAGTTCTGCTAAGCAGGATGCCGTTTTCTTTAGCGGTTACGCTGGCGATGGAAGACGCATTTCTCTCAATCTCTTCAGCAGATTTCAATAGGATAGACATTCTTTCATCAAGTGTAGTTTGGCGCCAGGAGTGGAAGGCTCGATGTGCAGCCTGTACTGCACGATCGATATGGGTTGCGTCACCTTTAGCGATATAGCCAACAACTTCACTTAATCTACCTGGGTCCCTCACTTCATCATAATGTTCTGTTGTCACATCTTCATTGTTTATAAACAAGTTCACCTTCAAGTACATTCACCTCGTTGTTTCCGATTCAATTCATTCTTTCCTATATTACATTTCAACATCGTCTGCCAAATTCCCACGTTTATTTTTCACTCCGCTATAGATGCTAATGGCAAATATAATGAGGGCAATGCTCATGATAACAGCTGAAATTGGCTGCGTAAAAAAGATAAGAAAACCATCAGTTGATATAGAGAGGGATTGCAGCATTGAGGTTTCTAATTGTGATCCCAATATAAAGGTTACAATCATCGCGGACATCGGAATATCCAATTTCTTTAAAATATAGCCAATAACCCCAAATATCAGCATCAGCCCGACATCCCAAAGGCTGCCATTTAGACTGTAGGTTCCAACCAAAATGACCATCAGGATAATTGGAAACAATAATTTATACGGGATCATCGCAATTTTAGCCCACATACCAACTAAAGGCATGTTCATAATTAGTAATAAAACGTTTCCAATAAACATACTAGCAATTAGGCCCCATACAAAGTCCGGATTCTTCGTAAACAGGGCTGGCCCTGGCGTTAATCCGTGCATAATGAACGCCCCTAAAATGACCGCCATGGTAGGAGAGCTTGGCAGTCCTAAGGAAAATAAAGGAATTAAGGCTGCACCGCTGTGAGCGTTATTCGCCGTTTCAGGTCCGGCTACCCCCTCGATCGCTCCCTTTCCAAAGCGAGACGGATCCTTTGCAACCTTTTTTTCTAAAATATAGGAAAAGGTTGACGCAATAATGGAGTTTGCACCAGGAATAACTCCTAGAAGCATTCCAATACCAGTTCCCCTTCCGACAGATTTAAGAGTTGGTCCCCATTCTTCCCGTTTAGGAAGAAGACCTTTGACCTTTTCTGGTTTGGTCACTTTTGCGGGATTTTCCGCATTAAGCAAGATTTCAGAAATTCCAAACAGACCCATGGCCATGACCGCAAAATCGATTCCATCCATCAGCTCTATAGAGCCAAATGTGAAACGAAATTCTCCAGTGACCATGTCTTGTCCTACCATAGCCAGCAATAAACCTAGGACAGCAGCAATTAATCCCCTGACCAACGATTTTCCCATTAATGCCACGATCATCAGCATGCCAAGCAGCATAATCGCAAAGAATTCCGGAGGACCAAATTTCAACGCAAATTTAGACAGAGCAGGACCTACAAATGTTAGCGCCGTTACAGCAACAACCCCACCGATAAACGAACCAATGGCAGACACCCCAAGGGCCGCTCCCGCACGCCCCTTCTTCGTCATTTCGTACCCGTCAATACATGTAATAACCGATGCTGCCTCACCTGGTACGTTCACTAATACAGATGTAATGGTTCCTCCATACATCGATCCGTAAAAAATTCCGGAAAGCATGATAATAGCAGAGACCGGCTCCATCCCGAAAGTAATGGGAATAAGCAAAGCAGTTCCTGATACGGGACCAAGACCAGGGAGTACGCCGATGACCATCCCAAGCATTACCCCAATAAGGCAGTAGAGAAGATTCGACCAAGTCAGTGCCGTTTCAAATCCCTGCATAAGCAAAAAGAATGAATCCATTTAACCGTCCTCCTAAAATAGAATCCCACTTAATGGTAAGTACACCTTTAATATCGAATTAAACAGCCAGTAAATGAATACTGTTATCCCGCCCGACATTAATATGGTGGTGTACCATCTATACTCTTTGTAGAACAAAATAGCTAGAAAGATAAATCCAGCTATGAGGAATCCGAAAAAAGTAAAGAGAATGATAAAGAGGACCAAACTGATAATGATAAACAAAATATGCTTTAAAGAACGTCCAGTTGGCCACGATTCACCGCTTACATTTTTCCCTTTCACGCTTTCATAGATATACCAAATCGAGAGGGCCATCAGGATACCGCTCAACCAAGTAGGAAAAAAGCCCGGCCCAGGTCCAAGAACACCGGAATAGCTATATCCTAAGGACAGTACAAACAAGAAAAGAGCTAGAAGGAAAATGACTGCCCCAGCCCAAATTCCTGACCTGTATTTACTCATGATAGAAATTCATCCCCTTCCACAAACCAATTGATAATGGTGGGCATTCAGGAGTTAACCCGAATACCCAATGATATTTCAATGATGCGGTTTTATTTTATTAAACCGAGTTCTTTTAACATTTTTCCAAATCTCACATTCTCGTCATTAACCTCTTTTTGTACAGCCTCAGGACCACCATAATTTGTCTGTAGAGAGGCTTTCTCGAATTCTGCTAATACTTCAGGGTCTTCCATTGTTTTCTTAAGTGCTTCTTCTAGCTTCGTAACGATTTCTTCTGGCACACCCTTCGGTGCGAAAAGAGAAGTATTGCTGTCAATTGCAACATCAAAGCCATTATCCTTCAATAGAGGAATATCTGGAAAATAAGGGACAGGTACGCTTGCAACATTAAATAATCCACGAAGCTCGCCAGATTCAATTAGCGACTTTGCATCACTCGGTTGTACCATGGCTCCCTGAACATGACCGCCTAAAACTGCTGTGATGGCTGGAGGCGTGCCTTCAAATGATACTGCCTTTGCCTCAAAGCCTGCTTGCTTTTCCAATTCTGCCACCGGTATATGAGCACCTGATCCAAGTCCCCCAGCTACTCCGTATGAAAACTTACCAGGATTTTTCTTCACATAATCAAGCCATTCTTCAAATGTTTCCCATGGAGCATCTGCTTTCACAATCATAATTTGCTGGTTGCCGAATACTTTTGCGATTGGTTGAAAACTGTCATGGGAGTATTTCACATTCCCATACAATGGCTGCATAGAAATCGCACGGTGTGTAGACATCGCAAGGGTATATCCATCAGGCTTGGAGTTAAACAAATCCGTGATCGCAATCGATCCTGCTCCACCTGGTTTATTTACAATCACTAGCTGGGCACCAGGCAAATATTTAGGAAGGTATTTTTCTAGAATTCTGGCTCCAATGTCTGTGGAGCCACCCGCAGCAAACGGTACAATCACTTCAATTGGTTTTGTCGGATACTCAATTTTGGACTGTTTTTCGCTACCTGCTGCTGCAGTTTCCTTCGATCCTGTTGATTGTGAAGATTGAGAACAACCTGCCAATACTATAAGTAAAACTGACAAAAATAGCATAACGAATTTTTTCATTTTCCAATTTTCCCCCTACCTATTAATTTCACAGCTTCACAGTCTTAAAATAATTCAATTATCTATCCGTTCATCACCTCCCAATGAAATCAAACACATCGAAAATAGTAAATTAATAATCTATCTGATTCGATATGTTAGCTAGGCGGACATCCACTACAGCTGATTTTCCACTTTTCACTTCATCCATAGCCTGCTGTAATACTTCAGGTAATTCTCTTGGATCTGTTACCGTCCTGGCGTATGCTCCACCTGCCGCCTCAGCAATTTTTGCTAGATCGGCAGATTGATCAAAATTCACCCAGTAACTGTCCGTTTGTTTGGCGATACCATTTGGATAGCGCTTTAATAGATTCATCTTCGTTGCATTCCAGCCCTCATTGTTGTAGATGACGGTTAAGAATGGAGCTTGATATCTGCGCGACATCCAGTGAACGGATGACGGAACGCTGAATAAGTATGAACCGTCACCGGTTAAGGTCACAACCGTTTTTGTTGGATCAGCAAGCTTGATACCAATAGCTGCACCTCCATTCCAACCTAAGGATGTACCCCCACTTCCAAACATGGTTCCTGCCTTGGAGCGCGGTAAGTGTTTGGCAACTGTCATGGTATTCGTAATCGTCTCATCTAATATGATCGTTTCATCATCCACAACATTTCGCAAACAAGCTGTCAGCCATTCCGGCGTGATCGTGTTCCCTTCCACCTTTTCTTCCTGCTTCCAGGCTGCACGCTGCTCCACATGATGCTTGGCTAAACAGTGATAACGTTCTTGCACTAGCTCCTCATTAATATCCCTCTTGGCTAGAGCATCATTTAATTGAACTAAGGAGGCATAGGCATCAGCACGATAATTCTTAACCGCGGAGATATGCCACAATGGGATTTCTTCCTTTATTGGATCTAAATCTATAAAGTAGACTTTACATTCTTCCTTTGGCTGAACTTGTGTAGTGACCCAAGGGACATCTGTATCAATCGCAATAATGCAGTCCGCATCAGGAATAAATGGATTGGGGTCATATCCTAGATGCAAAGAGTGGTCTCTCGGAAAATTTACATAAGTAGGAATTTGCTCTACCACAGGAATAGCTAATTTTTCACAAAATTCAATCAATTTGGAAGCTGCTTTCGTCTTTCTGCCTAAATAAGAAGTGATCAACAATGGATTTCGGGCTTCTAATAAAGCACTTACAATTTCTTCAACCCCCCATGGAGGCAAGGAGGACGATTCGATTGACGCCCATTCCCCCCAAGAGTCCGGTAGCTTTTCCACATTTTCCTCTAGAACCTCTCTCGCACCTGTCAAATAAACCGGTCCGGCCGGGTCGCTTTTAGCCATCTGCATCGCACGGTAAATAAGCTGTTTCACGTTCTTCCCTGTTCTAATATCTGCTTCCCATTTGACATAGGACCTTAGAATCCCACGCTGATCGTATACATTTTGCAGGTAATTCACATAGGAATTACGACTGCCCGGAAGTTCTCCATCCATTGTGAACGGTGTTTCTCCAGCGAAAATGAACACCGGAACACGAGCGCGGAATGCATTATGAACTGCACCTCCTAGATTTTGAGTTCCTACATCTGTATGAATGATAACGCCTTGTGCCTGACCGGACAGCATTGCATACCCTTGAGCTGCAGATAAAGCGACACTCTCATGCGGACAAATGATAGCTTTAGGAAGCTCTTTCCCTTCCACCTTAGCCTTTGCCATGGCCTCAATCATCGAGGGATGATCGCTGCCCAGATTGCAAAACAAGTAGGAAATGCCGACTTCCTGCAGCGCCTCCATTAATGCGTCAGACGTCGTGTAGCTTTCGACTAAAGTGTCCGACGTTCTGTAACCTTCAACCTTGTAGACATCTTTCATGAGTTCCTCTCCTTCATACCTTTTAAAATTCAATTGATTTTTCAATGATTTCAGCAATATCGAGCGTCCGCACCTGTTCCTCGACTTCCTTGGCCTTTGTCCCATCGGAAAGCATTGTCAAACAATATGGACAGTTGCTTCCAATAACAGTTGGATTTACTTGCAGCGCCATTTCAGTACGAGCAATATTGACCCGTGTCCCTTCACGCTCTTCCATCCACATTCTGCCTCCACCGGCACCACAGCAGAGAGCATTTGCCCGATTTCGTTCCATCTCGAGCAGCTCCATTCCCGGAATCGCACGGAGGATATCCCTTGGCGAACCATAGATATCGTTGTAGCGTCCAATGTAGCATGAATCATGGTAGGCAACTTTCTCTTCAACCCTCTTAGTTGGCTTGAGCTTTCCTTCCTTTAATAAATTAGCTAAAAGTTGGGTATGGTGAACGACCTCCGCTTCCAGCCCAAATTCAGGATATTCATTTTTAAAGGTATTGAATGCATGCGGGTCAATCGTCACAATTTTGCGCACTCCATACGTCTTAAAAATCTCAATGTTTTCTGTACATAGTTCCTGGAATAAGTACTCATTCCCCAGCCTGCGCGCCGTGTCACCCGAGTTCTTCTCTTCATTGCCAAGAATCGCAAACCTCACCCCAGCCTTGTCCATGAGACGGGCAAAGGATCGGGCAATCTTCTGGCTGCGCATGTCAAAGGAGCCCATTGAACCAACCCAGAATAAAACATCGAATTCAGGGGTTTCTTCAACAGTCTTGATAATATCCTCCATGCCTTCCCGCCATTTGATACGTTCATTACGGTTTGAGCCCCAAGGGTTTCCCTGTCTCTCAATATTATGGAAATAGCGTGAAGCCTCAGCCGGCATCTCACCCTGCGTCATAACCAAATACCTGCGCATATCGATTATTTTGTCGACATGCTCATTCATCACCGGACATTGATCCTCACAGTTACGGCATGTGGTACACGCCCATAGTTCATCCTCTGTAATGACATCCCCGATTAGATTTGGCATCTCTACAGCCGCAGCCACCTCGGAATTTCCACCCATACCTTGTAATGCCAATTGATTGGCTCGCGCATCCTTAAACGCGAAGACCGGCATCCAAGGCGTACGTGATGTGATTGAAGCTCCCTTTTCCGTCAGGTGATTTCGCATTTTTAATATAAGCTCCATTGGTGAAAGCATCTTTCCTGTTCCGGAGGCAGGACACATATTTGTACATCTTCCGCATTCTGCACAGGCATACAAATCAATTAGCTGCTGTTGGGTAAAATTCTCAATCTTTCCAACACCAAATTCTTCAGCCTCCTCATCCTCGAAATCTACCTTTCTCAATTTCCCAACAGGGCCAACCTTCTTGAAAAACAAGTTAAACAACGCGAATAGCTCATGTGCTTGCTTCGACTGAGGGACAAAAACCATAAAGGATAACACGGTCAGAAGGTGCAGCCACCAAAAAATGAAGAAAAATACAGTTGCTGTCGTTTTACCAATGCCGGAGAACACCGTCGCTATTACCCCGGAGAATGGAGCATAGACGAAATTTGGATCATGGCCAAGCATCACGGTTTCAAACCCCAGCGTAAACAGGATGGACAATGTTAATGTGGTCAGTGCAATGTAGACAACAGCAGCTTTGACATCTCTTCTTAACTGCAAACGCTTTAGTTTTTCACCGTAACGACGATAAAGAGCATACAATATACCGCATAGCATGAGGAAGGTTGTCCATTCCTGCATCAGGCTGAAGTATTTATGAATGGTACCAAGGGGGAATTCGTATCCTATGATAAATCCCTTAATGATAATTTCGATAAGCCCTATTTGAATAATGAAAAAACCATAGAACAAGATGAAATGCATCAGACCGCTTTTCTTATCTTTAAATAATTTTCTTTGACCAAACCCATTGACTAAAACACTATTCAATCTCTCTTTAAGGTTCAGTTCAAATTCGGGCTTCTTGCCGAGCTTCACAAACAAATATCGACTATATACGATTTGAAAAAATAAATAAAATGCATATCCTGTCACAGCTAGAACAGCTGCCAAATTCAAATATATAAGCACCGATCCACTTCCTTTCCTAATTCATTTATATCTGAAGCATCCACCAATCATTTGCTTTACACGTCGGATTGTATGGGCTTTGTTCCCTTCAATCTTCATACTTCTTGCATTTGAAACCATGCGCACGGTCTCTTGCTAGATTACCTCCAGCAACGGTTGTTTGAATTTTTATTATTCTGAATATTATTTATTTAAATAGTATCATTTGGTATACTAATACTTCAAATATCTATTTAATAGATTTGCGATATGATAAAAATATGGATAGGTGATTAGCAGATGGATATACGTCAATTACGTTACTTTGTGACCGTATCAGATGAAGGTCAAATTACACGAGCTGCAAAAAAGTTAAATATGGCTCAGCCACCCTTAAGCCAACAGTTAAAGCTAATCGAAGAAGAGCTCGGGACCGCTTTGTTTATTCGAAACAGCAGGAGCGTCGAATTAACGGAGGCTGGAATGTTACTCTACCAACGTGCAGTTAGTATTCTAACTCAAATCGATGACACGGTAATGGAAGTGAAAGAAACGGGAGATGGTTTGCGGGGGCAGCTCTCAATCGGTACAGCCAAAACCTGTGCCGTGGCCTATTTACCGGAAAGAATTCAAGCTTTCCATAAACAATTTCCACTCGTTACATTTCGTATAGAGGACGGCCATCCTCATGAAGTGGTCAAGTTTTTAGAGGATAGATTAGTAGAATTAGCAGTCGTTCGCTTCGTTTCAGATCTGCATTTAGGTTATGAATCAAAAACCTTACTCGTTGAGCCTTATGTATTATTCATTCCAAGTAAATGGGAGTGGAATGCATCTAGAACCTCCATCCAGATGAAGGATCTTGAAGACATTCCGCTTATCATGTTCGTACGAGAAAACAAGTTTGGTAAATACACCGCCTTCCAAGATGCCTGTATAAAACAAGGCATCAAACCGAACATCATTTGTGAATCACATGATGCCGGCATTATTTTTTCCTTTGTCGCAACCGGGATGGGTGCGGCTGTTATGCCAAAATCAACCTTTTCCATTCACCCGTCAGATGATATTAAAATTGTTGAAATAGAGGATTGTCCTCTTCGGAATAAAATCTCTCTCATTTGGGACCAAAATCGTCCCCTATCAAAAGGTGCCCAGCGGTTTATCGAGATGTTTTGATTGAACTATTTATTAGAGATTACACCCATTACCTGAGGCACAATGATAAAAAAGAAGCTAACCTGTTGTTAGCTTCTTTTTTTAGGAAATCGTTTATATAACCATTCATATAGGAGAATCCATAGCATACTCCAAGTAATCCCAATCGTAAATCCGCCTAGTACATCTGTTGGAAAATGGTCTTGAAGGACAATCCTGCTTAGGCCGATTAAAAGGATAAGGATAACCGTAATCAACCCTATTACCCATTTAAGGCTGGCTGTTCTTATACTCCTATTTACTAGATAGGCGGCAAGCATATAGAGTATCAGTCCTACCATTGCATGTCCGCTGGGGAAGCTTAATGAATCTGCATCTATAGCGGTAACTGGTCTCTCTCTCCCCACAAGCTCTTTTATCCATTTATTTAATTCGTTGCCCAATGCAACTGCAAATACTAATACTGCCATTCCGAAATAATCACGTTTTTTGATCCATAGCCAAAGAACCATAGTTAAGACAATAATACCGATTCCAATTTTATCTCCCAGCTCTGTTACAGCCTTGAAAAAAGGATAGGTTTGTCCTTTAAAAATACCTGTTACCCCTTCACTTACTATACTGTCCAGAAATAATGGTCCATTACTTTTGACCGCAATGACAAAATAGATGGATGCCAAAATGGCTATCCCAAAGATTATTAATCCTGCTTTTGTTTTCAATATTCCAACTCCCTATCAATACAATGAACAGGAAAATTATACTATATATTAGTTTTTAATAGGGGAAATTGTTTTAATGTTTTCTCCCTTACAAAAAACCCCCCTAATGGTCTTTAGGGGGCTGTGTTAACAAACGAAGACGATAGCAATTTTGTGCTGTTTCTCCCAGCTGATCTAGTAGATTATAATTGGCAAAGGCACCAACAACGGCACCAATCCCAGGTACGAGCTGGAGCATTTTGACAAAATCGATGTGGTCACGGTATTCCTGCTGGAACTCCTGCCAATTCAATTCAATAAGCTCAGCTTTTCTGTCTTCCCAATTCTCAATAATTTTCATGGTTTCGGCTCTTTTTTCAGCACTGGAAAAAGCCAGCTGAAAGACCTGCAGCATAAAAATTCGTTCTTCATATTCCTTCGTATCAAAGCCATAAATTGTTGCAGCTTCAAATAAAAATTTCATTTTAATGGATAACAGGAGCGGAAAGTCAGCCAATCCCAATAATATGCCTCCTGCCCCAGTTCCTGCTCCTTCAATAACCGCTGTCCTTCGATATGTGGAAAGTTTCTCATTCAATAGCCTATCCCGCTCCTCAAGTGACCGGTGGGACTCCTCACTCTTTCTCGTCATAAACTGTGAACCGGTTAAGGTCATTTTCACAAAGTTTTTAATCGCATCTGTTATGACTTCATGTGCTTTATCTGGAATTTTTTCATTAATTTTGATTTGAACCTGTTTGGTCAAGCGCTGAACCATTTTTGGACGTTTCAACAGCTTATGTTTCCAAGCCTGGATTTCCTGATAGGCCTGATTTTCATACCTATTCATTCTTACCACTCCTTCACATAACAACTACGTATGAAAAGACAGATAGGTTTCATAGGATGTACAGGCCATTCAATTATGAACCTTGTATTTTTCTTTTACTGTAGTAGGAAACAAAATAAACACTAAAAACAAACCCCGCTGCCAATGAACCAAGTGCAAACATAAAATCACCCTTGATTACTAAGACAAGCGATAAAAGAACGGATTGTGTCCATAAAACATTACGGAGGAAATCTAAAAATGATTTCTCCTTTACTTTTCCATTAATCGGATATAATTCCAGGAGTGAATGATTTTGATGATGCTTCCATAACGGGAGCAGCTGGAATCCTGTTAAATAGATAAATAATACGACCAGAACAATCTGACCAATCCCCCAGGTTAAGAAATAAATTCCGACTGCACCAATTAACGTCAAACGGACAAATAATCCCCAATAATCGCCAGACCTCAAAAATGTTCTCATGAATAAAAAGGTAAAGGATGCACCTTGGCGAAATGGAATTCGAAGTAAAAGGCCATCAAGCCATTCTCTTCTTTTAATTCGATTTTTTAGCTTTGGTACGTCAGTGAATAAATTCGCCAGTCGATAAAAGGATGTCATCCTTCTCTCATCCTGTTCAATCAAGTATTCCCATTTTAGACCTTTCCCTTTTGCCTGCATCTTATAATAACCGCTTAAACCAATTAATATGAGTACACAGACCAGGACTAGGTAAAGAACGGCATTGGAAAATAATAGGTATAGGAAAACCAGGTTTACAAAAAACCTTATTAGTGAATCGGCTCGATGCACAGACGTTTCGCGATAATATTGAACGTACCATCTTGCCACTAAGTTAATTCCCTTCATAATAAGAATGAACGCCAAGAAAGGAATAAAGGTATTAAACTTTCCTTCATTTACCGCTGCATACATTGGCATAAAAACCGCCAGGCCGATAATCAGTAAATATATCTGCCCAAAAAAGCTGATGATCAATGATTTTCGAAAGTAACCAGTCAGCTTGGTTTCAAGCGGCAGCAAAAAGATACGGTCTGCGTCTGACATAAAGGTAAAAATCGGGCTGTAGGTTAATAGAAAAGCAAGACATAGCGCCATAATCAAGGCAGATGGAAATGCATCCGGTATTGTTTTTAACCACTCCTGGTAATAGTAAGCAGCCGTTCCAATTAAAAAGACAAACACAATTACAAGATGCCCATTAAATATATAGCGCAGGTATCGGGAAAACTCCTTGCTTGTACGGCCGAACCGTTCCTTCCACAATAGCTTTTCGTCAAACATTTTCTTCTTCCTTTGTTAACTGAATATAAAGGTCATCAAGAGTTGCCCCCGGCATAGCAAACTCCTGGCGTAATTGTTCAAGTGTTCCATGTGCACGCACTTTACCTTCATGTAATATAACAAAGCGGTCACAGTAGCGTTCGGCAGTAGCTAAAATATGGGTAGACATCAAAATTCCTGCACCATTTTCTTTCATCTGCTTCATTAAATCTAATAAGGACTGTATACCAAGCGGGTCTAGCCCTACAAATGGTTCATCCACAATATAGAGAGACGGCTGGACTAGAAAGGCACACATAATCATCACTTTCTGCTTCATTCCCTTTGAGAAATGAGCAGGAAACCATTTCAGCCTTTTGGCCATTCGAAACTCCTCTAATAAGCCTTTAATCCGTTCACGATAGATTGATTCTTCAAGGCCGTAAGCCATTGCAGTTAACCTCAAATGTTCATCAAGTGTTAACTCTTCGTACAGAACAGGTGTCTCAGGAACAAACGTAAACTGTCTTCTATAGCCTTCACGATCATCTTCAAATTTTGTTCCATTGATGGTAATCTCTCCGCGATGCGGCTCCATCAATCCAATAATATGTTTAATCGTTGTACTTTTTCCGGCACCATTTAATCCAATTAAGCCGACAAGTTCACCTTTATTCACGGTAAAGGAAACGTCCTTCAACACAGGGTTCCTTGTGTAGCCACCTGTAATATTATTAATTTCTAACAAAGACATGTAAAACGTCCTTCCTATACTATTATCGAAGCATGAAATGATCCTCATACTTCCCTTCTCTACATATTGTAAGAAATCGGTTTATATGTTGTCCAGTTTAGAGAAGTGAGTTACCTTTAACTTATGCTGCGTTCAGATAGGTTTATTTAATTTTTCGGAATCACTGTGTATATATTTTTCAACTGCGGACATTCTAATCTATGTAGGGGAAAGCAATTGATGATTTAACATCAACCAATTGAAATGAGGTGTCTGTCAAAGACAATGTCATTCAATAAAACCCATATGCACTAACGTTTCTATAAGGGGATGGTTGTAATGCACAAGTTGTATGAAAACCAAGATGATCTTTTGCACCGATAATTTCAAACCTATTTGAAAATGAGGTGTTTATCAAAGGCCAGTCAACCGAATTTTTATATGTTTATTAAAACTATAAAAAATAGGGGATGGTTAGCTTGAACAAAGGATCTGTTTTCTAAATAAACACAAACATTTAACTTATAAATGAGGTGTTTACGGCAGAAAAGTACCTGTAATAGAACGTTGTATATGACTAGTGATTGTTTATCATCAACCAATTGAAATGAGGTGTCTGTTAAAGACAATGTCATTCAATAAACCCATATGCAATGAAACGTTCCTATAAGGGGATGGTTGTAATGCACAAGTTGTATGAAAACCAAGATGATCTTTTGCACCGATAATTTCAAATTGAAAATGAGGTGTTTATCAAAGACCAGACAACCGAATTTTTATATGTTTGAAAAAACTATAAAAAATAGGGGATGGTTAGCTTGAACAAAGGATCTGTTTTCTAAATAAACACAAACATTTAACTTATAAATGAGGTGTTTACGGCAGAAAATGGTTGAATGCACAAAAAATTGTATAAAAACCAAATGATCTTTTGCACCAATCATTTCAAACCATTTGAAGATGAGGTGTTTATCAAAGACCAGACAACCAACTTTTTATATGTTTGAAAAAACTATAAAAAATAGGGGATGGTTAGCTTGAACAAAGGATCAGTTTCTAAATAAACACAAACATTTATCCTATAAATGAGGTGTTTACGGCAGAAAAGTACCTGTAATAGAACGTTGTATATGAATATTCCCCTGCAATCGGGCGGGATTCCTTGCGAATCCTGCCCTTTTCTTTTGTAAAGCTTTGAGCTATGTTACAATATTAGGAAATCCACTACTTTTGAAAGGGTTGAAAAAAATGAGTGATTGTATTTTCTGTAAAATTGTCAATGGAGAAATTCCATCTGCAAAGGTTTTTGAAAATGAACATGTCGTTGCCTTTCTTGATATCAGCCAGGTGACAAAAGGTCATACATTAATTATTCCGAAAATACATAAAGAAAATCTTTTTGAATTAACACCTGAGATCGCAAAGAATATTTTTGAGGTTGCACCACAAATTGCAAATGCATTGAAAACAGCCTATAACCCAGTTGGATTAAATGCAGTAAATAACAACGGTGAAAAAGCCGGTCAATCTGTGTTTCATTTTCATCTGCACCTAATTCCTCGTTACGGTGAAGGTGATGGATTTGGAGCCGTTTGGAAAAACAATCAAAGTGATTACAGTTCCTTTGATTTACAGCAAATGGCCGAAAACATCAGCAGTCATTTGTAAAATTCTCCTTTTGGGAGAATTTTTTTGCCCTAATTCTAAATATTTAAAATCAGTTTTACATTTCGACAATTTCTGATAATATTAAATAAAAATATTTCCCTTACTGTATGCTCTCGTGAATGAACGAACATAATACAGTAATAGAAAACTTAGGAGGAATTTCTTGATGAACCGCGCACTAAATTTTAATGCTGGTCCAGCCGCCCTTCCAGAATGGGCGCTGAAGGAAGCTCAAAATGACTTATTAAACTTTAGAAATACCGGCATGTCTGTTATGGAGCTTAGTCATAGAAGTAAGGATTATGAGGCTGTTCATAATGAAGCCCAAAGCCTATTACGTTCTTTACTTTCAATCCCTGATCAGTATGAAATTCTTTTTTTACAAGGCGGTGCAAGCCTTCAATTTTCAATGATTCCAATGAATCTGCTTACAGAAGGAAAGACAGCTTATTATGCATTGACTGGCTCTTGGTCTGAAAAAGCATTAAAAGAAGCCGTTAAGGTTGGTAAAACAGAGATTGCTGTCTCCAGCAAGGACAATAATTACAAAAACATTCCTGTTCTTGATGCTTCTTCCATCCCGAGCGATGCTGCTTATGTACACATTACAAGCAATAATACCATTTATGGTACTCAATGGAAGCAGTTCCCAACAGGATTAAAAGCGCCGCTAATCGCTGATATGTCCAGTGATATCCTATGCAAGCCATTAAATATGGAACAATTTGACCTTATTTATGCCGGTGCACAGAAAAATCTAGGACCATCAGGCGTTACGGTAGTCATCATGAAGAAAGAGCTATTAGAGCGTTCAAGCGATAGCCTTCCAACCATGTTAAACTATACTACCCATGCAAAAAATAATTCCTTATACAACACACCGCCAACCTTTGGTATTTATTTATTATCACTTGTCTTAAAATGGGTTACTGAAGAAGGTGGACTTGAAGCGATCGAGAAGAAAAATGAACGTAAAGCTTCCCTTCTCTATAATGAAATTGATAATAGTAACGGCTTTTATAATGGTCATGCAGCGCTTGACAGCAGATCAACAATGAATGTTACGTTTACATTAAATTCAGAAGATGCAACGAAAAGCTTTTTAGCACAAGCGAAGGAAGCAGGCTTTGTTGGCTTAAACGGACACCGCTCTGTCGGCGGATGCCGTGCATCCATTTACAATGCAGTACCATTTGAGAATGTTGAACGACTTGCCCAATTTATGAGTGACTTTAGAAAAAATTATTAATCTAACAATAAATGATTTAATATGCTATAATAATAGCAACTTTTCGCTGCAGGCAATGAGTGCACTGCAGGAGAAGAAATACATTAGCTTAGTTTAGAAGAGGAGAGATTAGAATTGAATACAAAAAACCTTGTGGCACTTGCCCTATTGGTAGGAATGGGAACTGTTCTGCACGCTGTTGTTCCAGGATTTTTTCTTGGCATGAAACCAGATATGATGTTAGTGATGATGTTTTTAGGAATTGTTTTATTCCCTGATAAGAAAAGTGTTTTGCTTCTTGGTCTTGCCACTGGTATTATTTCCGGCATTACTACCACTTTTCCGGGAGGTTTGTTTCCTAATATTATCGACAAGTTTGTTACATCATTCGTATTTTTTGCTTTGTTCCTTGCGTTCAGCAAATTCAGCAGATCAATCATTTCGACTGCAATCTTAACAGCTGTCGGTACAATTATTTCAGGCATTGTCTTTTTAGGATCTGCCTTTCTAATTGTCGGTCTTCCAGGACCATTTGCGGCCCTTTTTGCTACGGTGGTATTACCTGCTGCAGCCGTTAATACAATCGTTATGATAGTCCTGTACCCTGTTGCCACATCAATTCTTAAGAGAACAAAGATTACAAATCAGCAGACAATCAGTCAATAAGACATGATTAAACCCGTCCATCCGACGGGTTTTTTTCTGCATTCGTAATCAATGAAAAAGGCTGATGATACATCCAATAAGAAAAAAGAGCAGGCCTCCTGCCGCCATTGTTGCTGAACGTCTTTTCAATATATATTTTGGCGGGTAAACTCCTGGTTTTTTAATCGATGTTACAAAATAAATACTTGCTAAAAAGGACAGAATGCTTAAGGAAAAAAATAGTTTCATCATACGATAGCGACTGCACTCCTTTTAAAAGACAAGGGTTAACTAATTGTATGCTAGTTACTTTGAAGATATAACGAACCCTTTGAAGCAGGTCGAATAAACAGCTGCTATACCAGCATAGTTCAGTACCATCACTAAAAAAGGCTATTCTTTTCTTAACAATTAAATAAAAATAATGATTTTGAAAAGGATTCTATTTCATTTATATAGAAGTAATGTTTATAAAATAAGATGAGGTGGTTTTGATGAAAGGAAAGTCTTTCTTAATCGGCTTTTTGATAGGCGGTGTCTCTGCAGGTATCAGCACGCTGCTTACAGCACCAAAATCAGGAGAGGAAACTCGAAACAGCCTTAAAGAATCCAAGGAAGCGGTCCTTAAACAACTTAGTGAACTGAAGGATAATCTTAAAGAATTAAATCGAGGGATAAAAGCAGCATCTTCAGAAGGAACTGAAACGCTAAAGGATTTTGTATTAGATATTAAGCATACTGTTTCTAATTGGCAAGAAGAAATAAAGCCACATCAACGGGAATTGCAAAAGGAACTTGCCGAAATTGAAAGGAATATTCAAGAACTTGAATCAGAATTAAGTAAAAAATAAGACTATTTTGAATAAATTTTCAAAAAATTTAAAAAATCCTTTTTAAAAAGAAGGATTTTTTTATTTTTGAATCGAAAACAAATATATTATAAAAATAGTGATAAAAATCAACATGTTTAAAATGGCCTTCAAACAGCTATTCTACACAAGAATTTAAGGATATTCTAAAAATTTGGTAAATTTATATCTTTATTAATCTTTATTTTATTGGCATAATGAATATACAGATAAAAAAAAGGGTGATTAAGAGGATGGAAGAAAAAGAGTATACAATAAAGGAAGCTCTGTTATTTAGTCAAAGAATTGGTCAACTTAGTAAGGCACTGTGGAAATCAATCGAAAAGGATTGGCAGCAATGGATCAAGCCATATGATCTAAATATTAACGAGCACCATATTTTATGGATTGCTTACCATTTAAATGGAGCATCTATTTCGGATGTTGCTAAATTTGGGGTTATGCATGTTTCAACAGCGTTTAATTTTTCGAAAAAATTAGAAGAACGCGGTTTTCTGCAATTTTCTAAAAAAGAAAACGACAAGCGAAATACTTACATTCAGCTTACTGAAAAAGGGGAAAATATCTTTCTAGAAATTATGGAAGCATATGATCCTTCTCAAAATGCAGCATATTCTGCCTCACTGCCTTTAAAGGATATTTATGGGAAGTTCCCAGAAATGCTGGAGGTAATGGCTATCGTCCGTAATATTTATGGCGATGACTTCATGGAAATTTTCGAAAAGTCTTTTAATAATATTGATAAAGAATTTATGGAATCAGAAGGAAAACTTCAACAGAAACTCCCGCAAAAGACAGAGCTAATCTAAACTTTATAGATACTTTTTTAGCTCTGTCATCAGCGGGAGATATAATTCCTGGGTTATACAGGCAGCAATGACATCCTCAGCATGTAGCCCGCAGGTTTGCAATTTCATAGAAAATTTATTGAAAAGCGGATGAAAATTCAAAAAACCCTCCGCTTTCTGTTCTTTCAATTCCTTGCTCAACTCATCACAAAGATTGTATAATTTTTGTACTTCTCTTTCCCCTATTCCTTTTTCAATAATTAATTTATAAAATGCAAACTTTGTTGTTTGATTCATTTCCAACAGTAAGGACTGATGGAATTCAAGTCGTTTAATCCTCTCTAATAATGCTCCTAAATCCATTTTCTTTCCCCTCTTTGTTTATCTATGTTTTCAACGGACAACCTACTCCTTATTTTGGGCAGAAAGTCGATATAATACTGTGAAAAGAAGCAATTGTTTTTCCTATTGATTTTTTTTTGCTTTCATCGTACATTAACTTAGTAAGTTCATAACCACTTGCTCCTGCTGGAGGCTGATAGAATGAATTGCTGGAAGGAGATAAATCTCAATAAGAAATACAACACACAACGTGTATGTATCCTATCCATCTTAACCATGCTATTCACTTTTATTTTTTTATATGTACCTGCAACCTATTTATTCGTACCGTCTTCATTAGGTGATAAATATTTCTTATTATTGATTGTTGGGTTGTTGCTTATGTATCCAATCCATAAAATTATACACTTTTTCTCACTTGTACATTTAAAAAATAAAATAAAAACAACTATATCAATTAAATATTTCATTTTTCCTATCATTCAAATTCGAATTATTGAACCCATCTTAAAGTGGCAATATATAATGACTTTAATTGCTCCTTTTATTATCATTAACGGATCCTTGTTTGCAGCATGCTGGGTAATAAATAATTATGTTCATTATTTTACCATTTTACTAGCTTTTCATATAGGCTTATGTGTTTCCGATTTTATTTATATCAAAAATGTTTTAATGGCACCTAATCAAGCATATATTGAAGAGAATGAGAATGGCTTCGAAATATTAGTCAATCCCTCCATCTATAAAAATAACTAATCCCTCCTTAATGAGGGTATTTTCAACGCAAATAAATTTTTACATTAAATTAACCTATCTTTTTTTGAATTTTTTTGCTAATGTAAATATCATACTATTCCATTTAGGTAGCTTTTAAGTATAATCTGCCTCTCAAAAGGAGGAAAACATTAATGATCTACATTTTTATCCTATTTGCTTGCTTTATATTATTTAATATTAATAGGATGACAAATACTCTTTGTTTGCAAAAAGAGATTCCTGAGGAAAGACAAGCAACTGTCTTCCATACAATTAATATTCTTGTGACAATCTTATTAATTTCTTCCTACGTTGAACTTCTGTTTACGGTTTAGAATTTCAGCAACCATATTTTTCATGACCAAAAAGCGGTGAGATGATTCTCACCGCTGCTTTTTTTTACATAAGTTAGAGACTGTTAATCTTTTGCTATACTCATCGGACTAAGAATGGCTTATAGCCAAGCTGCACCAACGATGATTAAAAGGATGAATAGAACAACGATTAACGCAAATCCTCCACCATATCCGTAAGAACCACCCATGGTATCACCTCCTTTAAATCAAAAAATCAGTTAGTAACGCTAGGCTGTATTTGCACCAATATTTTATTTAGACTTAATAAAAGGAAGCCCCTACAATAATCAATAAAATGAACAAAACAACAATTAACGCGAATCCATTGCTATACTGTCCCATCATCTTACCTCCTTTCGCTTTCGTTTTATCATATGTACGAATGGCGAAGTCGGGATGGTCAAATACCCATTTTTATAAAAATATCCATCGTTAAAGGACTGTAATAATTTGTTCTGCATCCAATTTATGTTATAGTAATGTTTGTTGAATCAATTGAATCATACTAATTTTAGGAGTGTTTATACGTGAAAAAATGGATAATAGCCACAACGCTTGCAGCAGGAATACTTACTTTAAGTGCATGTAACGGAGGATCTGATTCAGTTGCTGAATCGAAGGCAGGCAATATAACAAAGGACGAGTTTTATGAAGCAATGAAGGACAAGCAAGGAGAAATGGTGCTCCAGCAGCTTCTATACACAAAAGTCCTTTCTGACAAATATGAAGTGACAGATAAAGACTTAGATGCAAAGGTTAAAGAATACAAGGAGCAGCTAGGTGATACATTCTACCAGCAATACGGATTTGCGGATGAAGCGGCTTTTAAAAAGGATGAAAATGTAAAATTAGAGGTTCTTATTGAAAAAGCGGTATTGAAGGATGTAAAAGAAGCGGATATTAAAAAATACTACGAAGAAAATTACAAACCAGAAATTAAGGCCCGTCATATTCTTGTAGCAGATGAAGAAACAGCTAAAGAAGTAAAGTCAAAGCTTGATGCAGGCGGAAAATTTGAGGATTTGGCTAAAGAATACTCTACAGATGGTTCTAAAGATCAAGGTGGAGACCTTGGCTGGTTTGGACCTGGTGCAATGGTACCGGAATTTGAAGAGGCTGCCTATGCTTTAGATGTCAATGAAATAAGCGAACCTGTTAAATCACAGTTTGGTTATCATATCATTCAAGTGACAGAGAAAAAGGAAGCAGAGCCGTTTGATAAAGTGAAGGATGAAATGGAAACAAAATACAAGGCAACGAAAATGACACAGGAAAATATCATGAGTGTCATCAATAAAGAAATGAAAGCTGCAGACGTTAAAATTAATGATAAAGACCTAAAAGGAATTTTAGCAGATGATACTGCAAAAAAAGAAGAAAAATAATACGATATAACACAACCTTTTTCGTGTGAAAAAGCCCAGTTTTCTAATGACGAAAACTGGGCTTTTCTTCTATTCCACTCTCAACCAGCTGAATTTTGTGTTTTCTTTTTATCTTCCCTCTCCTTCTCTAATCGCTCCATATAGATTTCTCCTTCTCTCTCTATTATTTCCTCTTCCATCTGCCTTTCCTCTCTTCCAGTCCGAATAACCATATAGGCACTTAGAATAATCCCTGCGACAACAAAGTAAATCCAAAATGGAATATCGATATTTTTCACCTCTTTACCCTTCGTTAATTTGGATAATCTATTATATGTACAGCAGCATATCGTTATGACCAATTAGAAACTATAGGAAATAAATCAATTTAATCGCAAAAGCATCATGAAGTGAGTTAAAATGATAACTAGATTACTATATTAAATAACTTATCAGTTACTGGTTTATAAATGTAGGGGTGATATACGTGACTAATGAAGCCACATATTTTTATGATTTTATTCCGGTTCGATTTGAGGCCTCTGAAATGGAACGGGAGCAAATACTAAAGGAATTTCCTCCACCGCTCTTACCTGCAGGAGAAGAAATGTTTCAATTACAGGATGAAGTAAGCGGAAATACAGTGCGCGTTCGATTGCTCCTTAATGATTATAGTGTTGAAACAACGAAAACAGGTAAACAATTTTTAAAAGTTAGATTTAGCAATAATGCAGGTACGATTAATGCAAAAATGTGGGATAATCAAGGTGCTGTGGAGACAACCGTACCGCTGCTTGATGAATTTTCTCTATTTGATGTGGAAGCAAAGATAGAGGATTATAAGGGTCATAAATCCTTAACCATTAACAAGATTAAACCATGTAAAGAAGATATTAATCCCTTTACATTACTAGCTTACACAAAGCAAAGTATCGACGATTTGACAGTTGAACTATTTTCCTATTTGAATGAGCTTGAATCACCTTTTAAGGATATTTCCTTAGCAGCCATGCACAGGTTTTGGGATCAATTTTGCCTTCGCCCCGCCGCAAAGGGATATCATCATAATTATTTAGGTGGTTTACTTAAGCATACAGTCGGTTTAATGAGATTTGCTAGATTTATTTTAAAATTTGAAGAAAATCACTACCAGGCCGTCATGAAACTTATCAATCATGTTGAGAAGGCTCACAAAAGGGACTTATGGAACCAAATACAATCGGCAAGCGTTAATCCACAGCAGCTGGTCTGGAAAGACACGATTGATCATTTGTATACGATGTTCTATGGCATGATGAACCATATTGAAAAGAAACCTAATTATGACCTAATCATGACAAGTATTCTATTTCATGACATCGGCAAATTGCTTGAATATGATCATGCAGGAAAGAAGTATGAGGAATTTAAATTTTTATTTCCAACCGCAGATCATGCTGCAATTGAAAATCGCAAGCAAACAGGAATTATTATGGATGACTTAGGCGTTATGATTGGACATATTCCTTACGGCGTCCTCATGCTGTCTAAAATTATTGAAACAGAAGGTATTTCAATCACATTAGAGGATATCCATCATATGTCACATTGTATTTTATGTCATCATGGTCTTCCTGAATGGGGCTCCTGTATTCGAAGCCCTCAAACAATTGAAGGATACATTATTCATATTGTAGACTACCTCGACAGTAGATATGAAAATACAGAGGAAATTAAGTAAATAATATGGAAGTGAAGGCTGCCCCATAAGGCAGCCTCTACTTTTGGTAAATAGTAAAGCCAAAATGGCTTACAGAACCATGCTAACGACAACTGCCGATAGGACACTTACTAATGAAGCTCCGTATAGTAGCTTCAAACCAAATTTTGCTACAATGTTTCCTTTTTTCTCATGCAAGCTTTTAACAGCTCCTGCAATAATACCAATGGAAGAAAAGTTAGCAAATGAGACCAGGAATACAGAAATAATCCCCAATGTACGCGGGCTGAAGGATTCGGTCATTTTTGCTAAATCAATCATCGCTACAAACTCATTTGTCACTAGCTTTGTCGCCATAATTCCACCCGCTGCAACCATTTCTGAAGCTGGAACTCCCATGATGAAGGCAATAGGTGCAAAGATATATCCTAAAATTTGCTGAAATGAAATTCCAATTGCAAGGTCGAAAAGATTATTAATCGCATCCATTAACGCCACAAATCCGATTAACATAGCTCCTACAATGACTGCCACCTTGAAGCCGTCAAGGATATACTCTCCCAGCATCTCAAAAAAGCTCTGTTTTTCACCCTCTTGGATATCTAGAATATCTTCCTTAGGATCAACCGTATATGGATTAATAATCGAAGCTATGATAAACCCGCCAAATAAGTTAATTACAAGTGCTGTCACTACATATTTAGGTTCAATCATTGTCATATAGGCTCCTACAATTGACATCGATACTGTTGACATTGCCGAAGCACACAGTGTATATAATCGATTTTCTGGTAAATGGCCCAGCTGTTTTTTAACCGTAATGAATACCTCTGATTGTCCAATCATGGCCGATGCAACCGCGTTGTAAGACTCCAGCTTTCCCATTCCATTCACTTTACTCAGCAGTAGACCAATCCCTCTCATAAAAAACGGCAGGATTTTCACATACTGCAAGATACCAATTAATACTGAAACAAACACAATTGGCAGCAATACATTAATAAAGAATGGCGATTCCCCTTCATTAGCGAGTCCTCCAAATACAAAGGAAATTCCACTGCCGGCAAATTCTAATATCTTAGTAAAAACGCTCGCTATTCCTTTTATCAATACTAAGCCTAATGTTGTATTTAATAAGAGGATGGATAAAATGACTTGAATAACAACCATCAGAATGATAGGTTTCAATTTAATATTTTTCTTATTGGTACTTGCTAGATAGGCTAATCCAAAGACAACAAGAAGTCCGATGATGGCAATGATGTATTTCATTAGATGCTCCTCCAGAAGTTGCTGATTCTAATTTCTATAACTGCTGCTGTACTTGCTCATCATTTGTGTTTTAATTAATTCGATAAATCCTTAGATGAAAACGATCCTGGCAATAATTGAGTGATCGTTGTTTCAACCTGGTCGCCTTTTAAATTGGTTAAAATAATTTTTGTGCTGTCCTTACAAAATTCAGATATCACCTGACGACAGGCACCACATGGAGCAATAGGCCCTTCTGTATCACCGATAACAACCAGTGCTTCAATTTCTGTTTCACCTTCTGAAACTGCTTTAAAAATAGCCGTTCTTTCCGCACAGTTGGTAAGTCCATAAGAAGCATTTTCAATATTGCAGCCGGTAAAGACTTGTTTATTCTTTGTCATCAAGGCTGCACCCACCTTAAACTTTGAGTACGGAGTATAGGCCTTAGTTCTCGCTTCTTTCGCTTGATCAATCAACAGTTGAATACCCACGTTTCATTCTCCATTCTTGATTTATTTATTCATCTATCAGCTGACCTAGGAGGCCAGCTAATTTAAGCTTTAATATGATGAAGTAGATTGCTGACCATTGATAATTTGAACTCCAGAGCTTGCACCGATTCGATTAGCACCTGCATTCACTACTGCTTCTGCATCCTTTAAGCTTCTCACCCC
>Ga0180215_1001653_pt1 | contig 24042 bp, 21 predicted proteins | sample eDN3rd37CBELigBY_FD_128871 | JGI IMG/M metagenome (GOLD analysis project Ga0180215, IMG submission 128871) | Enriched backyard soil microbial communities from Emeryville, California, USA - eDNA 3rd pass 37_C BE-Lig BY (version 2) (version 2) | ecosystem: Environmental > Terrestrial > Soil >...
CTGCTTCAACTAGTGCTGCTATTTTAAGTAGTCTAGCGAGTGGCACTAAAGTGTCCGTACACTCGATTGAAAATGGATGGGCAAAGATTTCTGCCAATGGCAAAACGGGGTTTGTTAGTTCAAAGTTTTTATCAACTAAAAATGAGGGCCCTTCAAGTGCACCTGCTCCTGTAAAAGAGGAAGTTAAAGCCACTACTCAATACGTAAGTGTACAGGCTGGATCGAAATTAAATTTACGTACTTCTGCTTCAACTAGTGCTGCTATTTTAAGTAGTCTAGCAAAAGATACTAAAGTATCTGTCCTTTCGATTGAAAATGGATGGGCAAAGATTACTGCGAATGGAAAAACGGGATTTGTTAGTTCAAACTACTTAACTACTAAGATTGGCGGCGGCTCTTCTAGTGCTCCTGCTCCTGTTAAAGAAGAAGCGAAGACTTCTACTCAATACGTTAATGTACAAGCTGGATCGAAGTTGAATGTACGTGCTTCTGCTTCAACTAGTGCTGCTATTTTAAGTAGTCTAGCAAAAGATACTAAAGTATCTGTCCTTTCGGTTGAAAATGGATGGGCAAAGATTACTGTAAATGGAAAAACAGGATTCGTTAGCACAAATTTCTTAACTACTAAGAATGGCGGTGGCTCTTCTAGTGCTCCTGCTCCCGCTAAGGAAGAAGCAAAGACTTCTACTCAATACGTTAATGTACAAGCTGGATCGAAGTTGAATTTACGTGCTTCTGCTTCAACTAGTGCTGCTGTTTTAAGTAGTCTTGCAAAAGATACTAAAGTTTCTGTCCACTCTACTGCTAATGGATGGGCAAAGATTACTGTAAATGGTAAAACAGGATTCGTTAGTACAAATTTCTTAACTACTAAGAATAGTGGCGGGTCTTCAAGTGCTCCTGCTAAGGAAGAGACAAAGACTTCTACTCAATACGTTAATGTTCAAGCGGGATCGAAATTGAATTTACGCTCTTCTGCTTCAACTAGTGCTTCTATTTTGAGTAGTCTAGCAAAAGATACTAAAGTATCCGTCCACTCAATTGAAAACGGTTGGGCAAAGATTACTGCGAATGGGAAAACGGGATTTGTTAGTTCGGAGTTCCTTTCGGCAACGAAAGCTGGTTCTACAGTCTCACCTCCTCCTATCAAAGAGGAAGCGGTCATTAAAAAGGTTAACGTGAGTTCTAAATCTAGCTTAAACATGCGGACCAAACCGAATGCCAAAGCATCAATTATCGTAAAGCTAGCGAGCGGCGTTCAAGTAACCGTCCTTTCTGAGGAAAATGGCTGGGCGAAGATAAAGGTTTATGGGCAAGAAGGCTATGTTAGTGCTGAGTTTCTATCAAAAATAGAAAAAGATTCAACTAGTAAAGACAAGTCTGAGGAACAAGTAAATTCTCCAGAGCCTAGTCCGGTAACAGACGAAAAGGAAGAGCCTGTAACAGAACCAGTTGAAACGACACCAGCTCCTAGCGAACAACCTACTAATGTAAAGTATGTGAATGTACAGACCGGCTCTAGTCTTAATATGCGATCAAAGCCATCAACTTCAGGTTCAATCATAACGAAGCTTTCTAAAGGTACCCCCGTTACAGTCAAATCTGAAGAAAATGGGTGGGCACAGGTAACGGCAAATGGGGAAACTGGTTATATAAGTGTCCAATACTTAACAGATAAACTAGAAGGTTCTCAGGATCCCTCAAAAAGGACCGTCAAAACCATAAACACGCAATACGATGTTACGCTAGATGAATTTACACAAATGCAATTGAAAACGAATCCGCAGACGGATAAAAAGTATACAGCCTACATAAGGGAAGACGCACTTATCCTTAATGACCCATCCAATCCGACAACCGGGAAAGTACAAGGAACTGGTTGGAAGATTAGAGGTGGAGCTAGTACAAGTGATTGGGTAATTGGAACAGTCAAAAACGGAGAGTTCCTGCAAATCATATCTAGTAAGAAAGGGTCGGACGGGTATATATGGTACCAAGTCAACTATTCGAAGTCTTGGGTGAACGCTAGTCCAGAGGACGTGAAAAAGCAGCTTGATCCAAAAAATCATATCAACGACCCTGTTGCGTCTTTGCAGTTCTTAAAATTATCGGAGAACACTGATTTAGATCAGTTTGAAGTGAACGAAAAAATTCTCGCAGGCAAAGGTGTGCTTACCGGGCATGCGGCTACTTTCGCTACCGCGAGTAAAAAATACGGTGTGAATGACGTTTATTTAATCTCCCATGCCCTTTTAGAAACAGGAAATGGCACCTCACAGCTTGCGAAAGGTGTTGAGATCTATGGGAAGACCGTTTACAATATGTTTGGAATTGGCGCCTACGACAAATCGGCGGTTTCAAGCGGAGCTCATTTTGCCTATAACGAAGGCTGGTTTACTCCTGAGGCTGCAATCATGGGAGGAGCTAAGTTTATTGCCCAAGGTTATATTCAATCAGGACAGGACACCTTATACAAAATGAGATGGAATCCTGAAAAGACGATTGCCAATGGAGTCGGAAGCCACCAATACGCTACGGACATTGGCTGGGCGACAAAACAAGTCTATCAAATTCATAATTTATATAGCTTACTAGATTCGTATAAAGTCACCTTAGAAATACCAACCTTTAAGTACTAGAAGCAAGCATTAGCATTAAAAGGTGCCTGGCCCCACTAAAGTATAGTCGTCCTATGCTAGGGGTTAGGTACCTTTTTTCAATTAATTCTTGTTCTCCCATACAAAGTGCACCTTTGTTCCATATAATAGATTGAAGGATATATTGAGAGGAGGAAGTATATGGAACACTCTAGCCAGAACAGCATCATGTATAAAGTGATTGCTGGCTCGTTTAAATCAAAAAAGAATGCTGAGGAGCGCGTTGTTTTTTTACAATCTAAGGGAGTACAATCCTTTGTTCACACCACAATCATTTCGGATTCCATTTGGTATCGGGTACAAGCTGGTGCTTTCTTCAACCAGCAAAACGCCCAAAGTCGTTTGAATGAAGTGCAGAAGAGCGGTATTGAGGATGCGTTTATCATCACTCCCCATACAACTGAGGATTCTATTTTAGGAGAAACCATCATGACAGCTGAACAAATGAATCAATTTGTTAAAAACATTCATCCTCAGGCAATCCAGTTGGGTGCCAATTATGTTACCTTCGGGAAAGAATATGGAATCAGAGGAGACATCGCTTTTGCACAAGCGATGCATGAAACAGACTTTTTTCGCTTCACAGGGGTAGTTCAACCAGACCAAAACAACTACTCTGGAATCGGAGCGACAGGAGGAGATGTCCGAGGGGCGCGCTTTTCCACCCCCGAAGAAGGCGTCCTCGCACATATTCAGCATCTATTTGCCTATGCATCAACAAAACCTTTGCCAGATAAACATCCCCTAATCGACCCTCGGTTTCAGCTCGTAACAAGAGGATCTGCCCAAACTTGGATTGAACTAAATGGAAAATGGGCCGTCCCTGGTGATGGCTAAGGACAATCGATCCTATCCCTTTATGAACTAATGGTGAATGAAACAAAAAACTAGCGCTCAGATTATTCTGAGCTTTTATTTGTTGGTCGACTGAGGAAAGCCTGATCTCTGCTCCCATTAAAATGGAATATAACTAAGGCTACTGGATAAACTTTTCCTAAACTCCCCTCCCCTTCCTCTTCAAACTGGCATTATTTTAAAATTACAGTAAGATAGATATGTAATGTATTAAAGAGTTAATACCTAATTCAATTTCCCCAAACCGTTTACAACAGTTTCATAGGATAAGGAGATATGTTCATGGACAACCAGCAAGCAGGTTTAAAACCCTTTTTTTCACTAATTCTTTCCACTAAACTCCCAAAATTGGCTTTAAGCTTTGGGTTACTTACTAGTGTTATTACCACTCTATTTGGTCTTGCGATTCCACTTTTGACAAGAGATTTGGTGGATGGATTTTCTGTTTCATCCATCAGTGTTTCGCTCATGTTTTTAATTGGGGGCGTTTTTATTCTCCAAGCGGTTATCGATGGTATTTCGACTTACCTGCTAGCTGCGGTTGGCCAAAAAATTGTAGCTCGATTGCGTGAGATGATGTGGTTAAAGCTTCTCCGATTACCTGTTACCTACTTTGATAAAACCCAAAGTGGCGAATCCGTCAGTCGGGTTGTCAACGATACAGGGATTGCCAGGGATTTGATTTCACAGCATTTCCCAAGATTTATTACTGGAATCATCTCCATTATTGGTGCACTCATTATTTTACTTATCATGGATTGGAAAATGACCCTTCTTATGTTGGTTTCCGTTCCCATTACGATGGCTATCATGATCCCGCTCGGCAGAAAGATGGCGAAAATCTCAAGAGGCTTACAAGATGAAACAGCGATTTTCACAGGAAATGTTCAACAAACATTGAGTGAAATTCGCTTAATGAAATCTTCAACGGCAGAGGATTATGAGGAAACAAAAGGAATAAAGGGAATCAACAAATTATTAGATTTCGGATTGAAGGAATCTCGAATTTTCGCTTTGATCGGACCTTTCATGTACCTTGTCGTAATGGTCGTGATCGTAGTGATTATAGGGTACGGTGGGATTCGGGTTGCGAACGGAACGATGTCAACAGGATCACTTGTCGCCTTTTTGCTCTATTTGTTTCAAATCATCTTCCCTATCACTTCGTTTGCGATGTTTTTTACACAGCTTCAAAAAGCAAAAGGAGCAACTGAAAGAATTATTGGGATTCTAGAACTTCCCTTAGAGGAAAATCATGCTGGGATTGAACTAGATATTTCAAATAAACCGATCACTGTTTCTAACGTTTCTTTTGCATATAGTGAGGATGAACCTGTTATTGAAAATGTTTCATTTGACGCACAACCAGGCCAAATGATTGCCTTTGCTGGACCGAGTGGCGGTGGGAAAACAACCATGTTTGGATTGCTTGAGCGATATTATGAACCTACCGTTGGCGAAATTAGAATTGGCAACACCTCAATTAAGGAATTATCGCTTGATTCATGGCGCAGTCAAATCGGTTATGTTTCCCAAGAAAGTGCAATGATGGCGGGAACGATTCGTGAAAATCTATGTTACGGACTAAAGAATCAGGATAAGATTACGGATGAGCGTTTATGGCAAGTGGCAGAAATGGCTTATGCAGATCAATTTATTAAAGATTTCCCAAAAGGGTTAGACACAGAAGTAGGCGAACGTGGGATTAAACTATCTGGTGGGCAAAGACAGCGTATTGCAATTGCTCGTGCTTTTTTACGGGATCCGAAAATCCTTATGATGGATGAAGCAACTGCAAGCCTTGATAGCCAATCTGAAAGCATTGTTCAACAGGCTTTAACAAGGCTGATGGAAGGAAGAACAACTTTCGTGATTGCGCACCGCTTATCGACGATTGTTGATGCAGATAAAATTATTTTTATTGAAAAAGGCAACGTAACTGGCATTGGTACCCATCGTGAACTGATTCAATCACATCCTTTGTACCGACAATTTGCTGAACAACAATTAGCTTAAGTAGGCTATGTGGAAAACCAAGAAACAGCCTAAATCGTGTTATCCCCTGTACAGCGTGAATAACAGTTCACAACATTGCAAAACACTGGCATTCCTAGCGGATGCCAGTGTTTTATCTTATAAGGAACTCTCCCACAGCGAATCTTCACCCTTTTATCCTTAAGCCCGTTTCTGAAGATTGATACACAATTGTCGGAAGGCATCTGCTTCCTGATCCATTCCCTTGTCTTGATAGATTTTCGCTAACCATTGAAGTGGCTTAGGATCATTCGGCTTCAGCTCCATTTCCCAACAGAAGCACTCGATTGCTTTATCTAGCTGCTTGAATTCCACATACAATTCCCCGAGAGTTTGCATTTGATCTAAGTCATCGTTCAAAGTTAGCATCGTGTCAATTTTTTCAAAGAGTTGAAGATGTGAGTACTTTTCCTTAAAAGGTGCGAGCCACTCTTTTAAATAAGATAGTTCATGGGTGTCGAGCAATGTGACAACGGACTTATACAGAAAGTCCTCCACCCTATCAGGGAAAAACTTCACCACGGTTTTCAATAACGCTCTAAGCATTTCAGGGTGAATAAACTCATCCTCAAAATCAAGATCATCTAGAATGCTCCCAAAGGTTCGTGATTCCGACTTATTCAAATGGAACTCTTTTTGATTTACTAAATAAAATACTTTTTTCATTTTATGTGCTTTTAGATAAGAGGTAAATAACTCTTGTTGGATTGGAAGATAGGCAGGGACTTGTAGTGATAGCTTTTCTAAAATAGCAGTCGTTTCATGTTCATTAAAGGTTTGATGGAGTAGTTTAACAAATGGTCTATAAGTATCATTTGAAGGACTTTCTTTCAGCTTGTCACTATAAAGCGCAATCAAGCTGAGCAATCGGGAATCCTTTTCATAGCAATGGACAAGTTGGTGAAAGGTTTCAGTTTCATTTCTTTGAGCATAGAGAAGTTTCTCAGCAAAAATGGGGTCTTTCTCCAATAGTTGTTCAGAAATTTGGTTATAGAGCTCAGCATATTTATTGAACACTAAGCTGCTCATAAGCTCTTTAACTAAGCTATGATTGGGAGCAAAATCATGTAAGATTCGGACAATCCGATAAGCTAAGAACATCTGTCCGTTTCGGCGGTATTCATAAAAAATGGAACTAATTTTATGAAACAAGTCTTTTTTGGGGTAAAAGGATTCAAAGAAGGTTAGAATAAGTGCCCTTTCATGCTTTGAATAGAGCTTCTCTAGTTTTTTTAGGAATGATTTAAACGTAGTTAATTTATAGGGGGAATCTGTGGAAAGGAGTTTATTGATGATTGGGTGTGGAGAATCGAAAACCAACCCCTCTTGAAAAGCGCGCTCAATATAGGAATTTCGGCGAAGTTTTTTAGCTTTACAGGCAGTAAGATAATGAGATTTGTAAAAGAACAGATAATAGACCTCATTCCTAGCTTCATTAAACGCCTCAATCATTTCCCCTTGTAGATAAAAGGTCACTCGTTCTGCTTGAAGTTGAATACACTTTTCTTGATCCATTAGTAAGATTCGATCTTGATTCATCTCATATCCCCCTTCTTGTTTACATATGTAAACTCATAACTAACTGTTCTACCGCGACAATAATGGCTTCTGGTTTTTAGTGTTCCGAAGAAGCAACTTTCTTTTATAATACCATAGTTTGGAATGAAACTCAGTAGCATTAGGCAAAGAAAGGATTAGGGAGAATTTCATCCATCTACAAGTACTCACGGAAAATACATTTCTAATCTGCTATTGAGTGCATAAAAAGTATAGTAGTTTGGAAAATCATGATTTTTTAAGACGTTTGGAAATTCCTTCAAGGAAACTATAAATGCACCCTGTTTTCGTTTAAAGATGATCTGTTCATGGTCGACCTTGATTGATGTAAAATGAAATCCCTCCCTCCTCCATAAAAAGTCATCTTCTTCATAATAGTTCAAGATCACTTGGCGATTTCGATATTCCTCAAAGCAAATTAGGTCGATTCCTATTCTTTCCATACTTGTAGTACGTACCCCCCACAACCACATTGATTGATAAATTTCATTGTAATCTTGTTTTCAAAGATGGTAGCAAGTGCTTCTATTAAATAATCCTTAGGGTGACCAAAACCTTCAGGGGTAACTAGATTTACATAATGCCCAAGGGTTGTTTCCTCTACTGCCTCAACAGCATCATGAATAACAAGTTCTAGATTGTTTTCATATTCATCATGCTCCAGTGAAATGGACCAATTGATGTTTTTCGCCATGATATCCCTCCTCTTCCTTATTTTAATGGTGGAAGCGAAGGGGATAGTTGATTTATATCACTGTTTAAAAGGATATTTACGTGTTTATATAGAATCAGCAACCTCGTTTTCGTTCTCACTATTTCCAATTACCCTATAGAACTTTTATGAATTTATGTTTACAATGTTACTATCGTATTTTTGATTATTTTTAAGGTGGCAAAAGGATGAGTGACAACGAACCACACTATATAACTCAATCTAAAAGATTCTGTTTAGAAAATGGCATGGATCCAAACAAGGTTCCAAGTCCTAAAACGTTTATGTCTGAGCAGGACCTTTCGAGGAAACGAGCGGAGTATAACGAAATCTTATCTGTTATCAGCTATTTCTCTAACAAGGTTTTGGATTCATTAGGAGGAACACCCGTATTAATTGTCGTCTCTGATTCGCAAGGATACTTATTGGATATAGTAGGCGATGAAACCATTAAATCAACGGTTGAAGAATTGGGAATTAAAATGGGGAGTCGCTTTACCCAAGAGGATGTAGGGACAAACGTTATTAGTTTAGCATTGCAACAAAGACACCCAATCAGCTTAATCGGGACAAACCATTACCATAGGCATCTCCATGAAATAGCCTGTTATGGCGCTGCCTTTCACTATATAGATGAAGATAATTTATTAGGTACTCTCAATATCATGACGCCGATACCTTTTCAGAATCCAATGTTATTAACGATGTTGTCACAGGTCGTTGAGTCGATTGAAAGAGAGTTGCTGCTTAGAAGACAAAATCGAAAGTTGAATCTATTAAATCAAATCATGATTACCAGAACAAGAAATGGCATTATCCTTATAAATGAAAAAGGATTAATTACTGAGTTTAATCAATTTGCTGAAGAAATGTTCGATCTCACGAGAAGTTCTGTGATAGGCAAGAGCATATATGAGTTCCCTTTGACCGGGAACTATTTTAACCAAGTCATCGAACACGGGAAAACATTTGAAAATGAGGAAATTAAATTTACAAACAATGGTGGTAAACTCATCATCAGTTTACTAGATGTACAGCCCGTTTATGAAGATGGAAAAATGATTGGTGTTTTTTGCCAATTTAGAGATATCACGGAAAGATATAGAATGGAAGAAAAAATAAAAGAAGCTGAGAAAAAAGCGCTAGCCGGTCGTATCGCCGCGGGAATCGCCCATGAAATACGAAATCCATTAACAACCGTTAGAGGCTATTTACAATATCTCAATGAGCAAGTAGATGAAAATACCTCAGAATTATTTTCTAGTTTATTAATTCCGGAAATTGATCGTGCCAATAAGATCATTTCTGATTTTTTAAGATTATCTAAACCTACATATAAACAGGATGAAACTATCACAGTTGAACACTTGCTTATTGGGTACATAGGGAAGTTTCTCCAAAGTGAAGCGTTGCTACACAATGTTGAAATGAACATTGAATTGGATTCTACAACCAGCTCTCTTCCCATCCTTTGTAACCGTGAAGAGCTTCTACAGGTGTATATTAATTTATTTCAAAATTCATTGCATGCAAAAGGGCAATCTTCTCTAAGAATCGATATCTGTACAAAACTTGTGGACAACAAAGTACAGTTTATTTTTCGCGATAACGGCAAAGGAATCCCCCCTTCAGTCCAACCCAATATTTTCGAACCATTCTTTACTACAAAGGATGCCGGAACGGGATTGGGATTATCTGTATCCCGTAAAATTGTTGAAAACCACGACGGAACTATGTATATGAAAAGCAGTGAAGAAGGTACAAGCTTTATTATTGAATTGCCAAATGCAAAAGAACTACCATAAAACTAGGACTTGAAGGAACCCTTTACATCGAGAAAATAGAACAATTGAAAGGACCGACATCCATCTTTGAACATTGGATTTCAGTCCTTTTTTTAACATGATGGCACTCTGACCTCCGTGTAATTGGTACGTGAGGTCTTTTTATACCTGACGCAAGATGGATGCTTGACGAGCCTTATGTTCTTCCATATGCTTTTCAACCATTTGATTATGCAGCTCTTCTTCTATTGAAAGTTCGCGTTTTTTTATGTTAATCGTAAATAAGATAAGGTTTAGAGTCATGTTTCTAACCTCCTTTTATCTTTTTGAATACATCCACCATAGTAATGTTGCCATTATTTGGTGTTGATTCTATAAAGATAACGGTTGAGGAAGGCAAAACGTTGCGGGGGAAAGTCACATTTTTTATCCCCTTTATTGAGGTAGGCTGGAACAAATTAGAGGAATCTTCCGCTTTTACTAGAATCATAGAGGTAGAAATAAAAAATGGAATAGGCTTAAAAGCTATTGAAAGGATGAAATGTGTGGAACTGACTCATACAAGATTATTAGTGAATAATTATCAAGAATGCTATAAATTTTATAGCGAGGTATTACAATTTCCTTGTACATGGGGCGACGAATCTTCTAACTATGCGCAATTTACCGTTGGAACTACACAACTCGCCATTTTTGAAAAGCAACAAATGCTAGAGGATATGGGTGAAAGCTTGCCTAGCTTAGAAGAAAACACATTTCAGTCCATGTTAATTTTCAGAGTAGCGGATGTAGATCGAACATATGAAAAACTTCAATCGAAAGTTGGCTTTATTAATGAGCCTCACGACAGAAAAGACTGGGGAATTCGAGTCGCACACTTCAAAGATCCTGAGGGAAATGTAATCGAAATTAATCATAATCTTTGAAATAATAAACTAAACCAAGCATAGTGAATGGACCACTATGCTTGCCTTTTCTCCCTCCTCGTTGTTTTAAATAGGATAGCTTCGTAATTGTTCGGCAACTTTCATATGTCCTTGTGCCTCCGCTATTTCTAACGCGGTCCTCCCATCTTTCCCTTTCGCACCGACTGAAGCCCCATATTCAATTAATAGCTGGATAAGATCGGGATTATTTTCATGGTATGCGGCGGTATGGAGACAGGTGTGTCCATTGCTATCAACTATAGTCGTTTTTGCCTTGTGTTCTAATAGCGTTTGAATCACAGCTAGGCTCCTCTCCCCTGCTATCGCCGCATGCAATGCTGTATTCGATGGGATATAGCTTACTTTTGAGTAAGAAACCGCATTAACATCGGCTCCAAAAGCTAACAGCAGCTCGACTGCCTCTTTTTGACCAAAGTGTGCAGCATAACCTAGCGGAGTTAACCCCTTTTCATTTTCTGTGTTTGCTAGACTCGGAGTTTTCTGAAGAAACTCCTTTAATGTGCGGATATCATTCCTTTCTGCAGCACGGAAAAGCTCTTTTACGATTTTGCCATTCATTCAAATCATCTCCTCTAATATACGCTTCTTTTAGATTCCATAAAGGGACTTTTTTCTCCTTTTAAAATTAAAAAATTGAGAAGTTCTTAAATTGTAAGAGTTTATTTGTAAAATATATAACTATATCGAACCACACCTTATAAATAATCAGTGTGGATCTTTATGCGCTTACCAAAGATAAGGATGCATAGAAATAAACTTATTGAGTTTCCTTACCTTATATATAAATGTAAATGCCTTATAATATCTAGAATATTTCTCTTCTTCCAGGCAAAACTATCTTTTGAAGAAAAAACCAGAAATAAGGTGTTCATGATTGAATGAAAAAGCGATTCGTGCAATTCATATATATGTACTAATGATTATGTCTACAGGTTTTATGGTGCATGTGCTGGTCATTCCAACACTATTATCGGCCTCTAGCAGAGATTCTTGGCTAAGTGTCATATTCAGTACCGTACCCTTTCTAATTTGGGTTTTCTTTATCTTTTATCTTTATAAAAAAATAAATAATCAAAGAGACCTCCTTTCATTCATTAGAAAAAAATTTAATCATAATTGGTTTTATATATTACTTACCATGATTCTTGGGTCCTATTTTTTACTAGAAGCCTTCATCACTTTAAAATTTACTTTTTTTTGGGCAAAAGGAAACTATACTCTTGATACTCCTGATATTTTCATCATTACACTGCTTGCATTCGTTTGCTACTACTCGTCGTCTAAAGGAGTACTTACGATTAGTACGATATCCCTTCTAACCCTGCCGGTGGTTTCAGTGTTTGGGTTTTTAGTCGGGATCGGAAATTCTCCAAGTAAAAACTATGAATTGCTATTCCCTATTTTTGAAAATGGATACAGCCAATTTTTGCATGGAATTATTTATTCATGTTCTGGTTTATTCGATATCTTTTTTCTATTGTTTTTAACTCCCTTTATTAAAAATAAACTTAAGGTTAAGTGGTTAGTCCTAACCGGAATCATGCTTGTGTTGTTAATACTAGGACCACTTACAGGAGCCCTAGCTGAATTTGGCCCACATGAGGCAGCAAAATTAATTAACCCTGCCTATGAAGAGTGGAGACTGTTAAGGTTAGGCGAACACATTACCCGTCTAGATTTTCTCTCTATTTTCCAGTGGCTTTCCGGGGCGTTTGTCCGAATCAGCTTATCTGTGTTTATAGTTGAAAGGATTTTTAATCATACTAAGAGAAAACGATGGCTACTTCCTACCCTTTATTGCATCTTAATCATTGGTACGTATCTTCCATGGAATGCAAGTTCCTTTTATTTATTTTTACAAACTTACTATTTTCCCATTAGCCTTGGATTTCAAGTTGGGATTTGCCTATTGTTTTTACTATTGATTCACTTGGTGGGGGGTCAACATGAAGAAAGCAGAAATGAACAAAGCTGAAGACATCATAAACCTTCTAACTAGTTGGTTTGAAGATTCCTCAGATATCGTGGTAACAAAGAAAACATATCCAGATTTCACATTGAAATTTATGTATTGCTCACAATTAATCGATATGAGTCGCTTGAATGAAGTGACTCCTACCATTTATCAGGTGTGGGAAAAGCATCAATGCTTAACCTATGATTTAATAAGCAATGTTCTCGAAATCAGTAAACTCAAGGATTTACAAAAGGCAAAACAAAAAATTGAAGAAAAGATATTTTCAGGTGAGTTGCTCGTCTATAGCCATGATTTTGATGACTTGTTTTTTATCCCACTATCAAATATCCCAAAGAGAAGTCCTGAAGAATCCAATTTAGAATCCTCCATCAGAGGACCGAGGGATGGGCTAGTTGAGAATATTTCTGATAACATGGCATTAATCCGTCAAAGGTTAAAAACATCTTCTTTAAAAAGTATTGAATACTCTATCGGGGAAAGAAGTAGAACTAAAATCGTCCTCCAATATATTGACGATATTATTAACCCATCCGTTCTAGAAGATGTCAAAAAAAGGTTGGATTCGATTAAGGTAGATATAATCGTGAGTAGTTATGAAGTTGAGGAACGACTGTATGACAAAACATTTTCTCTCTTTCCCTTAATGGATCATTCGGGACGACCTGATTTTGCTGTTAAATCGTTAACTCAGGGTCGATTTGTGATTTTGGTAGACGGGAATCCATCTTGTTTAATAGGTCCCACGAATTTCAATCAAACCTTATATTCACCCGAAGACATGCATGATAGTTTTTTTTATATTAGTCTTGTTCGATTATTGCGGATTACTGCGCTTTTAACAACGATTTTCTTCCCTGGATTATATATTTCTTTAATAACCTTTCAAATCGACCAGCTACCCTACTCACTGGTCGCAACTATCTCAGCATCGCGATTAGGTCTACCCTTTTCTGCTCCAATAGAGACATTATTGATGCTGACCTTATTTGAATTATTTAAAGAAGCTGGCATTCGTCTTCCAAAACCCGTTGGCCAAACAGTTGCGGTTCTAGGTGGTTTGTTTATCGGTGATGCGGCTATTCGTGCAGGCTTAACATCTCCCTCGTGTTTAGTGGTCATCTCCATTACAGTAATTTCTGGTTACATCCTAATTAATCAGTCCATGTCAAATAATATTGTTATAATGCGTATTTTTGTGTTATTTATCTCGTCTTTATTAGGATTATATGGCTTTTTTATCGCCTTTTTCATTATTATTACAGCACTCGTTTCTCTACAAAGTTTTGGTTATCCTTATTTCTCAAATATAGCTCGCCCAAATCGAGAAGATACCATTAAGACTCTTTTGAGGGTACCCTTAAAATTTATGAAGAAACGAAACCAAGCCTATCAACCTGTTGATGGTGATTCACAAAGGGAGTAAGAGTATGAAACAAACGATTCTAGTACTCACACTATTGAGTGTGTTTTTTCAACTTGTTGGTTGCGACGCAAAAGAAATCCAAAGTCAAACCTATATTACTGGATTAGGGATTGATTACGCAGACGATGAATTTATCGTCTATACCCAGGCACAAAATTTTGCTAATATCGCCAAACAAGAAGGGACTACTTCCCTTCAACAATCTGCCCCTATGTTAATTGGCGAAGCAAAGGGTAAGAGCATACACTCGGCCCTAAACCTATTAGAACAAAATTCAGCATTGCCATTTTATTACGGACATGTGAATACCATCCTTTTAAGCGAGAATGTCATTAAGGATAAAATGATTTCTGTCATTGATTTTATCGGTCAAAATCCTTACTTGCGGTATAATATATGGCTTATGGGGACTCAAGAGAATATCAAAGATATCTTCTTAGGTGAGAGTTTTTTTAATTTTCCATCCACTTATACAATTCTACACAGTCCAAACTTACTTACAAAGAACACCTATATCATTCCAATTGAAGAATATAATAAGTTTGTCTCCGCCTTTTTTCAGCCAATTGGTTCGTTTCTCATTCCATCCATTGCTCTAAACGATACGAATTTTTCCAAGGGCGATAAGCAGAAAAATATTTCAACTTTAACGGGTGGATTTGCTATTTCTCAACAGCAATTCAAAGGATGGATCGATAAAGAGGATTTAGTCGGAGTGAAATGGGCATCAAAAGATGTAACAAATATTCCTTATTCGCTTTTTCAAGAAAAGGTTAGTTTGCTTATACAAAAACCTAAATTTACGATTGAAGTTATTCGTGGCCCCAAGCCCAGTTATAACATAATCTTGAAAATGGATGCTCAAATTGACCAGAATCAGGAAAATATTAGCTATGACATTATTAGAAAGGAATTGGAGAAGGAAATTAAAGAGGAACTGATGAGGACCATAGAGAAAAGTGAAGAGTTACAAACCGATTTATTAAATATTAGTGAAACGGCTTACCGCTATCACTTAAAAGAATGGGATCTAAAGAACATTCCTTCAATAAGCAAAGATTCTATAAAAAAGATCAAAGTTGACCTTAACATTATGAATACTTTACATTATAAACGCTAGATTTTAGTGAGAACCAATTGTGGTATCAAGAAAAAGAATAGACCAAATTCTATGCAATTTGGTCTATTCTTTAGGTTTACGATTTCATTTGTTCCTCCACTGAAACGGAACTGCTTACATGTAATCCGGTATTTATTCTTATAAACCGATCCTTGGCAAGGGGTTGTCCCATGTTGGTAGTCGTCTCTCGTCTCTTGTCACGTCTTGTTTTCTTTTTAGGTAGTTTATATAAAACTCCAACTTTCACCTGTTGAACTTCTTTTACACCTTGGATGATCAATTGCATGGCAAAAATAGAAACCATAAAAGCTACCATTGGCCATAAGTACCAGTACCTTTCACTACTAAGAGCACTTCTGCCAATTTGCCCAATTAAACCGGACCACTCATAAGTCATCGACCTCGGCGGATCTGCTTGCATACCAAAGCTCAAAAGCGTTCCGCCAAAAAAGAAATTAAAAACACCTAAGTGGATAAAGACTAATAGAACTTGAATAAACTGTTGGCCAAATAAAATGGTCAATCGCGGGCCAATATGTGGAAATACATGACGCCAAAACATGTGAAATCCGCTTCCTCCTAGCACCCTTGCGCTCGAAATAAATTCGTTTTCAAGTACCTCCTTAATCTCCTTTCCTAGTAAAACGGTCGTCAACGGAACAACTAATATCGTTAAAATAAAGATTTCTAAAAGAATGCGCTCGGTAAACGTATAGGCAAACCCCTGCATTGTCGGGATTAATATTGGAGCAAGCAAAATATAAGCGATTAAACTTAATGGCAGGAAATGGATCGAGTCAACCATCCTCCCTACCCACGTTTGCGTGTGTGGTCTTAAGCGAAAAGCATAAAAGGTTCCAAATAATAGACCCACAATTACACGTAAAAAAGCAATAAGTAAAGCAAAAAATAAAGTGTATTTTGCCCCAATCACCAATTGATCAAAAATACTAAACCCTAGCCTGTCTGAACCTAATAAAAAGGGTTCAGGTGGTGGAAACGGTGACCTGCCAATAAGCGTAGTTCCGTCTTCCTCATATAAGAGTCTAACTTGGTCAACGTGATTATCTGTCGTAACTGAATAAATCAAACTATAGCCTATGGTAATAATAAAAAATAAGCTACCTAGTGCAAATTTCCAATTTTTCATATGCTGAGCAACTAGGCTAGACATCTGTACAAAAGGAGCCCATGGCATTAATCTCGGTAATTTCCACTCCTTAATAAAAGCAATACACGATTGTACCCACTGAAAAGAAAATCCTGCTTTCCACCTTTCCCATGTGCCTAGTCTATCCATTTGGTGCATTGAAGCGTTCTCCTCTTTTAACCATAACTCCATAAGTTGGAAGAAGAAATAAAACGGTGTAAAAATCAAAATCAGGGTAAACGCAATGGTCATGGGCGTAAAGCTTTCTAATAAATAATGAGTCAAGCCATGAATATTAAAAATTCGTTCGATAATAAACTGACTGGAAAGCGCTCCCCAAATAATTAATTTCATATGATGAAATGAAATTGGCATGATATTTTTTACTACATGTTTCACCAAAATACCCAAGCTAGATATTCCTTTACTTTTAAGAAAGACTACATAAACCTTTAAGAGTTCTTCTTCAATCATGAGAAGCAAAATTTTGAACATCGACACCATAGGCAGGATTGCTAAGGTGAGAATCGGTGCTAGGTATACATTTTCTGTGTAACTAGCTACCCGAAATACATGGATCCCAGTTACTTGAAAAAGATAGATAGCGAGCATTTGAAGAAGCGCGGCAATAATAATGTCTGGAACGGATTCAAGAAAATCGAGTACACGTTTGACTGGATTGAGCACGATTTTAGGCATGAAAGTGGCTGCTAATGCAAACCAAAAGGCAAAGAAGAACCCTAATCCCAGCGCACCAAGCAAGATTTGCATGGAATAAATAAATGGTTCCCACAAAACCTCAAAAATTGGAAACGCCCTACTTGAACCTGAAACCGTATATAGCCATTGGTTCGGATTTAGGATTTCCAAGAGGAACGAGGCTAGTTGCTGAACATACCCTGTTGAATCTGGCATTCCCCTTGTTGAAAAGTACTGTGGGAAAACACTTACACAGAGGATTGCCACAATCCCCAATAAATAGAAGAAGATTAATTTTACTAGTTTCATTGTTTCTCCCTGCTCATTCAGAATAAATTGAAAAATATGTAATCCCATAATACCAAATAATAGTAGATTTGAAGAGCTTTTTTTGAGTATCGCCTTAAGATTGATAGATTGAAACCTTTTCATTTGTCAATCCGTAAATAAGGAAGGAAAGCATAAATGACCTGGACAGCGGAGAAGAACATCCATTTAATATTGGAGGTCGGATTTTATGAAGAACGAACACTCCGAAAAAATACTTGAAGAGCTGATGGCACTTAAATCAAGTGTTGAACCGAAGGTAGCCCAAAAACTTGATTTAGATAAATGGGAGCGTGTACTGATACGATTAGACTCCTTTTCCCCAGATTGTAAGGAATGCAGCACATTATTAATTGCCTATAATGATCATATCCACCAATTGAAAGAAAAAGGGCAATCTCTTGAGAGTCCTGATTTTATAAAGCATCGTCATACGATGGAAAGCTTTATCTCGCACTTGCAAAAAGAACACAAGTTAGTGACCGAGGGCACGAACCAAAGTATCTATATGTCACTAGGTTTAAGTTTGGGTGTTGTCTTTGGCCTTCTTTTTTTAGATAATCTAGCACTTGGAATATCGTTTGGTTTCAGTATCGGAATTGCGATTGGAATTGGGTTGGATGTAGATGCGAAGAAAAAAGGACGGACAATCTAGAATTCCCCACGAAAGACTGACAGCTAATGGTATCTGCCAGTCTTTTTGCATTGACTAAAAACACTGCTTGCTTTTTCGCTCATTCGTAATAAACCAGTAACCATCCCCTACGGATATTTACGTGATCTCAATCCCTTCAATAGACATTACAAGGCACAAGTTATAGAATATGGAAGAGATATGGATAAAGAAACGAGGATTTCTATGACCTATATTGAGCCAGGGACACGCGAATACAAACGAGCGCGGATTGCCTTATTTATTGCGGGGTTAGTCCCCTTTATCTCGATTTATACAACACAACCGACGATGCCTCTATTTGCTGAGGAGTTTAACATATCCGCTCCAGTAGCTAGTTTATCATTATCGATGACCACTGGCTTGCTTGCGATTACCTTGTTAGCAGCGGGTACCATTTCGGATTATATTGGCATGAAAAAAATCATGGTGTTGTCTATGATTCTTACATCCATTTTAGGTGTCTTGTCTACCTTAAGTCCCAATTTTTATACCCTGCTACTATTTAGGACACTATTAGGCGTATTTGTGGCTGGTGTGCCGTCCATTGCAATGGCGTTCATCGGAAGAACATTCAATCCCCTACATACTTCGATGATTATGGGGTTCTACATCGCAGGTTCCAGTATCGGTGGAATGTCGGGCCGAATCGTAACGGGACTCTTGACCGACTTTTTCAATTGGCGAATCGCTATTGCTGCAATTGGGGTGCTCACCTTACTTTTAAGTTTGATCTTTATGTATACTCTTCCAACCACACAAACTCCTAAAACAAAGAAATTGAGTTGGGGTGCAATCTATGGTGCATATAAGATGCATGTAACAAACAGAAAGCTATTGCCCTTATTTATTCTAGGATTTTTGTTGATGGGTAGCTTCGTTTCCATCTATAACTATATTGGATTTTTGCTTACCCATCCTCCTTATCATCTTAGTCAGACGATTATTGGATTTATTTTTATCGTGTATTTATGCGGAACCTTTAGTTCAATCTATATGGGCAAAAAGGCAAGCGTATATGGAGAAACGTTTATATTAAAAATTTCTTTTGGCATCACCATTGCCGGGACGCTCTTGACTCTTTTTCCAAGTGTTATTTTCAAAATAGTTGGACTTTCGATTTTTACCTTTGGTTTCTTCGCTAGTCATTCAATCGTGAGTGCTTTGGTGACTGAACGTGCTGCGGAAAATAAAGCTCAGGCATCTTCGTTATACTTACTCTTTTATTATTTAGGCTCGTCTTTTGTTGGCTCCATCGGCGGGTACTTTTGGGAGAGTTTTCACTGGGTTGGGGTGATAGGTTTTAACTTATCCTTGCTTGGCCTGGGGTTTACAATTATTTTCGTACGTGAGTACAAAGAAAAGCACAGAGAGCATTCTACTGCTTCCATGTAGAAAGGAGTAGAGTGCCATCCCTATGCTTTAGTATGCACTCGTGAAAAATTAGTTTTACTGTCTAATCCATTTCCAAATTTCTTGAGGTGTAGCATTTTTCCCATACATGAGGATACCCGTTTTAAATATTTTCCCAGCAAGCTTCATAAAGAGCCAAATACTTAATACTAAGAGAACCAAAGAGATTATGATTTCAACCCATGGCCATTCCTCCAGGACTGAGAGACGGAATAGCAAAATCGCTGGTGAAGTAAGCGGGAAATAGGAACCAATTTGGGCAATCAACCCACTTGGGTTCGAGAGTACTGGGCCAATAATGATGGCCGGTAGAAACGGAAGCATCATAACCATTGCTTGAAAATTGCTTGTTGCGTTCATGTCTTCTACTGTCGCACCAAGGCCAACAAAGATGGCGGCAAAAAGCAGATACCCCGCAAATGAAATAAATAATAACAGGAAAAGCTCCGGAACAACTAAATAGCTAAAGAGTGGAAATTCAAAAAACCAGGTGATAATTGGAAAGGCAAACAACATCCAAACAAACACTTGCACCATCCCTAGACCAAAGTACCCGATAATTTTCCCATTCATTAATTCTTCTGGCGTTAAAGAAGAAAGGACAATCTCTGCTACTTTTTCTTTCTTTTCCTGTGAAGCACTTTGGAAAATCATCATGCCTGTGATGACAACAGAGAATAGAATGATGCCAGCAGTAGCACCCGGTACGATCCGTTTTAATTGTTCTTCTGCACCAGCTGTTTTCCCTTCAGGGTCACCCATGGCAGTTTCCTCTGCTTCAGTAAGCGGGACTTCCTCGAAAATAACGCCTTTCGTTAAAACTTCAATCTCTTCAGTTGATAATCCTAGCTTTTGTAATTGCAGCTGCCTTAAAGGTTCTTCTAATCCATTCAGCTGATAGGTAAACGTATCTTCTACGTTTTCACTCAAGTAAACTTGAATTCTCCCTTCTTCTAAAGCGGCTTCCGTTAAGGCGATATAAGCTGTATTCTCTTGCTCTTGTAACCTTTCTAGCAGCTCAGCCTCTGGTTCCGTTGTCATGTTGACATCCCAATCTACCTCTAATGCGGCGAGCACTTTTTCAATCTCACTCCAACTATTCAATTCATCTTTTATATAAACATTTACACTTTCCTGCTCATCACTATTGAATTTCTCAAGCAAGGTGGGGACCGTCGCAAAAACAATAAAGAGAATTGGCGTTAAAAAAAGGGAGATAATGAAAGATTTATTCTTCATGTTTCGCTTTAATTCCCATTTCGCAACCTTCAAACTATTACGCATGTCGTACTCCCTCCTTTGTTCTCTTCCCTGTCGCAATTTCAATAAATATTTCGTGGAGAGTGGTACGATCAATGGATAATTCCTCAACCTGTATAGCATCTGGCCACTGTTTTAGCCATTGGGGAATATCCACTTCAACAGATAAATAAAGGATGGTTTGCTTATCATCTTGTTCAATTCGCTGAACATCAGGAATCTTTTCAAGGAGTGCCATTTGATTTTCTCCATGGATGCTGCATTTAAAATTCGCATATTCTTTTTTCACTTCAGCCAACGTACCTGAAACAACTTTTGTTCCTTGGTGTATCATATATAAACGATCACAAAGCTCTTCTACTAGATTCATTTGATGCGAAGATAAGAGGATTGCCGTACCTTTATTTGCCAAGTCTTTTATTTCCTGCTTAAACACTTCCTGACTGACAGGGTCTAGACCTGAGAATGGCTCATCTAAAATGAGCAGCTCAGGCTCGTGGATGATAGAAGCAATAAATTGAACCTTCTGGCCCATCCCCTTGGACAATTCCTCAATCGACGTTTTTTCTTTCCCCTCGAGACCGAACTTGGCCAAATATGCAAGCGCCCGTTGTTTGGCTTTGGTAACAGGATAATTCTTTAGTTCAGCAAAGTACAACAATACGTCCATAATACTTACACTTTTATATAAGCCGCGTTCTTCCGGTAAATAACCAATTTTATGGCGTGGAATCGTGCCAGCTTTATAATGGTGAAAAGTTACCGATCCTTCATCTGGATACATGATTCCCATAATATTCCGAATGGTTGTTGACTTCCCAGCACCATTTGGACCAAGAATCGCCATGATTTCACCTTTCTTTACATCGAAAGAAATATTCTCAATAATTTTCTTTTCTTTAAAGGATTTTCCTAATTGGTTAACACTAAGGACGATTTCCCCACTCATATTGGTTCTCCTTTCCTCTCATGGTTCAATACAATGGTGATAATCTCTTCTAAATCAAGTACCTCTGCATTGAGCCAACGCTGTTTTTCAGTTAACAAGAAGCTTTCTGTTTTCTCTGGATGATTGCTAATTATTACGTGATCACCATTTCGGGCGATTTCTCCTGGCAAGGGATGTGATGATAGTGGATGCTCGAGCCAGTATCGTTTGTATCGAGTTGCTAGTTCTTCTTTTACATAATTCCCGACAATCTTTCCTTCTTGAAACAGGACGAGATAGTCTGCTAGTTTACGAATATCTTCAATTTCGTGACTGGCAATAAGCATGATTTTGTCCCCTCTTTCCATCCATTCAACGAGGATATTCATTAAGATTTGTTTAGTCGGGATATCCATATGTGCTGTAGGTTCATCAAGTAATAAAATCTCGGTGTCCCTTGGGATGGTTAAGGCAAGGTTTAGTTGTTTTTGGACCCCTTGCGATAATTTGCCATAAGGCTTTGACAAGGGGATTCCAAACTGGTTGACCATCCTTGTAAACAAACCATCATCCCAGGTTGGATAATAATTTGAGATCAACCTTTTCAATTCTTTTCCAGTGAACGAGTCCACGCCCTTCAGAGTTTGTGGTTGATAGGAAATCCTTTGCTTCCAAGCTTCATTTTCCCCTAGATTGGATTGCCCATTTATGGTGATTTCCCCTTCTGTGGGAGAAACTAAATTCATTAACAGCTTAAAGAACGTACTCTTCCCTGTGCCATTTTTCCCTACAAGTGCAGAAATGGTTCCTGGCTCAAATGATAGGGTAACCGGCCCTAGTGAGAAGTCTTCATTTTCTACTCTTACATTCTTACATTCAATTGAAGGTGCCAAAACCTATTCCTCCTTATTTTTATAATTGGTGATGATCGTATGAAAGATTTGCTCTACCTCAATCGGTGTATAATCATGGCGAAGCGCTGTTTCAATGGCTGCTTCAAGTGCTTTATAAACAGCGTCCACTTTTACCTTTTCTTTCGTAGCATCTTCAATCTCAGCCACAAATGTACCTTTTCCTTGTGTTGTTTTGATAAACCCTTGATATTCAAGGTCTTGATAAGCACGCCTTATTGTAATGACACTAGTTTCTAAATCCTTCGATAACGCGCGAATTGATGGCAAAGGTGATCCTGTTTTAAGCTGTCCACTTGAAATAAGAGCCTTGATTTGATTTTCAATTTGATGATAAATCGGCTCCCTTGACTCTTTTGTTAGTCTGATGGGAAGATGCATATCTTTGCCTCCTTCCTTTCACCTTCATCATAGATAATCTACTTTCCGAATTCTATTTTTCATATTCCTTCGCCAATACATTGTACTGCCTCCTGCAACTAGAAGCGAAACCAAAGTAGATAAAATTGGCCATTCGTTTGCAGCAATAATGGTCCATGTAACAATCCCATCCCCAGTCCACCTTTGAATCAGTATAAGTGCAACCACAATCCCAAAGAAGAGTGGGATCGTGGTTAATACTGATCTCAACATCGTTATATAGTCTCCTGCATCAACGGCCGGAAAAACAGATCCAATCGTTATTCCATAGCTTAGCCAAATCAACGAAAATACCATGTAAGATGGGATGTTAATCATCTCTTGAAGTGCCGGTGTGAAGAGATACCCAAATAGTAGTACCAGTACATGAAAAGGAATTGAGTATAAATAATAAATAAGAAATCGACTATGGACCAAAATATCACGGTTGATGGGCAATTGGCTAAGTGTCATAAAGTATGGATGACCCCATGTACGATCATTTATTTTTTGATACTGAAACTCCTTGGGTTTAGCCCATATTGCTGCGATTCCAAATACAATCAGGAAAAATAACTCATAGATGATAATTCCTGTGTCCCGATAAAATTCAAAAAACATCTTAAAAAAGTAGATAGAAAAAATCGTCATCAACATTAAAAGCACTATTGCCGAGAAAGACTTTTTCAGTTCAAATTTCATTAGCCAAAAGGCTTGTTTCCAATTATCCAATATAGATCCTCCTTAAACTTTAAGTGTTATAGTGTGTATATCTATATATACACTATACGACATTGAAATCGTAATGGCTACCCTTACTGGAAATTTTCTTTGAAAAATGTAAAAATGAACTCCTACTAACTCGGGTCTGTTAATCATGTAAGCCTCCCATTTTTTTGAAGACTCTATTCTCAAACATTGTTGCTCTTGGATGCATATTAGGTTGCAATAAGCTATGGTTCACTACGAAGTAGCCTTTTAATAATGAGAAAAGAACGGGCCAACCACCTATAACATGCGCTAAGCTTATCTTGCATTAACATCGGCATAGGTTTTTTAATAACAAACTCTACGAAAGCAGCATTATGATGTAAGGCTTTCCCATAAAAAAAAGCACCTTACTCTAAGAGTAAAGTGCACGCGATTTTATAACTAAATAAGATTCCAAGAGACCTCTCAGATTTGAAACTGACTCTCATACATCTCCGCATAAAA